>Ga0265593_1001173_pt1 | contig 12498 bp, 9 predicted proteins | sample saktaG_8_FD_190136 | JGI IMG/M metagenome (GOLD analysis project Ga0265593, IMG submission 190136) | Saline water microbial communities from Sakinaw Lake, British Columbia, Canada - sak_2011_5_24_36m | ecosystem: Environmental > Aquatic > Non-marine Saline and Alkaline > Saline ...
TTGCCCTTTACTGGCAGGTATCCCGTGGACACATTGTTACCGGTATGCGCGACAACGTGGTATGGGGTGTATACATCGTAAACTTTATCTTTTTCATGGGTATCAGCTATGCCGGCGCTCTCATTTCAGGCACTCTGCACCTATTTCATGCTGAATGGCGTAAACCTATCATCCGGATGGCCGAGTTCATCACCATCATATCACTTTTAATCGGCCCATGCTTTATTATGTTATGTGTAGGCCGTCTCGATCGTCTTCCCAACCTGATTCTTTTCGGTCGTATTCAGTCGCCTATTACATGGGACGTTATCGCTATCTCCACTGATATCATCGGATGTATATTGTTCCTATATCTTGCGTTACTCCGCGATTTGGGAAAAATGCGCGATTTTACTGAACTCAAAGTTCCGCAATGGCAGAAAAGGATGTACAAATTTCTTGCACTTGGTTATACAGGTACACCTGACCAACAGCTGCGTTTAAAAAAAGCAACTGATGTTATGGCAGGAATGGTAATTGCAATTGCAATTATTGTGTATTCGGTATTGGCGTGGATCTTCAGTGTAACCTTACAACCGGGCTGGCACAGTACTATTTTCGGGCCATATTTCGTAATAGCAGCAGTATATTCAGGTACCGGCGTTCTTATAGTTGCCATGTATTTTTTCAGAAAAGTATACCACCTTGAAGAACACATCACACTTCAACACTTTGTGAATGTGGGAGTTATTATGCTGGTACTCGGGGCTTTTTTCGGATACTTTACATTCAGCGAATACCTGACAAAATGGTATGGCTCTGAGAAAAATGACGAGCAACTTATCCAGGTATTGCTCAAAAATTACTTCAACCTGTTTATCTTATCCAACTATGTGGGAGTACTTGTTCCTTTAATAGTGGTTGGTTTCAGAAAACTACGCACCATCAATAATATTACAATTGCTGCAGGAATTGTAGTTATTGCACTTTGGATTAACCGTTACCTTATTGTTGTTCCTACTCTTGAAACTCCATACCTACCGATTCAGGATGCACGCGAAGCATGGCAGCATTATTCAGCCACATGGGTTGAATGGGCACTTACTGCCGCAGGTGTGGCTATGTTCTGTTTGCTTTTCACCTTTGGATCTAAAATGATCCCCATTGTACAGGTTTCTGATCTTAAGGAGGAGCCTGAACAGCCCGGTGATCTTCATTTGATGTAACGGATTTCAACAAGTTAATACCAAACAGTATAACGAAACTAAAATATGAAAAGGATAAAATCTGGAATTTTACTTGCATTCCTCATCCTGTCAGGAACAATACAGTTATCAGCCCAGAATAAAGCTGATACTACTGCGCCTGCCTCAACAGTACTGCAATTTATTTGTACCAGTACTTCTGATGACAGTTTGCAGCTAAAGGCCACAGTCAGTGTAAAACATGAAGAAGGTGCTAAAAACCTTGCCAACGCACCGGTTTCATTTTATTCAGTTGAGAAATCCGGGGATTTGAAGATCGGTGAAGCAAAAACGGATGTTCATGGTGTTGCAGTTTTAAAAATTGCTTCGCGGAATAAATACGAACGCAACGAACAACAGATGCTTTCGTTAAAAGCAATGTATGATGGAAACGCGAAGTTCGAAGCTTCGGAAGGTGAATTTGGCCTTAAACCGGCTAAACTGAAAGTTTCATTTTATGAAGAAGATTCTATACGTTATGTGAAAATTGAAGGATCCCAGCTCAATTCAGATGGAACCGAAACGCCGATCACAGAAGGAACTGTTATTGTAGGTGTGCCTAAAATGATAAGCATACTTAAAATCGCTGAAATAACTCTTGATTCAACCGGTATTGGCACTGCTGAATTCCCGAAAGATATTATCGGCGATTCATTGGGTAATTTAAACGTGGTAGCGTATATCGAAGAAAATGATGTTTTCGGAAATGTAAAAGCTTCCTCCGATAATAACTGGGGATTACATAAACACCTTATCAGCCCCGACCGCCCTTCCCGTGAATTGTGGACTCCGATTGCACCACTTTGGATGATAATTACTTTGATTATTATGCTTGCCGGTGTTTGGGGACATTATGTTTATGCCGTTATTCAACTTGTAATGATTGGCAAATCTGCCAAGTCGGCTCCGAAAGAAAAAAGTTAAAATTGAATTAGCTTTATAATTGCTAATCCAAAGTTTAAGGATAATATCAAAAGCCACCTGCTTTTAAGGTGGCTTTTGATATTTAACAGGATCATATGGTAGTCTTAGTTCCTGAACGCATTGTTTTTTAATCCTGAACTATTAAATGAAAGCAAAAAAAGCACAAACAACAATCAATAAAATATTGATATAAATCAGTTTTTATTTATCCATATATTTACGATATTAAATATATCTTTACCAGTGCATTATAATCCGGATACTGGTGGCTGATAAAAATATCAAAGCGTTCTATAACTGGCTTAGTCTCACAGGCTTTATCGTGACCGCCAATAGCTTGATTTTAATCCTGGTACTTTACCTTTATTCAGTTCTGGCTGCACAAACCGAAATTTACCTGGGCCTGTATGTCTATATTGTGTTGCCGGCATTTTTGGTTTTAGGCTTGATCCTGATACCTTTAGGCGTGGTCATCAATATCCGAAAACATAAAAATAAACAACAAGGTGAAGACATTTGGCCACTGATCGATCTCAATAAAAGAAAAGATTGGGCAACTGTAGTTAAGATCTTCCTGATTACCACTATTTTCCTGGTAGCATCAGCCATGGGGAGTTACAGGGCATACCAGTATACCGAATCGAATGAATTCTGTGGTAAACTTTGTCACCAGGTGGAGGAACCTGAGTATGTAACCTACCAGCATTCGTCCCACGCCAGGGTTACCTGTGTTGAATGCCATGTGGGACAAGGAGCCGACTGGTACGTAAACTCAAAATTATCAGGGCTTTACCAGGTGTATTCTACCATATTTAAAAAATATCCCCGACCTGTCCCCACTCCCATTCACAGCATGCGTCCGGAACGCGAAACCTGCGAACGCTGCCACTGGCCCGAAAAATTTTATTCGCGGAAACTGCGGGTACAACGTTCATACCTATCTGATTCAGCCAATACAGAATGGAACCTGTCTCTACTTATGAAAATAGGTCCGGAGTTCAAATCAATGGGTAATTCTGAAGGAATACATTGGCACATAAATAAAAACTTCAAAATTGAATATGCTTCTGATACCCGCAACCGCGAAAGCATTCCTTGGGTAAAACTTACAAACATCAAAACCGGAGAAGTAAAGATTTTCATGGATGAAGAAAATCCAATAACTAAAAAATCGCCTGGCACCCTGGACGTGCGTACCATGGACTGTATGGATTGTCACAACCGTGCATCCCATCTTCTTAAATCTGCTCCGGATTATGTTGATAATGCATTTGTTACCGGGGTGTTGCCAAAGAATTTACCCTATTTTAAGGAAGCAGCAATGGAAGCTTTAAAAATACCTTTTCAGAATAAAGAAATTGCTATGCATGATATAAGTGAAACGGTTCTGAAATATTACAAGGATGAACACCCTGAAGTGCTGAGATCGAATAAACAGCAGGTTACTGAGGCAATAGTAGCTATCCAGGGAGAATATAAGTTAAATGCATTTCCATATATGAAGGCTGATGCAAGTCAATACCCTAATCACATTGGCCACCTGGAATCTGAGGGTTGTTTCCGTTGTCATTCCGACAGGCATAAAACCGCTAAAGGTGAAACCATTTCCAGAAACTGCGAGATCTGCCACACCATTATTGCACAAGGACCTACAGGCAATATTTCCAATGCATACATTAATTCCACACTTCAATTCGTTCATCCAACCAGTATAGGCGAAAAATGGAAAACTAAATTCTGTTCGGAATGCCATAAGGAATTATATTAAATACGTTGATTCTAATTTATCACAAGAAGCCAACCAGTTGATTAATGTATAATTTTATAATCATTTTTGAAAAGCATCCATGAAAATATTGCTTACCGGGAGTACTGGTTACATAGGGAAAAGATTATTACAACAATTGCTGGAGGAAGGGCATGAAGTGATTTGCCTCGTCAGAAATCTGGAACGTTTAATGACGTCTGAACAATCGATGGAAGGAATTCGAGGGATTGAAGCAGATCTTCTGAAACCAGTCCCTGCTGCTCTTTACAATTTGGATATTGATGTGGCATTCTTCCTGATACATTCCATGTCAACTTCCATTACTGAATTTATGAAAGAAGAAGCCTTGTCGGCAGGTAATTTCGCTGAATTCATCAAGCAAACAAATTGTCAGCAGATTATTTACCTGAGTGGAATTTCTAATTCGAAAAAACTTTCCAGGCATTTGCAATCCCGGAGAAATGTGGAAGATATACTCAGGAAATCTGAAAAACATGTAACAGTACTAAGAGCCGGCATCATCGTCGGAAGCGGTAGCGCATCTTTCGAGATTATCAGGGACCTCATGGAAAAAATGCCGGTAATTGTTGCTCCAACATGGGTAAAAACCTTATGTCAGCCAATTGCTGTCGGTAATGTTCCGAAATACCTGCTGGGATGTATGCTCAACCCGGCCACGTATGACCAGATTTTCGATATCGGCGGTGCTGAAATACTTTCATACAAAAAAATGATGCTTCAATATGCTGAAGTCAGAGGATTGAAACGGCATATTTATGTTGTTCCGTTTATAAGTCCAAGGATATCATCCTATTGGTTATACTTTGTTACATCAACCTCTTATTACTTAGCCGTCAACCTGGTCGACAGCATGAAAGTGGAAGTTGTATGCAAGGATACAAGGCTTAAGGACATATTGGGAATTACGCCACTCACATATAAAGAAGCCTGCAGGAGGGCATTGGAGCGAATCAACCTGGATACAGTTCAATCGAGCTGGACCGATGCCGTTTCAATGAAAAATCCAGGTCACCTGTTTCAGAGAATGGAAGTTCCTACCTATGGAGTTCTGCACGACAGGCGAATATCCCGGATTGATGGCGATCCTCAACGTGTCTTGAATAAAGTTTTTTCAATCGGCGGGGATACCGGTTGGTATTATGCGGATTGGATATGGAAAGTGAGAGGTATGATGGATAAAATGGTAGGCGGAGTCGGACTTCGAAGAGGAAGGCGAAATGTATCGGAACTTAATCCGGGCGATTCACTGGACTTCTGGCGCGTACTGATTGCTGACCGGGAGAAGATGCGCATGTTATTGTTCGCAGAGATGAAAGTTCCAGGCGAAGCCTGGCTTGAATTCCGCATCATTAAAAAGTCGGATGGATATTACCTTAACCAGACTGCAACATTTATGCCTCATGGACTTAGTGGGCGACTTTATTGGTACTTGCTTCTACCTATCCATTTACAAATGTTCAAAGGAATGATCAGTGAAATAGTAAAGTGATGTCAGAAAGATTTGACAGCAGCTTAAACGTTTCGCAATAATATTGAAAGCCTTTTAGAAATAAGATACAGTAATTATGGAAACAGCCTTTCGAATAAATGATATAAGCCCTTGGGTAGTCATTCCCGTGCTGCTTTTCAGTGTATTGATCATTTATTTTCTGCTCAAATTTTTCTCGGTACTCTTCGATTTCATACAGGCAAAAGGATGTCTAACAGTTGGACTTATTGCATTGGTTGGGTTACCCGGAATTGTAGTCGTGAGTCTTATATCCGGCTCAACTTTAGCCGCCACTCTATTAATTATTTTTGCAGTTGTTGGAGTAATTACAGGTTACATCGCCCGGGATTCGGAAGGGAATGTGGGTAAATTCGGACAATTTATAATGATTGTTTCAGCTATAACTTTAATCACAGCCATAATAATCAAATTTATCCTGGTAGTTTTTTAAAACAATGGCTATATCAATACATGCACTTATTTATATATTTTTATACGAATAATTAAGTAGTCTTGATTTTCTTTTTACCTTTGGAATGAATTTTGCAATACAACCTAACATAACTTAAATCTATCAATCATGAAAAATCCAAAACTTGCTGCATTAATTTTCACAGCAATTCTTTTCATCGCAGCAAATGTTGCAATGGCACAAAAAGCAGGTGGTCCATGGACTATTCCGGCTAAGTACAAATCAATGAAGAGCACAGTAAAAGCCGGTGATGCGTCAATCGGAACAGTTGGCAAAGACCTTTACATGAAAAACTGTAAATCCTGTCACGGAGCAAAAGGTTTGGGTGATGGTACAAAATCAGCCAGCTTGAAAACATTGGTTCCTTCATTTGCTGACGCAAAATTTAAAGCTGAAGCTCCCGGTGATACTTACTTCCAGTCGTTTGTTGGCCGTGACGAAATGCCTAATTTCGAAAAGAAAGTAACTGATGAGGCTGACAGATGGGCACTCGTTGCTTATATTAAAAGCTTGTAATTGTCAAAATAACTTATTAAAAAAAGGTGTTCTTAACAGGACACCTTTTTTTTATGCCCTTATAATTATTCAAAACAATGACCTATGATTCCAACTTAAAGGTATTAGGTTAATACAAACCAGTCCTTCGTGGCTCAATATTATCAGTTGCTCCTATATTCTCAAACTGATTGTTTTATAGTTTTCAGTAAATTAATATTTGATATTCAGTAGAATAGCCCGGAGTAAATAAGTGTCGCAAATGATAGATTCCATTACTATTAAGACTACTTATAAATTGTAACCCTAATATATATTTTTAGTATTATTACCTACTTTTGTTCAAAAGATACATATAGATATCTATCTACCTAAGTAAACACAATCTAAATTCTTCATCCATATGAAAATGCCAAGAAATGCCTATAACTGGATAACCATTACTGGTTTCCTTTTGGCAGTTAATAGTTTGATAGTCATAATTTTACTTTTTCTATTTTCTCTTCTCCAAAAGGAAAGCAATCCCTATATGGGATTATTTACCTTCATAGTTTCGCCAGCATTTATGGTTTTGGGTCTTTTATTGATTCCGGTTGGAATGTTGAATAAAAGGAGAAAAATGAAAGGCCTTGAATATGCTACACAAAAATGGCCTATTCTGGATATGAACAACAAAATTAACCGGACGGCTGTAATCAGGATTTCTATTATTACTCTCGTTTTACTTGTTGCAACAGCCATGGGAAGTTACCAGGCATTCCATTATACCGAATCAGTTCAATTTTGCGGAACACTTTGCCACAAAGTAATGGAACCAGAATATACTGCCTACCAGAATTCGTCGCATGCCAATGTAAAATGTGTTGAATGTCATGTGGGTGAAGGAGCAGGCTGGTATGTTAAATCTAAATTATCCGGTCTTTACCAGGTATACTCGGTTATCTTTAAAAAGTACTCCACTCCTATTGAAACCCCACTTCGTAACCTGCGCCCTGCAAGCGAAACCTGCGAAAGATGTCACTGGCCTGAAAAATTTTATTCCCAGAAGCTTAGAAATTTGCGCTCCTATATTGCCGATTCCGGAAATACCGAATGGAACACCTCACTACTGATGAAAATCGGTCCTCAGTACAGTGCCAAAGGACTTTCGGAAGGGATACACTGGCATATCAATAAGAATATTAAGATTGAATATGCAGCAGGAACAAGGGATAGAGAAAGCATTCCGTGGGTTAAATATACGGATTTGAAAACAGGTAAAGTCAAGATATTTATGGATGAGGAAAACCCGGTTAACAACAAGGCCCTGGATTCCCTTGAAAAAAGAACAATGGATTGTATGGACTGCCACAACCGTCCATCGCACAAATATTTATCAGCACCTAACTTTATTGATAATGCTATGGTAGCAGGTAAAATCCCCTCTGATATTCCTTTTATTAAAATGGCCGCCATGGAGGCATTGAAAGTTTCGTATAACACTAAAGATAGTGCTCATATGGAAATTAAAAATGTGATAACGACTTATTATAAAGAAGAGCAACCGGAAGCATACGCTAAAAACGTTAATCGTATAAACAAAGCTATTGTTGCGATTGAGGCTGAATATGATAAAAACGTTTTCCCTTTTATGAAAGTTGAAGCAACAAGGTACCTCGACCATATTGGTCACCTGGAATCAGATGGCTGCTTCCGCTGCCATTCCGACAGGCATAAAACAGCCAGCGGAGAGACAATTTCAAGAGACTGTAATCTGTGTCATAGTTTCCTTGCCCAAGGTCCTACCGGTAAAGTTCAGACTATATCATTAGGCAACTCAATGGAGTTCGTTCATCCTGTTGAAATCAGGGGTAAATGGAAAACAGCTTTCTGTTCCGAATGCCACAAAGTCCTTTATGAATAAATAATGAGATCTGATTTCTGATTTACATGAAATACAAATATCTCTGAACGACAAATTAGTCAGCGATAAAGCTCAATACTATGAAAGCCGCCTTCAAAAAAGGCGGCTTTTCGTTTGAAGTTTACAGCTGATAATATGGTTTATAGGACTAACAGTTTAGATAAAATCATCTGCTTTCATTCAGGTAGGATTACTCTCATCTTTTTGCTTCAACTTCTTAACATAATAAGTTGAAATAACGATAGTAGTAATAGCGAATGCCAGGAATATCAATATCCTAAAGATTAGCTCAATCTTTGCCAGGTCGACAATAAATAAATAGAAGGCAGCAACCAGCAGATTACCCATTGCCATCCATCTGTACTTGATACTTTTTACGTATATGCTTAGCCCGAAATAAACTGCGGCTATCAAAAGCCACGACACAGTGATATATTGCCCGGGCAGGCCAAAGTAAGTTGCATATAAAAATGAGAAGAAAAGCGTAAACAGGTATATATTCCTGATAAAGTCGCTCTTAATGTGCAACCTCTCTTTTTGCCAGTTAATTATCCTTGCCGACAAAAATGCCACTGCCGGTATTGCAAAATTCACCGACTGTAAAGTTCCGGAAAGATTGTAATACAGAATTGCCAGGGTAACCAGCAAAAATGTATTCATAAGAGTAATTATATAGGATCTGTACCACAGCGCTAATGCCAGCACAAGGAAACTCTGGCAGATCAGCAATAAAAATGCATCGGGAAAATGATAGACACCAAAAACGCTTACACTTATCGCTACAAATCCAAACAAAGCATAAAGGGCCGGTGAATATTTCCAAGGAGAATATAACTTAAGAATAACAGAGAAAGCAATGCAGTAAATGGAAATTGAAATGAAAAATGGCACATAAGCTGCCGGAAAATGAATAAATACCAGCGATAGCAGTAATAATGAATATGTAGTACCGGCTAGTAGCAATGTTGAAAGTATCAGATTGTCAGGAAATGCTTCGTTTGATTTCCTGAAAGTAACCAGCGAATATAGTGCTGTTAGAATCGAAAAATAAATAAATGCGTAGTGATACGTTAAATCACCGGGAGTTTTCAGTAAAGAAACAGGGTTCGCAAGCAGCCAGTAGAGGTTTATAAGAGAGCCGATGCACAAAACAAAAACCATTGCTTTCCACCAGTTATATTTCCAGAAAGAACACATCACTAAGGCTGTAGTTGCAATTGAAATCAGAAAGAATACAAAAAGCTGGTTACACACAAAAGCAGAGAAAAGTGCCATGAGGAATGATAAACCAGCCATAAGCTGCGATTGCTTTTTAACAGCAAAATAAAACTGAACTCCAACAACTATAAGCAAAAGAATTTCAGCAAACGCCCAATTTGTCAGTAAGGGCTTGTCGTTATAAAAATGAAGCCGCAGTATGATATAGTATAAAATGATATATCCGAAAAGGTTAAACAGAAATGAGAGATATGTGAAACTTCTACGGAAATAGTGCGACATCACGAAGACGCCGGCAACACTTAATCCCCCGACAATTAAGGAAACAATAGGTTTGCCCGCATCGTTAAAGTATTGCCACAGAAACACTATGGCGAAAAACAACACTATATTTCCCAGCCAGGCTAAACCGTATTCACCTATGTTCGATTCGAAGGGAGCGCTTATTGATAACTTTAAATCAGCAAATCCGGAATCATCATCCTCTGCTTCTTCTGTGTTAAAGGATTTCAATTGCTTAACCTGTTCCTTATTTAATTCCAGAACTGAAATCCGTTCTTCGATTGAATCCAACCTGCTTAAAATTTTCGCTAAATCTTCACTTTTAAGATCATCAGAATTCATACTTAACTCCTCCAAATTTAAAGTAATTATTAAAAAAAAGCCAGGTACGCAAGTTACGGAAGCTAGAAAACTTCCTGATTTTACATAGAATAATCAGTCAGTTCCATTTTTAGGAGAGCAACCAATTATTCAAAAAAAGTAATATAAGTCTGGTATTAAGCACTTTGAATTTCATGCTCTTCTTCCTTTTTCTTCCATGGGGGGAACAGCCATAACAGAAATGAAAGTATTGCAAATGGAACAATTAACCAGAAAGCAGCCATCAGGTATCCTTCTGTCCCTATCAGGCCAATCTTAAAATCGGTATACCCGTAAAAACTTTTCGAAAATAATTGTCCCCCAATAACAACATTCCACCTCATGAAAAATATTCCGATAAGGATCAGTGCCGGAACAACAAGGTAAATTACTTTCCTGATCTGTTCTTTGGGTTTGTAAAACTGTAACGTTCCTAAAGTGAGTAAGGGCACAATGGTTCCAAGCAATCCCTGCATAATAAACATTGTAAAGAAAAGTCTGCCGAACACCAGGTTATGCAGCACATCGAACGATTCCTCTGCCACGTAAATACGGTGAATCTGGTCCAAACCTTCCAGAACAAAATCTATAAGCAGAATGTAGAATAAGTATGATGCAATCGTATCAAGGCAAGGCATATCAATTTTCACCTTTCTGATCCGGGTAATTACATTATACACCAGCATCACCAATGCTATTCCGGATACTATGGCTGAAAACAGGAAGATGACAGGCATCAGAACTGTTGACCACCATGGATTTGCTTTTATTGACCCAAAAATAAATCCTACATATCCATGCAACAAAAATGCTGACGGCACTCCAATAATAGTTACAATATATCCAAGTTTGTTATCAAGAGCTACTGCTTTAGGTGAAATATCAGTAGTCCATAATGAAAAAGCCCTGTACAGGAACCGCTTTAATCCTGTAGTTTCACCAGCCCAGATAATCATGTCGCGGCGGTAGTCGAACCAGATTTCGAGCAACAATACAACCATAAGGTACCACAAATAAACAAATCCGAAAATCGCCATGGCTGAGCTTAAATGTGGTGTAACCATTATTTCGTAAGCCCTGGCGGGTTTACCAAGGTGGCTGACAAGAGGCATGGTAGCAACCAGCATGAATGACAATGCCGTTAATAATGCAATGCCATACGTAGGCCGGAGTACATGCAATTTGAAAATACGCTCAAGCGAGGCCAATATAAAAGCCCCGGCTACCAATCCTGTAATATAAGGATAAAGGACTATGAGGATACTCCAGTTAAGTTCAATTTCATTTGGATACACATATCCATCCACTTTTGAAAGAACTTCGTACAGATGTTGAAGATGTTGTGTCATATTATCGTACCTCAGGGCTTAAAGCATTATAAAATAATTTTGAACCTGTATTTAAATTTGGTTTTATAACCATACATGTATGATTTTTGAGGAAATAATTGATTTTGCTCTTAGGATCATTTAAATCGCCAAAAATCCGTGCTTCGGTCGGGCACATTTCGAAACAGGCAGGACTTTTGCCTTTTTCGAGCCGGTGAATGCATAAGGTACATTTTTCGGCAGTTCCTTTTTCCGGGTTTATAAACCGGCATCCGTAAGGGCATGCCTGAACACAGTAACGGCAACCTATGCAATAGTTTTCATCAACCAATACTATGCCTTCGGAAGTTTCGAATGTAGCACCAACCGGGCAAACCTGTACACATGGCGATTTGGCGCAATGATTACACATTTTGGGAACAAAGAATGATTTGAATATATCGGCATCCGGCACCGATTGTTTAAATCCATCAATTCCGCCATTGGGCGATTCAACTAATACGGTGCCATCATTTTTGATGGTGTACTGTTCCACCCACGATCGGAAATAGAAAGGATCTTTAGGTACATTATTTTCGAGTTTGCAGGCATTGGCACACTTCCCGCAACCAATACATTTATTGATGTCGATGCCGATGCCGTACCATTTCCCTTTCCCTTTCGGACGTTCAGTGGCAAACAATAGTCCGTCGAATGGAGAAAGGGCTGAAGCAACAGCAATTCCTCCAACAATGATAGATCCGGCTTTAAAGAAATCTCTTCTGTTTAATTTCGAATTAGCTTGTGTCATGGCTGATGAGGGTTATGGCATTCGATACATATTACTTTTTCATTGGTTCTTTTATTTACAGGATTGTGCTTCAGCGTATTTACCTGGTGGATCATCGTATTATTAATAGTGTCGAAAACTATTTTAATACGTGCCGCATTTATTTCATGGCATAAAGCACAATCTTTACGTTGATCAGGTTTATGAAGTTTGAGTGAATCAGGTAAGTCTTTATCCTTAAATTTA
>Ga0265593_1001177_pt1 | contig 12481 bp, 9 predicted proteins | sample saktaG_8_FD_190136 | JGI IMG/M metagenome (GOLD analysis project Ga0265593, IMG submission 190136) | Saline water microbial communities from Sakinaw Lake, British Columbia, Canada - sak_2011_5_24_36m | ecosystem: Environmental > Aquatic > Non-marine Saline and Alkaline > Saline ...
GCGGCTTCCGCGCCGTGGGCGGTTCGGAGGCATTCTGCGTCATCCGTTCCGTTTGGGAAACCAGCAAGCTGAATGGCCTTAACCCTTTCGATACCCTCAGGCTGGCATTTGGGGGTTGGTAGTTACGTGAAATTGAAAAAAGCCATTGATTCGGTTTTCCCGCTTCAATCGGCAATCGGACGGGTTGACAACGAAGCGGGCCGGGGTTTGCACCCGTCTTGTAAATTGGCTGCGACCTTGCCTGACCGCCCGGCATGGCCCGCTCCTACATGTTGCGTATATTAATTTTTAAGTAACTATTTGATATTAAAAACGCTGTAATATAATTTAAAACAATTGGTTGAGCAATAGAAAGCAATCAAAATCCCATCTGACACAAGAGTATTGCCACATAATAAGCAAAGATCAGCTAATAATATTATTTGGTTTACAAGGCATTGAGATAGAAGACGTTGAATTGTCGGCAAACAATGTACTCATTATCCGGGTAAGAAGCGTCATTGACGGATGCCATTGCCATCGGTGCGGCAAACCCATCGACCATTATCATGGGCTTGGCCAAGAGATAAAACTACGCCACTTACCCATTTTTGGATATAAAACATATATTGTCATGAGGCCAAGGCGATACCAATGCCAGGAGTGCGATGACAAGCCAACCACGACCCAGAAACTGGTGTGGTATACGCCGAAAAGCTCCTTCACGAAACCGTATGAGCAGGATGTCATGCTGTCCCTTGTCAACAGCACCCTTCAGGATGTCAGCATCAAGCATGACATTGGACAAGGTGCCATCGAAGGCATACTCGACCGGCATGTCCAGGCAACGGTGGATTGGGACAAGATCAAATCCATGAGGGTCGCCGGGGAGGACGGGATCGCGCTGAAAAAAGGGCATCGCGATTTCGTCACCATTGTCAGCGCCTACGTACAAGGCAAGCTGATGGTCCTGGGCATCCTGCCGGATCGCACCAAAGCCACTGTAAAGGCGTTTTTCCTTAGCATTCCCAAGAGGTTGCGAAACACCCTGAACCGATTATTCCGGTTCCCCCCTAAAATACGCCAAAATCCCTGCATAGCAAACTTGCCGCCCGAGCCAAACAAGAGGGCGTGAGCTTGAATACGTTAGTCCTCTCATTCATTGCCGAAGGTTTGGGCCGTCGTGAACATCACCCATAAATAGGACGGCCATCGGGCCACTATCGCGGTTTAAAAAATTCGCCCTCCCATTTTTATTTGCCGCCCCATCGTGGTTTGCCAAATGCCTGTATCATGCCGATACATGTCATATAAATATCAGGGGAAATCATGCAAGGCGAAAAAAGAGGATACTGGCGGTATTGGGGCAAGGCCCAGCGCCCAACAGATAGCAACTCCGAAGCAAGCTATCATTTGCTACCTTATCACTGCCTGGATGTGGCGGCGGTGGCGGAGTGTTGGTGGAACAACAGCCCTGCCCTACGAGGCGCGTTAATCCATTCCAGTGGCTGCGATGAAAAACAGGTCAGGGCATGGCTGTTGTTTTTCATCGCACTGCACGACTATGGCAAGCTGGATGTGCGTTTCCAGCGCAAATCCAAGGAAACGATGCAGACTGTCTGGCCTGAATTTGATGCTGCGCGTACCTATTTCAGAGGCTTGGACATCAAAAATTATTTTCATGGCCCCGCCGGGTTTTCTTGGTTTCGTGATGATTTCAATCAAGTCATGGGTTGGGGCGTTGAAGACGAGTTCGAGCGTTGGGATGAGGTCTGGGTGCCTTGGCTGGCGGCGGTGACCGGGCATCATGGCGCGATTCCTAGGTCTTGTGAAGAAAGCCATTATCTGGGCAAAAGCCAAGCACACAAAACCATTATTGAACACGACCTCACGGCCCGCATCCAATGGGTCGAAACCTTGGAAAGGCTGTTTTTAAATCCCGTTGGCTTGTCCACTAATGACAGCCCGCCGGCCTACCCGCCGCTGTTGGCGGGATTTTGCTCGGTCTGTGACTGGCTAGGCTCCGACTCCACAACAGGCAGATTTGAGTATGCCGCTGAAGTCTGCGACGAAGAGGGCTTGAAGGCTTATTTCCAACACGCACAAGCCATTGCAGCTAAAAGTCTAATTGCCAGCGGCTTGCTAGGCCATAAGCAGCCTTACCAAAATGTCGCTGCATTATTGCCAATGGCAGAAAATGGCGACAAGCCACAACCGCGTCAATTGCAAACCTTGGTGGACAAGCTGCCAATCATGCGAGGTTTAAGTGTGATTGAAGCGCCGACTGGTTCGGGCAAGACGGAGGCTGCACTCGCCTATGCCTGGCGTTTGCTAGATGCCGGACTGGCCGACAGCATTGTTTTTGCCCTGCCCACCCAAGCCACTGCCAACGCCATGCTGGATCGTGTGGGAAAAATCGCCTCCCTACTGTTCGAGGAACAGCCAAATCTGGTGTTGGCCCATGGCAAGGCCAAATTCAACGACACGTTTTGGAACTTGAAAGAGGCCGCCAACAAGCAAACTGCCCAGGAAGGCGACGAAGCTCGCGCCCAATGCGCCGGCTGGCTCTCCGCCAGTCGCAAGCGCGTGTTCCTTGGTCAAATTGGCGTTTGCACCATCGACCAAGTGCTGGTTTCCGTGTTGCCCGTGCGCCATAACTTCGTGCGAGGCTTTGGCGTAGGCAAAAGTGTGTTGATCGTTGATGAGGTCCACGCCTACGACTTTTATATGTATGGCTTGCTCGACGAAGTGCTTAAAGTCCAGCGGGCCAGCGGCGGCTCGGCCATTTTGCTTTCCGCCACACTCCCCGCCCAGCAACGTCAAATGTTGCTATCCGCTTGGCAAGCCAAAGGTGATGCCCCACCAGTCGCGCTTTATCCGCTGATCAGTCATTGCGGACAAGTCGGCGAAGTCACATTCTTTGATCTGCCAGAAGATGAGCAACCCTCTAACCGAGAAGTTGAAATAGACATTCTGCCTAAACCCGACTTATTGCCTTACAGCCTTCCTAATTCCGAAGAACCTTCTCTAATCGAGCAGATGCTGCAAGCGGCTGAACAGGGTGCGCAAGTTGTGTTCATCTGCAATCTGGTGGACGTGGCGCAAGGCTTGGCGAAAACCCTGGCCGATATTGGGCGTGTCCCGGTTGAGCTATTCCATGCCCGCTATCGTTTTGGCGACCGCCAGAAAAAGGAAAAAAAAGTCATGGATTATTTTGGCAAAGAGGGCAAGCAACGCGGGCAAGGCCGCATCCTCGTTGCCACCCAAGTCGTCGAGCAAAGCCTGGACCTCGATTTCGACTGGATGCTGACCCAGCTATGCCCGGTGGACCTGCTGTTCCAGCGCCTAGGCCGACTGCATCGGCATTCACGCCCCCGTCCTCCGGGTTTCGAGCAAGCCCGTTGCACCGTGCTGATTCCCGACAATGACGACTACGGGCTACATGCTGTGATTTACGGCAACACACGGGTGCTGTGGCGCACAGCCCAGTTGTTGCTGAAAGCGGACGGCAAAATTGAGTTTCCCAAGGCTTATCGAACATGGATTGAACAAGTCTATCAAGAAAAGCCTTGGCCCGACGAGCCGGAGGCTATGACAAAAAGTTACACAAAGTTTTGGGAAGATGCCGAAGCCAGCCGAATGAATGCTCGCCGTATCGTTCAGGAAAAGCCCGGGGAATTCACCGACACCGACGACCATGTTTCGCTATTGACCCGCGACGGCGAAATGAATCTGAATCTTCTACCGGTTCAGGAAACTCAACAAGGGCAGTGCCTTCTTGACGGGCGTTTGCTGGAAAGCTTGGGCGACGAGGAGCGGGACGAATATCTAAATATCAACACCGTGTCAGTGCCAAACACATGGCGAGGTTGGCTGAAAGAATTGCCTAGCAAAGATGGATTGATTTTGCTGCCAATGACGCTGGAAAGCGACATATGGGAGGTAAAGCTGGATCGTTGTCGTTTGAGTTATAGCGAAGATTTGGGATTGCGCTTGTTCCGGGAAGCGTAGGGCGTTGATTGCCCTACGCTAGGCATCCCCACGAGTGTGGGGAACATTGCAATGATGCTAATTGTACAAAGAGCTAGCAACGGTTCATCCCCACTGATATGGGGAACACAATAAAATTATAGCGGTACTTTTACAAAGAGCAAGCAACTTTGAAAAAGCTTGACAAAAAATAAATGAACCGCTACCCTATTCAAATATTCCGTAAATGATGTTATATTTGATATTATCCGCACATGAGCAAATCAGAAAAAATCCTTGAAAAAATGCGCTCGAACCCTCGCGACTGGCGAATCGAGCAACTCAAAACCCTAGCAGATGCTCATGGGTTGGACTACGGGCAACAAGGAACCAGCCATGTCATCTTCCGCCACCCCAACGGCCTAAAGTTGACAGTCCCGGCGCATAAGCCTATTGCTCCAGAATATGTGAAACGGTTTTACCGGCTCATCACTCAAGCCAAGATCGAATAATTGACCATGAATGAAGACTTTCCAGAATATCCTTGTGAAATCCGCCCACTATCCGAATCGGAGGGCTTCCTGATCGTTTACCCTGACCTACCTGGCTGCATGTCCGATGGTGTGACCGTCGAGGAAGCCCTCGCAAACGGACGCGATGCGGTGAAAGGCTGGATTTTGACCGCCCGCGAATTCGGCGATACGGTTCCTGCACCCGGCAGTGGCGGCGAACCGGGGAAGTTTGTCCAGCGTCTACCTAAATCCCTGAATAGCAAACTTGCCGCCCGCGCCAAACAAGAGGGCGTGAGCTTGAACTCCTTGGTATTGGCATTCATTGCTGAAGGTTTGGGCCGTAGGGAACATCACCCCTAAATAGGACGGTCATCGGGCCACTATTGCGGTTTAAAAAATGCGCCCTCCAATTTCTATTTGCCGACCCATCGTGGTTTGCCAAATGCCTGTATCATGCCGATACATGTCACACAATGTTCAGGGAAAATCATGCAAGGCGAAAAAAGAGGATACTGGCGGTATTGGGGCAAGGCGCAGCGCCCAACAGATAGCAACTCCGAAGCAAGCTATCATTTGCTACCCTACCACTGCCTGGATGTGGCGGCGGTAGGGAGGATTGTGCTGAATTATAAATCGTTAGGGTGGCTGATATGCTTGATGTAGTCCTGTGTTGGGGTAAATCCCTCAAGGCATTCGAGTCTACCCGTATTCGTGCCACTCATCATCCAGCCATTTGCCATATGCTGGATGTGGGTCTGATGGCACAAGCTCTGCTTGAACAGGCTGGCGTGACAGTCAAACGCCTGCTTTGTGACCCGTTGAATTGCGAAGACTCACAAAAAATCCTATGGTTGGCTTTTTTCGTCGCCTTGCATGATCTTGGCAAAATCTCCCCCGGCTTTCAATACAAGCGAAAAGACCTGATTGAAGAGATATTGAAAAGGAAGTTTGGCTATTCAATTTGGAAAACACGCTATCCTCTCGGTTCAGAACATGACGTAACCGATCATGGTCGGGTTCTGTTTAAGACTCTTCCGCAATTGCTCAATGATAAAACCCAGTGTGGAACATCCGTTGTAAGAGGCTTGGCGCGTACTTTGGCGGCTCACCATGGTAGTTTCCCTGCTGACTCAAACGACGATTATCACCCGGACGAGAAAGAATGGCCCAATTTGCGCAAGCAAGTCGCCGATGAAATGCTCAAAGTCTTCGGCTTGGAATGGCAAGATTTTCCTCTGAAAGCGGGGCAAACACCCCCCGCCAGTTTCTTCATGACCTTAGCCGGTCTGACCAGCGTGGCAGATTGGCTAGGCTCCGACGAATCCCGTTTTTATTACATCGGAGCCGAAGCTTACAGTCCCGATTTTGATTTACTCGCTTATGCGAAACAAAGACAAGAAATCGCCAATAACGTATTGGCAGATTTGAGCCTCAAACCGGCAGTGTCCACCCGACAAAAGCCGCATGATTTCAGCGTATTGTTTCCGTTTAAACAAGCCAACGGCGAGCCAACCAGTGCCAATGCTTGCCAGCAAGCAGCCTTGGAGTTAGCCGAGCGTTTGCCGGAAGGACAACCTGCACTCTTCATCATCGAAACCCCGATGGGTAGCGGTAAAACCGAAGCAGCCTTGGCGATAGCCGACCGTTGGCTATGCCAAGGGACGGCGACTGGGATTTACTACGCCTTGCCTACCCAAGCCACCGCCAATCAAATGCTAGGTCGTGTATGGGCTTTTCTGGACAACAACAGTGCCATCGAAAAAACCGAACTGCATTTGCTCCATGCCCATGCCGAATTGCAACGGGAATATCAAGAATTGAGGGAAGCGGCGAAGAAATTGCGGGTACCCTTCATCAAATCCATCCACGATGCTGACGAAGACATCAAACAGACCTCCGGCGAAATACAGGCATCGGAATGGTTCGCCGCCCGTAAGCGCGGCTTGTTGGCCTCCTTCGCTGTTGGCACGGTGGACCAAGCTTTATTAGCTGTGCTGAGGCAAGCGAGGCATATGTTTGTACGTCTGTATGGTTTAGCCGGGAAAGTGGTCGTAATTGATGAATGCCATGCTTACGATACCTATACTTCGACACTGCTTGAGGGCTTGTTGTCATGGCTGTCGATCATGAATACCCCAGTAATTCTACTATCGGCCACTTTGCCAACAGAGATGCGCCGCAAGCTCCTGCAAGCTTATGCGCCAGAAGCCGATTTGCCAAAGGAAGTCAGCTATCCCTGCATCATCGCCGCCGATAGAGAAGCCAAAACAGCACTTTATGAGTCTGTCAAAGTGGCGGAAAACGAAGGGGACGAGGGACTGAAACCCGCAACCTTTCAACTACACTTGCTCAAAACCGGCTCAGACCCGGAAGAGCGTTGGGCGGAGGTGGAAAAAACGCTAGACGAACAACTGCATGAGGGCGGCTGCGCCTTATGCGTGTTGAACACCGTGGTTGAAGCCCAGGGTCTTTATCAACATTTGGCTAAAAAGGACGATTTAAAAGACATTCTGCATCTGTTCCATGCCCGTTTTCCGTTGGGGCAACGGCTGGCAATCGAAGACCGTTGCAAAGAACTATTCGGCAAAGACCAATCTAAACGGCCCGACAAGGCTATTGTAATAGCGACGCAAGTAGCGGAACAAAGCCTAGACGTGAACTTCGATCTGCTCATTACCGACCTTGCCCCCATCGACTTGATCCTACAACGCATGGGCCGCACCCACCGCCACCCCACACCGAATCGCCCGGAGCGTTTACGGAAAGCGCAAGTGTTTTGCCTGATGCCCGATTTGAGCAAGAAAACTGGTCCCAATCTAGGGCGATCCAAAAAAGTCTATCATCCGATCCGACTCGCCCGCACTGCGCTACTGTTAGACCAGCGGATGGAAAAGGGCCAAACAGAAATTCACTTGCCACAAAATGTGGAAGAGTTGATTAAGGTGGTTTACAAAAACATGGAAGAGGACGAGGAAGTGCCGGAACATTTGATGCCGTATTTTGAAAATTGCGCATTGGATAACGAGATAGAAAACAAATGCAAAGCAGTAATTGCATTGGGTGAACGATTGCCACAGTCTAATAGCTTGGGCGATATGGATTTTTTTGCCGACCTTCAATGTAAGCAGATAGATGATGAAGAAGTCGCCGCCGTCACTAGATTATCCGACCCTAGTATTGTTTTGGTCTTACTTCATCAAGACGCGCAAAACAAAGGCCGAGTTTTTTTCGACCGGGAGTTTAAATATCTAGTGGATTTGAAGGCAAAGCCTGATAGGGAAATGACAGAAAAGCTATTGCGACAAAGCGTTTCGATCAGCCATAGCGATTGCTATCAATATTTCAAAGATGAAAAACACTTGCCAAAAGCTTGGGAAAAATCATCTCTGCTACGGCGTTGCCGTTGCGTGAAGTTAATTGACGGATGCTACCACTTTGATGAGGGCAGACTCGCAGGCAAAGAATTGATGTTGGATGAGGTGCGAGGCTTGGTCTTGCCTTAGCAGTTGGTTGAGGCGGGTCTGCGCCCGCCTCTAAACCCCACGGTGTGGGGATATTCATTATCCTTAATAATTAGTAACTTACGTTGCTTCGGATCATCCCCATGGGTATGGGGAAAAGGATATATTATCAGCGTTTAGATTGGTATGGTTAAAAAAATTCCTAATGGTTACGCGCTTAAGCTGAGAAAAGTTCGTTTTTTCCGTTACGTTGCTTCTTGACATTGAATTGCCTTCGTCTTATGCTATTTCCACGGTAAACACTACCAAGTGAGATCATAGCTTGATGAAAGAAGACAACTTACGCGAAGATTTGGGCCGACTCCAGCGCAGCATGGATCGAATTTACGAATATTTGCAAAACATGCCAATGCTTGAATCAGTTTCAGGCGATGTTGCTTGCTTAGAAGAAATGATGTGGAAATGGAGAAATGAGGATGACACCAAGCTTTGATCTGACCAGCCAGCCATGGATTTATTGCCATACCCAATCAGGCGGTCAAGTTTTGTTACCTTTGCGGGAAGTGTTTACCCAAGCGCACGAACTGAAGGAAACCACTGATAACAACCCGTTGACCGTCGCGGCATTGCACCGACTTTTGTTAGCCATTATCCATAGTGCTGTCGATGGGCCAGCCAAACTTCCCGATTGGGAAGCATTATGGCAACGAAAATCCTTTCTCGGATCGCCTGTTCTGGACTATCTGGAAGCAAAGTGCGACCGTTTCGACCTGTTTTCCGAGCAATATCCATTCTATCAAACTGCCGATTTTACCTTGGATACTACAGTCACTAGCCAAAAGCTATTGCACGAGTTGGCTACAGGCAATAATAAAACGATATTTGACCATAACCTTGATGACGACCCTGCACATCTGTCACCCGATCAAGCCGCCCGTGCCCTGTTAACCGCACAAATGTATTCTTTTGGCGGCGGGCAAGGGGCGACCAGCAAACTTTTTGGTAAGCACCCTAATTTTGCCCATGCTCCATTAGTGTTGGGCGCGTTAATTTTGATTCAAGGCAATAATTTATTTGAAACGCTGCTCCTGAATTTACTCCGGTATAGTAAAGAGCATAACCGGCCTATCGTTTCATTTGTTAATGATAATCCTATTTGGGAGCAAAACAGTATATCGCCCAACGGAAAAATTAGCTTTGACCCGCGCCCTCCCTTGGGATACTTAGATTATTTGACATGGCGTAGTCGGCATATTCGCTTGCTGCCTCAAGAATACAATGGCAAGCTTCTTGTTCGCCATCTTTATATGGCGCAAGGCAATATAGTTTATAAAGACTTCAAAGGTGATCCCATGTTTGCCTATGGGAGGGATAAAGACCAATTGCGCTTTCCAATAAAACTAGATGCGGATCGCAGTTTTTGGAGAAATAGTGCAGCGTTATTTGAATTCTCAGATAGTCAAGACAACAAAAAGGCGGACGATAGGTCATTGACTGTCCAACAAGCTGCTATCTTGAAAGGGGAGAGCATTCTACCAAAAGGCCCATTACGCTGCCTCATCATTGGCATCGCCAACGACAAAGCCAACCCCTTATGCTGGCGCATGGAACAACTCACCGTGCCGAGTGAAATATTGCAAGACCAAGATAGAGTGCATTGCCTCAAAAAAGCTTTGGAATGGGCGGAGGAGATTGGCTTGATTCTGCGTAGTCAAACGCGCAGTCTTGCTCAATATGTGCTGGCCCCGGACGGTCGCAAAGCCGATACCAAAGCCGTCACCCGACTTGCCAGCGCATTAGGAACCGAGGCGCAATATTGGGCAAGGCTTGATACCGAATTCCGAGTTTTTTTAAGCCAATTAACGGATGAAGCATTGTTGGGCTGGTATACGCAGGTAAAACACACTGCTCTTAATGTGTTCGAAGAAACCACTAGACATTATCTTTCCCATACCGCTAGGGAGTTGCAAGCTCAAGCAAAGGCCACTGGCTGGTTGGGCTTTGAAGTTGGCAAAGCCTATAAAGAACTGAATTTAAAGGATGCGATTAACGAAGAGGCATTAGCTGAAGAAATGGAGGAATATTCGTGAATACAGAAAAAATCAATAGCTTTGTTTATCGGCTATACAAATTGGATAATCCTCCATCCAATACCGCAGCCTTGGCAAAATTTCGGCGCGGTATCGGCGATAACTTTGATGATGTATCCCACGATCTTCCGCCTTGGTTGTTAGATTGCATTGAAGACCCTAAGCAAATAGGCAAATTTGCGCTAGTGGGCAGTTTGTTTGCCCTTCATCGTCTACCTGCACAACATGAAACTATGGGCAGGAGCTTTGCTCGGATTAAGGGTTCAGACAGCTTGGAAAAACGTTTTATATCCCTCCTTGACGCGCAGGGAAATGAACTGATTCAACGCTTGCGCGAAATCATCGGTTTGGCAAAAAGCCAAGAAGTCCCCATTGATTACGGCAGTTTACTACACGATATTTTGAACTGGGAAAACCCAGATCAAGCCGTACAATTCCACTGGGCTAGAGATTATTGGTCTGACTCAGCCGTCTATGAATCATTGAAACAGGAAGTTGAAAGCGATTGGAAAAATGAGCAAGCTTCGCTCAAGTCAAAATCCAGGCAAGAACAAGACCTAAACCATAATAGGTTACAGGCAATGATTTTCACAAAATATTTACAAGGTTTAAGAGAAAATCGGGCCGCATTGGCCCATCTGCGCCGTGGCTTGGGCAAGTCTCAAGGGACTATCGGCATGTTGCCTTATATCGCACCATTCCTGCCGGACGATAAACGGGAATATTCGGCATATTTTCTCACGGCATCTTTATTCGGCATACATGCCTTATTCACTGAACAAAAGTACCATGATATAGGCCGAATATTTCGTCTTCTTGGCGAAAAAAAGACATCCAAAGAAGCGACACAAAGCCTACAACGGCGATTTACAGCACTATTGGATGCCAATCAAATGGATATTGGTCATCATCTGCGGCAAGTAATTTCTGAGGCGAACAGTGCCAAGCCTGAGATTGCGGTCAATTATCGCCAACTGCTGCTGGATTTGATTGAGTGGAATAACTCAAGCAAACATATTCAGAAACGTTTGGCCAAAAGTTTTTTCTTTGACCCCAAATTTATTGCTTAAGGATATTGTCATGCCCCAACTTAACGTCTACCTACCCGACAACCTAGCCAAAGCCGTTCACTTGAAAGCTGTTAGCGCGGGTAAAACCGATGCTGAATACATTACTGACATTGTAGCTGCCCATATCCATCCAACTTGGACAGAAACCTATAAAACCCAAGTCTTAGGCGGTTGGCACGGCGATCCGCCGGAAAGACCGGAGCCTATTTTACCAGAAGAACGCGAGGCTTGGTAATGTCCGGTCATCTGCTAGATACCAATGTCTGTATTCAACTATTGACAGGTCGTATACCTGCTGTCACTGAACAATTTCTTGAGCATGACCCGAAGGACATTTTCATATGCAGCATCGTCCGTGCCGAATTGGAATATGGTGCGCGGCACAGCCGTCAAGTGGACAAAAACCTTAAGCTACTCACCCAATTTTGCGAACCCCTAGTTAGCCTACCTTTCGATGACCGATGCGCCGAACAATACGGCTTGATAAGGGAAGATTTAACCCGCAAAGGCACTCTCATAGGCGCAAATGATTTTTTGATAGCCGCCACAGCCTTAGCACACGGCTTAATACTGGTGACGCACAATCTCAGAGAATTTCGCCGGGTTGTCGGCCTGTCGCTGGAAGATTGGGAAAACCCGCTGAATTCTTAAAAATTAAATCGAGGAAAATTCCATGTTTGTCGAACTCCACCTACTCCAAAATTTCGCCCCCTCCAATCTCAACCGCAGCGATACCGGTTCCCCCAAAGATTGCACCTTTGGCGGCTACCGACGGGCGCGAATTTCCAGCCAATGCATCAAGCGGGCGATTCGCCATCACCAGAGTTTTGAGGAAACCGTGCTTCAGGCGGGAGGAGAGAAGGGAAGACGCACTAAGCGGGTATTGAACCGTTTGGCGGAATTACTCGCTGATACGGGTTACGAAGTGCAATCTATCATCAAAGTTGGCGAAACAATTTTGGGTGCTGTGAAAATTCGCATGGCCGACAAGCAAGAGAGTGACCTAGAAAACAAAACCCAATATCTATTGTACTTGAGCGAAAGTGAAATCGAAGGCTTGGCTAAAATCGCCCGTGACCACTGGGACGAATTAAGCACCATTGAAGTTGCTATTGCCGATACTGAAAAAAAACAGGACAAAAAAGCCCAGAAAAAGGCTGCAAAGGACGCAGTACCTAAAGAAATTCAAAAAAAGATCGAGGATGCCTTACGCAAGCATCCCCGTCTAGCCGCTGATATTGCCCTATTCGGACGCATGGTGGCGGATGACAAGGACATGAACATTGATGCCGCTTGCCAAGTGGCCCATGCCATTTCCACTAACCAAATCGCCAGCATGGAAATGGATTTCTTTACCGCCGTGGATGACCTTCTGCCAAGCGATACCGCTGGTTCCGATA
>Ga0265593_1001178_pt1 | contig 12480 bp, 9 predicted proteins | sample saktaG_8_FD_190136 | JGI IMG/M metagenome (GOLD analysis project Ga0265593, IMG submission 190136) | Saline water microbial communities from Sakinaw Lake, British Columbia, Canada - sak_2011_5_24_36m | ecosystem: Environmental > Aquatic > Non-marine Saline and Alkaline > Saline ...
TAACCTTGAAAAAATGGCTGGGTGAGTAAAACAGGAAATAGGTGAGATTAAATTAGATACCCCCCTCAAGCCCCTTTTTTCAAAGGGGGCTACAAATTTTTTTGATAGTCAGTGCATTAATTTTAAGATGCTCTACACTTCGCTAAATGAATGAAATAAAATCGCTTACACTCCTCACGTGAGGTTGCTAAGTAGCCCTTCGTTAATCAATAAACACACAAAAAATTACCTTGGACACTCAACAAGGCTTGACCGTTCGTCCTGAGCTTGTCGAAGGAGGGGGTGCGGTTAAGCGGCTCATGGTTCGACAGACTCACCACGAACGGCTTAACCCTTAACTGTGTCCCTCTTTAAGTTGGTAGCCAATTTTTGTAACAATAAGCCTTTAGCTAAGCGTTGTTAGTTATCCTTCGATGCTTAGCTCAACATACATGGATTCGTCCACTCCCTTTACTTTTAGACAGCCATAAATGAAAGTTTTACTTTATAACGAACTTGACCCCCAAAAAATCCCTAATTTTTCTAAATTTAAAGCATTTATTGAGTCTGATGATTTTAAATCAGCTGATATTAAGAAAATAGGTGACAATCTTTATCGTTCGCGCTTAAACATTACCGATCGTTTGCTTTTTTCAATTTACAAACACGACGGCATAGCTTATGCGTTGGTCATTGAATACATTAAAAATCATGAGTACGCACGTTCGCGTTTTTTGCGCCATGTGACAGAGATTAATGAAGATAAAATTCCTTCTATTACGGTTATTGAAGAGGTAACAGACTCGCTTATTTACCTTAATTCAAGTGTTAACTCTTTTAATCTCTTAGATAAAATCATTTCCTTTGATGATAATCAGCGCGCTATTTATCAATTACCGCCGCCACTGATTATTATTGGTTCAGCAGGGAGTGGAAAAACCGCACTGACCTTAGAAAAAATGAAGCAGGCCATAGGTGACGTGCTGTACGTAACTCAATCTGCCTATCTTGTTAAAAACTCGCGAGAACTCTATTTTACGCATCATTATGATAACGATAATCAGCATGTTGATTTTCTATCCTTTCAAGAATATTTAGAAACTATCAAAATTCCTGAAGGTAAGTCGCTGTCCTTTACCCGTTTTCAACAGTGGTTTAGTCGTTTTCGTCAACATGGCGTATTAAAAGATGCACATAAAGTCTTTGAAGAATTTAGAGGTGTATTAACTGGATCGATTATTGATAAACCTTACTTAAGCTATGAGGATTATTTAAATTTAGGGGTAAAAAAATCAATTTTTCTTGAAGAAGAGCGTGAGGCGGTGTATGCGCTTTTTGAAAAATATCTACAGTTTTTAAAAGATGAGGCACATTATGATAGCAATATCGTCAGCTATCAAAACTTACACCACCTTGAGCCACGTTATGATTTTGTCATTGTTGATGAAGTTCAAGACTTAACCAATATCCAGTTATATTTGATTTTAAAATCACTGCGTAAGCCCAATGAATTTATGTTATGCGGCGATGCAAATCAGATTGTACACCCCAACTTTTTTTCTTGGTCAACATTAAAAAGTCTTTTTTATCAACAAGATGATTTAAAAACATCTGATCAATTGATTCGTGTCTTAAGCACTAATTACCGAAATGCCCCTGAGCTCACTGACGTGGCGAATCGTATTTTAAAAATTAAAAATCTACGATTTGGTTCAATTGATAAAGAAAGCAATTATTTAATCACCAGCAATGCACATAATACTGGCGCTGTTATCTTGTTAAAAAATGAAGAAAAAATTCGTGAGGAACTGAACAGTAAAACCAAAAACTCAACACTGTTTGCCGTCATTGTGATGAATGATGACCAAAAAAACCAAGCAAAACACTATTTTAATACGCCTCTTATTTTTACTATTCAAGAAGCAAAAGGCTTAGAGTATGAAAACATCGTGCTCTACAATTTTATCAGCCAAGAAGAAACCCGTTACCGTGAAATTGCCCAAGGTGTAAATATTGCTGAATTGGAACAGGAATTAAACTATTCGCGTAATAAAGATCGAGCTGATAAATCGGGCGAAGTGTATAAGTTTTACATCAACTCGCTCTATGTTGCCTTAACTCGCGCCATTAAAAATTTGTATTGGATTGAAAATAATCCTGAACAGCATTTTTTACGCTTGTTAAATTTGCGTCAAGCAACCGACTCGTTGGAATTAACCGACCAAAATTCAAGCTTAGAGGCGTGGCGTCAAGAAGCCCGTAAATTAGAATTACAAGGCAAGCAAGAACAAGCTGAACGTATTCGCGACGAAATTTTGAAACAAACTACGCCTAATTGGGAGGTGATAAGTTGTTTTGATGACATCTTACATACCTCCACGAACGCAGCAATACCTTCAAAGTTTGGACATCTTTCTGAGTGTGGCAAACAAGAAAAATTTATGCTCTTTGAATATGCCTTGATTTATGACGACCGTGAGATGGTGCATTTATTAAAAATGGACGGTGACTTTAAACCTGCCCATAAACCTGCCAAAAGCCTTGAGCTGTTAAAGCAAAAATATTATCAGGAGTACCTCTTCAAAAAGCCTGATCCAATTTTAAATAAAATTGCTAAATACGGCTTAGAATTTCGTAATCAATTTAATCACACGCCGTTAATGGCGGCAGCATGGATAGGAAATATCGACATTATTAATGTGCTGTGTGCCATGGGCGCGGATAAAACAGCTGTTGATTCACATGGCTTAACTGCGTTTCAAATAGCCTTATCTCAAGCAGCAAGATACGAAGCCTATGCCAAAAAGAAATTATCTTATATTTACGATGCCTTGCTACCTGACAGCATAAATTTTAAGCTCAATAATAAATTGCTTAAACTCGACAGCCATCAAATGGAATTTTTTATGGTCAATTTAATGATAGCAATGTTTTATCAACTAAAGCCTTCGGATATTCATGGAATTATTGATTGTGATGGTAAAAATAACGGTGCTAAGGGTGGGTGGAATAAATACATTAAAGATGAAAACATTAGCAAGGGCTTTTCAACACAAAGTTTTATTGATTTCATCAAACACATACCAACAAGCATTTTGCCTGAGCGGCGGCGAACGAGATCTTATTTAAGCCAGATGCTTTCCACAAATGAACGTGATAGCCCAAATAAATACAGCAAAAAATTATTTTATCGGCTTCAACGCGGCCTGTACTTATTTAATCATGATCTGACTTTAAGCAATAATTTTGGCAAACGCACAGCAATACACCTTAAGGATCATTCTGAGCAATTAAACATTTATAGCTATTTTGTTGGCAGAAAATATAGATGATGATATTTGGAGCAGCCGCCACGCAAATTGACGGTATAGAATGCTGGAGCGCAAGGGCAATGCAAAAGCTATTAGGCTATAGCAAATGGGAAAACTTTGAAAAAGTCATCCACAAAGCCAAAGCCGCCTGCACCCATGCGGGAGAAAATGAAGCAAACCATTTTCCTGATGTCAGGAAAATGGTTGAAATTGGTTCGGATGCTGAACGCTCCATTGACGACATCGCCCTAACTCGCTACGCCTGTTATCTGGTTGCCCAAAATGGCGACAGCCGCAAACCGAAAACCAACTTTCCGGCGTATTGTACGAACGCGGCGTGGATAGCCAAGGCTTTGCCATGATCCGTTCAAAAGGTGACCCAGCCTTGTTTAAACTGACCACGCAACAACTGAAAAAGAAAATGGGCGTACCCGATAACCGCCCCGTGGCGGACTTTTTGCCCACCATCAGCATAAAAGCCAAAGACCTAGCGGCAGAAATGACCAGCTTGAACGTACAAACCAAAGACTTGACCGGACAGCCGGCCATAGAAAAAGAACATGTCGAAAATAATGATGCCGTCCGCAACATGCTCTTGCAACGCGGCATACAGCCCGAAAACCAGCCTGCTTCTAGTGACATTAAAAAAGTGCAGCGCAAACTGGTCAGTGACGAAAAAAACGTACTGAAAAACGTTAAAAAAATTGGCACTAAGAAAAAACACTAATGGCGCTACAAACCCAATTCACCTATGTTTCAGGGCTAATCGTTGCCGCTAAACAACGCGCCTATCAAGCTGCCAACCAAGAATTGCTGACGCTGTATTGGACGATAGGCGAATACCTGCACCAACAAGTCAGCAGCGCAGCCTGGGGCAAAGCGGTCATCAAAGAACTGGCAGTCTTTATTGCCCAAATCGAACCCAATAGTAAAGGCTTTAGCGCACAAAACCTATGGCGCATGAAGCAGTTTTACGAAACTTACAAAGACGAGCCAAAACTCGCCGCACTGTGGCGAGAATTGTCGTGGTCACATCATCGCCTAATCATGCCCTGCAAAACCGCACAAGAACGGGAGTTTTATTTGCGCTTGACCCTTAAAGAGCGGCTATCAACCAGAGAGTTGGAACGCCAAATCAATACCGCCACTTACGAACGCGTCATGTTGGGCAACACGAAAACCGCTAGCTTGGCGACGGCTTTACCGCAAGACATCAGTAACGTTTTTAAAGACACCTACGTTTTAGAATTGCTGCACTTGCCCGACAGCCACGCCGAAAAAGACTTAAAACACCAAATCAGCCGCAACATCAGCCAATTTTTGCTGGAATTTGGCCGCGATTTTGCCTTTATGGGCGAAGAATATCCCCTGCAAGTCGGTAATCAGGATTTTGCCATCGACTTGCTGTTTTACCACCGCAAACTCACCTGCTTAGTGGCGATAGAACTAAAAATAGAACGCTTTCAACCCGAACATCTAGGCCAGCTAAACTTTTATCTGGAAGCCCTAGACCGCGACATAAAAACCGCCACCGAAAACCCCTCTATTGGCATTTTGTTATGCAAAAACAAGGATGACACCGTGGTGGAATACGCCCTCAGCCGCAGCTTATCACCGACACTGGTCGCCGATTACGAAACCAAACTACCCGACAAAGCCTTGTTGCAACACAAATGGGAAGAGATTTTGCAAAGTTTGAATGTGGGGGAAAGTGATTGACATGGCGCAATTACAAGCTTACGGGCAATATTATCCGGTTGATTATGACTATGTTAAGCAACTTCTCAGCTGGAGTGTGAACAAGGCTCTATCTTAAATTAAGATATTATTTGTCTGGACAATGGGGTCCACTTTAGTATTTGTTTACGCAAACAGAAATATATAGAAAATTTCTTAATGACCACGACTTTAAAAGACGCTACGAGGATTTTATTTTTGATTCGCTTTCGCAACAACACCAGCCTGCTTCAGCCCACCTCTCACAATTGCGTAATCTAGTGTAACAGCGATTAAACATCGCGATACGTCAGTTTGACGACTGTAACCTGCCATGATTAGAATGGCTGTTGAAAAGTGCAAACACCATTCTAAAATCGTTTCTCATCACGCTATGGAACTCTTTTTTAAGGGGCAGTTTTTTGTTAGCTTCATTATTCTCTGCAAAAATATTTCCTCTTTTTTTAAAATAAACCTCCTAATCTATTGTCTTATATGAACATCCTCCATAGCCTCTGGCTGCCACACGCAACCAAAGACGTTATTCAATCTGGCACTTTTTATCTATGGATTGAAAGTGACGAAATTTGCACGCAGGTCGCCGATAACCTACACCCTCAGCATTTAAATGAAAAAGCCTGTCTGGCATATTTAGCAAAGGACTTAGCGATAGCGGGTATCCAGCCGAATTTTGGGACGATGGTGTCACTGTTATTGCCGACTTACGCCGGCAAACCCTTGCCATCACCTGCGTTGCAAACTGTCGATAAGGAGGGCGAGCTTACGTTGCAAACATGGCAAGTCTACGCGTACCCTTTGCTAAATCCGCTTAAAAGCCTTAACACTATCCATTTCTTATCGTGTTACCAAGTGGATAATCTCCGGCTGGGTAACGATTTTCTGTTTTGGTACTGGTTTAGCCAGTCCTTGAAACCATTTCTGGCTAAAGACCACTACTTGCCCATGTTGCTGAGCCAAAAATCGGGCAAGCACCTCAGCTTATATCGACGTTGGCAAATCGTATCTAGCGGCTATGAAAGCTTGATTCAACGGGCAGTGGCTTCTATGCCGCTGGTTTGCAGCCAGCACTACCAAGCTGAATCCTTGTTGCGACATGTTGCTGAAGTGCTGATTGACGACATCGTGTCGGCAGTCGCTGAAGAAATGCCTGAGGTATTTGTGAAAAAAGTCCGCGATGACTTTTTAGAAACCATGCTATTTCATAAACTAAGCAGGGGGGCTCTCAAGACCTGCCCGCAACGGCCTGAGGAATTTACTGCTTGGCAGCAATGGCAACAAAAACTACGAGGCACCTCATTGCACAACAGCGTGCAGTTAGGTTTGCAATTACTGGAAGCAACTGCCGAACACGTTGACCAATGGGCGTTGGTGTTCTTTTTGACGTCACAGCACGACCCATCGTTAAAAATCGCTTTAGCAGATTTTTGGACAGATAAAAGCCATGTTTGCCACTTATTGCAGCAAGCCTCCGGGGCAATGATTGAACAACAGATTTTAATCAATTTAGCGCAAGCCGCTCGCATTTATCCCAAACTCTGGCAAGGCATGGAAAGCAGCGAACCGGATGGCGTGCAACTGAGTTTGGAGGAGGCGTTTGAATTTCTGCAAGAAAGCGCGTGGCTACTGGAGGATGCTGGATTTAAAGTGATTATTCCGGCTTGGCTCACCCCAAAAGGTCGCCGCCGCGCTAAAATTCGACTGCGTACTGGGAAAGGCTCCGCCAAACCCGCGTCGGCAAAGAGCTATTTTTCTATGAACACGCTAACCGACTACCAGTACGAGCTGGCTCTAGGTGATGAAACCTTAAGCCCCGAAGAATGGCAACAATTGGTCGAGACTAAAGCGCCGTTGGTGTATTTCCGTGGTCAATGGATGCAATTGGATCGTGATTCCATGCAAGAGATGCTGGCGTTTATGCAGCAACCTCAAGATGAACCGACTTGGGCTATGCAGGATTTACTCAAAAAATTAGCGGAAGAAGCTGACAGTTTTGAGCTGGATATCCATGACAGCTTGGCACAAATGCTGGCAAAATTATCCGACAGCAGCCAGTTGGAGTTGATCGATAATCCGGCAACGCTCAACGCCCAGTTGCGCGATTATCAAAAACGCGGCGTGGCTTGGTTACTCTATCTGGAGCGTTTAGGGCTGAACGGCTGTTTGGCAGATGACATGGGCTTGGGTAAAACCATGCAGGTCCTTAGTTTATTGCTGTTAGAGCGCGAACAAGAGCAAGATAAGCCTGCCCCGACGTTGCTAATCGCCCCTACCTCGGTGATTGGCAATTGGCAAAAAGAACTGGAAAAATTTGCGCCACAGTTGACCGCATTGATTCACCACGGCAGTCGCCGCGAACAAAATATCAGCGCTTTTACAGAACAATGTGGTCAACACGATGTGCTAATCACCTCGTACACCTTGGCTCGTAAAGACAATAAACTGCTGGAAGCACAACACTGGCGGCGGATTGTCTTGGATGAAGCGCAAAACATCAAAAACCCCCTCGCCGCGCAAACCAAAGCTATCTTAAAATTGCCCGCCGTATCGCGTCTGGCCTTAACGGGTACGCCTGTGGAAAACCGCCTGATGGATTTATGGTCAATTTTCAATTTCCTAAACCCTGGCTATTTGGGTAAACAAGCGCAGTTCCGCAAAAATTATGAACTGCCCGTGCAACGTGACAATGACCCCATCCAATCTGCGATACTGAAACGGCTGATCCAGCCATTTATTTTGCGGCGTTTAAAAACCGACAAAAATATCATCAAAGATTTGCCGGATAAAATCGACAATAAGATTTATTGCAACCTCAGCAAGGAACAAGCTTCTTTGTACGAAGTGGTGGTGCAGGATGTGATTAAACAATTGGAAGAAAGCGAAGGCATACAGCGCCAAGGCTTGATGCTGTCCACCTTGATGAAACTGAAACAAATCTGCAACCATCCCATGCAATTTTTACAAGATGGCAGCGCATTTACACCAGCGCGTTCCCATAAGTTAGAACGTATCGGTGATATGTTAGAAGAGGCTATGACACAAGGCGATAGCGTCCTGGTGTTCACCCAATTTACTGAAATCGGTGAGCATCTAAACCGTTACCTGAGCCACGACAAACACCATAAAACCTATTATCTACACGGTGGTACACAACGTAACAAACGTGAACAGATGATTACTGACTTCCAAGATCCGAACAGCGAGCCTGCGGTATTTATCCTGTCGCTTAAAGCGGGCGGGGTGGGTATCACTTTGACGCGTGCCAACCATGTTTTTCATTTTGACCGCTGGTGGAATCCTGCTGTCGAAAATCAAGCCACTGACCGTGCCTTCCGTATTGGCCAGCAAAAAAATGTCTTTGTGCATAAATTTATCACGTTAGGGACGCTGGAAGAACGTATCGACCAAATGATCACGGACAAACAAAAAATGGCGGACAGTATCATCGGCAATGACGAAAACTGGCTGACCAAACTGGACAATAAGGCCTTTAAAGAACTTATTACTCTTAATAAACAAAGCATTATGGAAGACTGACATGGGCAAAGCCGCAAAAACCTGGTGGGGACAAAAATTTATCGCCGCCCTAGAAGAATTTACCGACAGCGGACGCTTGCAGCGTGGGCGTTCCTATTCCACCGACAACCGTATCAAGCAGTGGCGAGTACAGGAGGGAAAGGTTGCTGCCAAACTGCGTGGCAACATCAATCCCTATTTTGGCGTGTATAAAGAGCCGACTTATCAAGTCAGTGTACACATGACGCATTTGAGCGCAGCACAATGGCAAGCGATTATCGAAAAACTCACGCGACGGGCGAGCTTTATCGCCAAACTGTTATTGAACGAAATCCCCGAAAATATCGAAACCGTGTTTGCTGAAACGGGCGGGCATTTATTGCCGAACAACTATAAAGATTTTAAAGTGGCTTGCGATTGCCCCGATTATGCCGTGCCGTGCAAGCATATCGCCGGTGTTTGTTATCGCCTAGCGGAGGCGTTTGATCAAGATCCGTTTTTACTGTTTGAAATGCGCGGACTGGCACCGGAAAAATTACTACAAGAATTGGCAAAATCGCCTTTGGGCAAGGTCTTAAGCGAGGCTAAAAGTAGCACGGAGGAAGGCCTGGTTTCTGTCGACAGTTATTACACCCGCCCCATAAGTATTGATCTTTCTCAACCCCTCGACATTAAACATTTCTGGCAAGGTCAACAGCCGCTACCCAACAGCATAGAACCCGTCCAGGCCGCCCTCATACCCGCGATGTTGATTAAAAAAGGCGGGGACTTTCCGGCCTTTTGGCAAAAACAGAGTTCATTTATTGAGGTGATGGAAGATTTTTATTTTAGGATGCGTAAGGGCATAATGAAACGCTGGTGATTTTTAAGAGATTTTTGGTCTTTTTCTTTAAATTCGGCTTCCGTGCCTAAACAGGATAAATCAACACGACTTCCAGACCTTAATCTTTGCTTGTGTAGAAGCAGTCTTTGGTTAGATCATGAGTGAAAGATTACGCGCCACTCACGACTCTTCAGTCACCCAAATGGTGTCTAAAAATTGCGCAATATGCTGAATTTCTTCCATTGATACAGAATGCTCCATTAAGTAGTCATGCCAGCTTACCGTATACCCCAACGCATCTAAACTGTCATACACTGCTTTAGCCCATTCAATAGCCACCACGCCATCGAGAATACCGTGCCCCATAAAAATAGGCGTCGCGGCATTGGCGGCAGTGCCTTCGTTTTTTAAGTTTTCCACGCCTGGCAAATACGCTGATAAGGCGATAATTCCCCCCAAAGGTTTAGGGTATCTTAAGCCCGTGTACAAGGCCATGACGCCGCCTTGCGAAAACCCTGCTAACACAATATGTTCTGCGGCAATGCCTTTATCTAACTCCTGCTGGATAAGTTGTTCAACTAATACCAGCGATTTATTGATGCCCTGAAAATCAATTGGACTATCTGTCTCTAAGCCCAAAATATCATACCAAGCAGGCATAATGGCACCACCATTAATCGTCACCGCCTGCTCATGCGCATGCGGAAATATAAAATGTGTTTGATCTGCACAAGAAAAGTGTAAGTCAGGCACAATTCCTTCAAAATCATGACCATCTGCACCCAATCCATGCAGCCATAGTATAGAATATTGATGCGTTGACGTTGGCAACGCACTGATATAAGTAAGCTCAGTAGACATAACTATTTCCAAAATAAATAAATAAAATAACGCGTAACCCAATAGCGTATTTGCAATACTAGTGGTCTCTTACTAAGGAATGCGCATGCCTTTTCTCCCAAACATACACTTTCGCTTAATCAATTTATAATTACACTCATTTTTTAACATCTACGCTAGGATAAACATGAAAAAATGTCAGTTTTGTGGGCATCTAAACCCTCGTCAAGAAGCACGCTGTCCAGAATGTGGCCAGTATTATTCTAAAATTATTGAATCCATTGAGCACATCGCTGCCGAAGAAGCATTTAATACCTGGCCTGCACGTGTGCAACGTATTATGCAGGCAAGCAACAAAAAAAATGCCTGCCAACAAGAATGGCGGTATTTTTTTGGTACATTAACGACACAAGCAAAATTCACATTGTTGTTTATTATGCTATTTGTCTTTGCACTAATGGTGATTGTGCTGTAAATACCCCGCCTTCAACAGGCACTAATTGCCTCAAAAGCGGCTTGATAATTGGGCTCATGGGTTAATTCTTCCACCCACTCCGCATAAATTAACTGATTATTTTCATTGATGACAAGTACGGCTCGTGCGGTCAAACCACGTAGCACACCGTCATTTAATTTAACGCCATAAGCATAGGAAAACTCTGAGCGAAAACAAGATAAGGCAATGAGATGGGTTAATTTTTCTGTTTCGCAAAACCGACATTGCGCAAAAGGTAAATCTGCCGAAATAAGCAATACTGCAACCTCAGGTAGGCGCCCAGCACGATGATCAAACTGTCGTGCTGATGCCGCACACACCGGTGCGTCTATACTTGGCACAATAACCAAGACTTTCTTTTTACCTGAAAAAGTCTGTAAAGAAACGTCTTGTAACAAATTATCTACCAAGACAAAATCAGGCACTAACGCACCTACCTCAGGTAAGTGCCCGATGCTGTGGAGTGGCTCGCCATGAAAAGTCCAGTTGCTCATTATTATTGCGCTTTCTTTTTTACACGCTTTAGTAATCGTTCGCGTTTCTTTACCTGCCAATCGGTTAATTTATTTTTCTTGCCTTGAAAAGGATTAACTGAAGATTTAAATTCTAAACGGATGGGTGTGCCTGATAATTTCAAACGCTCTCGAAAATAGTTAACCAAATAACGTTTGTACGATACCGGCAACACATCTGTTTGCACGCCATGAATAATCACAATGGGAGGATTACGACCACCTTGGTGTGCGTATTTTAATTTGATCCGTCGATTATTTACCAAGGGCGGTTGATGTGCATCAGTGGCTTCTTTCAGAATTCGCGTTAAGACTGGCGTTGACATATCAATCATTGCACTTTCGTACAAGGTATTCACCACATCAAACATTTTGCCCACACCACTGCCATGCAATGCTGAAATGGGGTATTTTTCTGCAAACTCTAAAAATGACAGTTTGACATCTAATTGCCGTTTGATAGTGTTTTTTTGATCGTCACTTAAATCATCCCATTTATTTAGTCCGATAACTAGCGCCCGACCCGCCTCCATCACCAAGCCCAATAAATGAGCATCTTGATCAGTAATCCCTTCGCTGGCATCGATTAAATAAATAACCACATGCGCTTTTTCAATGGCTTGCAGTGATTTAATTACGCTGAACTTTTCAATGGTTTCAGCAATTCTTGAGCGTCTGCGCATCCCCGCAGTATCGATCAAGGTAAACTGCTTGCCATTACGTTCAAATGGAATATAGATACTGTCGCGCGTAGTGCCGGGCTGATCAAAGACGATCACGCGCTCTTCACCCAACAAACGATTAACCAAGGTAGATTTACCTACATTTGGCCGACCCACCACAGCAATACCAATGCCTTTACGCTCACCTTCGTCATCAAGTAAAGTCGCAGCAGACGGTAACACCTGAATAACACGCTCTAGTAATTCAGGCACACCGCGCCCATGACTAGCCGCCAATTGCACTGGCTCATCTAATCCTAAGGCATAAAAATCAATTGCCGCCATCGTTCCATCAATACCGTCGACTTTATTTGTTACCAAAATAACTGGCTTGGCTAACTTTCTTAACTCATTGGCGATAACTTTATCTGACGCGCTTAAGCCTTCTCGTGCATCTACCATAAAAACAACAACATCAGCTTCTTGCAAAGCAATTTCTACTTGTTTTTTGGAAATACTTTCAATGCCCGCCGAAGCATCGGCAATACCGCCGGTATCGACAACTAAACACGGCCGAATACCATGCTTGACACGACCATATTGGCGA
>Ga0265593_1001179_pt1 | contig 12480 bp, 9 predicted proteins | sample saktaG_8_FD_190136 | JGI IMG/M metagenome (GOLD analysis project Ga0265593, IMG submission 190136) | Saline water microbial communities from Sakinaw Lake, British Columbia, Canada - sak_2011_5_24_36m | ecosystem: Environmental > Aquatic > Non-marine Saline and Alkaline > Saline ...
ATGGATTGCTCCGATTCGCCTGATGCCGGCAGCATACAAACGTTCGATAGCACCGATCCAAAGATCGAGGTCAGGATTAATAGGATTTTTTACAAATACCATAACATCCACACCTTTCAGTGTATCCGCAATTTCCTGCATGGCAAAAGGATTTGCCGATGTTCGTGCGCCTATCCACAACACATCAACGCCAAACTTCAATGCTTCGTAAACATGGGTTTGCGTAGCAACTTCGGTTCCTGTAGCCAGGCCGGTTTCTTCTTTAACCCGTTTCAGCCATTTAAGCCCTTCGGTGCCAACTCCTTCAAATGCATTTGGCCTTGTGCGCGGTTTCCAGATGCCAGCCCTGTATACATCTACTTTTTTAAGTGCAGCCAGCTGGCGGGCAGTTTCCATTACCTGCTCTTCGGTTTCGGCACTGCATGGTCCTGAAATCAGTAAAGGCCTGCCTTTGTATATGCTCCAGTTTTCTAAAGGTTCAATTTGAAGTTTTGTTTCCATGGGTTTTGATCGTTAATAGTTATAAGTTAATGGTTGATAGGAAGGGTTCAAAGTTTCAGGGTTTCATGTTTCAGAGTTTCAAGTTTCAGAGTTTCAAGTTTCAGAGTTTTAAGTTTCATGGATTAATTCCAAAGTTCAATCCCTAAATCCCAATCCCTAAATCCTAACCCCTAATTTAAGATTTTTCTTATTTTATTTGCTTCATTCATAAGTTCTGTAAGGCCTTCCGTGTTTTTTTCAAGGATATATTTTTTGAAGAGGTTCATCTTTTCAACATAATTATCCAATACCTCAATGATGTATTCGGAATTCTGGAGGAAGATAGGCGCCCATGTTTCCGCATTACTTTTAGCTAAACGGACTGTCGACTCAAAACCTCCGGCGGCCAGTTTCAGGATATTTTCCTCGTCTTTTTCTTTATCGAGAACGCATAGCGCAAGCGAAAATGAAGTGATATGCGAAATATGTGAAACATAAGCCACGTGAATATCATGATCAATGGCTTTCATGTATGAGATTCGCATATTCAGCAAATTATACATATCAATTACCCTTCTCAGAGCATCTTCATCCGAAAGTTCCTTGTCACATATAATAACATGCTTGTAGTCAAATAGTTTACCGATTGCTGCCATTGGTCCGGAAAATTCGGTACCAGCCATGGGATGTGATGCCACATAACGGCCGCGGTTGGGGTGGTTAAGCACTGCTTCTGCAATACCGGCTTTGGTAGAGCCCATGTCAATAACTACCTTGTCGGTTCCATCCATCAGGCTGAGTATCTCCGGTAAAAGTGTCCTGTTTGTGTTCACGGGAGTGCTTAAAATAATGAGATCCGACTTTTTAACAGCGTTTTGCAGCGTATCTATTTTATCGACCAGGCCACTGTGCAATGCTATATTCTGGTGGTGTTTATTGTTGTCAACGCCAATAACAGAGCTAGCATAACCACGTCGTTTAAGGTCTATGGCCAGCGATCCGCCGATTAATCCAATACCGATGATACAAACTTTCATTGTGTTGTTTCCTTTCTTATTCGTTAATCGTTACTTGCACCTAGAACATCATACATCTCAAATCGTACATCAAACATCAAACCTCCCCGACAGCCTTTCAAGCGCTTTGTTCAGCATTTGTTCGTTTGCACATAGTGAAATGCGGATATATTCATTTCCCTGGTCGCCAAAAACCATTCCTGGTGTGATAAAGACATGTGCTTTGTGAAGAATTTCTTCTGTGAGTTCTTCTCCGCTTGTATAGTTGGAGGGAATTTTTCCCCACACAAATAGCCCTGATTGTGAAGCATCGAAAGTGCATTTCAACTTGTGCATGATTTCTTCAACCAGCTTACGCCGGGTGCCATAGGTTTTGTTGTTTTCAACGTACCAATCGTCATTACTTTTAAGTGCTTCCACCGCTGCCAGTTGCATAGGTTGAAACATACCCGAATCCATATTGCTTTTCACTTTAACAATGCTTTGAATGTATTCTGCATGTCCGGCTACCATCCCGATGCGCCAGCCGGCCATATTATGCGATTTGCTCATGGAATTCAACTCCAGTGCAACTTCCTTGGCACCATCCACCGACAATAAACTCAGATGTTCATCATTTAAAATGAAGCTGTATGGATTGTCGTTAACCAATAAAATGGAGTGGTTATGTGCAAAGGCCACCAGGTTATCAAACAGGTCTTTATTTCCTTTTGTGCCGGTTGGCATATGAGGATAGTTAACCCACATAATTTTAACCTTGCTCAGATCGCTGTTCTCCAGTTCCTGCAGATCAGGATACCAGTTTTGTTTCTCGTTCAGGTTATAAAAACGGACACTCCCACCAGTTAATTTTGATACGGAAGTATATGTCGGATAGCCAGGATTGGGAACCAAAACCTCATCGCCTTCATTTACGAAGGCCATGCTGATATGCATAATGCCTTCCTTCGACCCGATGAGCGGCAAAATTTCGTTTGCCGGATTCAGCGTTACATGGAAATACTTCTGATACCAATCCGCAAAAGCACTACGCAATGCAGGGATGCCATTGTAACTCTGGTAGCCATGTACAGTAGGCAATTTTGCCGCTTCATTTAGTTTCTCGATTACTGCAGGAGTTGGTGGTAGGTCAGGACTTCCGATTCCAAGATTTATAATATCCAGTCCGGCTTCCCGCATCTCAGCAATCTGCCTCAGTTTGTGCGAAAAATAATATTCCTGTACCAGCTCAGTTCTCTTCGATGGTTTTATTTTCGGGTGGCCGTTGTCCATTTTGATATTCTCCCAGTATTTGTAAATGTTCGGTTAAAGGTCTGATTGCATCTAATGCCTGCTGATATCGGGTATAATCCGGGAAAACCAGGTCGATGTAAAAGAAATATTCCCATTCCACGCCAACAATAGGCAGCGACTGGATTTTAGTCAGGTTCATTTTATAGAATGAAAGTACCGACAGCACCTGCGACAAGCGGCCTTCTTCATGGTGAAGAGAGAAACACAACGTTGCCTTGTTGATGGTTTGATTCGCGATTTGCTCCAACTCTTTTACGGCATCACTTTCGGTAATGACCTGGAAACGTGTAAAATTACGTTTGTTGGTTTCAACTTCCCTTTTCAGGATTTCCATATTATACATCTGCGCGGCAAGTTCGCTGCCAAGTGCGCCAACGCCCATCAGGTTTTCGTCCCTTATCCACTTTACGCTCAGCGCTGTATCAACCGAATCAATAATTTTTACTCCTTTGCGGCGAAGTTCATTCAGGAAAACGGCGCATTGTTGAATTGCTATGGGATGTGAATGAATCTCTTTTAAATCTTCGATGGTCTGGCCGGGCAAAGCAATCAGGTTTTGAACTACTCTCAGGTATTGCTCGCCCATTATCAAGAGTCCGCTTTCGCGCAGAAGAGTAAGATTCTGAAGTAGACTTCCTGCAACCGAATTTTCCATGGCTACGATGCCGCAATCTACTTTTTTATCCTGGAGTGTATTAAAAAGATCAGAAAAGGTTTCGCAAGGAACAATCTCAATAGGGATGTTACCGAAAAAGTCCTGGGCGGCCAGCTGGTGGAAAGCCCCGAATCCGCCCTGGATGGCAACACTGATGATGTTATTTTTAAGAGGAGGTGTCATAGGTGTATCAAAAAAAAAGTCCCGTATCATCCGGGACTTTAACATTATTAGTTTTTAGCAATAACGAATCAGTCCGGCTTCCCCGCAAAATAAAAAAAGAAGAAAAAATGATATGTGCTATTGTTTTTCATGTCGTTTGCTGTAAAAGTATGAGGCTTTTTTTAATACACCCCATTAACTGGAAGCAAAAATACATCTTTTATCATTATAAAAGTCAAATTAACATTTACTTAACATTGAAATAATTCCGGTGGTTTATGCAACAATCTGTAAAATAATTAATTATGAAGAAAACATTTTTTGAATGATTCTGTGATAACCTGAAGTATTCATTTCAAACTTGTGTCGGAATACATATTTGATTATCTTCCAGGGTACACTCTCTTCTGTTATCGGAATTATTCTGAGACGATTTATGATGTATAATTTGAAAGTTAGTGAAAGGGATATAATAATAACACCAATACAATTTTCAGCATTTGAGATAAAGACAAAATGCAATAGTGCTTAAAAAAATGCTGTAAAATATTAGATAATCAACAATATAAGATGCCTTTATGATATTTCATAATGGCTGCTAACCAGTTGGTTACTAACCATGTGGTTAGTTTTGTAAAAAAACAGCGAATATTTGCCCCAAAATGAATACCTTATAACCATGGGAACTACTGAAAGTCCGTTTGTTTTTGGCCGTAAAGCGGTAGGGAACAGTTTTACTGACAGGGAGAAAGAAACTGAGCGGTTAATTTCTAATTTTAAAAACCGCGTAAACACAGTTTTAATATCACCCCGTCGTTGGGGAAAATCCTCGCTGGTTAAGAAAGCCGGCGATCTTTCGTGCAGCGAAACGATAAAAATGATTTATATAGATGCTTTCAGTTTGCGGGATGCAACTGAATTTTATACCGTATTGGCGACAGAAGTAATCAGGAGCACTTCCAATACAATGGAAACCTGGGTTGAACATGTTAAACGTTTTTTCTCGCGGTTGTCACCACGCTTTTCATTTGGCCCCGATCCATTGAACTCCTTTGAATTATCCTTTGAATTAGAATCAATTGAGCGAAACTATCAGGAAATTTTAGACCTGCCGGAAAAAATTGCAATTGACAAAGGTATCAATCTCGTTATTTGCATAGATGAATTTCAGGATACTACAAATTTTAGTGAAGCTGGTCTTTTTCATAAAAGACTTCGGGCTGCATGGCAAAACCATCAATCGGTCACCTATTGTATTTATGGGAGCAAACAGCACATGATGTCGGCGCTTTTCGAAAAACAATCAATGCCATTTTACAAGTTCGGCGAAAATATACATCTCAACAAAATTCCTGAAGGTGATTGGGTTTCATTTATTACCCATCAGTTTGAGATAACAGGTAAATCAATTGATATTTCCCTGGCACAAAAAATTGCAGCAACGGTTAAATGCCATTCATATTATGTTCAGCAACTGTCGCACCTGGTATGGCAACGAACTGTAAATGCGGCTGATGATTTAGTTTTTGCAGCTGCTTTGGATGATCTGCTGGCGCAGAATGATATGCTGTATCAGCGCGAAACAGAATTGTTGAGCGATACACAGCTCAATTTCCTGAAATCATTGGCATCGGGCACTGTAACCGGTTTTAGCAACAAGGATATTTTGCAGAAATTCAAGTTAGGCAGTTCTGCAAATGTAAGCAAGTTAAAAAAGGCATTAGTGGACAAAGAATTCATCGAATTCAATGGGAAGTCAGCCGAATTTCTTGATCCAGCTTTTGAGCTATGGTTTATCCGCGAAATACTTAAAAGGTAAGGTTATTTAAGAAGAAATTTGGTTTTGAATTGCTCCCAATCTAAGAATCAGAACTTATTACAACCAGTCGCAGTTTCCCTGATAATGTCCCACGCTCGTTCAACATGTCCCTGTGTGGTAAGTGTTCCGCCAATAGCCATACGGAGTGTGTATTGCCCGTTGAGCTTAGTGTGTGTAAGGAATATCTTGCCGGTAGTATTCAGTGTTTTGAGTAGTTCCTCATTTATTCGATTCAGGTTTTCGGTTCCAGTAACGCAGGAAGGTCTGTACCTGAAACATACCAGGCTCAAAGGAACCGGGGCCATTATTTCGAAATCCTGGTCGTCAATTACCTCTTGTTCCAACCAGTGAGAAATTTTAATGTGTTCCCTGATTTTCTCCTGCAATTGAGTTACTCCATACGAGCGAATCACAAACCAGAGTTTCAGCGCCCTGAACCTGCGGCCAAGCTGAATTCCCCAGTCGCGGTAATCGTTTACAAGTCCGCGGTTACCTGTTTTAAGGTATTCTGGTAAAATTTCGAAAGTGCGGATCAATAACTCCTTGCTTTTTACAAAATAAGCTGAACAGTCGAAATTCGTAAACATCCATTTGTGCGGATTAAATACAAAACTGTCTGCCTTTTCAATTCCTTCTATCATCCAGCGGTATTCGGGAAGCAACAAAGCTGTTCCGCCATAAGCGGCATCCACGTGCAGCCAAATGCCGTATTCTTCACAAACTGCTGCAATTTCATTAAGCGGATCCACGGAAGTGCAACCCGTGGTGCCAAGTGTAGCCACGACGCATAATGGCTTGAAACCTGCTGCAATATCTTCGTCAATTGCTTTTTTCAATAGGGCTGCATCCATGCGGTACCTTGAATCGGTTGATATTTTTACCAGGTTTTTCCTGCCAATCCCCGCAATTTTCACTGCTTTTTCAATCGACGAATGCGTTTCGGTTGAACAGTACACCCGGAGTTTCTCTGTTCCGCTGAATCCTTTATCATTTATTTCATTAGCCGTAATTTTTTCGCGGGCACTTAAAATAGCTGACAAGGTTGATGTGGAAGCCGTATCCTGAATTACACCTTCCCAATTGGCAGGTAAGCCGGTCATGGATTTAAGCCAGTTCATCACTTTTTCTTCCAGTTCGGCTGCGGCAGGGGAGGTGTCCCACAACATGCCCTGGGCACCGAGCGATGCTGTAAGCATTTCGGCTAAAATGCTGGGATAGCTGCTGTTGGCAGGAAAGTAGGCAAAGAAATTCGGGCTTTGCCAGTGTGTGATTCCCGGCATTATAATACTTTCGAAATCGCTCATAATCTGCGTCATATCTTCACTTCCGGCAGGAGGAGACGCAGGAAGCTGGGCAAAAATCTCACCCGGTTTTACTTTTGATTTTACAGGGTATTCTTCAATATGCTCATAATAATCGGCCATGCGGTCAGCAAGGTGATGCGCCCATTCTCGGAATTCGGTATTATTCATAGTATGCGGAAATTTTCGGTAAAAGTAAGGAATGAGGAAATTGGAGGAATAAAATTCCACATTTTAAATATTGGATACGCCGTTTTCAATATTAATGATTAACCTACGGTAGTTTTAAAATTTCCGGCAGATTGGTCATTCAGCAAAGTCGAAGTGTGGAGTATTCACGTGGTGACTCCAAGTCGCCACATGAATAAATGTATGCAGAAAACTAATCTTCTTCTTTCTCCCGATCTTCGTATGATTTTAGTAAAGCGGTCTCTATACATGTGGTAACGTAGAACAATTATGCTACTGTACAATCATGCTCTTTTCAAACCGCTTGTTGTTCTGTATATAAACAACATGATACACTCCTTGAATTAAATTCAAACCGGAGATTGCAACCTTATTCCCCGTATGCTTTTTGGAGTAGACAACTGTCCCCATATTATCAATTACCGATAGGGTTGCCGGTTCGCTGCTCAATAATGTAGGATCGCATGGAGGCTTTATTACATCTATAACCACATCGCCTCCCACGCTGGGATTAGGCGATATGCTTAACGTCAAAGGATCGCATGGAGCCTGGGGATCCTGTACGTTGACATACATATAACGTGAATCATTACCAGGACAGGCATTTGAAGCTGTAACCTGGACAGCCCCACTTCCAATAGCCCCGGCCTGAACAGAAATAGCGGTTGTTCCCTGGCCCGAAGTAATATGCCAGCAATAGTTGTAGTAACATCCTGATGGTATTTGCCATGAGTAGCTTGATGCGCCAGCTGCGGGGGTTATACTATAAACTGCGGATAAACCGGGAGTTAATTGTGAAGGTCCATTTACTGAACTGGTAAAGCTAGGTTTGCCTATCCAAACCGATTTAGTTACTATTATTGTTTTATCATAATCCAGTATGGTAATGCTCAAACTAACTAAACCTATACCGCTAGCTGAAGAAGTTGGAGAAACACTGATAGTTCTACCTGTATTTGGACCATTTATTTGCAAATTGGAACTTGTTGTCCATACATACGTTACATTATAAAAATCCTGTATAGAAAATGTTTTCGAACCTGGATAACACACTTTATCGTCACCAGTTACTATAGGAGAGTCATAGTAATACCTGTAAGCCATATAATAGTCCACTGGACCATAATCCCTTGAATGCTGCATTAATGGACCTTCACCCCATTTAGATTTATAAATGCCCTGTGTTGATGTCTGTATTGCGGAATGATTATCCTGATAATACGAGATTTTATCAGCACCAGATTCAGAATTAAGCCTAATATAGCTTCCATCTGTCCAATAAATATCTTCATCACCTTGCTGACTTTGGTAATAACCAATCCAAACTTTATCTCCTCCCTGTGTCACATGCCAGGCATAAGCATGACAATTATAACTTCTAGTTGCTGAATTTGGGTTTAATTCAGTGGCTTGAGGGTAATTTATACTTACATAATTACTCCAGTCTGCTTTATCTCCAGAAGTCATTTCCGGAATTTGATTATATGCTCTTACAGACGAACCTACAGGAGTATATCTCGTAACCTGAGATTGTCCCAATAAAGTTCTACTATTAATAAATAATAAACAGAACATTATTACTATCAATGCGTTAGAATATTTCTTCATCTTTTGTAAATTTTAATTAAGAAATTTTTTTGCGTAATTATTAATAATTTCGAGCGTTTCGAAATTGCTATTTAAAATTACTTTGTCAAGTAAATCTTTGACACAAATGTTTTTATTATACTCTTCAATAAAAGGAGTATAATCGGCTAAATACATTATTCTACCAGCTATAAGAATCGTGTGCTTTTTTGAGAAAACAGAGTACTTATACTGATTTTTCTCTTCGTATTTGATGAGTGCTTCTTTCAGCAAGGTTTTAATTTTCATTTTATCTAATTGGGATAAAATTTCATATTGTGCTATAATTATTTCAATAAATGCGAATGAGAAAGATGTACTGCTCCCTGGACCGTTTATGGATGGCCAGTTATTTTCATTACAACCAGGATACATTAAAACATACCTGTTTAAAAGCTTTTCTGCTGCATCATCGCGCTTTAATAGCTCTTGAAACCCATTAAAATGTTCTGTTAATATTTCGAAAGCTTGTTGGTAATCATCAAGAAAATAAAGATCCCCAAACCTAGGGTAATTTAAAGCTGTTTCGATTAATCCTTCAGTCGAAATATTATTAAGAACATTATCAGGTATTTGCAATACCGAATCCATTTCATGACTTGAATTCAAAAGGCTCCAACCAGGCATTCCAGGTTTTAATGGATAGTCATAAGCATCTGTTACATGCGAAATGTTGCAAGTATGTTCTTCTTTTTCTTTCGAACAACCTGAATGTAATAATGAAAGAAAAAATAGCGATAGATACAGTACCCTTGTTTTCATGTTTATTTCTTGAGAAATGCTTCAGATTGTTTTTTAACTTTATCAATAATTGATTCATCTTCAAGTACAAAATAATTATTTAATAAAAGAAATTTATCATTTCCGGATTCGTCATATTCTTTAAACGCAAAATTGTTTTTAGTTAGCAATCTTGATAAAATAACTACAGTTGTTTTTTGGCGGTAGAAGGAATCTCCAATTCTTTTTCGTGTTTTTAATTTATTTAATGATTCATTCATGAGATGTTTTTCCTGTTCAGGATTTAGTTTTTCTAAAAAAACAGATTGCGCCATAACTACATCCATACACATATCGAAAAATACATTTTTATATTCAGTACCTTTATTTTTTTGGAAGGAATCCAAATCAAATTTTTCATATATGTTTAATAAGGCTAATCCTGCATCCTTTCTTTTAAATAATTCCTGAAATCCATTAAAAATATTAACTATTTTATCAAATCCTTCCTGGTAATTATTTGCTAATAATATATCACCAAGTAATGGGTAGTTCACACATAATTCAGCTAATCTTGCAGTTGGTAAATTAGAAAGGGTATCGTAAGGGATTTGACATACATTAATCATCTCCTGACTTGAACTCAATGATGCCCATGCATCTGTGCCAGGTTTAATTGGATAATCCCATGTAAATTTATTTGCCTGTCCAAAGGCAAGGAAGGGCATAAGAATCAAAAAGAGAAATAGCTTTTTCCGCCTATTGAATAATTTCAGATGTTTTGTTTTTTTCATTTGTCTTTGTTTTAGCTTGTTTAGTAGTTACGAAATTACATCGGTTTATTTTGAACTTCAAGTTTCCACTAAAAAGCCAGGCATCCCAAAAAGCAGTCTGCCTGGCTTAAGTGCTCATCTTTACCTGCAATCGTTTAAGGCTTAGTTGTTTTTGGCGCTTTTGTAGTATCATCAACATTGAAACCCCACTCGGTAATTCGTTTTGGGTTTTTGGAGTTAAGGGCTTTCAGTAGGTTGCGGCTGCTTTTCAGAATCTCTTCAATAGCAGGGACCAATAAATCACGCTCGCGGTATGCTGCTTCCATTTTCCCCTTTAATTCTTCCGCTTCTTTGTGTTTTGCCAAGGCTATGGCGATGGTAGGCCCTGTTTTTGCCCAGTCGTAATCAGTTAGTGTGTTAAGCGGCGACGCCACGCCATCGGCAACATGTTTAGTGTACACTTTAGTTGCCTGATCAAGCATTTCAACTGTGTTGGTCGAAATTGCAATTCTACCTTTTGTGTTTGCCATTTTTGTGAATTTAGTGAATAGCTGGATTATTATACTTAAAGCATGTAAATATATGATTTATATACATCTAATGCAAGGTTTATTTGAAAAAAATTGATAACAGACTTCTTAAATCCAATTTTTTATGTGCCCCATATAGTATTCAATTTACCGTTTTCAATATTCAAATTGCCATTTCCAATATTCAATTTGCTGTTTTCAATATTCAATTTGCCGTTTTCAATATTCAATTCGCCGTTTTCAATATTCAATTCGCCATTTTCAATATTTCATTAGGCTTGCCTGGAGTTTTTTAAATTTGTTAAAAAAATCGAATGGTGTGCAATAAGATAATTGTTGAAATAGCAGGCAGTGCCGACTATTATTAATAACAACTATTGTTTAACAATGGTGTAGCTTTCTTCGTCTGGACCTTCATTAATCTTTATAATATATACCCCTGTAGTAAATTTCGATAAATCTATTTTTGTTTCAAATGTTTCGCTTCCATATTTTTGAGTCGAAAGAGTAATACCCGACTTATCAACTACCCGGATAGATTTTATTGATTTATTTTTTTGAAAGCTTCCGTCAATACTATTATCTGCAAGCAGTGAAATCGTTACTTCTGAATTTGTTGGGTTGGGGAAAACCGAATAAGAGCTACAAGTTACCTGTACTAATAATTCCCCTCGAAATGAACCACATACATTTGAATTAGTAGCATAAACCCAACCTACACCACTTTCAGTCCCTTTAACCGTGCCTTTATAGCCATAATTCGCGCCAATTACCTGTAAAGGGCCATAAACCGACCATGTAGCATTTCTGTTATACTTTTCAACATATAAACTTTGCGAACAGAACACAGTGGAACTTCCTGTAACAATTGGGGTATAGGCAGGTAACCCTACCCATGGTGTTTTCTCTATTATTACATCATCACAAGAACCTGTAATAGTAGCACGAATTAAGCCGGAACTACCATAATTATCGTTTGTTGTAAGAGACAGAAGTGAGGGACCGCCACCACCACCCGCTTTAACTATTAATTGGTTTGTTCCCTGACCACTTACGTAAATTAGATTTGAACTAAATGTCCAATTAATAGAACAACCCGAAGGCATGTTGTTAAAAGTAAAAGTTGCATCAGATGAACAAACAACACTTGGGCCAGAAATCGAATTATAGCCAATAAAATTAAAATATGCTCTGTTATTAGATTCAATAATATTAGTTATTGGTTTATTTGTATTAACTACAGGTGAATAAGTACTGGAATTGGGAGTTGAATTTTCATTAAATGTATGATTACAAGATAAGCCTGGATATAAATCCCCCATATTACCACGGTTTATTTGAGCATCTAATTGATTTAATCCATCTGCTTCTTCTAGGTCAACTCCTTTAAGGTCAACTATATTATTTACGTCATTTGCTGAAATATGAGATGTAGATGTTTTATCTGTATTTATATGCCAAATAGCTAAACCAGTACCAGGTAAAGCAGCATCAAAACCAATTGGTTGTCGATTTTCAATTAAGAAATATTCGTTTGAATGAGGTGTGTTGATCCTATAGGAAACATTATTTTGTGAAGCGTTTAAAATACTATATCCTCCAACTGATTGAATAATAGTTGGTGTTTGCCAACCTAGGAATGACTTACACCATGCACTCAAATTTGATGGAGTTGCACCCCAATTATTCCAACTTCCACTTGCCATCAGATCCCAATTACCAATACCTTCAGAAGTTGGAATAGCCTTTGTATCGTAAAGGTCTGGAAGGCCCAAAATATGACCAAATTCATGACAAATGACTCCTATTGTTGTTACATTCATAAAAAAATCAAGTTCTGGTACAATATCATAATCATCGATAGTTACACCATCATAATTTCTTGCGAGAGTTCCTAATGTCCCACGATGTGACCA
>Ga0265593_1001180_pt1 | contig 12475 bp, 10 predicted proteins | sample saktaG_8_FD_190136 | JGI IMG/M metagenome (GOLD analysis project Ga0265593, IMG submission 190136) | Saline water microbial communities from Sakinaw Lake, British Columbia, Canada - sak_2011_5_24_36m | ecosystem: Environmental > Aquatic > Non-marine Saline and Alkaline > Saline ...
CGATAAATCTTAAGGCTATAATTATAATTCAGGAATGCATCTTTGTAATCATCCATCGACTCATACAATCTCCCTAGATCATTCAACAACCTCGCATACTCCGCAGTATCTTTGGGCGTTTCATCCAAAAGTCCATTTAACACACTTAACCAACGCTTCTTTTCCGCCAAAGTCATCCTATTGGCGGGATGGGTTTCACCGTCCATAAATTCCATCATGGATTGCTTAACAAACCCAGCCTTTTCCGACTCAGGCACTGGAAACTCAAACACCGCGCTATGCCAGTCGTAAAAATCAGACGCAGTTCTTGCCAATAGTGTGAGGGCGTATTCCGGCAACCAGATAATCAAATTGCGGTTAAGTTGGCTATACACATTCCGCCGCCAGTTGATTTCCTGCAAAGTGCGAAACTGGCGATCCTCGTCGCGGGTGGGCAGCAGGGTTTCCAATCCATACAAAAACACTGGCGCACCGACAGCTTTGTCTTCGGCCCAAGTCAGTAAGCGGTGGTCAATATATTCTTCGCCATCATGTCCGCTCAGGTCGAATTCCAGAATGGGGTGAGCATACTCCGCTTTGATTTTATCAACTAACTCGCGGCGATAGGCGGGGGCATTGCAGCAAACAAAATACAATCCAAACCCCTTGCCATTACGCAATACCCACAGAAGGCGAGGAAGCTCAGACTGATTGTCGGTCGTTTCCCCCAGAGATTTCATAACTGCACTTTGGATGGGGGGTTCAACTCACGCTTGATCCAAGGAATCTCACGCACCGCCGGGTGCAAGTCGGCCCAGCGTTCGCCGTTCTGGTATTCATGGATGATGCGCTGGCGCAATAAATCTGCAAATGTGCGATCCACCCATTTTTGTTCGTCCACTTGCTTAAGCCGGGGCAGATCGTCCCGCCTTACCAAGCGGTCATAGTCCATAATCAAATTACGCTTGGCACGGTCCACATCAGCTTCGGTAATTGACCCACCCTCCCCCATGCAAGCCAAGCGGACTAGCCTTAGCAAATCTCGCACCGCACCGCCGCTCATATCGACAAGGGTTTCCACACCTTCGGGCGGGTCAAAAACCACCTCAATTTGAATCCGGCGTTCGATTATCTCGCGCAGTTTACCACGCCCTTTTTCATTCTGGCAGTTCACCATGGGTATGACAAAGGGTTTGCCAGCAGCGTAAATATCCCCTAGATTCGCGGTGAGTGCCAAACTAATCGGCACGGTGTAGATAATATGGCAGTGCGGCGCTTTCAAATGCCCTGCATGATGGACAAATAATTCGGTATGGTTGGATTCACCATCCTTTCTAGGCTGGTATACCGTTTTCTCCAATTGATCGACAATGATCACCAAATCGACAAAATCTTGGTTTTTAAGCTGGACGCGGGCGGAATCAATTAAGGTATTCAGGCGATGGATGAAAACATCCAATTCCGGTTCCAGTGTACGCCGTATTTCCAAGCGACGGCTACTGCTATTTTTTAATTGCCCGGTGATTTCAGTCAGCAGACTGGATAAAAAAGGAAGGCTCCCACCTATTCTTGCAGACGCTTTAATTTCACCTTCTTGTTTCTTCTCCTCAGTCTTGGTTTTAGTTTTGTCAGCAAACCAATCCTGTAATTCTTCCAACAGCTTGTCGTTTAGTTTAAGCCCTATCTCATTCATGTCATGCACGACACTCTTGGCGATACCCACCAAGATATCCAAATAGGTAATATCACCCAAGTCAAGAATATCACCCACATCCATGTAAATGACAAAATACCGTTTATCCTCCAACTCGGCTTTCAAGCGGAACAGTTCGGTGGATTTGCCGCAGCCGGGATGTCCGGTGACCAATTGTTGATGAAAATCGGGCATCTCGGCCCATTCGATGGCCAGGGCGATATTTCGCACCAAGCTTTCGCCGCCGCGGACATCCGTCAAATCCACATAACGTGAATCATCGACATCGTACAAGGGAATTTCGGGATGGCAGGCAATGAAGGCACTGCGCCGAGTGGTAGCGGGGGAATAATTCATTTCACCCCCCCTTCCTAATTAAAAACCTCAACACCCCGCCATCCTCTTCACTATGCAGCAAGTCATGGCCGGCTTGCTCGACGAACACGCCAAAATCCAGCACGGCGGCGGGGTCGGTTGCCAACACACGGACCACTTTCCCGTTTTCCACGCCTTGCAGCGCTTTTTTCAGGCGCAACAAAGGCAAGGGACACATCAGCCCGCAGGCGTCCACCTCAAAATCGAACTCCGGAATTGTCACTGTTTTCGTCTCCCGACATACAATAGTTAAACGATTTTAACAAATGCGGACCACAATGGATTATTTACCCCTATTTTTCAAACTGACCGGCCAGCCCTGCCTGATCGTCGGCGGTGGCGAAGTGGCCTCGCGCAAGACCGCCACCTTGCGGCGGGCGGGAGCCAAAGTCACCGTGGTCTCCCCGCAACTGACCCCATCCCTAGTCGAGTTGCGGGATCAGGGTCAGATCAAGTGGCGGGAAAAACCATTCGCCCCCGAGGATGTGGAGGGCTACAAACTCGTCATTGGCGCGACCTCCATGCGTTCGGTCAACGAGCAAGTATTCCAAGCGTCCCATGCGCGTAATATACCCGTCAATGTCGTCGATTGCCCGGAATTGTGCAGTTTCATCTTTCCGTCCATCATCGACCGCTCGCCCATCGTGGCGGCTATTTCTTCCGGGGGCGCGTCGCCGGTGCTGGCAAGGTTGTTGCGCGTCAAGCTGGAAGCTTTGATCCCGCCTGGCTATGGCTCATTGGCCCGCCTAGCCGGACGCTTTAGGCAAAAAGTGAAACGGGCCATCGCCGACGGTGAATTGCGCCGTCGCTTCTGGGAGGATGCGTTGCAAGGCGATGTCGCCGACCTTGCCTTAGCCGGACGGGAGGAAGACGCGGCACTCAGGCTGGAACAGCGCTTACTCGAAACCAGCAACACAAAAACCGGCATGGTGTTTCTGGTGGGGGCGGGGCCGGGCGACCCGGATTTATTGACGCTACGTGCCCTGCGCCTGATGCAAGAGGCCGACATCGTAGTATACGACCGATTGGTGTCGCCGGAAATCTTAGGGTTGGTGCGCAAAGACGCCGAGAAAATCTACGCCGGCAAGCAGAGCAGCAACCACACCTTGCCGCAACCGCAAATTAATCGACTGCTGGCCGATCTCGCCAAAGCCGGGCGGCGGGTGGTGCGCTTGAAAGGCGGCGACCCGTTCATCTTTGGGCGCGGCGGCGAGGAAATCGAAACCTTGATGGCGGAGGGCATCCACTTCCAAGTCGTGCCTGGCATCACTGCCGCCTCAGGCTGCGCCGCCTATGCCGGCATCCCGCTGACCCACCGCGATTATGCCCAATCCTGCGCTTTTGTCACCGGTCATTTGAAAGACGGCACGATAGACTTGGAATGGGAACGGCTGGCGGTCCCCAACCAAACTTTGGTGATTTACATGGGCCTACAGGGACTGGCGCAAATCTGCGCCGGACTCATCAGCCATGGTTGCCCTGCCAGCCTGCCCGCCGCGTTGATCCAACAAGGCACCACCTGCCATCAACGGGTATTGATTGGAACCCTTGCCGACCTGCCGGACAAGGTTGCACTAGCCGAAGTCAAAGCACCCACTTTGGTCATCGTCGGGGAAGTCGTCAAGCTGCATGAGAAATTGGCGTGGTTTGGGCAGTGGCGGAACGGACGGACCTTCCCGGTATTATTCTCGTAACTCATTGACTAAAAAGCCCACATTTACGCGGGCTTGGAGACTTGTTCGTATGTTGTTGGATGGGTGTTTGGGATGAAGTCCATCGAACTGTATAGAGCAATATTACATAAATCATATGATTGGAAAATGTTGAATTTTGAGTTACCGTCATAAGAGAGTGGTTGCCCTGTTTTTAGACGTTTTTAACCTGTCAATCAATTTATCTGTTTCAAAAAAGTGCCTCTTGGTGAGCTTTCAAATTCTTGCCAAACTTAACCAGCTTTTCTTCTAGGCGCGGCTTTGCGGATTTCAGCAACACGTCCATGGGTCTTGCCCATAGACCGGGTTAAATCCTTGCGGATTTCGTTGAGTTTGTCTTCCAGTGGCTTGGATGACAGCGATAGCTTTTGCCACGGGTGAAAGCCTTCAATTATTCCCCTAAAATCTTGTCCTCAATTTGTTTTCTAACATCCCTGCCTTTTTCATCCATGGCGACAGCCATCAAGAATAGGCATTTCCCATTGCTGGACTTTTCCCATTGGTGGCCTATCTGCATTTTTTCGCGGGAGTCGTCGTTGGTTCTGTAAGGTTCGCCCTTGTATTCCACAGATAACAAACGCCCGTCCACAAGCTCACAAACAAAATCCGGGTAAAAGTAATCGGAGGAGGTCGGAAACCAAAAGGACAGCTTTTCTTCCCGCTCCACGTTGCGTACCCAATGTTTCACGTTTGGGTGGGTGTCGATGGCTAGTGCGCACATAAATTCTTCTGCTGGTTTGCCGTCTGCCTTCCTTTCCCGTAGATCGTGAATCATAGGGTAATAATGCTTTTTGAACTTGAAACGCCCACTGTAAAACGGATGTCTGGCAGGGTAGCGTAAAGGATGAAAGGTAAAGGCATAGCGGAATCCATCTTCCAAACTAGCGGCGTGAATGCCGGGTAGCGCCTGTTGGAATCCTCGATTGATGGCTACACACCGCAAGCGTTCAATTTCCTTACAAATGGCCGTCACAAGCTGGAATTTGCCACGAATCAAGGCCGTGAGTGACAATCCCCGGTCACGAGTCAAATGCCCCAACAACGCTGTGAGATACTTTATCAGCGTTCCTTGATGGGTGTCCTTTTGTCGCACTTGCTTATCCAGCCAGTAAACAAAATCCTGTTCCGTCGCTTCGGTGGGAATATCGTTCAAATGAAGCTGCCGACTTTCCAAAAAACCTAGCGTCACCTTTTCGCCTTCCACGTCAATCGTAAAGGCATGGGTACTTTCGTGAACGGAAAAACCATCCAATCGCGCCGGTTGCGCCAGCAAGTCGAAACAGCCCAAATCAGCCAACGTTTCCCGTTCAAGTAATTGGGCTTCGCCTCCAAAGTCGAAGCATAATTGCGGCAAAGGGGTAAAAACCACGCCCTTGGCACTGGGGGCAAGCAGCGCGGCCCGTTGGATATGATGGAGTTCTATTTGTTCCTTGACGCGGGGTTGATGCTTGCCCGCATAGGCGGACAGCAAAAATTCCTCCGCCTGTCCGGTCATTTCGCCCCGCACAATCACGGTAACGCCGTTTGTTGTTGGACGCACTTCGATGTGTTCCTGTAATTCTTCAGGGATGGGCAAAGCCGGTGCGGTCGGCGCGGTCATGACAAAATCAGGCACTAGCGGCGTCGGGCTAGAACCGCCATTGTCAACATCCAGCAAGTCTTGCTGTACTGGCTGGATAGCCATAGCCGCCTCATATCGCTCAAAGCCCATGTTGTTCACTAGCTTGTCGGTGATTTGGTCCGCCGCTTCGGAAAAGCTCGCCGCCAGAACATGGGCATAAGCCTTGTTCAATTCTGGTTGGCTTCTGGCCTTGGCGTAAGGCATTCGCAACACACGCCCTAGTAGTTGCTCCACGTCTTTTGCCGAACGGGACTCCTGCAAGGAACACAGCACATAAGCAAACGAGCAGTCCCAACCCTCTTTTAATGCTTCCACCGTGATAACGTAACGCACCCGACAAGTTTTATCGAATAAGTCAATGCCGTCCAATCCCTTCTGGCTACCCGTGGCGACGGCGATTTCGTTTATATCAATCTTTTCCCCATCTTCACTAATAAGGTGTTTCCTTAACACCTCAACGGTCACTTCTCCGCCTTTCGCCTGTGCCTGAAACAGCACGATAGGCCGAATATATTCCGTTTCCCGTTGAGCTAGGGTTTCCAAGTGCTTCCGTGTCAAAATCGCATCGCGCACGGCATCTTTCCAGCCCGTGGGGTGTTCCGCCAACACGATGGGCAGTTTTATCATCTCCTCGGCTTTCAACGCCTGTGCCGAAACGTGATACAGCACATTGCTCCCCTTGATAGGGGTGGCGGTCAGTTCGATCACCCCTGCCGGGTTGAGTCGTTTCAGCGTGGTAAAGCTCTTCTCGGTGCGATTGTTATGCGCCTCATCCACGATGACGATGGGCTTTTGCAGATAAAGCCAATTGGCCAACGACGTTTTAACCCGGCCTAAATCCGCCGTGGTCAGATAGGTCTGATTTTGTAGGTCGGCTTCGGTGACTTTCTCCAAGCCCTCTTCCTGCCATGCCGAAAGCCCTTGGAAATGCCGCGCCAGCGATTCGTCGAAGGCATAGACATTGCGCTGTGACGTGTCTTCGATGCGGAAAGATTGAATAGTCGTGACAATGACAATGGCTTGCCGCCCCACGTCCAAAGGGTTTATGGTCGCCAACTGTTCCAAGTCGCACACGCGCACCCGTTGCGGAAAATAAGTTTCCAAGGCTTGCCGGTAGGCATGGCGGGGGTTGTTCAAGGCTTCTATGGTTTGGCTGCGAATGGCATCCGAGGGGGTCAACCAAAGCGCCACGGGCGAATCGGTGTCATTCAGTGCCTTGCCCGCTTGGGCAATGGCGTGAGCCGCCAGCAGTGTCTTGCCGCCTCCGGTGGGGATGCGCAAACATACACAAGATACTTCGCCGAAGGCTTGGGGCTGATAAGCCATGCTGCTTTTATCGCGTTTCGCCATGGCCTCACACCAAGCGGCTTCCACGCCGACAATGCGGGTTCGATGCAAAAACGTAATCAGTTCCGTCAGTGCCTTGTCTTGGTAATCCTTGAGTTTAAACATGGTTTTGCTTCTCTCATTAGTTCTATGGCTAACCTAAGCTTACTTTGCCGGTATCTCGCAACTCGGCTGTAAGCCAAGACGATTGGCACGGCGAGCAAATTTGCGGTCATCAAAAGTCAGCATAATTTCGCACTGTGAAGATGAAGCGATTCCTCCGCACCCTTGCCGATTGCTTCATCCATTTCATCCAGTGTCACGGTGGGACCGTTATAATTTAATATTTTAGGGCCGTCTTCAGCCCGAGAACGCTTGGTAAACTTGACCGCCCGTAGCAGCAAAGCATCCCCTTGCCGTTCAAAATCCACCTCGGTTCCCGGTGATAGCCCGAGAGAATTGAGCAAATGCTGTGGAATTTTAACTTCGCCTTGATAATTTACTGTAGCCATGTAAAGCCTCAAATAATATATTATGGTTTTTCGGACAATCTAATTGATTCGATCAATCGGCTTCGATAATTCATAAAGGGTTTCCGGGGCCATGTCGATAGAGAATCTCCTCTTATCGCGTTGGAATATCATAAGGTATTTGCCGAAACTCGATGCCCTCTGCCCTAAGCCGCGCATCACCCAATCGGGTTATTTCGCCATAAATCACCTTGGCTCCGTCGTGCGGGTATTGTTCCAACAAATGCGCCAAGATAGGTGAAGTCAGCACATTGCCGCCTTGCGGGGTTCGGTCGCCCAAAATGCCGTTATAGAGCAAGTAATAGGCTGTGCCTTGATGGATGCCAAGAAAAGGTGTAGGGGAGAATGTATTCGCCACATAAACCGAGTCGGTTTCCGAAACCGACTCGGTTTGCAAGGTTTCCCGTTTCGCGGATAGGGTGACTGGACTTTGCCAAGGCTCTCCCGTGTCGAAGTGCCATAAATACGCCGCCAAGGAAGCAAAGCGCACAGCCGGGTTGATGCTGCCATCGGGCAGGAATACCGGATCGCCTAATGTGTAAAAGCGAAAACCGCCGCCGCCCTGCCAGTTCACGGCTTTGGAAATGCCGCCTTGTTCGCCCTCAATGACTTTTTGCAGCCGGGGTATGCAATGGGTTTGTGCATGTTCGCCCATTTCAATGCCGATATAGCGACGGCCCATTTTGTGGGCGACGGCGGCACTTGTTCCTGAACCTGAGAATGAATCTAGGATCAGGTCGCCAATGTTAGTGCCAAGCTGTAATATGCGTTGTATAAGCCGTTCTGGTTTTGGGGTTTCAAATGCGCTATCGCTACCAAACAAGGCATTAATTTCCTTCTTGGATTCCTGATTATGCCCTACCTCAGTATTCGGCCACCACGTCCAAGACGCCACACCCTCAACTTCAGAAATGTAACGCTTTAATCTTGGCTTTGAATTACCCGTTTTGCCAAACCAAACACGCCCTTCATTTACCAGATTATAAAACGTATCTTCGGCTAATGCCCAACAACGGCCATTGGGAGGAGGAAATTGTTTGCCTGATGGAGTTACAATTGTATAAAACTGGTTTGGTGTTGCGTGCCCAATTTGCCCTGTGAAGTCAGTTGATGCCCATGCGCCTCGTGGGTCATTATCAGGATTTTTGAAGTTTATTGCCTTTTCACCAGATAGAGGCACCAAGTTTAGTTTTAGTTTATCAGGGTCTTTAGCATAAACGAGTATATTATCATGCGCAGCGCCAAGAGAAAGACGGGCATCAGGTGAAGTTCGCTTTTGCCAGATTACATTTGCATGAAAATATTTCCTAGGCTGTTCAAAACTCTTTCTCCCAAAAACCTCATCCATCAACACCTTAAGATAATGACCTTCGTTGTCGTCAATGGATACCCAAATGCTCCCATCCTCCGCCAGCAATTCCCGCAACAACACCAAGCGCGGATACATCATCGACAACCACTGGCTATGCTCCAGCTTGTCGTCATAATGCTCAAAGGCGCTTTGCGTATTGTAAGGCGGGTCGATGAAGATGCACTTCACCTGTCCCCGGTAGAACGGCAACAAGGCTTTCAAGGCCAGCAAATTGTCCCCTTGAATCAGCATGTTGTCGGTTTCGGGTTTGCCGTAGCCTTGCGCGAATTGCAGTAGATGATAAGGGACGGTTGCGGCATTCCGCACGGCTTGGGTTTTGTTCACCCAATCAAGAAAAGGCATGATTATTTAAGGAATTTGGGGGTGTGTGCGGGAAAAAGATACTCAGCCGCATCCGGCAAGTCGGCATCCAACACGCGCAAGCCCATTTGATGGGCAATCCAAGCCGGGTCTACCGGAAACCCTCTTGTTCCCCAGATGTCTGCGCGTACTGATTTTGCGGTGTTGGTTGCATTCATGGGGGAAAGTATAACCCATTGGATACAAGCCGCGTAGACCGCCCAAGCTTTAAAGCTCAAAGCTCCATATTGAATGCAAGATGGGCGACCTAACGCGGGTGCTGAAGGAGGACACGGCGCTTGCCGGAACACTGAAAGACGTTGCTGCGGCGCTGGAACAAGGGCTGCTGTACCTGCACGACAGCCAAGTGCTGATTGTTGACAAGGGCAAGACGGTCTTCCGTTCGGCGATGACGATCCGCCTGATCCCGGAGGAGGCAAAACGACGCTTCGTGCAAAGCGACTTCGAACCCCTATACGAATTGGACAAGAAATACGCCCAATTGGGACTGGCCGACGTTGACCTTGGCTTTGCCGGGAGGAAATCGGCAAACGACCCCGTTCACCGGGCAATCAAGGCATTGCAGGTCGGCGACCCGCTGTTTGTGGTCGATGCCGGGGGCAAGCTGGAAATGCGCAACGGACAGGGAATCACAGCTGGGCGGTTGGCGCAGAAATTCAGGCTTCCAATTGGAACCATAGAGTCGGTCACTGTCAGCGCGATTGCGCATCGCAGCAAACGGCAAGTGCAAGATGCCGGATGGGCAAAGACATGCAAGATCGACGGGTGGGAAGTGGTATTGTGTTCGATCTGCCTGGCCGGACGAGGAAAGACAGGCAGTGTGACCACGGGTGTTTCATTGGCTGGAAAAGGTTAAATCGGAGTATGCTTATAGTCCATTTCGATTGCCAACCGCTGGAAAGGGTTGGATATAAGGGTATTATTTGTCGAGGCCGGACTGCATGAGATTAGAGTGGAACCCTCGGTTTCGGTCATGACCGAGTTTGAAACCGCCGACAGTGTATACAATATTAGCCAGACGGTGGATCGGGCGGTCGCGATGGGGCTGCTAGCGCCTTCCGCCGCCGAGTCTTGGCTGGCGGATGTGAAGGAACTGAGCCGTCATGGGCTTTTCCTCTGCACACTCACTACTTTTACGGTGACGGGCAGGAAGCCGCCAAATCCCGGAAACTGACGAATTGGGCGGCAATATTGCAACAATAGGGGGGATGATCCTGATGACAGCCACTTTCAACCATGAAAAAGCCAAGTCCTTTGTCCGGGACACACTGGGATGCCAGTGTCCAGACAGCGCATTCGACCGGATAGACTATCAAGAAAATGCAGACATTCTGGGCAAGGATGCCATTGCCAAGCGGCTGCTCGTCGGCAACAGACTGCTGATCTATGTCTTGGAGATTGATGACGCTGAAAGCCTTCCAATCCTTCTGCCCAGTCTTGTCAGAAATGCCAAGTCCGAACGCGACAGCCAAGGCTACAACCGGTTGCGGGTGGTCATTGCCGCCGAAAATGCCGACATGATCCGGCCTGCGGCGGGGAGTGTGTTCGCCGAAATCGAAGACACCGACCCTAAAGTGCATTTGCATGTGCTTGGCAAGGGCGGGATGGGCGCATTCCATTAACTACAATGACAGCCAAATTATGCCTTGTACGATTGCATTTGATGACTGGCTTCTTTACCCAAATTATGGGGAAACCCCGCAGTGGCATGTTGAAATGACGGACAACAAAAGCGAACAAACTGATTTTCCAAAGGAAGAAACCCTTGATCCAAAAAACTGGGAGTCCATGCGCACATTGGGCCATCGAGTCTTGGATGACGCACTGGACTATTTGGAAACACTGAGGGATCGCCCAGTCTGGCAGCATGCGCCGCCGCAGGTAAAAGCGCACTTTCAGGGACCGCCCCCGCTAGAGTCCGAACCAGCAGAGGAAGTGTATCAAGAGTATCGCAAGTACATACTCCCGCACCAAATGGGCAATTGCCACCCGCGATTCTGGGGCTGGATCGCCGGGACGGGAACCGTGATGGGCATGTTTGCGGAAATGCTGGCATCGGCGACGGATGCCGTGAGCGGTTCATTTTCCTACCTCAGCAACAATTACGTCGAAATGCAGGTTCTTGACTGGTGCAAGTCGCTATTGGGCTTTCCGGCCGAAGCCAGCGGCCTGCTGACCAGCGGCTGCTCGGCATCAAACCTGATCGGTCTGGCAGTTGCCCGAAATTCCAAGGCCGGGTTCGACCTGCGAAGCAAGGGAATGCAGGGCGCAACACAACCCATGACCATTTACTGCTCGGAAGAGGCGCACTCTTCGATTCAAAAAGCAGTGGAACTGTTGGGTTTTGGTAGCGATGCGCTACGGCGTGTTCCAGTGAACAGTGCGATGCAGATTGACCTTGCGGCTTTGCAATTGACCATACAGGCTGACCGTGAAAATGGATTTCACCCAATTTGTGTGATTGGCATTGCCGGTACAACCAGCACCGGGGCAATCGACGACCTACGGAGCCTTGCCGACATTTGCAATGAAGAGGGGCTGTGGTTCCATGTGGACGGGGCATTTGGCGCGTGGGCAGCCATCGCCCCCAAGTCCAGGCACCTTGTCGCCGGATTGGAAAGGGCAGACTCCTTGGCATTTGATCTTCATAAGTGGATGTACTTGGCTTACCCGATAGGCTGTGTCCTCGTCAGGGACAGCGACGCTCACCGCCGCGCCTTCTCGTTGACGCCAACCTACCTTGCGCACGGGGAAGGTGATCGCGGCCTGACCGGCATCGACGTGCCCTGGCTTTCCGACAATGGCTTTGAACTTTCGCGCGGTTTCCAAGCACTCAAGGCGTGGATGACCATGAAAGAGCATGGTAGTGCAAAGTATGGGAGGCTCATTCAACAAAACATCGACCAAGCCCATTATTTGGAACGGTTGATCGAGGCTGCCCCCGAACTTGAGTTGGCCTTGCCGGTTTCATTGAATGTGGTCTGCTTTCGTTACATAAAATCCGGCCTTGATGCCACAAGGCTCGACAAGCTGAACAAGCAGATTGAGATAGAGCTTCAGGAAAGTGGAATAGCCGTCCCTTCAATCGTCAGCATCAAGGGCAGAAAGTACCTGCATGTCGCGATTACCAATCATCGCAGTCGGCGGGATGATTTTGATCTTTTAGTGCGAGAGGTAATCCGAATTGGAAACGAAAGCGAAGAAATGTCACGATTGATCGCGTGTTCGTTTGAATAGGACAATTAATGCAGTAAAATCTGGATTTTAACTACCCGTCCGACTTGGACTGGGGTATCATTCCTTGCCTAAAGTGGTTGATGCATCCACTAAATTCACCTACGACAAATTTAGGTGACCATTATTGCCGACAAACCCAGTTTGACTAACCCCAGAGGAACAGCCAACATGATCCATCATGAATTGTTACGCGACAAGGGAATTCTGATTGTCACCCCGGAAGGCCCGCTTCAACAGGCGGATTTTGAAAACCTGTCAAAAGTGATCGAC
>Ga0265593_1001181_pt1 | contig 12461 bp, 8 predicted proteins | sample saktaG_8_FD_190136 | JGI IMG/M metagenome (GOLD analysis project Ga0265593, IMG submission 190136) | Saline water microbial communities from Sakinaw Lake, British Columbia, Canada - sak_2011_5_24_36m | ecosystem: Environmental > Aquatic > Non-marine Saline and Alkaline > Saline ...
CAGCAGAGTCGTTCAATGCAAAACTTAAAAGTTTTAGATCTATTGTGCGTGGAGTCAGAGACAAGAAATTTCATCTTTTTAGAGTTGCCAAACTCTATGCCTAGAACCATGATTTGCGTATGACCCCGTTTCTGTTCACTCATCAAAGACATCCCGAATTAGGCATGCCGAATACTACAAATTCCATAGATGGATTTTTTGGAAAAACAAAAACGCTCTTGCAAGTCCATCGAGGACTAAATCAAGAGCGTAGATACAAAGTAATTCAAGAAATATTAAGAGGGTAAAATCCTTACAAAAGTTTAATTAAGCCAAAAGTGACAACAAAAAAAATTACGTAGCAAGCTGCGTAATTTTTTTTAATTCGTATTTTTTCCTAAAAGCTATAAGCTAGTGAAGCTAAAAGCTAATAGGCTAGTCTTGTATTTCTCCTTCTTTTTCAAATCCGCAATCTTTATTCCCGCATTTGATTTTGCCTTTGGCGGCAAAGGCCAGGGGTTGAGCGCATTTGGGGCACATTTCGCCGGTTGGCTTGTTCCACATCACGAAGTCACAAGCGGGATATTTGTTGCAACCATAAAACATCTTGCCCTTTTTGGATTTTCTGGCAATCACGTCACCGACTTGGCATTTTGGACATTTGATGCCAGTTTTGTGTTCGATGTTCATAATGTTTTTGCACTCCGGATATTTTGAGCAACCCAGGAAAGCTCCAAAGCGACCACGTTTGACCACCATCGGCGCGCCACATTTGTCGCAGACGATGCCGGAGTTTTCCTCATCTTCTTTTTTCTCCGATTCGGTTTTCTCGGTATATTTACAAGTTGGATAATTTGAGCAAGCAATGAATTTTCCAAAGCGCCCAAATTTCAGCACGAGTTCGCCATCGTCAAGCGGACATTTGCGATCAAGTTTTTCTTCTTCCTTTTTCACGGTCTTGGTTTTTGACTCCAGATTTTTGTGGAAAGGTCCATAAAAATCTCGAATGACCGGCACCCAGCCTTTGTTTCCTTCAGCTATTTCGTCAAAATCCTTTTCGATAGTAGCGGTAAATTCAATCCCGACAATTTCTGGAAAATGTTCAACCAGAAGGTCATTGACTAGGGTTCCGATTTCAAGGGGATATAGTCTTTTTTCTTCGTTTTTATCAATATATTTTCTTTCGATGACAGTTGAGATGGTTGGCGCATAAGTTGAAGGTCTTCCAATCCCGTGCTCTTCCAAAACTTTCACCAAAGTCGCTTCGTTGTAGCGAGGAGGGGATTGGGTGAATTTTTGCAAACCAGCGATATCAATAAATGTTAGTGGATCGCCAATTTTCAAATCTGGCAAAAATGTTTCAGTTGTTTTTCCTTTTTCACCATAAACTTTCAAGAAGCCATCAAAAATGATAGTCGATCCATTGGCGCGCAAAAGATATTCTTTCTTGGCTTTTGCTTGGATATCAACTTTGACTGAATCAAGTTTGGCGCTTTGCATTTGACAGGCAATAGTTCGGTTCCAAATCAAACGATAAAGTTTCTGTTGACCAGGGTCGAGCGAGCCTTCAAGTTGCGCTGGCAAAACATCAGGGAAAGTTGGTCTGATGGCTTCGTGGGCTTCCTGGGCTGATTTTGATTTGTTTTTGAAATAGCGCGGACTCTCCAGGGCATATTCTTTCCCAAATTCTTTGGCAATGGTTTTCTGGCAAGCCATCAAAGATTCAAGCGAAAGATTCAAACTGTCTGTTCGCATATAAGTGATATGACCTAGCTCATAAAGTTTTTGAGCTGTCATCATTGTCTGCTTGGCGCTCCAACCGAGATTGCCAATGGCCGCTTGTTGCAAAGTCGAAGTAGTGAAAGGCGCTGGTGGTGTTCGCAACGTTTCTTTTTTAACAATATCCAAAACCAAATAGCTGGCTTTTTTCAAATCAGCAATGACGTTGTCGGCATCTTTTTTTGTGAGCAGACTTGTTTTTTTTGTCTTATAATCTCCGGAGAAAAGTTTTAGGGTGATGGATTGATCAATTTTTTCTCCGCCAATTTCAAGCAGAATGGAGTCAAACTCAATTTTTTCGCCTTCTTTTTCGAGTTTAACCTCAATGGTCCAAAACTCCTCTTTGGCAAATTTTTCAATTTCTCTTTCTCTTTCGACAATCAAGCGCAGTGCAACCGATTGGACGCGTCCGGCGCTGAGTCCGCGGCGAATTTTTTTCCAAAGAAACGGGGAAAGTTCATAACCGACCAAGCGGTCGAGCACGCGCCTGGCTTGTTGGGCGTCAACCAGATTAAGATCGATGGTGCGAGGATTGGCCAGCGCTTTTTCGATGGCCGTCTTGGTTATTTCGTGAAAAACAATTCGACTGTATGGTTTTTTGTTTTTCTTTTCAAGTCCGAGCGCTTCCACCAAATGCCAGGAAATTGCTTCTCCTTCGCGGTCTTCGTCGGATGCCAGAATGACCTCGGTAGCTTTTGCGGCAGCCTCTTTGAGTTCCGTAACTTTCGGTCTGGCTTTCAGGGGCGTGATGTAATGGGGGGCGAAATCTTTTTCAATATCGATTCCCATATCGCTTTTCGGCAGGTCGCGCACATGCCCAAAAGAAGACTTTACGGAAAAGCCTTTGCCCAGAAATTTTGAAATTGTTTTTGCCTTAGTCGGAGACTCGACGATGATTAGTTTCATTTGAATTTTATTTATTCCCTACGAATGTACAAATCAGCTACAAATATACAAATAAATTCAAAAGGATTTGTAGATTTGTAGTCAATTTGTAGATTTGTGGGTGCTTTATGAACTTTATAACTTTACAAGCTTTATAACTTGATATAATTCTGTCCTCCGATGTTCTTGATAGCACCTTTTAGCTCAAGCATTACCAACATTCCCGAAAGAGTCGATGTTTCCAGTTTAGTTTGTTTGCATATTATGTCAATGTGAGTCGGTTGAGGAGAAAGGATGTGCACGATTTTTTCTTCTTCAGTGCTTAGTTTAATTGGAATTTTTTCTTCAGCTTGATTATCATGAGTCTGAATTCGAAGTTCTTCGAGAATATCATTGACATTTGCAACTAGCTTAGCTCCCTTTTTGATGAGTGCGTTGGTGCCTTCAGATTGTGGCGAATATATCGAGCCAGGAATAGCAAAAACTTCTCGATTAAATTCAATTCCATGGGTTGGAGTTATTAAACTGCCACTTTTTTCCGCAGCTTCAATGACTAGCGTTCCCAAGGTCAATCCTGCCATAATCCTATCACGTGCTGGAAATGTTCCAGTGTTCGGAGTCGAAGGAACTGGAAGTTCGCTAATTAATAATCCACCATTGGAAAGAATTTCTTGAGCAAGGTCATAATTTATTTTCGGATAAATATTTCTATTTTCAATACTACTGCCAAGAACCGCAACAGTTTTGCCACCTCCATCAAGGGCTCCGCGATGCGCTATCGCATCGATGCCGATGGCTAGCCCACTGACGACGCAAAGTCCCGCCTTGGCGAGATCATAACTGAATTTTTCTGCTACCTGCCTGCCATAAGGAGTAAATTTCCTAGAGCCGACAATTGCTATAGACGGAGCATTAAGGCAGGTCAAATCGCCCCTATAATAGATAAGAAAAGGGGGATTGTGAATTTCTTTGAGCAATGCCGGATATGAATCTTCGAAAAAACAAACCATCGAAACTTTTTCTTTTTCAAGTTTTTCCCATTCCTTATCTGGGTCAATGTCATTTCTTGCGTTGACTATTTTTTGGACCATTCCTTCTGGGATGCCACAGCTTAGCATTTCGGCTGATTTTGCTTCCCAAATCAATTTCCCAGCTTGAAAATGCCCAAAGAGTTTGCGCAGAGTTTCCGAGCCTATGCCAGGAATTGTATATAAAGCGTTTAGATATTTCATATTTAGCTCACAAAAAGGCTTAAATAAAACAAAAATCTGAAAATAATCGTTCATTTTCTCAAATTATATATGTATAGAATAACGCAAGAGAGGAGGTTTGACAATTTTTAGCAATTGTTGCATCAAAAGCGGTGTAGTTTATTGAGCCCGCTTGTGTTATTATTCAATAGAAAAGGGGTTTATCTAAGAAAAATAAAAAAAGCAAGAAATGGAAATCCAAAAAAAAGCAAACACCATCAATCCGCAGTTGCAATCCAAGCTGTCGGAAGAAGAAAGAAAGATTTTAGAAATAATGAAATATATTTTTTTTGCCTTGCCTTTTTTTGCATTGATTAATGTTTCGGGTTTATTCCGTTCCCAGATATTTTCCAAATTGATGTTTTTTTATCTTGCCATAGAGTTGCTCGGTTTTCTTTATGCGCTGTTGGTTTTTCAAAACAGAAAATATCTGCCAAGTTTTTTCTCAAACTCGGTTGAGGCTAAAAAAAAGAATTGGATTCTCATCTGCACGACCTTCTATGTGGCAATCGTCGGAATTTCCAACCTTTTTTCTATAAACCCTTACAAAAGTTTTTTTGGCAGTATTTCCTGGGAGAATGGATTTTTGACCCTGCTTCATTTTTTCTTACTTTTTTTCGTCTTGGCTAGTGTTTTTAAGGAGGAGTCTGATTGGCATACTTTTTTCAGACTCAATGCGGTTATTGCGATTTGGATTAGTTCCTCGGTGCTTTTTCAGAGAATCGTCAATAACATCCTTACCCCAGAAGGTGGTTTTGGTAACCCTGGTTACTTGTCAGGTTATTTGATTTTTATCGTTTTTGGCTGTCTAGCATTTTTTTTCCAAGAAAAGTTGAATCTTTGGAGGAGAGTTTATGCCTTTGCTTCTTTTCTTGGAGCGTTGGTTATATTTTATACGACAGATATTCGAGGAGCACAGCTGGGTTTAGTTGTAGGTTTTTTTTCTTTTCTCTCTGTCTTTCTACTTTTTTCAAGCAGAAATAAGTTTATAAAAAAAACCTTCCTTATATTTTTGATGTTTTCTTTCCTAGCCACTTGTAGTTTCTCTTTTTATGCTATAAATTCTGGCAAGGTTTATTCAATGTTTAAAAGATCAAGTACGGTCAAGACTCGCCTTGTCGCTTGGGAGGAGGGAATCGAAGGCTTCAAGAGCAAACCTCTGGCAGGGTATGGTTCTGAAAATTACATTGTTGTTTTTGAAAAATATTTTAATCCGGCTTATTACAATAATGGAATTAGCGAAATCAGTAGTGAATTTGGAATGGATATGCCACACAACAAGCTGATTGAGGTGCTTGTTTCCAATGGAGTCCTTGCTTTTCTCGCATACCTGGCTCTCTTTGTTGCTGTGATTTCTTATACCTATAAAAAATATCAAAAAACTTTAGAAAAAAAATATGCCGCTCTCGCTGGCCTTTTTGTGGCCTATTTTGTGCATTTGTTTTTTCTTTTTGATACGGTTTCAAGTTATGCGATGTTCTTCATATTTTTAGCTTATTTGGATTCTCAGTTTCCAAATCAACAGACAACTGGCCTAGAAAAAAAATGGAAGGGTAAATATTTGATTTTTATGGTTGCTTTGATTTTTTTACTTTCAGGTTTTTATTTTGTTGCGAAGTCGACTAAGGCCAGTTTTGATTATGGGGAAGCGCTGAGATTAGGAAGAAAAGCTGATCTAAGTGGGTCGCTTAAATATATGGAAAAACTTAGCTTTGATGGTATGTATTGGGTTGAAGATTCTGCTATTTTCAATTATCTCAGAGATCCTGTAATTAATCAGTTGGCAAAAAGGACCAATCAAAAAGGTGATTTGGTAAATCTTACAGAAGCTGAAAAAGACTATTTCCGAAAGGTTATTGCCATAGGGGAGAAAAATTATGAAAAAAATCCCGACCTTTATTATTATGGCATAACCATGGGCGCCATAAATAATCTCGCTGGAAATTTCGACAGCGCGTATTGGAACAAAAATATTTCGATGTTGGAAAAAATCATCAATAACGGCTCCAAGCGTTATGAACCTTATGTCGCGCTGGCTGAATCCTATGGCAGACTTGGAAAAATGGAAAAGCTTGAAATCTTAGAAAAACAAGCCACAAGTCTTGATTCGGAATATTTCTATCCCTATTTTGTTTTCGGGGGGATTTATTTGAAATTTAATGAGTTTGAAAAGTCTTCCAATCTTTTTGAAAAAGCCGTTGAAAAAGGTTGCGATTCAACCATTTGCTATCAGGGTGTCGCAGATGCCAATTCCAGAGTCGGTGATTTTCCTGGGGCGATTGTCGCCTCACAAAAAATTGTAATGAAGAAAGCTAACGACCCGCAAGCGCAAGTCAATTTGATGCTACTATACTTTAATAATAAGGAATATAAAAAAGCACTTGAATTGGCTCGGGATATCGAAAAAAAGTTTCCTGCCACACAAAAACAAATCGATGAATTCTTAAAATTATTGCCAAAATAATGTTGTTTAGCGACCGTCTTTTTATCCGAAAAATATTCTTGTTGGCAGGTGATCTGGGCCTGATGTTTTTTTCGTTATTTTTAGCTTTGTCTGTGAGGGGGCTTTGGGTCGTCAGCTTTAATTATTATCTTGTAAATCTTAGGGTTTTTCTCCCCATCTTTTTTGTTTCATCCGTCGTCTACGTCTTGTTCGATCTTTATGGTCTGAAAATGCTTCAGACAATCTATCGTCTGGTGTATTATCTTTTTATGGCAACAATTGCCAATCTTGTTTTTGCTACTGTGTATTTGTATATTTTTCAGGCTAGGTCTGAGATTAGTCCCAAAACCGTACTCGTAATATATATCTTGCTGGTTTTTCTCCTTACGGTCGTCTGGCGCTTTCTTTATCACGATCTATTTTTTACTAGTAGAAAATATCTTAAAAAAACAATCATTGTCAGTGACGGGAAAATTGATTCAGAATTGATGAAATTATTGAGTCCTCCTGCAGGTGTGGACTTCGAAATAACAGGGCTTGTTTCGGTTGATGATGATTTTAAAAATAGTTCTTTCGAAAATGTGTCACATCTAGGAGATTTTAAAGATATTCAAAAAATTATTGTTGAAAACAAAATTGAAGAAATCATTTTGGCAGCCGACAGTCGTAAGGATGACCAAGAATTTATCAAGAGCTTATCAGATTCTTTGATGTTGGGGATAAAAATTTTTGAGTGGCCAGTCTTTTATGAACATGTTTTTCAAAAAGTTCCAATTGATAAACTTGATTATTTTTGGTTCATCTATACGTTTGGAGAAAATGACAAGCGGATTTTTGAACACTTCAAGCGGGTTTTTGATTTATTGATTTCAGTGGTCGGGATGATATTTTTCTTTTTAATTTTTCCCCTTGTCGCTTTGCTCATCAGGCTTACTTCACCAGGGCCGATTTTTTATTGTCAAAGGCGTCTTGGCAAGGACGGTAAAATTTTCACTCTGATTAAATTCAGGACAATGGAAAACAATGCTGAAAAAGAAGGGGCAGTCTGGTCTTCCAGTGAAGATAAGCGTATTACTAGTGTTGGAAAAATTTTGCGCAGATCCAGGATCGATGAGGTGCCACAGTTTCTGAACATCTTAAAAGGCGAGATGAGTTTAGTCGGTCCGCGTCCGGAACGGCCGGAATTTCTTTCTGTTCTCAGTGAAAAAATTCCTTTCTATTATAAGCGACAGATGGTAAAACCTGGCGTGACTGGTTTTGCTCAGGTGATGTATCCTTACGCTGAAACAGTGGAGGATTCTCTAGAAAAAGTAGGCTATGACCTTTTTTACATCAAGAATCGTTCGTTTTATCTTTATTTTAAAGTCATTTTGCTGACGCTACGTACGATGTTGATTCTTAGCGGCCGATAATAAACAACTGAGTGCTATCAATGCAATTTATTCAAAAATATTTTCAAATGGATTCCTATGACTTGCGACATATAATCTCTTTGAAAATCATTCAAATTATTATATGTTTATGAAAATTATTAAGAAAATCAAAAAAGCGATTATCAAATTCGTATATTCAAGGTATATGAAGAAATTTCTTAAACTCAGGGAAATTTCTGATGTCGAATTGAAAACCCATCATTTCTTCAAGGATTTAGAAAATGATGTCTATGATAGAGAAGATTTTATCCTTAATATTTCAAAAGGTAAAAACGTTCTACATTTTGGTTTTTTGGATTCTCCTTTTTTGGCGCAGAAAATAAAAGACAAAAACTTGCTTCATTGTAAAATCAAAGAGGTTGCCTTAAGTCTTCATGGGATTGACATCAACTCCAGAGATCTTGAAGAATATCGCTTAATTACTGGAGATTCGGAAAATTCCATATTTGATGTATCAAAAAACGATATAAACATCGATTCTTACTGCCAAAAATATGACCTAATAATCTTGGGAGAGGTCTTGGAACATATCGAAAATCCTGGTCTTGCACTCAGAAATATAAGAAGGATATGCCGTAAGAACGAAGGTTGCGAGGTGTGCGTCACAGTGCCTAATGCTTTTTCTGCCAATGGTCAGGCGGCTGCTTGCTTGGGAATCGAGGCCGTTCATCCAGGTCATTATTTTTATTTTTCTCCCTTTACAATAAAAAAACTTTTAGAAGATACTGGCTTTAAGGACATTCAATTATATATGTATAGTAATCCAAATTCAATTGCTTCGCCTGGGATAACCAAGAGTGGTATTATTGCAGTTGCTAGAAAAAGAAATTTATGGGCAAAGATATAAATAATAGAAAAAATAAAATCCTATATATCATAACCCAGTCTCAATGGGGCGGAGCCCAGCGTTATGTTTTTGATTTAGCTGTCGGTTTCAAAGATGAATTCGAAGTTGCGGTCGCATGTGGAACAGGTGGAAATTTGATAGGTAGACTGGAAAAAGAAGGCATTCAGGTCTTTAGACTAAAAAATATTGTCAGACAAATTTCGCCCTGGAGGGATCTGCTGTGTTTTTGGGATCTTTATTTTTTAATCAGGCGGCAAAGACCTAACATAGTGCACACCAATTCCTCAAAGGCTGAAATTTTGGGCAATATGGCTGCTCGACTAGCGGGCGTCAAAAAGATAATTTTTACCGCTCACGGGTTTGCTTTCAATGAGGATGCTGGTTTTTTAAAGAAAAGAATCTATATTTTTTGGGAAAAAATTGCCAATCTTTTTTGTGATAGAATAATTTGCGTTTCAAACTTTGATATGGAAAGAGCGCTGGAAAATGGAATTGCCAGCAGAGAAAAAATGATGGTGATCCACAATGGAATTGAAATCAGAGAAGAAAAGGAAATTGCAAAAATTGAAAAAGAAAAAATCGTCATCGGAAGCGTCGCTAATCTATATCAGAACAAAGGTTTGGAATATCTTATCCAAGCGGCAGCGATTTTGAAGGATAGAAATCTAGGAAATCTGGAGTTTCAAATAGTCGGCGAGGGTCCGAAGCGGGAATTTTTGGAAACCGAAATAAAAAAAAGTAAATTGGACAATTTCAAATTGCTGGGATTTAAGGAAGACGCGAAAAAGTATATGGAAAATTTTGATATATTCGTGCTTCCATCGCTCAAAGAAGGTTTTCCATATGCAATTTTGGAGGCTATGGCAATAGGGTTGCCGATTGTGGCAACCAGGGTTGGCGGAGTGCCCGAGGCTGTCATCAATGAAGAAAATGGTTTTTTGGTGGAGTCAAAAAATCCCGTTGACCTTGCGGAAAAAATCGGAATTTTAATTGCTGATCAAGAATTGCGAAAAAAATTCGGAAGCCGTGGCCGAAATCTTGTGAGGGAAAATTTTTCGCTTACTAAGATGCTGGAAGAAACAAAGAAAGTTTTGAGATGATATTTCAAGGCACGCTTCATTTTAAAACTCCTTTTCAATTTTTTCAGAAAGATTTTTTATTTGTCGCAATTCTTCTTCTGAAAAGTCTTGCAGCACAAAAACTTCTCCCGGGATAATCCTTTCTTTTTTCTTTTCCGCGCCTTCAATGCCAATTCTAATTCGTTTGAATTGCTGGTTGCCAAGATTGTCAATGATTGATTGCACCCCATTGTGTCCGCCAGCGGATGAGTCGGTGGAAATTTTATATTCGCCAAGATCGATATCCAAATCATCATGGATAACCATAATATCTTCTTTCGGAACTTTGTAAAAATCCATAATTTTCTTCACAACTTCGCCACTTCGATTCATAAAACTTTGCGGTTTGGCTAAAATTATTTTTTCGCCATCAATCTTTTTTTCGCAAATCAGGGCATTAAATTTGGAATTTTCTTCAAACCCTGAAACCCCCAAACTCTTTTGCAGTTCGTCTAAAATCAAAAAGCCAGCGTTGTGACGAGTGTTTTCATATTGTTTGCCTGGATTTCCGAGACCTATGATTAAGTGCATATAAAGGAGTAACGCATTAGCGGATTAACGTATTTTAATTCGTTAATTCTTTAATTCGTTAATTGGAAATTAATTTCTAATTATTTTATTTGTGTAAAATCAATATTATCCTGACTGTCCTGCGCTTTATTATAATCCTCAATTGAATCAGTTTCAAATTTGTAGGTGTTGATGAGATCTTCTCCTAAGACAATGACCAAGTTGGCCTTCGAATCTGCCAAAAGTTTCTCACTAGAGAGAGTTGCTGGAAGTTTTTTTATTAATTCGTCTTCTGTAAATATTTTTGCGCCATTTGAATTGTCGAAAAGCAGTGTGTGCTCAACAATATCGTTTTTTTCTCCTTCTGAAAGAATAACATCTTTGAAGTCGAGATTTTTCGTAAGCATCTCCTTGATGTTATTTGCGAGCCTAATATTGTTGCTCTTATTAATGATTTCAATGCTAGCACCCTCAGCTTTTATTGCTTGTGCTCTTTTTTTCAATTCGGCTTGGTCAAAGATGTTTTGCGCCAATTCCTGAATCTCACTGAAATTTCCGACTCTCGGCACCAAAATGAATGCCATCACATTTCCAACTGCAATATGTGAAACTTTCAGTAAACTATCAGACTTCCAAGCATCAACGACGACGTTGTTGATATTTTGGGTATCGACGTTTTTGCTTAGATTGATGAAACTTCCGATTTCTTCAGGCGGAATATCGGTTTTGACGTTATCACCTAGAGTGTTCAAGATATCGTTGAGCTTGCTGACGTTGAAAAATGTTTCCATTGAAAAAAGTTTGCTTTTGACTGCCTGAATAACTTGCTGTTGTCTTTTTGCTCTGCCAAAGTCTCCTTCTGGGTCACTGTGTCTTTCGCGGACATATTTGAGCGCCGTGCTTCCATCCAAAGTGTGGAAACCTTTACTAAGTGAAAAAGTTTCATAGCTATAGTTTGGTCCGGGATAGGTTGTGTCATAGATGTCAAGCTCAGAAGTGATATTGATGCCTCCAATATCGTTAATAATTTTTTCAAAAGCGTCAAAATTTACAACCAAATAATAATTGACAGGGATTCCAGTTATTTTCTCGACTGTTTCCTTGATTGGATCAATTCCAAGATCCTGAGTTAAGCCTATTTTATAAACACTGTTTATCTTGGTTGACGTTTGGGTTTTCGGAATTTTCACATAAAGGTCGCGCGGAAGTGAAAGTAGCGCAGCCTTTTTATTTTTAGTGTCGACACTCATCAGCATTATAGTATCGGTCAGATTTTTTCCAGCGTCTTTTTCCCCGGCAGCGCCTAAAAGTAAGATGTTGATGCGTCCCTCGTTTTCACCTCTAAGAGGAATTGCTGCAGAGGGAACTATTGGTGAAATTATGGCTTTTACGTTTTCTGCCAAGGTTAAAGGATTTGAATTTTCTGTAACGTTTATTTTTTTCGCAGTCGAAATTGTCTTCCAAGAAAAATATCCCAAATATAAAATTATGCTTGTCAATAAGAATAAAAAAATGATCAATATCATTTTCCCAATTCCTTTCTTTTTCTTCTTCTTGTTTAATTTCTTTTCGAATTTTCCATTAGGTTGCTGAGTTTCTTGTCTTGGAATGAAAATTTCTTCTTTTTGAGGGAGATTTTTGGAAGTCCTAAAAGCGGGCCCTGCTGAAGGGACTCTTTTGATATCCATTGAGGTTCTTTTTCTGAGACTGTCCATCTGGTAGTAGAAATTCAAATGAGCTATACTCAAAGAAATTTATTTATACTAAAAACGCAACTTAAATTTACTGATTAATTTAAAATAATAAATCCAATATACTTTTTAAATTTTCACTGCTGGATTCATATAAGGATAGTATAATGTATTTCGGGTGATACAGAAAGTCTTTATCTAATAGATGTGAAATAGTAAAAAAACAAATTAATATTATAAATGCTTGATTTACAAAATAAAAAGGGCGATGCTGGGTTGCATCGCCTTGTCTTAAAAAACTGATGGCTATTACTTTTTTACATGCGCCTCTCTCACGAAGCGTGCCCTGCAAAATTTTTTTTTGGGAACTTCTACGGTTGTTCCCGTGATCATGTTAAATACAACAATGTGATCCTTTTTTTCTGCTGGGGTTGATGTCAGGTAGTAGGCATCCTCTTGATTGTCGTATTCGCAAAAGCCGTCCAGGATTCCAAGATTTTTTGCTTCGAGTATTCTTAAGCACATT
>Ga0265593_1001182_pt1 | contig 12460 bp, 13 predicted proteins | sample saktaG_8_FD_190136 | JGI IMG/M metagenome (GOLD analysis project Ga0265593, IMG submission 190136) | Saline water microbial communities from Sakinaw Lake, British Columbia, Canada - sak_2011_5_24_36m | ecosystem: Environmental > Aquatic > Non-marine Saline and Alkaline > Saline ...
GCTCTTGCTCTTGCTCTTGCTCTTGCTCTTGCTCTTGCTCTTGCTCTTGCTCTTGCTCTTGCTCTTGCTCTTGCTCTTGCTCTTGCTCTTGCTCTTGCTCTTGCTCTTGCTCTTGCTCTTGCTCTTGATCTTGCTTGGCAAAGGAATGGAAGGTAAAACCCCCTACCGGTTTCGATTCATCTACAACAAAAGGCTAACTTTATTATGAAACTAAGCGCACGCAACATTCTGAAAGGCACCGTAAAGGCAGTCACCCATGGCGCGGTTGATTCCGAAGTCGTCATTGAACTTTCACCGGGTGTGGAAGTCGTTTCCATCATCACCAAGACTTCAGCAGAAAGCCTCGGGTTGGCAGTCGGAGGAACAGCCTATGCCGTCATTAAGGCCCCCAATGTAATTGTGGCCGTAGACGACTAAATCCCGTAATTGTTGGCAATGGCCGCCAAATCCACGGCACAAGCCGTGGATTTAGTTTATTGACCGGTATTGGCCTTCATCACCGCCTTGACAATCCAGCAAGCGGTTTCTTCCCTTGTTTCTTTAGGCAGGAAGACCACCCGGCTCAGGCTCCTCTCGCCGGTCTCGTCCACCCAAGCCCCCCTTGCCTTGGCGGAATTGCACCTGACCCACACCACCTGCCTGAGGTGTTCCCATCCCCAGCGCCCCAGCACCGTGGCAGGGCCTTGCCCGTCCCAGTCGGCCTCATAATTCCCCAGATAATACTCTAGGTCATTGATGACACTGTCTTCGTCATTTTCTTCCCCGTCATTGTCTCCCAACAGAGGCCAGCGGAATGTGTCGCCCAGGAAAAATAGCACCGAATCAGGGTTCATCGTAGCCTCCAATGGTTAATCAAGCCAGCGCGTCGCGGAACAATTGGGCCAAATGGAGGCTGGCCCGGCCATCGCCTTCGCGAATCTGCTGGCGGCAGGAGAAGCCGTTGCCCAACACGAGGCTGTCCGGGGCATCGCAAAGCTTTGGCAACAGGGATTGCCCCGCCATCTCCCGGGAAACCGCCGCGTGTTCGGCTTCCAGGCCGAAACTCCCCGCCATGCCGCAGCAGGACGACTCGATAAGATCAAATTGCAGACCTGGAATCAGCTTCAACACCTTGCGCATGGACTTCATCGCGCCCACGGCTTTCTGATGGCAGTGGCCGTGTACCAGGACCGGCTTGCCCAAAGGCTTGAGCCTGAGGTTCAAGGTCTTGGGAAGTGTGTTCGCGGGCAATGAATTCCTCGAACAACAGTGCCTGCGAGGCAACCTTGGCCGCGTCTTCGCCCAGCCCCAAGGCTTTGTATTCGTCGCGCAAGGTCAACAGGCAAGAAGCAGCAATTCTCATTATGGCTCCAATGCCGTCATTCCGGCATGGATGCCGGAATCCAGTGCCATGGACGGTGACATGTCGTGCGTTAAGTGTTTGAAAAAGGCTTGATAGCGACCCCTGGATTCACATCCTTGTGACTGGATTCCGGCATCCTAAGCCGGAATGACGAGTTGTCTATCGGCACTTTGGCTCATAATGAGAATTGCTGGGCAAGAAGGCTCCAAGCCGATGACAGGGCGACCGGCTTCCGCATGGGGCAGCAGGGCTTCGACCATTCGCTGCGCCTCGGCCCGGGCCTGCCCGACCATGCCTTGGGCGAGATAGGTCCGCCCGCAGCACAAAGGCCTGCCCGCTTGCGCGGCCTCCGCCACGATGGCCCGATAACCCGCCGCCTGCAACACAAACAGGGCGGCATAGGCGATGTCCGTGTCGAAATGCCGACTGAAGGTGTCCACCAATAGCACCACCTCCCGTGAAGAGGTCGGCGGGGCACCCAAGGCCGCGCCGGTGTTTGGCCCGAGTTCCTGGGCGGGGGATGGGAAAGGGAAAGGCACCTTCGGCGTTTGAAACGCTTCCACTGCGGGCACCGGCAGTTGGCGGTCGGCGGAGATTCCGAGTAGCTTTTCGCCCAGCCTCATTAAGAGTTTGGAGCCATTGCGCCATTCGATCAGCCGCCGCAGGCCAGGCCAGGCCAGCGATACAGCCAGACCGGCATATGGGCAAACAGCCGGGAGCGCAGCGACAAGCCGTCTTCTTCGTTGAGTTGGGCCAGGTACTCGACCTTGATCAGCGCCATGTCCACCTCGTTTTCGCATTCGCGCTTGCAGCCTTTGCAACTGACGCACAAGTCCATGGCCCGCCCCAGCACAGGGTCGGCAAAGGGCTTGCCGCCCAATTCGCCATTGAGCGCCGCCTTCAGCAACCGCACCCGCCCGCCAGTGGAAAGGCTGCTTTCGCTGGTCACGCGGAAGCTGGGGCACATCACGCCCTTGGCGTGGTGGCTCTCGCAAGCCTTGCTGTTGATGCATACCGCCACCGCCTTGGCGAAATTGCCGCCGGTCTTGGGGATGTCGGCATAGGCATCGCCTAGCCCCGCATCTTCATAGGCCGACCAGTCGAGAAAGGTTTTCATCGGATTGTCACGATTTGTTCATTTCCTTTCAATGCCATAAGCCCGAAGGTCCAAACAATAGGGGGTGATCGCAACAGCAGGGGGGTCTTCCAAGCGCAAAGCAGAATCCATTCGGACTTTTTCCAACACCACTCGCTCGCTCCGGCGCAACCTGCTCTCAGCCCAATCCTCCGGCAGGTTTTCATAGGGTAAGCCTTGCGGGTTCCATTCATGCAAAGCGAGTTTCCAGGTTTCCAAGCCCGATGAGTTTTGCAGGGTCAATTCGACCGGGCTTTGTGGCGGCAAAGTCGGGTGCAAGCCGCGCCAAGGCGAAAAAGAACGGTATTTGAATGCGAAAACCAGCACCGGCCCTGTGTCGTCGGTTTCGAATCTGACCGGCACATTCCAATTCCGGTAGGCAATGCGCCACTGCCTAATATCCGTCGCGGAATTTGCCAAAGGCCGCAAAGTCACTTGGATTCTTGCCGTGCTCGAATCAATCAGCCTAGAGTTGCCCGACTCCTGCGACGCCACATCGCCGACTAGTGGCCAGAATTCCAAGGCGCGTTGCAGGGTAAGCCGGGTATCGTGGACAACGACTTCGCCCAGCAACCGGTCGCTGTCGTCCACTAGCAAGGCTTGCAGCGGCTCCGCCAAACCGAGGCCCGCATCGGCCAATTGACCGAAAACCTCGGCCAAATCCTGCTTCAGATAAAACGGCAAGGCGTAGCGGTCATGCAGATGTGCCCCCCAGTCGGTCAAGCGGGTCCGGTCAGGGGCGCCTTCGCCAGCATCGCCAATAGCGCACGGAAAAGCACCGCCCGCGCGGTCAGCATCTCGGGTGTGCGCGCCATGCGAAAAGCCCGGAACTCCACCAGCCCGAGACATCCCCTGCCAACGAGAAAAGGGTTCCACAACTTTTCGACATTGATCTCGCTGCGGTGGTTGTTGCCGGACGGGTCGCTCAAAAAAGATGCCAGACTGCCCCAAATCACTTCGGGCGAGGGATGTTCAAGTTGGGATAGCAGTTCCAGGCCTAAGCTCATTTCTTCAAAAGACTCCCGGAAACATTCATCGGGCCGGGGGGATTGGCTCGAACTGCCGACACAACTGGGCGTGAAGAAATAGGAAAGCGCGGGATGCCGGTTGAAATAACGGATCACGTTCGGCAACAGCCAAGGCCGCAAAAAAAACGGGCTGGCCTCCGCACTGGATCCGCCGAAGGTGATTTGCCCTCCCCCGCCGGAATCGGTGGCATCGCCGTTGTAATAAAACCGGTGAGGGGAAAGCCCTTCGGCCCCGGCGGATTGGTAGATGCCGCACACCGCATCGTAAAAGTCCTTCACATTGGATGCGGGGGCCATGTTCACTTCGACGACCGCCGGGTCTGGTGTGAGCGTGGCCCATGCCACCGAAGCATCGACCGGTGGGGGAAAGCCATCAAGAATCAGGCCGCCTAGCCCGGAGTCCGCCGCCGCCGCCCCTATGGCGTCCATGCATTCAAGAAACAGGGAAACACTGCCAAAGGACGGCAGTTCCAGGCGTGGCACATCATCGCCCGCCGCTTCGTCGCCCTTTGCCTCGCCTGCGTTCCGGCAAGTGAAATGAATCAGATAATTCCCGTCAGATGCCAGGGTGTCGGACAAACCCCCGTCCGGGATGGGGCAGGAATGGATGGACGGGCGGGACAACCGTTCATCCGACAAAAAGTCGGGCGGCTCTGAACCGTCAACTCTAAAGACCATGCGCCAACCCGGCTGGCCTTTAATCCGAAAGCGGAGGCTTTTCCAGCCACGCAGCAGAAAATGCCGGGTTAGTTCCAGCGGAAAATCTTCCAGGGTTTGTCCGGCTGAACCAACCCCGCCTAGGGCAGGATCGGGTGGACCCTTCCAAAGGGCGGAATGGTTTCGGCTTGCGTAGATTCCAAAACTCCAGCGGGGTAGCTTCTCGCCCGGATATTGCCGTCCGAGGGTGCGCAAGACCAGCGGGCTTGGCCGGTCTTGGCAAAGCCGTTTCAACATCGCCAAGGCGCGTTGGGATTTCCCGCCGCCTTCCGCGCGGTATAACCACTCCGGTGCCTCGGATGACCGGTCCGTGAAAGTCGGTTCGGCACCTAGCCAAACCGCCAAGCCTGTCTGGGCCACGGCCGCGTCATGTTCCCTGATGGCAAGAATGAAGCCGGTTTTATCCTGCATATGCATCCACACCCGTCCGGGCCGGTTCCGGCAGCGGCGTTTCGTAGGTTGTCGCCTTGCCGACAAGCGATGCAAACCGCTGTTGCGTACACGACAGGCATAAAAGTAAGTTATTCATTTATTTCATTAACATAGGGTGATGGCACAAGGGATGCTTAATGGGGAGTAAACCCATTCCAACCCCGACCTGCGGAGCCGATGATGGAACTACCCGTTTTGAACACCCCCAACCCCGCCGAAAAAAGCGGTTGTAGTGCGTCATCTTGCGGCTCGACCGAGACCCAAGTCAACCAGTTGCCGGACTCCATCCGCGAGAAGGTGCAGAACCACCCGTGTTACTCGGAGGACGCCCACCATTATTTTGCCCGCATGCATGTGGCGGTGGCCCCGGCCTGCAACATCCAATGCCATTACTGCAACCGCAAATACGACTGCGCCAACGAATCCCGCCCCGGCGTGGTGTCGGAACTGCTGACGCCGGACCAGGCGGTGAAGAAGACCATGGCGGTCGCGGCGAAGATTCCGCAGATGACCGTGCTCGGCATCGCCGGGCCAGGTGATCCATTGGCCAACCCGGAACGCACCTTCGAGACCTTCCGCCAGTTGAGCAAGGACGCCCCGGACATCAAGCTGTGCGTGTCCACCAACGGGCTTGCCTTGCCGGAATCCGTCGAAGAGCTTTCCAAGCACAACATCGACCATGTGACCATCACCATCAACACCGTGGACGCTGAGATCGGCGCGAAGATTTACCCGTGGATTTTCTGGAAGAACCGCCGCATCAAAGGCAAGAAGGGTGCGCAGATCCTCATCGACCAGCAGCAAAAGGGCTTGGAGATGCTGGTCGCCAAAGGCATCCTAGTCAAGGTCAACTCGGTGATGATCCCCGGCGTCAACGACCAACATCTGGCCGAGGTCAGCCGCATCGTCAAATCCAAGGGCGCGTTCCTGCACAACGTCATGCCGTTGATCTCCGAAGCCGAACACGGGACTTTCTACGGCGTGATGGGCCAGCGCGGGCCATCCCCGGACGAGTTGATGGAGTTGCAGGAAGCCTGCTCCGGCGACATGAACATGATGCGCCATTGCCGCCAATGCCGCGCCGACGCGGTGGGCCTGCTGGGCGAGGACCGGGGTTCCGAGTTCACGCTGGACAAGATCGACGCGATGGAAATCGACTACCCATCGGCGATGGAAATGCGCAAAACGGTGCAGGAGGGCATCCTTGCCGAGATGAATGAAAAACGCGTCGCCCAAGCCGCTAGGACTAAGCCGACGGTTCCGGCGGGTATCCGCCCGGTGCTGATGGCGGTCGCCACTTCCGGGCAAAACCTCGTCAACCAGCACTTCGGCCATGCCAAGGAATTCCAGATTTACCAGGCATCGCCGGAAGGCGTGAAGTTCATGTCCCACCGCAAGACCGACCAGTATTGCTCGGGCGACTCCACCTGCGGCGATGCCGAATCGGCCTTGGCGCTGACCATCCGCTCGCTGGAAGGCTGCGAGGCGGTGCTATGCTCGAAGATCGGCTACGAGCCTTGGGAAATGCTGGAAGAGGCGGGCATCGTCCCGAATGGCGAACATGCCATGGAGGCTATCGAAGAAGCGGTGATGGCGGTCTATCTGGAAATGCACCAGGCGGGGAAGCTGGACCAAGCCCCGGCTAAACTGCAAAGGGCGAATGCCTGATTGGCGGTAAGCTTTCTCTCGTTCCCGCGCTCCTGCGTGGGAATGCCTGCCGTGGCGCTCCAGCGCCCCGAAATCCGCCGCTAGATCGGCCAAGAGGGGGTTTCCACGCTGGAGTGCTCGCCGTTATACACAAGTGTAAGAGGCCCGTCATTCCGGCATGGACTGCCGGAATCCAGTCACAAGGATGTGAACCTAGGGGCTGGCAACTTACCTGAATCAAGCACTTGTGCAAGCGGCAAGTTACCGTCCTTAGGCCATGGATTCCGGCATCCATGCCGGAATGACGATGTTTTCCCATTCCGTGGGACTTGTGTATAACGATTAGATATGGCACTTGGGAACGAGCAAAAGCCGCCGCCATTTGCTTTTATTCTTTTACGTTGCGTCGTTGCGTCGTTGCGTGAAACCTTCTTTTTCGCTTCCCTCGCAATGTGGCTTGGTTGCGCCTCTGGGCGAAGATTATTTTGCCTCACGCAACGGCGCAACGACACAACGTAAGAGCAAAGCGTAATGTTTTCGGCTGGTTCCCAAGCTCCGGATTGGGAAACCTTGGTCTTCAAGCTCCTGCTTGGCTATTGGTCGTTCTTAGTGAAGCTGGAGCTTCAAAGACCGCATTCCCAAGCTGGAGCTTGGGAACGAGAAAACCCTCCTGATTCAAACACTTGTGCAAGCGGCAAGTTACCGTCCTTAGGCCATGGATTCCGGCATCCATGCCGGAATGACGATGTTTTCCCGTTCCGTGGGACTTGTGTATAACGATTAGCGCTGGAGCGTGGGAACCAGAAAAGCTGGACGAAGCCCCGGCTAAACTGCAAAGGGCGAATGCCTGATCTTTGATAAGCCTTGAACTTTGAAAACGCGGCTATCTTGGCCGCGTTTTATTAGGATTCAAATCTACCCCTTGAAATACCAGTATGTATACCTCTTAGTGAATCCGTTCTTGGATTTCTGAGGGCGACGCGGCTTCAAAAAATAATTCAAGAGCTTCTCGTAGGTTTTCCCGCGCCTCTTGAACGGTGTCTCCTTGGCTTGCGATGTCGAGTTGAGGGCAGAGCGAAACGTAGCCATTGCCTTCACGCTCAATAATTGCTGTCAGTTGTCTTACCACGATATTGACTCCGAAGTTTTAATGTGAAGTCCGGTTAGAGCATTATCAAACCCTACGGTCCTAAAAATACGCCTTACCGCGTTTGTCATCCCTTGTTGCGCTCAATCGGTCGCCCTTTATGGCATCAAGGATGGTTGATTTCTGTTTTCCAGTCGCTTTTGCGGCCTGTCCGAGGGTCTACGGCAAGGGTTCTGTCTCGTTCGGTTGGTGTGTTGTGCCGACTGTTCGGCCTTTCTGCTGTCTGGTCAAGGTGCAAGACGTTATTCACACCTACTAACGATGCTGCGCCTAAGGCTAAGCGTATCTGGTGGGGTTATGGTGTTTGGATTAGAGTGCTTACTCATGACAGATCGTGATGTTCCACATTCTTTGTCCGTCAGAAAAATAAGGAAATTTAATATATTCGTGTGCCCGCAAATCTTTGTCGCTTAATCTTTCCACAAGAGAATATCCTTTCTTCTGAAGTGATTGTTCGAGATTTTTAAGATCAGCATCAGTGCAAGATGGTTTTCTTTCGATGTTTGACATAACTTTTCTTCTTTTGGCCTAATGTTAAATCTATGTAAAACGATGCCTATTCATCCCTTACCGAGATTTTCGGTTCCGCTGCTACTCGTCCCCCTTATTGGACGATGACTTGTAGGTTACAACCCATCCCTCCCCACTAGGGTGTCGCTTTAACATTGCACTTGGATGTTGGCGTAAATATTCAGTCGCAGCAGCGTATTCATTAAATGATTTGGAACCACCTTTATCATGGACAAAGGTAGCTACCAGCTTTTCATTCTGTATACGAGTTAAACGTTTACTAATCATCGGACCGTGCTGAGGGTGTCCACATCCGCACGCACCACAATTGTTGCAAATAATCCACGAGCACCTAGGACACTCAAGATCGATCTCATTATCTAGGCCAGACTTGCACTCATAACACCCAGTGGTTCTGTGGCTTCGATCATAAACGCGTGATACCTCATGAGCCGAGAGTCCTTCGGGAGAAATCCCTTTTCGCCTAAGGAACTCACCGTGTTTTTCGATGAGAGATTGCTTGAATCGTTCTTGCTTTTCGATTAGAGATTTATTGAATTGTGGATCCATATCAACAGTTTTTTTAAGCTTTGAAATTACATCTTCAAGGCTCGATCCTTTGATATGTGCGATAGAGTCAAACTTCCCGTCTTTTTTTTCCCAAGCTATGCCTTGAAATTCACCATCATTACGACAAGCTGCAATGAGTTTTAATCCAAGATATATTTCTTCGATGCGCTCTTTCATGGCAAGGAGGGCACCTAATAATCAAACTGACCAACGCGGATCGGATCGGAAGTGGCGTGATTTCTCATGGCGACTATTGAACATTTCATAACAGTGGTTTCGTTTTAGGGGTTCGAGTAGCAATTGGACGGAAAGTCGGCTTAAGACCCTTTTGGCCTATTAATAGGGTCAATATCCATTTATAGTCAGCCTATCAAAATTCTAAAACGACTCTTTTGATAGGCTTTTCAGCAGGTTTTAGACCCTCTCATAGAAGCATGGTCTATTGATAGGTTGGCGGCAACTCCGCGTCCCGACTGGCAATCTGGCTACTATGAAAACCTTAACCCAACTTTTCGTCCAATTGCTACTCAGACCCCCTTTTGGGCTTTTCTGGCTTTGGCCCCTGCCTGATAAAGGCATCCTCAAGAAGTTTCGTTGTCGCCGCATTTTCCGGTGGTAAGCGAATTATTCTTTCCTCGAAGTAATTGCTGTCCTCCCAATAGCCTCGAACGATCACCTCAACTGGCTGCGATGGTCTGTCGCCTCTCTTGATACCCTCCGAGCGTGCCTTGACTATAGCTGTCAGCAACTCGACTAAGCTCTTGGCAAGGACTAAGCCTGCCGTGGTAACCGCCAAATAAGCCAGAATCTCAGGTCCGCTTTCGTGCTCCTCGAATTTGAAGGATACATCCAGCTTCCCCATCCCAGTCAGATATTGGTCGATCAACCTGTAAGCTTCGGGCGAGTGCTCACGATGAAAGCAGCCAGACTCCACCCGGAGCTTGATCGATACAGGAATAAAGCCCTTAAGCTTTGATGCGCCGAATTGTCCCATTCGTGTCTGAAATTCATTTTGCCAAGCCGTGTTCATAATTCAATATGCTCAATTCTGACGGGTTATCTTTCTGCCATTTTTACATGGTCAAAGACAGTTATCTTTGACAACAAGTATAGATTTTATTGTTCATTTCTATCACCAATGGCGGTTAGTTGCAAGGATGTTTGGTTCACCACGACGTTTTCAGTCTAACTGTCCAATGTTGGGAAACGTACTACTTGATTTTAGCAGCTTCCAAGTGTCCAGCACCCCGAACATTCGACAAAACGATTGACCGCCGTTTTTTCCCGTTCCATGCTCTAAATATTATGCGCCGTTCACGAAAACCAATCAACATAGGGCCAGCCCATGCCAAACGATGAGGAAATCACACAGATTCTATGACGTTAAGAACGCCATTGCCCAACAGCGGCTTGAAAGTCTGATGCCCTCCCGTGAAGTGGTCAGCGATCCTGAACGTGCCTCGCATGGCGAGCACCGTGTAATGATGCCATCGCCAATATTGGCAAGAGGCACCAAGGATGCAGAAATACGCGGTCAACGACCATCACCTTAGCCAGTAAAGCCTCTCTTTACATTGACGCTTGTGTGCGATACTTATAGTGCATCATTTTGTTTTGGAGGCTTACCCATCATGACCGCCGTATCTGTCCAATTGCCGGATGACGTGGCAAACCGGCTTAACCAACTGTCCGCACTCACAGGGCGTAGCAATAGCTTTTACATCACCGAGGCTATCCTTGAGCATCTGGACGACCTAGAGGACGTTTACATTGCCGAGAAGCGGCTAGAGGACATCCGGGCAGGCCGGAGCAAGACTTACACGCTAGAGGAAGTGGAGCGCGATCTTGGCTTGGCGGATTGAGCTTGACGACGCAGCCAAGAAGGATTTGGCGAAACTCGACAAACCCGTAGCCAAACGCATCACGGCGTTTATACGGGAACGTTTGGCTGTACTGGACGACCCGCGCAGCATCGGTGACGCCCTCAAGGGTTCGCGCCTGGGCAATCTATGGAAATACCGTGTCGGCGATTACCGAATCATAGCCGATATTGAGGACGGCGCTTTGAAAATCCTCGTTGTCAAAATAGGCAATCGCCGCGCGGTCTACCGATAATTTTCCGTTTAAAGCCATAAGCCATAAAACCGACGAAGGGACACCCGTCCGCGCCAGCATCAGAACGCCCGTGCTTTGACGCGCGGCTAGGGCCAAAAATCCGCGTCCATGATTTGCTCGAAGGTCCACGGGCAGGACTCGGGGAAACAATCCAGCCCGGTCTCCTTGACGGCAAGGCCGACGGCATCTGACCATACCCATGCCCACCAATCCGGTTTGCCAAGATCGGGTTTCAGACTGGGTGTTTCCTTCAAGCTTGCAAGGACACCCCTGCGCTGTTCCTTGATCGTCCGCCGCCAACTGTTGCCTTGATATCCAGCTTGGCACTGCCATTTCAGCAGATGGGCCAGCAACACCGCCATGCGGTTTCTCAATTCGCGCTTTTCGCTCTTGCCCACGTCTTCAATTTCCTCGGCAATGTGCTCAATGTCCAATTGTGAAAAAAGACCCTCGCGAAGCAGCCGCGCCTGTTCGTTGGCCCAAGCGATAATGTCACCGTCGTAATCGTGTAAATTCGCGCTCATTCGGGTACTCCGTCAAATAATGATAGCCCGCCGATTTTTCTGTTTCAGTCTCTAAATTATGCGGCGTTCACGCTAAGGTTATTTCGAATAACGAATATACCAAAAGCATTGTCCACGAAAAACACGAAAGGCACGAACAAGACATGCCTTTGTTCGTGTTTTTCGTGCCTTTCGTGGACTGTATTTTTTGCCAATGGATCAGATTCTTGATGGGATGTTCTTTCTCAGGAATCACCTAACCAATCAACCAAGGGCCAGCCCATGCCGCAATTCTGATTTTAACATCACAGTCACATCTACCGTAGGTAAAGGGCAAGTCAATTGTCACCTTCCCGACAATTTCCCATCCGGCCTTTGTTGGCCTTGCTACAGTACCCAAGTAAAATATCTCTTACAAGTCATAACCTTATAACTGGCACGGCGAGTGCTTTACCTCTCTTAAACATTCCTTTTGGACGACCAAGCGGGAGAATTAAGCACCCATGGCTTTGAAAATCATCGAATCCTGCGTCAACTGCTGGGCCTGCCTGCCGCTGTGTCCGAGCGAGGCGATCTATGAGGCCAAACCGCATTTCCTCATCGACCCGAAGCAATGCACCGAGTGCGAGGGTTCGTTTGCCGACCCCCAATGCGCCACCATTTGCCCCATCGAAGGGGCGATCCTTGACGCGCTGGGCCAACCTGTCAACCCGCCGGGTTCGCTGACCGGCATCCCGCCGGAGCGGATGGAGCAAGCGATGGCGGAACTGAGGGCACATTAATGGCTATTATTGAATTTTATGCAAAGCCCGGCTGCGCCAACAACGCCCGGCAGATGAAACTGTTGCGAGACTCGGGGCATGAAGTCATCGAGATCAACTTGGTGGCCGAGCCTTGGGACGCCGAAAAGCTCAAACGATTCTTTGGGGAATCGCCAATCACCGACTGGTTTAACCCCAGCGCCAAGGCGATGAAGCTGGGCTTGATATTCCCGGAATGCCTGACTGAGGGCCAAGCCTTGCGGTTGCTGGCGGCCGACCCGATGTTGATCCGCCGCCCGCTGCTTAAAGTGGGCGAACGCCGCGAGGCGGGCTTTGACCCTGCGCGGATAAACGCTTGGATCGGCCTGGACGCGAAAGGGGCCACACAGAAAGAGTTGGAAACCTGTTGCAGGGAGGGCTTCAGCCCGAGGCTGTAAAAGAATTCCCAACCCCCTTCCATGACCCAAAAATACCCCCTGCAGATCAAGCAGAAGCCCGTGGCGACCAGAATGGTTTACGGCGGCATGGGCCGGAATCAATCTCCGCACAGCCA
>Ga0265593_1001185_pt1 | contig 12452 bp, 10 predicted proteins | sample saktaG_8_FD_190136 | JGI IMG/M metagenome (GOLD analysis project Ga0265593, IMG submission 190136) | Saline water microbial communities from Sakinaw Lake, British Columbia, Canada - sak_2011_5_24_36m | ecosystem: Environmental > Aquatic > Non-marine Saline and Alkaline > Saline ...
GGAAAGGAAGCAGCATGCGTAAAATGATGGCGGATGCAGCAAAAACCCTGAAGGAAGGAAATTCAGTCATGATATTTCCCGAAGGCACGCGTTCCCCCGATGGAAGGCTGCAAAATTTCAAGACAGGCGCTTTCCATCTTGCGCTTGAAAATCACCGTCCTATTCTTCCCATAGCCATCAGCGGAACCTCAAAGGCAATCAGGAAAGGGGGGTTCCTGGTCAATAAAAATTACAATATCCGGGCAAGCGTGCTGGAACCGATCCCTTATGAATCATTTAAAAACCTCGATTCCAAGGAAGTCGCTCTTCTGGTGCATGAAAAGATAAATGATGTACTTGTCAGAAATGAATAACTGGTTTTGCTATTTCACCCTTTGATAGCATGAGTCCCGTTCCACCGGCAAGCGGTTTGCTTCCTGTATTAAGGTTATCATCTGGGCGACGGTCATGACCGGACTTTTTTCTTCGGCTCCGGCAAGGGAATATATCCGGGTGGAATCATTGATCGTACCGTCCATATCATCTACCCCGAAAGAAAGCGAGAGTTGCGCCATTTTTTTTCCAAGGGCGGGCCAGTATGCCTTTATATGCGGATAATTATCCAGATATATCCGTGCAATGGCATACATTTTCATATCCTCAACAACAGAAACTTCCGGTACGCCTGCCATTTCATTGTTGCTCTGATGAAATTTCAAAGGTATAAAAGCGTTGAATCCCCGGGTTTTATCCTGCAGCTTCCGGAGGCGTTCGAGATGCCCGATACGATGGGTAAAAGTTTCTGTATGCCCATACAGCATGGTGGCGTTGGAAGGCAAACCCAGTTTATGCGCGGTTTCATGAATTTCAAGCCAATCGGCTGAACCGGTTTTCATACCACAAATCCGGCTTCTGATGGTTTCATCAAATATTTCGGCTCCTCCGCCCGGTATGGAATCCAGTCCACATGATTTCAAATACGACAAACCTTCCGTGAAACTCATCCCTGATTTCCGGATCATGTAATCCAGTTCAACGGCCGAATATGCCTTCAGATGCAGTTCTGGGCGGATTCCCTTTATTTTCTTCAGCAGTTCCCCATAATAATAGATATCCCTGTCGGGATGAACCGCGCCGGTGATATGCAATTCCCTGATATCAGGAGGTTGTTGTTCAACTTTGCCAAGGATTTCATCCACGGTCAATTCCCATTTCACCCGGCTGAAATGATGAGAATAGGAACAAAAGCTGCATTTGTTGACACAGATATTGGTGGGTTCAATATGAAAATTCCGGATGTAGTATGCATGATCCCCGTTTTTCAGTTTACGGACATGATCGGCAAGGATTCCCAGAAACCCGGGTTCCGCTTTTTCAAAAAGTAAAATTCCTTCCGCTTCGCTGATTCTCTGTTCTCCGAAAATTTTCCGGGCAATGGCCAGGAGGTGCTCATCAAGAACAGATTCCGCAAGAATGGATTCATATAAACTCCCGGTCATCATTTACAGCTTAATGATTTTCAGGACGGCGTTAAATTGCATTCCGTTCACCTTAAGAAAATAGAAACCCGGGGAGAGGGGATGCAGGTCAAGTTTAATATCCTTCCCCGTTAACTGACCAGGTTCGGCATGGTACACACATTGACCAGTCTGGTTATATATTTTAACAGAAATTATTCCTCCTGCATTTGCCTGTCTCAGGTTAACTTGATCCGTAAAAGGGTTCGGAAAACACTGAATCGGATTCAGTGTTTGAAGGTCGCCGATGGCGGTAGCCTGTCCGTCAAGAACCATGATGCCAGTACTATCGGGATCAAGCCAGTATTTCAGGACACTTGCGGAGTCGGTTCCATTCTGATCCCATGAATAGGAAAATTTTCCATAGTAATCAGGAAGGTTTTCATATTGGGCGCCACATTGTGAATTACCACCAGTCAGGGTTCCCACGATATGGCCCTGGTTGTCGAAAATCGGAGAGCCTGAAGAACCCCCTTCGGTCACGCCATGGCCATTTGGCGTTTGAATCCAGGTCACTTTCCAATGCGACATATACGGATGGCCGTTCCAGTCTGAACTGATCAGGGGAGTGTTATAGGTGGAAATTTTCTGAATGTCACCTTCAGGATGGTGGATACCGGCACCTGAAGGGCTGGGGGTAATTTCCCGGCTCCATCCATTGTAGTAAACATTAAAAGTATCCGGGATATTCTCTTTCAGCAATACCAGAAAAAAATCAGATCCAGCCTCTCCCCCGTTTCCCCCATGCGCAATTAAACTGGCCCCGGTCATGCTGCGGGCGGCCGGTTCCAGGGCAGGGTTACTGCAATCCGGGGCTTCGTAATGAAAGTAAAAAATCCAACGGCTGATATCCGCGGGGGTGGTCCCGTATCCACAGTGATCGGCTGTTAAAAAATAAGGTTTGCCATCATTCCTGACATTATTCACCAGTGATCCGGAACACCAGTAAGAATTGAATCCTTTTTTAACACTGACCCTGGCCACTCCTTGTTTTTGTTGCTGCCAACTTTGTCCCTCACTGCAGTTAATATTGACTTCACATGCGCCGGATTGTCCAAAATCCCGGACTCCTTTTGAAGATTCAGGCAATCCGCGGTAAGCATAGGCCACTTCAGAAATATGAATGTCAGGCAAGGCTCCGCCCCCTTCCGGCTCGTCGTATTCAAGGATCAGACGTTCGCCGGGTAGCAAACTACTCGCAAAGGTACGTTCGTGGTTATGGTTTCTCTCCGTAAAGGCTCCCAGGCATAGGGTTCTTTGAGGATTGTAGATAAAAAGCTTACCTCCTGAGGGAATGTTGAAATCACTGAAATAAAGGGTCATCGCCCGGGCGCCCGGAGCAAAGATTTCAAGTCTCCATATCTCAGTTCCTCCCGAAACCCCGGACCAATGCCCCGTTGTCCTGATATCCAGATCGACCGGGAGGTTTACGGCATAACGATAAGGAACAGGATTTCGTTCATCCTCCGATTGCAGGTCGAAAATTACCGGTGAGTGAATCTGTATCACTGATTTTTCATCCGGGGGAACTGCAAAAGTAAAACTGCGCGGAAGTCCCCCTTCATTTAACTGGGCACATAGTTTAAGCGATGAATGTGCAAGAAAAAGGATGAAAACAAAAAAAATCTGCACTTTATGAAGGAAAGTCTTTCTTTCTGATCCGGTCATCATTTAAGGATTGAAATTTTGCTGAAATAATCTGAATTCCCTTTCCGGATATGCAAATAATAAATCCCCTGGGGAACCTCACCGATGTCAAGCCTGACCGGATGTACATCCTTTTCAATGAAAGTTTTAATTTTTGCCCCGAGGGTGTTCAGCAAATCGATGCTTATTTCTGCGCCGTCCATTTGTGCAGATTTCAGAAAAACATGATCTGAAGCCGGGTTGGGATAAACTGAAAAAGCGTTTTGCCCTGTTTTATCCTGGATCCCGAGCACCGAGTTAATGGAGATATCATCAATCATAAAGACAAATACATCATTTGAAACGCACTGTATTCCAATGTAGGCATCCTGGTTTGCATAATTGCCCAGGCTGTAGGCTTTTCGTGTCCAGGTTGCCGGGGCTGATTCCGTAGTCAGGTTGATCTTCGTGAAACTGGAAGGATTATTATCCGTTGTTGAAACGGCCACATTGAACATTTCATATCCATAGTTGGTATTATAGGTCTGAACCCAGAAATCGAGGGTGGGCGAATTGGCCAGGCTGAGCCTGGGCGAGATGAGCCATTTATCATTTGGATTATGAGGAGGCATGGAGGAGAACGAACAACCAAGCTTGTTCCCGGAATGAGGAACCATATAGGGTTCCGGTGGAGTGGAGGCAGAAGGATTGAAACAAATATAGGCCATGGGTTCACCGGAATGAGGGAAAGAAATATTATTGATCCCATAGGTAGCGCCCCCCCCCACATCCACCACAGTCCAGGGGTCGAAAGTAATGGCAAAATTATCGGTCGATTCAAAATCGAGCGACATGGAAGAAGGGTAACCGGTTACCGTAATGTAACCGGTTTTTGTTTCTGTGCTGTTTGCAGTTCCATCGCTGACCGTTAGTGAAACATTGTAAGTTCCTGCCGAATTGTACTGGATATTGGCAGGATTTTGATCAGAGGAGGAAGAAGGAGTGCCTCCGGGGAATGACCATACCCATGAGGTAGGGCTCCCGGTAGAAAGATCCGTAAAATGAATGGTTTCATGCAGGCTTAAGGAAGTGTTGCTGGCCGAAAAATCAGCCAGTAAAGCAGAAGCCCCGTTTGGTTTTACTTCCAGATCATCAATCATAAAAATAAAAGCATCATTCGAAACACATTGAATGGCGACATAAATTGTCTGATTGTTATACGCCGAAAGGCTGAATGTCTTCCGGGTCCATGAAATAGGAGCTTCCAGGGGCTGTGCGCCTGAAATCACCGTGAAACTGCCCGGATTTATATTTGTGGTCGAAACAGCCACATTGTATTTTTCGAGACCGTACTGGTCGGTATAGGATTTTACCCAGAAAGAAAAATCTCCGTTGGTTCCCATCTGAACGGGTGGTGAAATAAACCAGTCGTTGTTGGGCGCAGGATTGGCGGCAAAGCAGGCTCCGAACTTCTGACCTCCATGGGGCTGTATGCCGGCATCGGTCATGACCGGGGAAACCTGTGCCGGGTTAAAGCAGAGGAAAGCCATGGGCTCTGTCTGATGAAGGAAAGTGTGATTTTGAATGCCATAAGTATTATGTCCATCCACATCATTCACTGACCAATTATTAAAAGTCAGGGAGAAATCACTGATATTTTCAAAATCCATCGTCAGATCACCCGGGCCGGGGTTATTGGGAAAAAGGTCAAAAATCGCGCCCTGGGTATCGGTGAAAATATTTCCTCCGGGAGTAAGGTCGTTGAGGTAATAGTATCCGTTATTGCTTCCGCTCCAGCCCCAGTTGAAATGAAAATAATCCGTTCCCTGATATCCGTCGCAGTTAAAAAAATGCCCGTTCGTTCCATTGTTATTTCCATAATAAAACAGAGGACGTCCGGCATCCAGTTCTCCTCTTACAATGGTTTCCCATGCGGACGCTGAATAATCACCCCTCCATTTCCAATTTGCAGTTGCCGAATAATCGAAATAATTGATAAAAGCATCATCAATCGCATTTGCATTGGAACTGGAGCCGCTCGGGCCATAATCCATATTCTGGGCAACACCGCATTGATAAATCAGGGTTGCCACATCATCATTGTTGGCTGAAAGTGAATTGGGCATATTTGTCCAGTCATAGGTCGTTGCACCAAAATTGACATACAGGTTTCCGTACACAGGATGCACGTATGAATGTTCCCCTGTACCATGGGCAGGCGCGTTGTAAAATTTCATGATCTGTGCCATGGCAGTAGCCCCGCAGCCGGTCAAAGCGTGAAAACAATAAGCTGTGGCGGTATTATCGGGCGGACATTGGTTATTATAGAAACATCCCTGATCCCACATGGCCATAACCATCGGACTGACATCGCGGATACCCCTTTGCGGAATAAACGGATCACCGCTGTATTTCTGCCATTCCTGGCTGATACCGGGCAGCCCGTCAGAATTATTCATCAGAACCCATTGAATCTGTTTTTCCATTCCCAGAAGGAATTGTTCCTGTGAAGGAGCCTGGTTCAGGGTTTGATAATTGCCTGAAAGAGAATAGGCAAGCACCGGGGCGACACGGTCATCGGCGGAAACGATTGCCCAGCCCTGAAGGTCGGTGGAATTGAACACATAATAAAGACGGTTTTGCCCTGAAATTTTTTCAGACTGTAAAACCAGGTCCATGCCTGTGACATTTTTATTTACGACGGAGAACCGTTCTGTTAAAAGATTCCGGGCAACGATAATGGCTTGCTGGCGGCTGACTTCTTTTGCCAGACCGGCGGTGGTCAGGCCGACCAGGATAAGGTTCAGGAAAAAGAATAAAAGTTTTTTCATGGCTTTATTTTTTGACATGTACAAACATAAGCATTTCTTCTAAAAAAACCGGAGGTAATGAGAAAAAGCAGCCCGGTTTTCATGAATCAAAATGGCCACTTCAGAAATTGTAAAAGCAAGCCTTCCGTATATTGTAAAAAAAACTACTTTTATGCCCGAAATAAAACCACATCCCAAATACAGATAAAATACTATGAATCAAACCCTGACGCTTAAAAAAGAACCTCCTTCCATACTAAGGTGGATTGTGCTGATCTTCATCAGTCTCGCCATGTTTGGCAACTATTACATTTATGACAGCATCAGTCCGCTTGCCGACGTACTGAAGACCCAGTTGAATTTCAGCGACAGCAACATCGGGTTATTGCAGGGAATTTACAGTATTCCAAACATTTTCATGGTGCTGATCGGGGGAATCATCATTGATAAGATCGGCACCAAAAAAGCGGCGCTGATTTTCGCCATCCTTGTATTCCTGGGAGCTCTGTTTACCACCATCAAAGGCGACATTGTTTTCATGGCAACCGGTCGGCTTATCTTTGGACTCGGAGCTGAATCGATGATCGTGGCCATCACCACCATCCTTGCCCGTTGGTTTAAGGGCAAAGAGCTTTCATTTGCTTTCGGTCTCAACCTGACCATTGCCCGCCTGGGTTCGTTCCTGGCGCTCAACTCCCCCACCTGGGGAAAATCAATGTTTGCACACTGGCAGAACCCCCTCTGGATCTCGGTCATCGCGGGTATCATCGCGGTGGCAACCCTTGGGATTTATTATCTGATCGATATTTATTCAGAAAAAAATTATAAGCTTGAAAAAGAAGGCAATCAGGATAAGATCGTGCTGAGAGACCTGTTTAAATTTGGAAAATCTTTCTGGTATATCAGTCTTTTATGCATCACCTTTTATTCAGCCATGTTCCCTTTCCAGACTTTTGCCGTTAAATTCTTCAAAGATGTGCACCTGGCCGGGCTTCCCGACGATGTGGCACGAGGTATGGGCGGATTTCTATCAAGTTTGCTTACCCTTTCGGCCATGATCCTGACTCCGATCTTTGGTTTATTATCCGATAAAATTGGCAAACGTTCCCTCCTGATGATGTTTGGCTCCATGCTGATCATCCCGGTATATCTTATCATGGGCTATGTGGTTCATGCTGTGGATATGCCCAAATCCGTGATCTCCATGTTTTCTTCCGCTGAGGAAAGCACCGGGATCCTGGGCGGAATCGCATATTTCGGGCAGATGATCAGCGCCCTCTTCAAATATTTTCCAAACATTGCCATCCCCATGGTCATCATGGGAATAGCTTTTTCCCTTATCCCGGCCATCATGTGGCCCTCCGTGGCTTTAATCGTCGACCATTCCAAGCTTGGAACCGCCTACGGTCTGATGACCATGATCCAGAATATCGGGCTTGCCGGATTTAACCTGATGGTCGGATGGGCGAACGACTATTCCGGAGCCAGCGCCTCCAATCCGGGCGGTTATCATCTGGGTATGTGGATCTTCAGCAGCCTTGGCTTCTTTGGATTATTCTTTGCCTTCATGCTGAGGCGAAACGAGAAAGGTCCCAATGCCCACGGCCTCGAATACGGAACCACATTTAATAAAAAACCTCAGGGATGAGGATCCTCCTGGTCGCGGCCACGGAATTCGAAATCCGTCCTTTTTTAGGTCAGATGACCTTTTTACGGAAAGACGGAGACCTTTTTCAGCAATACCTGTTCAGGTCCGTTCCGGTGGATGTGCTCATTCCGGGAGTGGGAATGATGCAAACCGCATTTTCGCTCGGGAAATTTCTGGGTAAAACAAAATATTCACTGGCTATCAACGCGGGAATCGCCGGAACTTATCATGCTTCTCTGAAGATAGGAACAGTGGTGAATGTTACAGAAGAATGTATTCCTGAAATGGGGGCGGAAGACGGAGAATCATTTGTTTCCATGTTTGAACTCGGATTGATGGACCCCGATGGGTTCCCATACATCGGCGGAAAACTCCGGAACTCCGGAACCATTGACAGCTCCGCGCTTCAGCTGCTCCCCCGGGTAAAAGGAAATACTGTGAATCTTGTCCATGGGGCCAGAAAGTCGATTGAAAAAGTAAAAAACCTTTTTCCGGCTGAAATTGAGAGTATGGAAGGTGCAGCTTTTTTATACTCCTGCCTTGCCGAAGAAATTCCCTGTGCCCAGATCCGCTCTGTTTCCAACTTTGTGGAAGAACGTGACCGGTCGAGGTGGAACGTGCCCCTCGCAATGAAAAACCTGAATAAAACATTGCTTGCCGTTATGAATGATATGGTGGAATAAGCATTAAGGCAGGACTGAGCAATAAATATATTACCTTTGAGTCATGTCTTTTCTCACGCTGGCATTTTCTCCCTGTCCGAATGATACCTTCATTTTCTACGCCCTTGTGCATGGGAAAGTGGATACCGAAGGCGTTTCCATCGATTATCGGATGGAGGATGTGGAAACCCTGAATAAAAAGGCGTTTCATGGTGAAACGGATATGACCAAAATCAGTTTTCACGCCTTTCTCTACCTGACGGAACAATACACTTTGCTGGATTGCGGAAGCGCACTTGGCTTTGGCAATGGTCCGCTTCTGATTGCTTCCCGTGAATTTCCCCTGTCTGATGTTGAAAACCTTAGAATTGCCGTGCCCGGAGAGTTTACAACCGCGCATTTACTGTTCCGGCTTGCTTTTCCGGGTGCAGGAATAAAAAAATTCATTCTTTTTTCGAATATCGAAGAAGCCATCCTGTCCGGCCAGGCCGATGCCGGTATCATCATCCATGAAAACCGTTTCACATACAGCCAAAAAGGATTGAAGAAACTCATAGACCTGGGCGAATACTGGGAAAAACTCAGTGGCTCCCCCATTCCTTTAGGAGGCATCGTTCTAAGGAAAAGCCTCGGGAAGGAGATGGCTGATAAAATGAACCGGGTGTTATTGAGAAGCATCCGTTATGCCTTTGACCATCCGGATGAAACCATGGATTTTGTAAAGGAAAATGCGCGTGAAATGGAAGAAGATGTAATGCGGAAACACATCGGTCTTTATGTAAACGATTTCAGCCTCAGCCTTGGACCGGAAGGAAGAAATGCCATTGACCAGCTGCTCAGGATCTCAAAGGAAAAAGGAATCATTGAATAAATGAAAAGTGAAGAGGGAGAAATGAAAAGTGAAGGTTTATCTTGCCTTTTGATCGAGAAGGCCTTGAAATTGGCTTTAAAGGATGGCTGGATAAGGGAAGAAGACACAGCGGTTATCTTTTATGATCTTGAGTTTCTGAAATCGAGGATGGAGGAATTGAAGCGGATTTTCCCGCCCCTCACTTTACATGCGCTCGCCATAAAGGCAAATCCGCTTATCCGTATCCTTGAATTCAGCAGGAAACTTGGGATGGGTGTGGAGGCGGCCTCCATGGGAGAAGTCAGACTTGCTCTGAAAACGGGTTACAAGCCTGAGCAAATTGTGTATGATTCACCGGTAAAAACCAGAACCGAGCTGGAGTTTGCGCTGAAAGCAGGGATCCATATCAATATTGACAACCTCTCTGAACTCGGCCGCGTATCACAGATCTGCCAAACGCATATCCCCACCGGATCTGTCGGAATCCGTATCAACCCCCAGGTGGGGCTGGGGAGTATCCTCGAATCCAGTGTGGCGGGTGAATATTCAAAGTTCGGGTTGCCCATAAAAACCCGGAAGCAGGAATTGCTGAAAGCTTTTTCAGAAAACCCCTGGCTTACCGGGGTTCATCTCCATGTGGGGTCACAGGGCTGTCCGATGGAACTGCTCATCAACGGCATTGGCGTTTTATACGATTTTGTAAAAGAAGTGAACGAAATTCGCCGGAAAGCGAGCTTTCCTCCCATTGACATCTTTGACATCGGAGGCGGACTTCCCATTGCCTACCACCGGAATGAACAACCTCCTTCCATGGAAGCATATGTTCAGGCGATCAGGGAAAAAGCGCCAGAATTATTCAACTACAAGGTCACCAACTCACCAACTCACCAACTCACCAGCTCACCAGCTCACCAGCTCACCAACTCACCAACTTTCAAACTGATTACTGAATTCGGCCGTTGGACTTTTACCAATTCAGGCTGGACCGCCAGCCGGGTGGAATATGTTAAACATGATCCGGGCATCCGCACCGCCATGATCCATGTAGGGGCCGATTTATTTGTGAGGGAATGTCTGAATCCCGGCGACTGGCACCATGAATACAGTGTTTTTGACAAATTTGGAAATCTGAAAAAAGGAGAAGACAGCTTACCGTACAACCTGGCCGGACCTTTATGTTTTTCCGGAGATATCCTTGCAAGGGAAGTAAAATTACCACCGGTGGTAGAGGGGGATTTCCTGGTGATCCATGATACAGGGGGATATACCTTCAGCATGTGGTCGAGGTACAACAGCCGTCAAACGCCCAGGATCCTCGGTTTTCAGGGAGAAAAATTTGAAATACTGAAAGAGCGGGAAACGCTGGAGGAGGTTGGAGCGTTTTGGAAGTAAAAAGGAGGCGGACTAGCGGACTAGCGGACAAGCGGACTAGTGGATTGGTTAGTTAGTTAGTTGGTTTTGATTTTGTTCTGAATTGCATGTAATCGTCCGGAAAGTTGAGAAGTAATCAGAATAATTTTTTTAATAAGCATTTCATATTCCTATTTTGACAGATAACAAAGTTCTGCTGAGATCAATAATAATGTTTCGAGTTCGGACAGACTTCCAAATGAAACCCGAAGGAAATAAGCAAACTCCTTTGGATGCAACCTTGCAGCCCCTTCACTAATATTCGCCGGAACGGAAACCGCAGCCCGTCTTATCTGACAAGTCAATCCAAATTGCTCGTGTTTAGGGAAACCGTTCGTTTTCTGATAGACATCAATGGTAAGTCTTACGGAATTTTTCCAAACTTCTAATTGCTTATGTGTTCCCATAAATTTTTATTGCTTAATCCGGTTTCTGTTAAAAAAGTTAAAGCATTTCTTTAAAAGTTATCAACAATTTTATTCTATTTCAGTTGAAATCCTTTTCTGTACTCTTTTCGACCACCTGTCCACCTGTCCACTTGTCCGCTTGTCCACCTGTCCACATTTTTCATATCTTTATCAAAATTTCAAACCATGGTCATCATCACGGGAGCCGCAGGATTTATCGGAAGCTGCCTGATCAGCAAACTGAATAATAAGGGCATGAAGGATATGGTCCTGGCAGATGATTTTTCACCTGCATCTAAAAAGAACAACTATTCCCATAAGGTTTTCCGTGAAATGGTGGATCGCAGGGAGTTGTTTTCCTGGCTGGAAAAACATCCTCGGGAAGTGGAATTTTTCCTGCATATCGGGGCACGGACCGATACCACTGAACTCAACAGGAGCATTTTTGATGAGCTGAACCTGAATTACAGCAAAGCCGTCTGGAATCATTGTACAGAAAACGGGATTCCCCTGATCTATGCTTCCAGCGCCGCCACTTATGGAGACGGGAAACTGGGTTATGACGACCACGACCCTCAGCTTTCCTTCCTTTTAAAACCTTTGAATCCTTATGGCGAATCGAAGAATGAATTCGACAAATGGGCGCTTCAGCAGAGCAGGACGCCCCCGGTATGGTATGGTTTGAAATTTTTTAATGTATATGGCCCGAATGAATATCATAAAGGGCGCATGGCCAGCGTGGTGTTTCATGCGTACAACCAGATCACGGATAACGGATTACAGATGGCAGATCATCCGTCATCCGTTATCCGTCCTCCGTCATCTGTACGTTTATTTCGCTCCCACAACCCCGCTTACAAGGATGGTGAACAGCTCCGCGATTTCATTTATGTAAAAGATGTTTGCGACGTGATCTGGTTCCTGATGAACCACCGGAAGAACTCCGGAATTTATAACCTGGGCAGTGGCAGAGCCCGTACATTCCTCGACCTGGCAAATGCCGTCTTTGCCTCCCTCAACAAAAATCCCAGGATCGACTTTATTGATACTCCGGAAGATATACGCGAAAAATATCAGTATTTCACCCAGGCAAATATGAAAAAACTTCAGGCCATCGGATACGACCGGCCATTCCGTTCGCTGGAAGCTGGCATTGAAGAATATGTGCAGGGATATTTATTGCCCGGCCTGTATTTCTGAATATTTTGTTAAATTTTGTTAAATCGCCTTGCTTCCGTTTTGAAACGTATGGTGCTATTATGTTTTAAGTACCTTTGATGAAAATTTCAGCATTTTTTTTTATTAAAAGATAACAACATATAGAACAGAATCAGAAACATTTTTTTTTATTTTAATCAACTTATTCATTTTGTTATTAATTTAGCAAAGTAAATTGAGTATATATTATGCGACAAACAACCAACCATATAATCCAGAAATTAATATTTATCTAATAACCAAAACAAAAATTTATGAGAAAGCTATTACTTTTTTTATCTGTCCTGCTGACAATAAATTTCACATACGGGCAGAACCTCAGTGA
>Ga0265593_1001186_pt1 | contig 12443 bp, 12 predicted proteins | sample saktaG_8_FD_190136 | JGI IMG/M metagenome (GOLD analysis project Ga0265593, IMG submission 190136) | Saline water microbial communities from Sakinaw Lake, British Columbia, Canada - sak_2011_5_24_36m | ecosystem: Environmental > Aquatic > Non-marine Saline and Alkaline > Saline ...
AATCCGGCATTTCCACCAGCATAGGCGTCACCCTGTTTCCCGAAGACAACACAGACCCGGAAATCCTCCTGCGCCATGCCGACCATGCCATGTATGCAGCCAAGCAAAGCGGCAGGAACCGTGTCGTCTTTTTCGACGGGGGCGAGCACGGCAAGCTTTTCCCTGAACTTGGCAAGGTCCGATAGACTAACCGATCTATTGCAACCCGGAGGGTTGCGAGCTATTACGATGCCGGACGGGATTTGTAATCCCGTCCGAAACGTTTTGAGCCAAGTCGGATGCAGTGGCTTCGCACAAAACGTTAGCGGCGGGGTTGCAAACCCCGCCGCGCCGAGGAGTGTCGCTTCGCTCAACCCTTAGGCTTTTGGCTGGCAACCCTCCGGGTTGCAATAGATCGGTATTTTTGGCTCGGCAGGACATGTGTATAACGATGAGCGCTGGAGCGGGGGAACGAGGAAAAACCCCGTCGCGTACAGCACCGGAAGACGGTTGGGCCTGACCGGGGTCGCTCCGCTCGCCCTGTCCGGCCCAAGCCGCTCCCGGTGCTGCCTACTGGCCGGTTTGACCTAGGGCAAGCCGGAACCCGAAGTAGTAGTTCCTGTAGTCAGGCCCGTTCCTGTTCCGGTAGGCAGAACGCACGCTCCTGCCGTGGCTGCTCCACGAGCCGCCACGCAACACACGGTTGGCACTATTACCATCCACCCAAGCACTGCCATCGGTGGGCGCAGACTGGTAATTGTCGTGCCAACTGTCCTCACACCATTCCCACACATTGCCATGCATATCATAGAGACCGAAGGCATTCGGCTCGAGCTGGCCGACGGGCAGGGTTTTCTGCCGGTATTCGCCTTTGGCCCCGCCGTTGTAGGGATAATTTCCATCATAGTTGGCTTGCTTGGGGCTAATCGTGTCGCCCCAATGGAACGGCGTTTCCGTGCCGGCACGACAGGCATATTCCCATTCCGCCTCCGTAGGCAAATGATAAGGCTTGCCGGTCTGTCCAGCCAGCCAAGCGCAATAGGCTTGGGCATCCTGCCATGACACATTGATGACCGGTCGCCGTCCACGCCCCCATCCTGCGTCAGCGACCGGGCTGCGCCGGGTGGCAAGGCAGAAACGGTCGTATTCCTCAAAGGTCACGGCATAGCGCCCAATGGCGAACGGTATTGGGAACGTGACGAAATGTTGCGGGCCTTCATCCTCCTCACGTTCCGCTTCGCCGGCGGGTGAACCCATGATGAAAGAACCCGCCGGGATCACCGCCATCTCCGGCCCTGCACCGCCCAATTGCAAGAAGGCATCGCGGAATATAACCGGCTTGGCTAATGCGGTTGCGGTTTCTTGTTGCAATGCCTTGATTTTATCGGCGGGCCAGCCGTGAAGGTAAGGAATGGGTATGACCGGCGGAGGAACCGGCTTGACTGGAGGTCCATCGGTGTTGCCGGGGTTGATGAAATCGGGTTTTTTTCCGGTGATGCCCCAGATCAGCCGGTAAAACCCGTCATCCTCCCTGCCCTCGCGACAATCCACCCAAGTAAACTGCTCCAAAAGCAAAGGCAAAACGGGGGTTTTCGGGCAACCGGGTAGCAGCACTGGAATAACCGGCTGCCTACGCTTGACGAAACCATCCAAGCATGCACGCATTTCCATGTCTTCCCAAGGGCCAATGCCCGCCGGACCAAACACCACCACCGCAGATCGAGTCGTTTTGATAATTTGTTCGAGTGCCTCCTGCCAAGGATGTCCGGGGCGCAGTTCCCAGGCATCCAGCCACACTTTGACACCGTTCGCCTCTAGTCGCCGGGCCAGTGCGATGACGGCAGGTTTGTCTTTGCTGTTGTGGGAGAGGAATACATCAAAGGGCGGTGGGCTAGTCTGGTCTGCCATGCGGGGCGGCTCCTTGGGAATTGACAAATCATCAAGTTAGGTGCATAGGATAACATCCCACGGCATCGACTGGGTAGGCCAGTGCCGTAGGGCGGGTTTCAAACCGCCATGGCGGCTAAAAAAACGCACCAGTAAAACACTAGGGCTATCCTGCGCCCGGCACGATAGCCACTGGCGCAAAACCGCCTCCCGGTGTCCGAAAGTTAGTGGTCTGCCCCTGGTATATTCGCGCCGCCGTCAATTGGATTTCGGCACGATAGACATAATGGCGGACATCGAATTTAAGCGTGGCAAGTTCGCCGCCAATCTGCAAGCGCCGCTCGCCGGGCGGCACTAACGCCTGTGCCACATAATCGCCTTGCAGGATTTCATTGAATACACGCCGGGTCAGCTTGTCGCCCCGATAGGCGCCTTTGCCGCCGTATCCCGCCACTGGCTTGAAAAACAGCTTTTTACGCCTGCCCCAAAGCTCGTCGGCATCTTCTTTGCGGACAAGGGCGGTATGGGGAATGCCGTTAGTCAACAAGGCTATCGTTTCCGCATCGACACCCATCCCGCACAAAGCTTGTTTGTCCGTCATCAATGCTAGGTTGCGCTTGTCGGCATAAAGGGCATGGGCGCGCGGATGAGGGGTCACCACCACACCCCGGCTCAGATAGGCTTCACGCACACAGGCGTTGGCTTGGGTTTCCAAACCGAAGTCGATCAGCCGGTTGTAAAGCATGTCGATGGGGCGCAAACCATGCCAAAGGGCATTATCGCGCCAAGACAGTTCGCTCGGGTCGCAGACAATGGCATCAATCCCGCACCTGATGAATAGTTGTTGAAACATGAGGAATTCGGGATACATGAATTGTCCCTCTGGCGTTTCATCGACAATGGCAATGCTACGCAAAGGCACATCGCCCTTTTCCGAACGCCATTCATCAAGGAACATGTTGATGAAGCCCCCTTCCGATGCCAATGGCCTAGGCCAAAAGGGCAAAGGCGCAAAGCCTCCGTCACGCGCCCAGTCTCGACATTCCCTCTGCGACCGAGCCAACAAGTCGTTCAGCAGCGCACCGCCGGCGTTAGTGTTGATTTCGATTAATTGAGGGCCGTTTGGGCTGGGATGGAAGTCGTAACCGAGAAAGACCCCGGAAGCTTTCACATCCAATCGGGCCGTGGCCGGGGCATGAGCCAACGCCAATTCCTGATATCCGGGCATGGCCACCACGCGTTCAATGGCGGCGATAATCTCCGTTTGCCGTAGATAACTTTGTTCATCGACGAACACGGGCGATTCTGCGAAAAGTTGCGGTCGCCCGTCGATAAGCCTCAGCAACAAATCGGCCCCCTCCCCCTGCCGCCGCGACAATTCCTCCACCATCCCTTGCCGGTCGAGGGACACGCACCGGCATTCGCGGTTGAAGTAGCCAGCCCGGCTGTTGCGCACTCCGTGGGAATCGTCCATTTAAACAGCGTCTGCCATGTACCTTGAGTGGCTCAAACTAATGCCAGGAAATGACCGGCTTGGGCCTGCCTCTATTCCGAGATATCCGTCCCTCTGGTTTTGGCCAACATTTCTTTGATGTTTTCACTTTGGCGCAAGACGAACTCACTGCCCTGCTGCGCGGCGCTGCCCGCCGTGGCGATGATTTCCTTGCGGTATTTGTGTGCGAGATAGCCAGAGGCCAAACCGAGACCGAACAGGAAGGGTGGGTTGCCAAACAATCTGCCTACCAGTTTCCGCCCGGTTTGAGTAATAATCGACACGCTCACGCCCGTCACAATGCCTCTCGCCAGCATCTCGGGCCTGATGAAAAATGGATTCTTCCGATCCTCCGTCGCCGGCATTCGGTCCATGGCAGGCATCATCTCCCCGGGTTCGGATGCCCTAGTGGATTGGTTTTGATTGCTTTCATTGTCAGATTGTTTCATGGCATCTCCTAGTTTCCATAATTTTAACATAGGGTTGGCTGGTATGAGTGAGGTTTTGCCGGTGGGCCATGCGATTCGCTGGAATATTGGCTCCGTGCGTAAAAAAGCATAGCCCTTGGCACTTAAAGGATTGTAGGACTATGCGCCTTTTCCCCGCCAGTTCCGTGGGCGAGGAAAGAGTTTGGCGAAAAGGAAGGCTCAGTATTCCGGCGCTTCCCGGTAGGTCCATTGCACCGCCACATTGGCAAAGAACCCGTTACCTAGTTGTACTTGCTGGAAGGGTTGGCCCTTTGCATTGACGACATTCATGTAATTCAAATCTTCATAGATCGGCAAGCCGACAGACGAACGGAATTTGAAGTTGCCCCCAAAGGCGTTCATAAACCGCCAATCGGTCACAAAAGCCAGATTGGACTGGGTGCCGCCAGTATTGCCAATCATAAAGCCATTATCGCTATTTTTTTCGGTGTAAATGGCATCCATTTCCACGCCGACCATCCAATTGTAGTTCGGTGTGTAATGCAAAGCCACGGCGGCAAGGGCAGAGTCGCCAAAGGCATACCTGTCGCTGTTTTCCGGATTGACCTCGTAGACTGCCATCCCGTGGAACCACCAATCTTTCCAGCGTTGCGAATACAGCAATCCACCCCGGAATGTCGCCGTGCCTTTGCCCAGTTGCAGTGCGCCGGGCTGGGAAATAAGGCTGCGCTTGCTAACGGCGTCCAAGGCCCGCAAGGACATGAATTCGCCCGTCGGCAAGCTGGTGCCCAGAAAAAGCGTGGCAAACTTGTCCCAACGGGTGCTGCGCCAGAAGTTATAGCGACCTTCCAGCACGATGTCCCCAATACCGTTGGTGTTGCCAATGGTTTCGCCGTATGTCGTAACGCCGGCTTTGTTGGGCGTGGTTTGCGTCAGAGTCGTCGTTCTGCGCTCGAACCACGGCACGTTGAGGAACAGCGCAATGTCATCTGTGGGCGAATAATTCAATATGAACGCTTGCTGCATGACCTGCACATTTTCGGGTGCCTTAGGCTGGAAGCGGTTGGTACGGATGAAATCGGTTGGGTCCTCGCTGGCCGAACCGCGCTTGATTTGGTCTTTTTCGGTGTAGCCGAAAACGACACCCGCACTGAAATTTCCCGCACCGGGGGTCACTGCCGTCCGAACGCGAAAGGGTGCGGTGGTGCCCACCGGAGAAATGTCTTCGTAGGCCACTTGGAAATCAATTACATCCCCCCCTTTCTGGGCGGCAAAAGCCTCGGCATCCTCACGTTTGGCAAAGGCGATATAGTTGGGAACCATGTCAGGTATGACCTTACTACCCAGTACATAGGTTGCCGTCTCTGCGTCCACCATTTTGCCTGTGACCCAGTCGTGGACTTTGACCGATTTAAATTTGGACATGCCGCCTTCATCTTCAACGACCCGCAACATGCAGGCCACCCCGCAGGTGTGCTGAATGGTGCCGTCTTTATAAACCAATTCGGCGGCGCTCTTTAGATACTGGTCGATGTACATGCCGCAAACCTTGCAGCTTTCGCGACCGGTGGCATGCCCGTGTTCGTCGGCGAATGCCAAGGCTGGCATCAGCAACAGTCCAAACAACAGAAGTTTCCAAAAACTTTTCATTGCAGACTCCTTACAGTAATGGTGTTAACAAAGATTCAAATGTTTCGATTCCGGTTTCGCCAATCACCTTCTCCTTGACCACCCCCTCCCGATTCAGGATGATCGTGGTGGGGAACCCCACGATGCCATAAAGCTTGGCGACATTGGAGTCAGGATCGAGCAATACCGGATAGGTGATGGACTTTTCGAGTTTGCGGAATTCCTCGACAACTTCGGGAGGCTGGTCGACATTGACGGAGACCGCAATGAAACCTTTGTCTTGGTATTTCTGGTAAAGCGTTTCCATACCCGTGATGATTTTTTTGTCGCAGAAGACACAGGAAACCGACCAGAAACGAACCATGGTCACATGGCCTATGAAATCCCCGGGAAAGGCCAGTTTTTTGCCGTGCATGTCGGTCGCCTCGATCTGTTGCGGCTTGTCCCCAATGCGCAGCGATGCCCTTTGATTGCAACCGGTCAGCAAAATCAGGATCAGCAGGAACGGCAAAAACGTATACAAAATAAATGTTTTCATGGCTGTCTCATATAGTGAATGCCGGGGGTTATTCCTTGACATCCAAGGCACTGATGGTTTCCACCGTCACCTCTTGGAAGCGGAGAATCTTATTGCCCCTGTGGTCCTGCATGAATTCCTTGGCCGACTCCTCATCTTTGAAGGGGAGCAATTCATGGCCCATCGGCCCCAATACATCGCTGCCGATGACGTAGAAGGCGGTTTTGGCATCGATCAACTCGGTCTCGTAATAATCGGTGACGACCATTGTCGCCATGTCCTGGGCTGATTTTCCGGGGGTGTACTTAGCGGTGTCGAAAATATGCTTGAACATGTCTTTGGCACCGTCATAAAAATAATACTCGCCGCCCTTAAAGACGATTTGTGCCACCCATTTTGGGTATTTGTAGACGAACATGCCGCACACCGGGCAACGGTCGGTTTTTTTGATGGTGACTTCGGAATCTTCCGCATATCCAATACCCGGTCCCATCCACAGCAATGCAATTAATAGTGCAACCCAGAACCCAAAAATCTTGATAGTGTTGTTTTTCATGGTCACATGATCAGATTGGAAAATACGATTTCATAGGTCACGATGGAGGTGAATATGAAATACAGGAAAACCGACACGAAGGTCAGCCGCCCGATCAGCGCAGGCAGCAGGCCGCGCAGGCTTTCCAATTCACGGAACGGCAACAGCGCCCCCACGCCCATGCCGAAAACCACGGCCCCGAACAGCAGGAGATACAGGAGGTAGCCGATGTAGCTGTAATCCTGCATGATGATGCAGAACGGGCAATGGTGGGTGGGCAGTTCATAGATATAGAGTGAGATGAATGAAATCACCGAGGCCAAGGCAACTAAAAATGCCAAGCCGCTCAACACCGGATAGGCATAACCCGCCTTGCCCTTGAGATAGCAATAGCCCCCCACCAGGAGCGTAAGCGCCATCGTGGCATAAAATGCCCACATCATCGGTATGCTTGGCAAGGAGGCAAGGTCGGAACCTAGGTCGCCTGATTTTTCACTGCTGAACAGGCTTCCACAGCAGGAGGTGATCACGTCGGCGTGCATCCCGAAAAAATAGGCACCCTCCAAAACCGTCTCCAGCACGATGAAAGGCGCGATGATGACAAGCAACAGGTATTTTTTTTTGATCAACGGATAGTCGTAGCCCAGGTTGTCGGCGTGGTTCAACACCAGCCACAAACCGGCCAACAGAAAATTGACGATTTTAAGCACCAGCGTGGGATAGCCGAAGCCGTTGACATTCAAGGTTCCGGCCGCGCACATGGCACCGACGAACAGCGGGGTGAGGCTGTCGGCGGTGAAGACAAACAGGAAAAGGGACAGCAATTGCAGTCCGAACACATAACTGAGCAGGGTTGAAATCAGATAGGTCTTGCGCTCCAAAACCAATTGCAGTTCAGCGCCGCTTTGCAGGTTCCAGTGCTTCAGTATCTGTGCGCCATGATACGCCGCATAAACCACCATGCCGGTGGCGACCGACGAGCCCAGCAGATTGGCGATGACGGTGGGATGCAGGATCACGACGGCTTGCCTTCTATTTTCCCGTCGCGCAAAATGACCACCCGGTCCACCATGGAGGACTCGTAAACCAAAGGATCGTGGCTGGTGATGATGACGGTTTTGCCCTCGTCCTTGAAACGCTCGACAATTTCCATGAACCGGTAGGACAGCTTGGTGTCCAGGTGGGCCGTCGGCTCGTCGGCGATGATGATGGTGGGATTGTTGATCAAGGCCCGCACAATGGCGGTCCGCTGCGCCTCGCCGCCGGACAGCCACTCCACTTTCGCCGAGGCTTTTGCGCCGATATTCAGCGAATGCAAGCCTTTCATGGCCTTCTCTTTCAGTAGCGAGCGCTTTTCCCCCAAGGGATACGCAGGCAGCATGACGTTTTCCAGCACGGTCAGCCCTTTGATGAGGTTGGGCTGCTGGAAGATGAAGCCGAAGGTTTTCCGCCTTATTTCAGTGAGGAAGCGCTCCGGCAGGCTGCTAATTTCACGCCCGGACAGCCTGACCCGGCCGGCGGAGGGCCGGGACATGCAGCCGACAATGCTCAACAGCGTGGTTTTGCCCGAACCGCTAGGCCCGGTCAACACCGTCACCCGGTTTTCGCTGATGCTCAGGCTGACATCATTGAGCGCGGAAAACTCGTTGGGGTTGCCGGCGTTGAAGACTTTTCTCACATTGGCCAGTTCGATCATGGGCTATTCTCCGGTGTTCCGCATCGCTGAATCAGGGTCGATGGTCGCCGCCCGCCACGTCGGGACGATGGTGGCGACGGTATAGGGGACCACTGTCAAAATAAACAAGGTGGTGAGTTGTTCGAGGCTGACAAAGGGCTTCAGCGCGAAATGCGGGTAAAGGTTCGACCAGCCCTTGAGGGCCGGTTCGAACACCATCGAACCGGTGAAAAACACATGGATGTAGGCCAGGATCACCCCGCTGAAAAAAGCGGTCAGGGAGATGACCGCACCCTCCCAGAATTTCATCTGGATCACGTCGGAGGTTTCCCAGCCGACAGCCTTGAGGATGCCGATTTCGCGGCGCTCCCCCGCGCTCAGGCCGGATGCCTTGTCCCAGGCGAAAATGACGAAGGCGAGCACGGCGGCGGAAAAGATCACGATCATCATGCCGCCGCGCCAATTGAAGATCGAATCATAGGTGCGCAGGATTTCGTCGCGGACGATGGGGCGGGAGTCGGGCAGTATCTTCACTATTTTTGCCGCCACAGTGGTCACTTCGCGGGCATTGCTGACGGCGACCGTGACATCGGTCACAAACTCCTTGCCAATGCCAAACAGCTTTCTGAAGTCGTCCTCGGTCATCAGGATCAGGTCGGAGGACACCAGCTCGGACTCCGAGGACAGCACATCGGCAATCCTCAGATTGAGGATGGTCCCGTCCATCGCCCTGAACGGCATGAAATCGCCGGGGGCGGTGTTGCGGGCGCGGGCGACGCCTTGGCCGATGATCAGTGTGCCGGGCTGTAACTCCGCCCCGTGAAAACGAAACAACGGCTGCGCCGGCTTGGCCGCGCTGCCTTCCTCGTTTTCGACGACAGTGATTTTGCCGGTCGTTGGGGGCGTTTCATCCTCCAGCGGCGGCACCAGCAGGGTGTAGTTGGCACCGGCATAACTGTCGAAGTAATAGCCCCACAGCCTAGGCTGCACCGAAGACGCGCCGCGAATTTTTTTCAGGGCTTCGACATGGCTGGCCGGGAACAACTCATGGCGGCCGGCCATCACCTTCTGCACGATGATTTCCGGGGAATTTTTCAGGATCAGCGAGGCTTCCTTCTTGATGGAGTAGGTGAAAAACATCACCGAGGCCAGGATGAAGACGATGAGCGTGTACAGCGCCAACAGGCCGAAGTTCTTCACCTTCCGCCGCAGCAGCGAGGACAGGGTGAAGTCAATGATGTAGCTTTGCTTTTCTATCCATTCTTTCATGGCCTTTGGGTGATTCCTGGAGGGGGTTGGGTAAAGGAGCCAGACGGGAAATGCTCCAGGGACAGGGGGTGGTCCTGAAAGGGGGTGTTCAAATCGGCTTGCGACAAATGCCGGGTGTAGCGGGCCTCGGTGAACAGGCAAAGGTCGGTCAGCTTGAGGGTTTTGACCAGCTCGGCCTTTTCCGCGAGGCTGCCTTGACTGGCGTTTTCACTCACCGCCGCATGGGCAAGCAGCAAGCCCAACACAATGGCCTGAACCAAGATTGACCATAAAAACAGGGTTGATTTTCTCATGTTGTCTATACAGCAATATTCATACCTTTTTTACAACAGCGTTGATTTCATGAAGGAAATTTAATCAGGCAAGGACTAAGGCATCCGCCATAGCGGAAAACTGTGGTATATCACATAAATCATGACTAAACTGTGTCAAATAACACACCCTATAAAGGGTTCAAGGCGATTCCAAGCGCTCGCGCCATTGCCTGACCCAGAGGATAAGTTGCTGCTCCATCGGTTCAACATAAGCCGACACTTTTTCGGCCAAACTGGGCTTTTTGGGTTCGGGCATGTCATCGACGACGATGAACGAACCCGGGATCATGCCCATCCAGCAACTCCAAGGAATGACGCCGGTTTCCTTGGGCGTGAACTCCACCGTCTGCACCCCCGGCTGCAACATGATTTTGAGGTCATATTGCGGCACCACGATGCCTTTGTTGCACTCGTTCATCTGCTTGGCATTGATCACCCATTTCACCGGCACGCCTTTGCGCAGGGTGAACTGGTGGGGCGAGAAGCCGCTCCCCAGCACGTCCATGGTGATGGTTTGGTCCGGGTCGCAGGACGGCGTCACCGCCGCAACTGGCGACAAATATTGCGAGGCCCGCGCCACCAGTGTGCCAAAATCCGCGCCCGTGCCGGTAACCGCCAGCCCCCGGTTGAGCATGACCGCGCCCAGCACGATGACGATGACACCCGAAGCCTTCAGTAACTTGGGTGTCAGATTGACCGACAGCAGGCTGGTCAGAAAACCAAAACCCAACATCAAGGGCAATGTGCCCAGCCCGAAAAAAAACAGCAAAGCCGCGCCCTCGGCAGCGCTACCCGTCCCCGCCGCCATCACATACATGGCCTGCAAGGGACCGCAGATGATCATCAGCCCGTTGAGCAGGCCGATGACAAAGGGGTTATGGTCTTTGCGGACTTCCTTGCCGACAAAACGCAACAGGAATTTAGGGGTTTTGATCTGGAAATGCCGCAGGGCCGGGAACACATTGAGCATGTGCAGCCCAAACAGGATGAGGAACAGGCCGGCCGCCAAGCCGACCATGCCCTGGGTGTAGGGCGTGAAGGCGATGACCGAGCCGAAGATGCCGAACAGCCCGCCGATGGCGGTGTAGGACAGGGTTTTACCCAAGCCGTAGAGCAGGTGCGAGCCATAGGACTTATGCCCGCCGGTCGCTTGCTTGGCGGTGTAGCCCACAATCAGCGGTCCGCACATGCCGACGCAGTGGAAACTGGTCAGGACGCCGACCAGCACCAGCAAGCCGTAGCTCATGTCCCGGTGCAGGGTGGGCATGTCGGTGTGCTGTAGAAAAAAGCTGTCGAGCCAGAGAATCAGGCTTATGCCGGCCAAGGCTATCGTCACCGCGAAGAGTTTACGGGCGAACCCGAACGGCGCGGGATGGGTGTGCGGGGGAACTGTGGAAGTATTCACTGGAAATCAAGCCAACCGGGGGTGAGGAATTCAACGCCTAGCCAAAAAAAGCCCCCGTTCAAAAGTGCGAGGCATTTGGTTTTTTTTACTTTAGTTCACCGTGGCATGGTAAAGCAATTCCTTGAAATTGCCAAAATTCGCTGTTCCCTGCGGAAAGTGTAATCGAGACATTGAACAATGATACGGGTGTCGTGTAGAGTGCATGTTGACTCGCTAATCGTACCGGCCCATGTTAATCACCCTAAACCCCCACGACCGCAACCAGCCATTCCCAGATGTGTCCTTGGCACTCCATGAACCCAATGGACTGCTGGCAGTGGGCGGCTGTCTTTCCCCCCGCCGACTGGCCAACGCCTACCGGCAGGGCATCTTTCCTTGGTACGGGGAGGATGAGCCTATTTTGTGGTGGTCGCCTGACCCCCGCTTAGTCTTGTTTCCAGAAAATTTGCATGTTTCACGCAGCTTGCAAAAGACCCTGAAAGGCAAGGCATTCAGTTATAGCTTCGACACCTGTTTCGAGCAAGTCATCGACGCCTGTGCGGAACCCCGCGCCTATGCCGACGGCACATGGATTTCGCCTGAAATCAAGCAAGCATACTGTAAACTACACACGTTGGGGCTGGCCCATTCTTTCGAAACTTGGAGTGAGGGTACATTGGTTGGCGGACTGTATGGCATGAGTCTGGGGAGAGTGTTTTTCGGCGAGTCCATGTTCCATCGCTCCAGCAATGCCTCCAAGGCAGCTTTTGCCTTCGCAGTCAGACATCTACGACTATGGGGCTATAGGCTGATTGACTGCCAAGTCCACACCGGACATTTGACCAGCCTGGGGGCTGGGGAAATACCCCGTCAGGCATTCATAGACTTGCTGGATGTTTATTGCGAGTTGCCGCCTTCCGCTTCCGCTTGGCGCACAGAGAGGACAAACGCATGAAACAACTCCAGCTTTTTCGGGGGCCGGGCCATCCCTGTTCCTACTTGCCGGGGCTGGTTTCGCGTTCGGCTTATGTCGATCCCCATTGGCAGCTTGACGTTGCGACCTACTCCAAGCTCGCCGCACAGGGCTTTCGCCGTAGCGGGGACTTGGTCTACCGGCCCCAGTGCCCGTCATGCTCTGCTTGTGTGCCCATACGGATTCCGGTCGGACGTTTCTCACCCAACCGCACCCAATTGCGAACCTTGCGCGATAATGCAAATTTGACCGTCGCCGCAAAACCGGCTGAATTCGTCGAAGAACATTATCAACTGTTCCTTCGTTACGTGGCAGCGCGCCACGACGACGGCGGCATGGCAGACTCGACACCACAAGACTA
>Ga0265593_1001187_pt1 | contig 12441 bp, 12 predicted proteins | sample saktaG_8_FD_190136 | JGI IMG/M metagenome (GOLD analysis project Ga0265593, IMG submission 190136) | Saline water microbial communities from Sakinaw Lake, British Columbia, Canada - sak_2011_5_24_36m | ecosystem: Environmental > Aquatic > Non-marine Saline and Alkaline > Saline ...
CACACCATTATTTTTAAGTTGAACTAACTCACTCTGCACCAAAGCACTTTCACCTTCGTAGTCCGTAATCTCAACAGGCGTCACTTCAATTTCATTGGCTAAAACCGATTTGCTTTGAATGACTGATGCAGACTTGCCACTATCCACTGCTACATTGACCTCACTTAGGGTGGAGGCTAACTTATCAGTTTTTAGAGTAGTTTCAATTTTCTGCGATTTTTGTTTTCGTTCAATTTCCCGACCCACCGCCGACATCTCATTCCTGATATGCACCAATGAAATGGCATTGCCATTTTTTTGAACGATATTATTTTGCGTCAATAATTCCTGAATCAGCTTTGCGTAGGTGAGATTTTCATCCTGGAATGACCGACTATACATATTGGCATTCATGCGAATTTTATTAAAGCCGTCATAATGCTTGCGAAAAATAGACCTTAAATCCATCTCAGCAACAGCCCTGACTTTCACCCTGTTATTCAGCATAGCCTCAATCTGCTCATCGATATTCATTGCACGCACTCCCTATATCCAACACCCAATATAGTAAAAATAAAGACGAAAGCAAGCTCCAGATGTGCAACTTTATTACAAGCCTATTGCAACCATGTCACAGATTACATACAGACATCACACAACTATCTAACAACCGTATTACCCATACTCACAAGTCTATTACGCACTATGACAAGTTTGTTACGCACTGTTGATTGTGTATTGCACTTGTATTACGCCACAGCCAAATCTCACAAAACCTAATCTATAAGAACTAATCGACACTGTGGTGTCTTTGAGGCATTTGTTCTTTTCTGGAAAGTTTAGGTTTAATCAATTCAAGCTGGTGGCCTTGATTGTTGAAATTTAGCTGTTATAACTAATGTGACGAAATGCGTGATGGTTAACGCAGTGGAGCAGAAATGAGCAGCCTTAAAACCTTTAAATTAAGCAGAGAGTATGAAATATCCGCTAAAAAATTAAGCATGAATATGAACCAGTATGTGGCCTATTTAATTCATCTGGTAGAAAGCAACCGCACCCGACAACAGGAAGTTGATAGCGAACGATTAGCCAAACTGGAAGGCTCTGTTCAATCTATGGTGCAATCCATGGTGAATACCAATATCTCTCACCGCGCTCGTGAGCTGGTTCAAGAAAAGCAACTCAATGAGCTAATTCTGGTGAATGAGCGTTTACTGCAACGACTGGATGCACAAACCATGCTATTGCAAACAGTGTTCGGGGAGCTGACGCAATGATAGGCATTAAAAATGTGGTGGTGCAATCTGGATATTCCTACCAGAATTACTTGAAGAAACAGCTTGAAGGTGTATTCCAAAACTTGGAGGTGAGGCACGACTACAATGCCAAGGATTTAACCAACCCAGCTCAACCGCTGGCACAAACTCAGGCAGAAGCCCAAACCAATTTACTCACACTTTACACCAGAGCTGGTGGCTCACTATTTGATAGCTGGGGATTATCAGGTCATTTAAACCAAGACAAAATTGCCACCATTGCCAATCTGCAAATGGGTAAAGACCCCAGAACCAACGCTCATATCAAAATCAAAGCCCATACCATTCAGGCCATTACTGATATTGATGGGATAGAGGTTAAATTAAGCAAGCAAGATATTCAGCGTGGCTATTACACCGACGCTGAAAACGTAAAAATGCCATTCAATGCCAGCGACGTCAAAACCATCACAGGGTTCAAGAAGAAAACCGACATTGAGTTCATCTTCACCCAAGACGCCACTATCAGCTACGCCATACCACTCATGAATGCCCAGGATAAAGCCGATGCGGAACAAATGCTCATGCAGACGGCGATTGACGTTCATGACCAGGTCATCAAGCAATATTTGAAAGACTATCTAGGCAACACTGGTGATACGGCTTATTACAGCTACTACCATAATGACAATCGCACACACCAACCCAGTAGCCACGTTCACCTGCTTGTGCCCAATATGGTGAGACTTGCTGATGGCACGATAAGAGCCATAGAGATTCCAGAAATGCGTCAGAAAGACTTTCATGCGATGATAGATTACCAATACAAATCTATGCTGGTGGCGAAATGGAATGCTCGTTTTACAGGCTACCAGTTAGAAGCTTACGACCAAGATTTGGAAACCATCACTGCCAATTCCTATGCTGAAATCAAAGACTGGCGCATCGCGTTTGACGAAGCTAGTCTGGAAAAAATCAGGCAAAATTCTAAAGCCAAAGAATTGATTGATACCAAAATCAGTGAGGAGAAAAAAGACCTGTTCAACAAGGTTGAGCTAAAACGCATGGCTATCAATAATAAAGCTGGAAAGTTAGGCTTATTCAATCAAACCAACCTAGCAGCAGAAAACACCCTCACCACCCGATTAGAAAACCTCAATCATGCCTATGAGAGACAGCTTAAATTCTTATCCAGTGTGAAACACCGAGCCGATGTCTGGAGTGCGATTAAGCAACCCAAGAAGAATCAAGCCAAGCCACTTAAAGATTTGCAGTTATCCAGCGACGTGGCAAGCATGGGTTTGCAGCTGAAAGCACAGAGTGAGGTAGGTGTTGCATTCAAGCCAAAATCCAATCAAGCCATATTGGACACCCTCACTAATACTTCACCCTTCTTTACCAGAAACGGCTTGATTATAGCGTTAGCCAAAAACCATGGCCATGGTGCCAAAGCACAAAAATTAGCCGACAAATTGTTACGCACTCTCACTAAATCCAAAGTCATTCTCCAAGCTGGTAGCAATGGCAACCAACAATGCAATTACACCACCCACGCACTCATTGCTATGGAAGAGCAAAATGTTTCACTGATGCGCGAGCTATTCAATGCAAAACAGGATTTGCGTGTAGAAAATATTCAAACTGAAATTAACGCCATCGTCAATGAAACAGGCATCACCCCGAATGCCGAGCAGCAGGATTTTATCAGCACGGTATTCAATGATAAAAAAGGGCAGATTGTGATTGGCTTGCCTGGCACGGGTAAATCATTAGCGGTGAGTTGGGCAACCAAGATTGCCAATCAACATGGATACAGAACCATTGGACTTGCACCTACTGGGAAGGTCGCCACCGCATTAGCCAATGAAACCGATTGCAACATCACCGCCACCATAGACAAGTTTAATCTTGACGTAGCCAATGGCAAAATTCAACTCACTGCCAATGACATTATATTTTTAGATGAAGCCTCAATGGTTGGCACACGGAATATGCACCAATTATTGAGTGCTGCACACCTTGCTAATGCTAAGGTGGTATTGGTCGGTGACCCCAATCAGATTCAATCGGTGAGCACTGGTAATACCTTGGCTGAGTTTCTAAATGACGCGGAAATTAAACCACAGGTGAATTACTTGCTTGAAATTCGCAGACAGAAAAATGCAGTGGCGTTAGAGGTGGCAGAAACCACCGCACTTAAAGCCGTATATCAATCAGATGTGATGAAACAGGTAAAAGCTGATGGCGCACATGTGATGAAAGCCCTTGAGTTGTTGGAAACAAGTGGCAACATCAGTAATCAGCATATCACCACCACCGACACCATTTCAGCTATCAGTGAAGCTTACTTGACTGATATAAATTTATTTAAGGACAAGTTGCTACTCACCTCCACCAATAAATCCATCGACAGAATCAATGGCATTATTCAGGAAAAGCGAATTGAATCTGGTGAGTTGGCTGGTGATTGCTACGAAAACAGAAAAGGTCGGTTCTTTGTAGGCGACAGAATCGTCATGGAAAAAACCAACAAAGATGTCTATAAAAATGGCGACTTTGGCACCATTGTTGGCATGAGTAATGGGCAACTCACCATTCAGTTTGATAGCGATAAGATTAAAACGATAAATAGCCCACAGATGATGCGATTAGCCTACGCCATCACTTTTGAGAAATCGCAGGGCATGACGGTAAACCAGACTTACATTTATGGTGAGAATGCCTTCAACAACAATCAGGAGTTGTTTAACGTGGGCATGACCAGGGCAAGGTTCAACACCAGTCTCTACACCACCCATTCTGAACACCATGAAGTGGTGGCAAGTTTTAAACGAGAATCCAATAGAGTGTCATTGATTGCTTTGGGTAAAACGCTGAAAGCAAAAGTGGCACAACCCAATTTGAATCAGCAAATGATGGCTCGCGCTGAAGAAGTGGTAAATCACACACTATCCAGCATAGAGCGATTGAAACTGGGAGGGCTTGGTCAGTTATCAAGCAACCCTATGGTCATAAATCTGAAAGCCATGGTTCAAGGTAAGCTGAATTCAGTGGTGAAAGCTCATGAAATTATTCAGCCGACAATTGAGCCTGTATTAGTTGAGATGAGTGTTAAGCCACGCAAATCTGCACGAAAAGCTAAGGTTGCTGGGAAATTGAAGGGTTCAGGAGTTTTACTTAGGTAAAAATCAAAACTTGCCAACACCTTTGAAGGTCTCGTCTATTTTATAAATGTGCTCGTATAGCCAAGCATCGGTAAAGTCGACACCTTCGTCTCTAGATTCCTCTGGGTATTCGCTTTCATTTACGCAGATTCGCTCACAGTCTTCGCGCTTTGCATAGAGCAAAAATTGATCCATTGAGCGGAATATGTTTGCAATCCCATGCTTGTCTAAGAAGAAAAACACTATATTTTTTGTGTTGCCTACTTCGTGGGCTATCGAAAATATGCCGTTACCGCATTCAGCGGAATAAATCCAATTAATCGTATCGTCGAAGGACTTTCTCATGCTGCGCTCCCGTTAAATTTTTCTACCCAGCTTTAACGTTTATTAAAGCCTTTGTTGGGGGATATGTTACCTAACTTTGTAGGCCTACGAAGAATATTTTTGCCTATCCAAGATTAAGGTTCTACGCAGAAGGAAAAACCCCGTAGAACCGTCAAAGCCAATTTTTATATGCCTTCCAGCGTAATTTTATGGTTCTACGCAGAATATCAAAACTTATTCTAAATAGTACTATTAGCTGGTAACGGTTACTTATACCTACCTTTATATATTTTTAATATTATTGAGTAGAACCGTAGAACCTTAATGAAAAGGCTTATGGTTGCTGGGCTTAACTACCCTACGCACTTAATTTTAAGCCGTAGGATTGCGTAGAACGATTGAGCAGATATGAGCGCGAGCAACAACATTAAATCAGCGGTGAAAATTAAACCATGCAAACCAGTGAGGAAATGTAAGATTGTTGGGAAGTTGAAGGGGTAGGAGGTTTTGTTGAGATAAAACGGTAGGCTGCGTTTCATATGACATATAAATTGATAAGAACACTAAATATGCACTTGAAGTTATACAAACAGCCCACATATTGTATTTAGGGTAATTTCACCCGTCTATAGGAACTAATATGGCACACCAGCATGTTGTACAACGAGACGATGGAACATGGGCTGTTAGAGGTGAAGGTAATGGACGTGATACTTCACGCCACGATACACAAAACCAAGCTCAGGAACGAGCCAAGGAAATTGCGATAAATCAGCGTGGCGATGTTATTACGCATGGGCGTGACGGTAAAATCCGAGCGCGAGACAGTTATGGTAATGACCCTTTTCCTCCGCGTGGATAGTGTTCGATGTAAATGTATTTATAGCCCCGTGTTACATAAATAGGGAATAATAACAAACTAGAGTCTAACTTCATGACAACTACTGTTGATGCAGCTTTTAATCAATTCAATAAAGATATAGTTAATCTTGATTCAAACAGAACTAAAACTGCTCGTTCCAGCAGAGATTGGCTTATAAGTCAGCTTGAAAAATTACCTGACACGGGTGATTGCTTTCCAAATCTTTATGATGGGATGCATATTAAATTCGGCTCATTTGCTAGAAATACAAAAATTAGACCGTTAGATGACATTGATCTAATACTGACATTTTCGGCAGATGGCGCTACATATACCACTTATAAGTATGGGGAACAGTACACGCTGAGCGTACCTAATACAAATATAAATTTGTGGGCATTAACGAATGATGACGGTACTTTAAATTCAATAAAGATGGTCAATAAGTTAGTAAATTCACTAGGGAAAATTAGTCATTACTCAAAGGCATCAATACACAGAAGGCAAGAGGCCGCTACTTTGCAATTAACATCCTATGAGTGGAATTTTGATATAGTTCCCGCCTTTTATACGGATACTGGCTATTATCTTATTCCCGATGGAAACGGTGACTGGAAAGCTACAGACCCTCCAATTGATCAAGAAAACACATCTTCAGTTAATCAGATGCATAGCGGTAAGATTTTACAAATTATCCGCACGCTAAAATATTGGCAAAAACGGAAAACCATGCCAACTATGTCATCTTATCTATTTGAGGTCATCATTCTTGATTATTTTTCGAAGAAACAAGAAGTTTCTAATTTCATTGACCTTGAATTGAGAGATTTTTGGGGGCATTTGAATATAGCAATATATTCATCCTTTCAAGATCCTAAAGGATTTTCAGGGGAATTAAACAATCTTAGTTTTGATGAAAAAAGTAAAATATCTACTAAAGCGAGTGAAGATAGTATAAAAGCAAGCGAAGCTATTAGATTAGAAACTCAAGTTAAAGATCAAGAAAAAGCAATTAAAAAATGGGCAGAAATATTTGGAGGAGATTTTCCCAGTTATGGCTAACACACCTATTAAAAGTGATCCTATAAAAAAAGTTTATTACGACCCAATTGAACTGTCAGACAAGTTTCTAGGGATTTTATTTTGGATTTCGGCTGTTTTGTCATTTTTTATTGCATTTATAGATATTCCATCAAACCCTAAAATTTATAGCTATATTCAAATTGCATTCTTCATATTTGTTTTATTAACGTTTGCATTAGACATTTTTAATCGACTATATTTAAAACCTAGAGCAGATGATATGCGCATGAAAGATTTTCTATCTCACGCATATGGCATACCACTTAATCATAGCCAAACATATAATTATTACAACAATAACGAAACCATTCCAATTAGAAAAATAGCCGCTCAACTTCTAGAAAACTCTATGCATAGTAAATCTACTGCGTTAGAAATGGCAAAAAAAACACGACTCATAACTGTTGTTTATATAGCAATATTTTTTATCATTTGTATAAATAGAACCACAGCATTCGAGATTATATCAATTGCAGCTCAAATAATATTTGGGGAACATATACTTTCATCTTTAATAAGAACTGAATGGACACGAATACGGCACGAGCGAGTATATGAAGATATTTATAATTTATTTCAGTTCAATCCTGCAAAAGAGCAATTTGAAATAAAAACACTGGAAGGTTTAACTAAATATGAAACCACCAAAGCAAATGGAGGAGTTTTACTTTCATCAAAAGTTTTTGATTCAAATAACACCAGTGTTTCAGATGATTGGGATAAATTAAGATCTAAGCTGAATATTCTATAACAAGCTAATACATACACGCATAACCTAGCTCTAAGTTTTACCTGCATTGGCGCATCACTAAATTTCAGGTGTTCTCACTCATTCATTTCTACAAATTGCTTTCCCCAAAGCTGATGCTCAACACTAAGGTTCTACGCAGCACGAAAAACACCGTAGAACCGTCAAAGCCAATGTTTATAAGCCTTTCAGCGTAATTTTATGGTTCTACGCAGAATGTCAAAACTTATTCTAAAAAGTACTATTAGCGAGTAACGGTTACTTATACCTACCTTTATATATTTTTAATATTATTGAGTAGAACCGTAGAACCTTAATGAAAAGGCTTATGGTTGCTGGGCTTAACGACCCTACGCACTCAATTTTTACCCGTAGGATTGGGTAGAACTGTTGACCTAAGCTGGTGGATTGTCGCAATAATAGATGGCGAGGGCGAAGCGCCACTAACCCCTTAGTTCAGGACTGTTGAGAACTTCATAGCCGAACTGACGAAGAAAGGTAAGATGGTGATTTGTAATATCCTCGGTTTCAGTTAGCCCATTCCTGCTCCTAGACACAGTGCCAAACGAAGCTTTTAATGAAAGAGCTTTTTTGCTTGGAGAGCTATCTACGTGAGCGCCTCCATATTCGTTGGCAGATTTTAGAACAACGTCTTTGCGTAAAAGAGTTATTCCCTCAAAGTGGTAAACGGGTTCTTCCCACCAATCAGTTGCAGTTATGCTTCTCAGCACTTCACCTGCTGAGCGAGTAAATTCCAGCGTATTTCCAAATGTCTGAGGAATAAAAAATCCTATGTCGACGCCATTCAATTGGCTTGGCTGTACCGATTTAGCTGTCGTGCTAAGCTTCGTAGTGCTTTTTTTATTCAGATGAGTAAGTAAAGATACACTTTCTTTTGTGTCATGAAGCAAAACACGAATTGAGACAGCGATTCGCAAAGCCTCCTCAATGTCACCATTATCGTATGCGTCACACGAATTCTGGATGAACTTGAGATGGAATTTCAGCATCTGGTTAAAATCGACGAGAGGAATATGCATCGCTGTGTCCAAGGAAATGAAAAAACCGCTACGAGAGCGGTCTTTTCGCCTCAGACGAAGAGTTAACTTAATAACTTCCGCTAGAGGTGAGTTGTGCCGCAATTGTAAGGCATAAACAAACAAGATTAAATCTTTATTTTCACCCAGCCATTTACAAACGATTTTGATTTTTTATAGTGAACTTTACCCACTATGGAGAATTGAACATCATGCGTAAATTAAACACCGAAGCCGAATTTCAACAAGTCTTGCAGAAATATGAAGACGACCCAGCCTTCGCCACCATGGAAGGTTATCGGGATTACCGAAGCTTCAATATGTTTGTGGTGAGAGTTAAGCGTTTTCTATCCACCACACATTACCGTCTGAAATGTTTAATGCCCTTTATTTTGGTATGTAGCATCGCCGTCATCGTAGGCGAAATGTTAAGTCAAATATTGGACAAGTGGTTTTCATAATGGCAACCTCAACTACCCAGCTGTTATGGCGCTCACGGTTCTCAGTGCAATTGCTACATGACGGTAATAAACGCATCATTTACTTTGAAGATTTCGCGGTAGCCTCCATTGGCTTAGGTTTGATAGGCTTTGTTGTTGCAACCAGTGTGTCATGGTTAGTCAATTTACCCATATTACCCAGACCACCTGCCACCGAATATGTGAGTCAGTCATACCTTAGCCATTTAGGGTATTGGTCTAAGGGTTTCATCAATAATATTTTTCCAACCCGTTTTGAGCATGAGGCATGGGTTTATTACCGTTATTTAGAAACTTTGCAGCATTACCAGCTGGATTACACCATTACCACAAGGTTTTGGTTTGGGTTGTTGGTGGGTGCTATTGGCTTTATTAAGGGCTTGAAATTAGTTTGGCAAAATCCCATCCAGCAACAAATTGAAGTCCACATGCAGGGTTTGCAGGTGCATGAGTTTAAAGTAGCTGAAACCAAGTTATTGGCACACTTCAAGAATGAGCTGAAGAAACACGGTGCCTTCACCAGAATTTCAGACAAGGTCGATTTGTCCATGAAACGGGTATTCAGTCACCATTTGATATTTGGTGCGTCAGGCACAGGTAAATCGCAATATATGGCGAGCGCCATCAAGAGTGCGATTGATAAGAAATTGAAGGTGGTGGTGTTAGACCCTAAATATGAGTTTACCAAAGCCTATTATAAGAAAGACGGCACCTGTGCCATTTTAGACCCCACCGACGCAAGAAGTCATGTCTGGGATATTGCCCGTGATTTGTATTCCATCGGACTTATTAAAAAATTAGCTGCCGCTATTATCCCCAGCAGCAATGACCCGATGTGGGCAAATGCAGCGCGATCTATCTTTGTCGGCATGATCGTGTATTTGCGAGCCAACTTTAAAGATGTAAAAGGTGTGCCTAACTATAACTGGCAAGATATAGCCGACATATTGGTATCCAGTCCTGAAGAACTCATCCACATGATGCAGCATTATTACCCAGAAGCATTAAAACTGGTAGGTGAATTAAATGTAGAAACCAATCAAGTCCAGTCGAACGCCACCACCGCAGGCATTATGATTAACCTGTTGTCATTTATGGGTGGACTGCGTGATTTGGCAAGATTCTGGTATGTAGACGCTGACAAACCGCAGAAGAAAATCAGCCTATATCGCTTTATGACCGATAGCCATTACAAAATAAAGACCATATTTATTAAGCCTAACGATACCGAGGGTGAAATGAGCACAGGCATTATCAGAGCCATATTGGTGTATTCCATTTCACTATTAGATAGTCCCAAGATACCTGACAGCAATACGCCCAGAGGCATGTTCTTTTTAGATGAATTCCAAGCCCCAGGTAAACTGGAAACAGAAACAGGTCAACCCGTGATTGATAAACTGGTAGACCGTGGACGTTCCAAGCAGTTCGGTTGCTACTTGGCTTCACAAGCAGTGTTGCAACTTTATAAGGTTTACACCAAGGAAGATGTGGATAGTTGGCGTGAAACTACTTCTAACTTTATTTTGACAGGTGCGCCACTGGGAGAAACGGCTAATAAAGTGTGTGAGTTTTTAGGTGAGCAATTTGTTGATAAATTGCATGTGTCCATGAGCTATGGCAATGGTGGTTCTCCAAGTGCCAATCGCAATTATCAGGAACATTCTAAAAAAGCGATGTTACCCAGCCAATTAACCAGTAAGTTAGAAATCAGCGATACGCATATACGATATTTGGCTTTATTCAGGGGCATACCTGACGCCTACATACTGGAAAAGCCTTTTGTAAATATCCCAGAAATCCACCCGATTTGGATTGAAAGGCCACAACTTGAAACCACGGTCAACCTTAACTCACGTGTTAAAAGCTTACTAACCACTCAAATGGCTGGTGGACAAGCCATAACGAATGAAGCCCCAGCACCAGAAGTGGTAAAAAATTTAGTTGAGGAATTTGACGAAGAATCTGGTGAGATTGGTATGTGGGTTGATACTGGTCAACACATGGACGAAATGAGTAAGGAGGAGCGTGAATTTGCCGAAGAAGACGAGAGTGTTGCAGGTGAAGTGCTTAATGGAATGGTGACTGAACCTATGATTGATTCGCATGGTGTATCCACCATTTTGGACTTACTGGTAAAAATCACCGAGAAAACCAACAACCCGCAGTCAAATAAAACACTGCAAAAATATATGATGAGCGCAAAGCGTCAAATTTAAATTGACAGATAATTGAATCGCAAGCAATCTGAGCATGTATTTTATTTAACCATAACTCACTAAGGGAAAACTATGAATAAAGCTGAACTAATTGAAGCCGTCGCGGAAAGTGCTGGTCTGTCTAAAGCGAGTGCTGGTCGTGCTATTAATGCAACTGTTGCGGCAATTACAGAGGCACTTAAAAAAGGTGAGACTGTTCAGCTCATTGGTTTTGGCACATTCAAGGTGACACAACGTTCTGCTCGTACTGGTCGCAATCCAAGTACAGGCATTCCTATCAAGATCGCTGCACGTAAAGCCCCAGGTTTTACAGCAGGTATGGCATTGAAAGATGCTGTTAATTAAGCCTTGCTATTGAATTGAACAAAAGGAGCCTCGCGCTCCTTTTATCATTATGGCGTCTCACCACCATATTTTTCTTGGGGGCTTATTTTCTTAAATGCTGATTGATATAAGTGGCGAGTCCACGTCCACGCGTTGCTAAAACCTTCATTTGGTCTATATGGTGCTTGGTATGTTCTAAATCGGTATATGGATAGGCTTTGGGCTTAGTTTTAAATTTGATGTTGATGAAATCATCCCCGATTAAATAGCTTTCAATGCCTGATGTGCCCGATGTATCTCCGTAAATTTGCATGTCTAGTTCCTGTTAAGATTGGTCTTGGTAAGTAATATGGGGGCAAATAGTTAACCTTCAATAAGCCTAGCAACCTCACCACCACAGACGGCACAGCGTCCATTCAGCACAAGGTCGCCATCTTTAACCGAACCCTTGTAATCAACGATTTTTACTGCACCACGGCAATGACCACAAAATACATTAGCGAGTAATTGTGGTTTTACTGACGCTGGAATGGTTGCCCAGAATTCCGCAGCCTTGGGTGTAAATTCAGGTAATTTTGATACTGTCATTTTTACGTGCCTGCTTTATGATTATTCCATTCATTTTAATGGATAACCCATCGTTAAACGAGCCTATAAAACACAAGCAATAAACCACCTCCACAAAACACAGCCCCAGACCACACAGCCAAGTCTCTCAGCACTCGCGCCTTAGTCCAGATATTATTAACGGCAATCGTATGTTGCTTCAAATACTCATGGGTCATTTTCTTAAAAATCACAGGCAATATTTCACTCGCCGCTTTGCCTATAATATCCTTGGTTTGTTCCTTAACTAATTTTTTTACGTCACTTAAGGCTAGCACAATCTCATTAGCTCTGCTTAAAACGTCCTCATGTTTTTGCATGGCTAACATCAAGCTGTTTTCATGCGTGGCTAATAATTTG
>Ga0265593_1001188_pt1 | contig 12440 bp, 13 predicted proteins | sample saktaG_8_FD_190136 | JGI IMG/M metagenome (GOLD analysis project Ga0265593, IMG submission 190136) | Saline water microbial communities from Sakinaw Lake, British Columbia, Canada - sak_2011_5_24_36m | ecosystem: Environmental > Aquatic > Non-marine Saline and Alkaline > Saline ...
TAGGCAGTTTAGCAAATATTGGATGTGCGGCAATACCATAGTGGGCTGGATAAAATACGCCAGCTAAAAATAGACCATTGGGCGGAGCTGTCACACTTGCCTTACTTCTATCGTTAAGGGAAAGTAACTCGACCGTCCAGTCAGGTGTTTTTTTTGCAGTGCCTATGTCCATTAATACACCGACGATATTTCTTACCATGTGATGTAAAAAAGCATTGGCAGATAATTCTACATATACGTAATCATGCTCTCTGTACACATTGATAAAATAGAGTGTGCGACAGGGGCTTTTAGATTGGCAACCAGCCGCTCTAAACGAAGAAAAGTCATGATGTCCAATTAACGCTTGAGCCGCTTCGTGCATTTTTTCAGCGTCTAAAGACGTACCTTGCCAAGTGGTTTGTTGATGATAAAGCGCAGATTTTGTGGCACGATTATAAATAACGTAGCGATAAAATCGAGCAATAGCGCTGAACCGAGCATGAAAGTCAGTAATTGCAGGCCGAGCCCAGATGATTTTAATATCAGCAGGCAAATGACTATTGCCTCCCAATGTCCACGCCTCTAGCGGTCGTTGCGCACAGCTATCAAAATGCACAATTTGTTCTAGCGCATGAACACCCGTATCAGTACGCCCCGCACACTGAACGCTAATAGGATGGTTAGCAATTTTTGCTAAAGCCAACTCTACGCAGTGTTGAACACAGCGACGTTGAGCTTGTGTTTGCCAACCAGAAAAACTAAAACCATTGTATTCAATACCTAAGACAATACGAGTGTTACTCATGAATGAATACCCGTGTGCGCACTGGAATGCGTGCAAACAATTCCATAATGTCGTTATTTTTCATACGAATACATCCGTGAGAGGCAGGCGTTCCGGTAATGAAATCATCAGGGCAGCCATGAATATAAATATACCGCCAAGCGCTATCCACCATACCATAACGATTGCGCTGAGGTTCTAAACCACTTAACCATAAAATGCGCGTTAAAATCCAATCTCGTTGAGGATAGTGCAACGCCCAGTCAGCTTGATAAATTTCACCCGTGGGACGACGACCAACAAATACCGTATGCAATGGCAGTTGGTCGCCTATTTTAACGCGCACACAATGCCAACCACGCGGCGTGCATTCGCTTCCACGACGTTCACCCACCCCTTTTTTTGCCGTTGATATGGGATATTTTTTAATTACAGCGTCAGCCGCACATAAGCTAAGCATCTGTGCTGAGATAGAAATATCAAGGTGCAACGCTGGGGCGTTAGAGGCCATTGTTAATCGTGCTGGGGTCTGCATTCTCATGAAATAAACGTAAATAAAATCAATTTGATAAGTATTTAACACGCTTGGGGTAGGGGCGCTATTTATAAGTTTATTAACATTATAGTTGCCCTCGTTAGTTAAACAACCTTTGCATGATGACTTAGAAAGGCAGTGGGGGATATGAATTATAAGGCAACTTGCCTTAGGGAAAGAAAATAGGCTAATTATATTGTTAAGTGGCTACAGTATGAAGCAGCAGTGACTATTAATAAATAAGGGCATCCAAGCATTGTGAATACCCTTATTTATCCTTCCGTCAAGCATTAAGGACGATAATCGCCATTTGATAATAATGTAAACAGCATGGGTAATAGTACAAAAATACTCATTAATAGGCCAACGCCACCCAGCGCAATAATTAAGGCTTTTAACGTGCCTTTTAAATTGTTGCCTTCATTAGCGTCTTCAGGTGAATCTGAGGAATGGGTCGTGTTTGTGTCGTGGTCTGACATAGTATTCTCCAACGTGGAAATTGATTTAGGTTAATTGAGTAGAAAGCACAGACAATTTACCGTTAAATTTTATTTAAGCAAACCTTTTAATATTCAATTAGTTAAAATAAATTTTGAGTGTTTGAAGGGGGTATTATGGGCTAAGAGTGTTAATCACGAAGTTAATTTATATTTCTCTCTAATGCTTCAGATTATGACGGGGTGTTGTGTGGCGCAGTGTGGCTTAATGATGACGTTCAGATCCTTTCGTGGTGAAAAGGTAAGGACGAGTAAGTAGGCTTCAGTCTTTTTAACGAAGGTAAAGCCATTGGACTCCATGTTTACGGTGAGGATGATAATGAGCAGTGTGGTGCGCTCAGTTGTTTCTTGTTTGCCAAGCCATTTGATTATTTACAATAACGTTCAGCGCCTTAATTTTCCATAGTCACGACCTTAGTCGCACTATTACTCAACAGCCAGTGGTGGCTGTTGGTTTCTAGCTTTATTCGTCCACGGATAACTTTGTTCATAACCAGGTGTACTCCAATCAATCTCGCCTGGGAGTTCAATAATGTTATGAAAATCATGGTAGTTTAATTCTCTAACGCCATCTGCACGAATTTTTAGTACATCAGCGAAGCGTGCATTCCAGGCAATATCTTGTAATTGATAATTATGATGTGCATGAATTAATTGCCCAAGTGTTTGGTCTTGCGCAATAAAGGTAACTAAAAATTCTGCATTTAAGCTGGTTAGATGTTGCATTGAATCGGCGCCCCACAAGGGGCTAGATTGGTCTATGCGATGCATTGCTGTCCAGGTTAAACGGAAATGATCAGTACGACTGCGAACTAAAGGTAGGTCAAGGGGATACCGTACTGTTTCACCTTCAAGGGTTTGTTCGGTGATTAACATGGCGACGCGTAACTGCGCTTCGACAACATTGTTATGACGCCAGTTAGCTAAACGAATTTGTAAATGTGGCACGCCATTGCGGGCGTTGACGACTATTTTTTCCGTAAATAACACCTTTGCATTGACCCGAGATAAGCGCGAAAACGCTGCGCCTGTGATGACTGCGGTGCTAAAAATACCAACAAAGGCTTCCGTTATGGCAATTAAATTAGCCCAGCGTGTTGCAGGTGTTAAATACCCATAACCAATGGTGGCAAAAGTTTGGATAGAAAAGTAAAACGTATCTTCAAAACTTTGATTGCGTGCATTGAAAATATTGTTTGGTTCAAGCAAATATAAGCAGGTAAAAAAAACGTTAAGTAGTATAAACATAGCTGCACATAAACCTAAAAACTGAAACCATGAGCATTGCATTAACCAATGATACACATCAAGGTGAGGAATTAAGCTGCGTCCTTTAATCTGCATTTGGAAGTAGTTTGTTTTTTTATCCCGATATTGCGTTTTGGGTTGAGCCATTACGTTCTCCAGTGTTTAAATAACTTATATGTATTTAGAAAAGTTAAAGCGGCGTAGCTTACTTGTTTGCAGTTGTTTAATACGCTGTCTTGGGGTGTGGAGAAGTGAAAATTTAGCCACTAAGCGGTTTAAATTAGGAAATTTTTAATCATCTGCTATTGTCGTACAATACCTATTACACAACAATAGTTAAAGCCGTTAGTTGTCAGATCAGGTTAACTTAGTGCATTATTGTGTCAACATTTTTTTATCAAATGAGGCTTTACTTGTGAAAAATCAATCCATAACGGCATCTCGTTGGTTTAATTCCTCTACATCAATTTTAGTGCTGATGATGGTTATGGGTGCCATACTTTCAGAGTCGGTGTTAGCAAAGAGTTACAGCTCGCGGAGTTCATCTAGCACTAGATTTAAGTCGACTAGAGCGTATTCTGCACCCAGTCCGGGGTGGTCTAGGCCAGCGTATAGCAGTAAAAAAACATCAGTTAGTTCAAAATTTGGTACCCAGTATAATTCCACATTTGAGCGTCAATATACACAACAGTCTGCAAAGCGTGCCTATAACGCCTTGCCAAATTCGGTAAGTTCTACGAAGCCACGTTATTTTCCTCCGGCTGATTTGCAACGATACCGTAGCTCGTATTCTAGTCATGCGTGGTATCGGCAAGCTCAGCGTTCGCCCAATCGTTGGCATGAACGCACCCAATATTATCAAGCGCAAGCACCGATGACAGTTAATGGTGGTAGCCATACGTTTGGCTTGTTATCAGGATTATTTTTATACAGTTTATTAAATAATAATGCTTCAGCCGGACAATACGCCTATCACCATCAGCAAGATCCAGATTATCAAAAATGGCGTACTGAGGCAGATCAGTTAGCCAAAGACAATGTCGACTTGAAAGCGCAATTAGCTTCTTTGGATGCAGTTAAAAACAGCCAAACTGCCACGCCAATTAACCCTAATTGGTTGCCTGCTAATGTTCCTGTTGCAGCAGTTATGTCTGAGGAAGCCTTAAAGTCCAGTCAAGCTGATTTTAAGATTTGTGTTGGTTCAGAGGGGGGCGCGTATTACAAAATTGCACAATCGTTAATGTTGCCGGCGTTAGTCGAATGGGTTAATGTGAGCCCAATTATCACTCAGGGCACGCCTGAAATTTTAGCCAAATTAGCAAGTGGTGACTGTGATGCTGGGTTTATTCAAGGCGATGCAGATTACGATGCACAACAATTGGAGGTGTTATTTACGCCTTTTTTGGAAGCCGCGCATTTAGCCTGTAGTACAGCGTTGTCCATTACCAAATTATCTGAGCTTGCTGATAACGAATTATGGATTCCAAATCGGTCTGGTTCTAGTTTATCTTGGCAACGCTTTGTGGCGTTAAATCCTGCTTATCAACGCGTTAAGCTTAGGTCGGCGGTAAATTATCAAGATGCAATTTTGAAAGCCATTGCGCAGCGTGCTTGTTTGTTTTATATGGCGGCGCCACATGCGGCAGCTATTGATCGCTTAATTGATCGAGATGACTTGCAGTTGCTGGCTATTGATGATGAAAAACTAACGCAAAGTAAGGTTTATCAAAAGCGCACCTTATCTTCTGCTGATTACAGTAAGGCCATTCAGGCAAAAGGAGTGTTTGGTGATCGTTTTGTTGCGACGGTTGTCACCCCTGCGCTGTTTGTCATGCGCACCAATTGGCGTACAACACACGCTGATAGTGCGGCAAAAATTGCCTTAGCACTGACTGATCTTGAGAACAATTACAAAGAGGCCGTGAAACAATAATGTTTAGCAAATTTACCCCTTCAAAACCGCATGGATTGCAGGTATCTTTGACCAGTCATCTTGAAGTTAATTTGGTCGATACACTTGGCGTGGACTTACATCCTGCTTTTGTTCGTCCAGAAGGACTTTTTTTTATTAAGGCAATTGGTGAAAACTTTGCGCAGGATCAACTTATCGATACCTGTATTTATGCTGAGAATAAGGGCAACTTTTATGTGTTTGCTATTACCTTGGCAGAGAATAAAGTAACGTCCGTTAGTCTGTATCAAAATATTTTAACGCTTACGCCAACAGAGGAAGAGTGGGTGGAGGTGTTGCATGATATGGCCAGTCCTGAGTTTGAGATGGATGATATTATTTTTACTCGTACCGTGGGTGGCGCGAGTCAACAGGCTGAATTAATTAGATTTACGGAACGATTGCAAACGGAAAGTGGGGTTGCTGAAGGCGAAAATTCGTTAATGATCTTTGCTAGAACAGTGCCGTCAAGCACGTGTGTGGAAAAACTCCGTATTGTCGTTGAAGTAAGTGAGCAAGCACAGCGTGCAGAGGTTGGTTTTTATGTAGGTTTTGATATTGATCCAGCACTGTTTACCTTATTAGGCTAGTATTGACGTTGAATTTTTCTTGCTGAGCAGCGTTGAAGTGCTGCGTGAGAGCAATTAATTAATTAATTTTACACATTAGGAAGTAGACATGGCATTTTTTAAAAATTACGGTATTCAAAAAGCGAAAGATTTGGCAAATTTATTAGGTGAGGCAATTGTTAAGTTTGATCCTGAAGGTGCAACTGAGGCGGCAATTGCAGAAATAGAGGAAAAATTTGATAAATTAAATTTGACATTTTCTAAAGCAAAACAAGCATTTGTTAAAGAAGATAACGAGGCACGTACAATTATTGCTCTGTATAACCAACGCTTAGCGGCGGCTGAACATTTGCAGACACTGCCTGAAAAAGCTGAGGCTTTAACGCAATTAGTGACGTTATTGGAAACAATGCACGCTGATGTGGAAAGAGAAAAACAGGAGGCAGACGAGGCAAAGCAATATATGCAAGAATTAGAGGGCTTAGTTAAACAGTATGCGTCGAAATTAACCAGTGCACGCGCGACCGTTGAGCAAGCTAAAAAAGCGATGGAGCGAGCAAAGTTAATCAAAGAACAAGCGTTAGAAAAAGAAGCCGCAGCAAAAATGGCAAGTGGTTTATCAGGAAGTTCGTCGTCGTTAAGTTCAGCTTTGGATCACATGAATCATTTAGCTGAACAATCATTGGTGGCCGCTGATGCGGCTTCACGTAAAGCTAGTTTATTGCAACCTACCGTGATTGAAGATAATCCAGATATTAAAGCGGCGATGGCTGCGGTCAGTGGTCAGCCAGAGTTAAGTGCAAGCGTTCAAGATCGCTTAGCCGCACTTAAAAAAATAGCGTAACGTTGGCCGTGTATTGGCAACTGCTGGGGCGGTATTATCAGGATACAATTCAGCTTATAATAACGCCATTAGCAGGTGGGAGTGTTGACGTTCAGCTACGTTTTTGACGTAGGTTTTTAGTTTGATAATAAAAAAGGATAGGTTCATGAGTAAAATAATCACCAAAGCAGTTTTTCCTGTTGCAGGTTTGGGTACACGCTTTTTACCTGCAACTAAAGCTAGTCCAAAAGAAATGTTGCCTATTGTGGATAAACCATTGATTCAATATGCTGTGGAAGAAGCGGTTGCGGCAGGTATTGATACCATGGTGTTTATTACTGGACGTAGTAAAAATGCGATTACAGATCATTTTGATAAAGCCTACGAATTGGAAAAAGAGCTTGAGGCAAAAAATAAAGTCGAAACATTAAATTTAATTCGCGATATTTTACCGGCACATGTTTCGTGTATTTTTATTCGTCAAGCCGAGGCGCTTGGTTTAGGTCATGCTGTTTATTGTGCGCGTCCTGTTATTGGCGATGAGCCTTTTGCTGTTATCTTAGCCGATGATTTAATTGAAGATGCTGGGCGTGGTTGTATGGCGCAAATGGTAAAATTGTATGAACAAAATCATTGTTCAATTTTAGGTGTTGAGCGTGTTAATCCTTCTGATACAGGAAGCTATGGCATAGTCAAAACGGCTGACTTCACCGGCTTATCTGCTGTTGTGGAAACTATCATTGAAAAGCCTAAGCCAGAAGATGCGCCTTCTAATTTAGCGGTGGTTGGACGTTATATTTTAAGCCCAACTATTTTCGATAAAATTAAAAAAACCGGGCGCGGCGCAGGAGGTGAAATTCAGCTTACTGACGCTATCGCTGAGTTAATGTTAGATGAGCAAGTGTTAGCGTATGAATTTGAAGGTCGGCGTTATGATTGTGGCTCAAAGTTAGGTTTTTTAATTGCTACTGTAGAGCATGGTATGTTGCACAAAGAGCTTAAAGATGATTTTCTTGCTTACTTAAGAAAATTGATTAAAGCCCATAAAAATTTAAATGGTTCTGTGCAGTAAGCAGACATTTTTATAGAAAATAAAAAAGGCAACCTAGGTTGCCTTTTTTTATGCGTATTATAATTTTTCTTTAATACGTGCTGCTTTACCTGTTAAGTTGCGTAGGTAATACAGTTTGGCTCTGCGCACATCACCCCGACGTTTGACAATAATTTCACTAATCATTGGGCTATGTGTTTGAAAAACACGCTCTACGCCGGTGCCGTGGGAGATTTTTCTTACTGTAAACGCAGAATTTAAGCCACGATTACGTTTAGCTATCACAATCCCTTCAAATGCCTGAATACGTTCACGTTCCCCCTCTTTTACTTTTACTTGAACGACAACAGTATCACCAGAATTAAAATCTGGGATTTGTTTTAATTGTTTTGCTTCTAGTTCATCAATAATATTGCTCATTGTTATACCTTAAATGGGTTTGATTCTAATATAAATTCATTCAGCAAATTTTTTTGTTCTGCATTAAGTTGCTTGTTTTTTAATAAATCAGGTCGTTTTTGCAATGTTCTGCCTAACGCCTGTTTGCGTCGCCAACGATCTATATCTGCATGATGACCACTGGTTAGTACGGTGGGCACTGTCGTTGCTGCTATAGTTTCAGGGCGCGTATAATGGGGGTAGTCTAATAATCCGTCTGTGTGTGAGTCGTATAATGCAGACTCGCTATCACCTAATACGCCAGGGATTAAACGGAGCATTGCGTCAATCACAATAAGTGCTGCAAGTTCTCCGCCACTAATAACATAATCGCCAAGTGACCATTCTTCATCACAATCAAGCGTAATAAAGCGTTCGTCAATTCCTTCATAGCGTCCTGCAACTAAAATGATTTGCGAAAGATTAAGCGCTTCTGATAATACCTGTTGGGTGATGACTTTACCTTGTGGGCTTAGGTAAATGACTTTACTAGACTCGCCCGCTTGGTAATTTTTTTTAGCATCAGTGACAGCGTCGTGGAGTGGTTGGTATTTCATTACCATGCCAGGACCTCCGCCATAAGGACGATCATCGACAGTTTTGTGCTTGTCGATGACATAATCCCTTGGGTTCCAAACATTTACGCGAGCTAAATTAGTTTCTAAAGCTTTACCTGTGACGCCATGGCCTGCTGCTTGAAGCACCATTTCTGGAAATAAGGTAATGACATCAAATTGCATAGGGGTTCATTAAAACTCTGGATCCCAGTCAACAATCATTTTCTTTTCTGGCAAATCAATGCTGATGATAACCTGACCATGAATGAATGGAATGGCATACTCTCGCTCACCTTTGATAATCATTACATCGTTGGCACCTGTTTCTAGCATGCTATCAATATAACCTAAAGGCACATTGGATAGCGTTGACACGGCTATTCCTAGTAAGTCAGACCAATAATACTCACCTTGTTGAGGGCGTGGTAATTGCTCTTGTCGAATAAAAATTTCTGAGCCAATGAACGTGTCAGCTTGATTTCTGGTATCTATCTCTTTAAGTTTTGCAATGACATTTTTGCCATGTAATGCGCCGTCAGAGAGTGTGTAATTAGCAGGTTCAGCATGAGGTTTTTTTATTATCCACGGTGTAAAATCTAAAATTCTTGCACGCTCATCTGTGAAAGAAAAAATTTTTAACCACCCTTTAATGCCAAAACTGCTGGTTATTTCGCCAATTTTTATAAGTTTAGTATCTGGCAAGCGATTAAGCTGCTATTTTTGCAGCGTCTTTAATCAACTTTGCAACGCGATCATTTGCATCGTCTTTAATCAACTTTGCAACGCGATCAGAAGGTTGCGCACCATTTGAACGCCAGTAATCAACGCGTTCGCTATTTAAGCGTAAACGTTCTTCATTGCCCCGAGCAAATGGGTTAAAAAAGCCGATCCGTTCTATATAACGTCCATCACGACCGTTACGGCTATCGGTTACAACAACATGATAAAAGGGGTGATTTTTTGAACCCCCTCTTGAAAGACGTATGGTTACCATCTAATTTCCTCAAAAAAACATTTAGTAAAAGTTAGCCGACGCATTTTACGCGAATTTGTTGATATGTGAAGAAAAAAATGCGGGGCGAGTGATTTATCAACACGATGATGAGTTAAATTTACCGTCGCATAGTATTACGAACATTGCTTTTAATGCCTCGCATCATATTTGCCATGTTGCCATTTTTCATTTTTTTCATCATTTTTTGCATCATGATAAATTGCTTTAGGATGCGATTAACATCTTGTATTTCTTGACCAGAGCCAGCAGCAATACGTTTTTTGCGATTGCCTTTGATCAAATCAGGAAAGCGTCGTTCTTGTTTAGTCATTGAGCAAATAACGGCAATTTGACGGGCGATCATTTTGTCATTTACCTTGTCGCGCATTTCTTGAGGGATGTTGTTTGCGCCGGGTAATTTTTCCATCATGGAGCTAATTCCCCCCATATTTTGCATTTGTTCTAGTTGTTCACGGAAATCATCGAAGTCAAAACTTTTGCCTTTTTTAATTTTTTGAGCAAATTTTTCAGCTTTTTCTTTATCAACTTTTTGTTCGATTTCCTCGATTAAGCTCAGCATATCACCCATCCCTAAAATACGGGAGGCGATTCGATCTGGATGGAAGAGTTCGAGTTCGGTAGATTTTTCACCCATTCCTATAAATTTAATGGGTTTTCCTGTGATGTGGCGTATGGATAAGGCGGCTCCACCGCGTGCATCGCCGTCTGCTTTAGTTAGGATTATACCTGTTAATGGAAGCGCTTCATTGAAGGCCTTTGCCGTGTTTGCAGCATCTTGCCCCGTCATGCTGTCTACGACAAACAGGGTTTCGGTGGGTTGAATGGCGTCATGAAGGGCTGTTATTTCCGTCATCATGTCGGCGTCAATATGCAGGCGTCCAGCGGTGTCAATGATGATGACGTCAAGAAATTTCTTTTTGGCCGCAGCAATTGCATTGGTAGCAATGTCGATAGGTTGTTGCGAGGTGTCGCTGGGAAAGAAGTCCAGCGCTAAGTCTTCAGCAAGCACCTGTAGTTGTTTTATCGCGGCCGGACGATAAATATCAACACTGACAACGCCCACTTTTTTCTTTTGTGTGTGTTGCAGCCAGCGACCTAATTTACCAACGGTAGTGGTTTTACCCGCACCTTGTAAGCCTGCCAATAAGATAACTACAGGCGGATTGGCCTTAAGGTTAAGACCTTCATTGGCTTCACCCATTACCTTGATTAATTCTGCATTAACCACTTTAATGAAGGCTTGACCAGGTGACAGGCTAGATTGAACTTCTTTGCCCATGGCGCCGGTTTTAACATGCTGAATAAATTCGGTAACCACTGGAAGCGCAACATCTGCTTCTAATAAAGCAAGCCGTACTTCGTGTAAGGTGTCTTTGATATTGTCTTCAGTCAGGCGACCTTGACCTTTTAATTTTTTAAGCGTGTTACTGAGTCGGTCGGTTAAATTATCAAACATAGTATTTTTATTAAAGGTATAGGATGATTATCTAAATACAATTGCATTAGGACTATTTAATTCAATATATTACCATAGCTATTAACGTGATTGTATCAATACAGGTAGCCATGAAAGAGTGTGTGTTATCATGTGCAAACTGTTTAATTTTCTTAAAAAACAATGAGTTATTATTTTATAGCAGGGTTTTCAATAGGTCTGTACGTGCTAAGTTCAGGGCTTATTGTGCGCCATTTTACGCAAAAGACAACTCAACATGTGCCACTTTATTTAGCATGCTTAGCGGTTGTTGGGCATTTGCTTTATATTGTTTTGGGGTGTGTAGCGCAGCAAGGGTTTAGTTTCAGTTTTGTTGCGACGTGTTCTTTTGTCAGTATGATTGTGGCACTATTATTACTTTTGGCTGCAATCACTAAGCCAGTAGCTAAATTGGGTGTAGCTGTTTTTCCTATTGCGGCCTTAATGCTGAGTTTAACCATGTCTTTTGATGATACGGCGCAACCAATGCCGGTGTATCATTGGACTATGGCGAGTCATATTTTAACGTCGATTATTGCCTTTAGTTTGTTAAATATTGCCGCCTTGCAAGCGGCATTGTTGGCGTTTCAAGATCAACAATTAAAAAGCCACCCGCCTAAGCGTTTTGTTCATGCACTGCCTTCTTTGCAGGCGATGGAGGCTTTATTATTTGAAATGTTGGCGGCAGGATTATTTTTTTTAACGTTGTCGCTGGTTAGTGGTTTTATTTTTTTAGAAGATGTTTTTGCTCAACATTTAGTGCATAAAACGCTTCTGTCATTACTGGCATGGTTTATTTTTGCTGGTTTATTGCTAGGCAGAAAATGCTATGGATGGCGGGGTACGTTAGCCATACAATGGACAGTGTTTGGTTTTTTTCTCTTGTTGTTGGGGTATTTTGGAAGTAAGTTTGTGTTAAAACTTATTTTACATCGATGAGATTATTATAAAATTTGCTCTTCTTGTGCCACGCTTACTAATTAAGCATGTATCATATTGAGCCTTAGCTTGCTTAGTCACTCCCTTTACTATTATTTAAATGTCCTTGAAGTCCAAAAAAAAAGTTGATTTTAATTCAACAAATGATCCCTTTGCTCAGCGTGAAGCTGAAAAATACGAAAATCCAATTCCCAGCAGAGAATTGATTATTCAATTGCTCGAGCATTTAGGAAAACCTCTTCTGCGTAAAGAAATTATTGCGTCTTTTCAGTTGGAAACAGAAGAGCAACTAGAAGCGCTTCGAAGACGCTTACGTGCGATGGAACGCGATGGGCAATTATTGTTTAATCGGGAGCAGCGCTATTGTCTGGTTAATAATAAAGATTTAATTGTTGGACGAATTATTGGCCATGCAGATGGCTTTGGTTTTATTCGCCCTGATGATGGTTCAGAAGATTTGTTTTTATCTCCCCGCGAAATGAATCCCTTATTACACAATGACCGTGCCATGGTGCGTATTGTAGGGATTGATAAAAAAGGTCGGCGTGAATGCGCAGTTGTTGAGATTTTAGAGCGT
>Ga0265593_1001190_pt1 | contig 12439 bp, 9 predicted proteins | sample saktaG_8_FD_190136 | JGI IMG/M metagenome (GOLD analysis project Ga0265593, IMG submission 190136) | Saline water microbial communities from Sakinaw Lake, British Columbia, Canada - sak_2011_5_24_36m | ecosystem: Environmental > Aquatic > Non-marine Saline and Alkaline > Saline ...
TCCTGCATGGCAACAGGGATTTTCTGGTGGGGGAAGGCTTTTGCCGGGAAACCGGCGTGTGTTTGTTGGGGGATTACGCCATCATTGATCTTTACGGAGAATCTGCCCTTGTCACGCATGGCGATTTGCTTTGCACGGACGACATCCTCTACCAAGAGGCGAGAATCCGTGTCCGCGCCGATGCGTGGAAACGCAACGCCTTGGCCAAGCCCTTGCTTGTCCGCCAATGGTATGCCCGATGGTATCGCTTCAAGAGCGGCTTGGACAAGGGCAAGAAGAACCGGGAGATCATGGATGCCAACCCGCAAGCGGTCATCGAAACCCTGCGAGAGTTCGGTGTGTCGATTCTGCTTCATGGCCATACCCACCGTCCGGCCGTGCATGAAATGAATGTCGATGGAAAGCCTGCCCGTCGCTTCGTATTGGCGGAATGGAAGGATACCGGCCAAGTCTTGTGTTGGGGGGGTAAGGGCGAGTGGGTTAGCGAAATTATTGACTGAAATAAACAATGAATACCTCAAACACGCTGCGCTGCAAGCTTTCTTATGAACCGCAAGAACTGAAGTTCGGCACTAGCGGACGAAGGGGGGAAGTCATCCACCTGACGCAACTGGAGGTTTATCTAAACGCGCTTGCGGAATTGGAATACCTACAAGCACTCCCCTTGGGCGATGGCGGCATTGCCAAGGGTGATGAATTCTTCTTTGGCTACGACTTGCGCCCGAGTTCCAGCCGCTATGTCGCGGAGCAGCAGGGCAGGGGGGAGCTTGCCCAGACAATCGAGCAAGCAATCCGTGATGCCGGCATGAAGCCAGTCAATCTCGGTCAAATCCCCACCCCGGCTTTGGCCCATCATGCCTTTACCCAGGGCAAAGGCAGTATCATGGTCACCGGTAGCCACATTCCCTTTGACCGCAATGGCTACAAAACCAACACTTCGCGAGGGGAGTTGCTAAAAAAACATGAGCTTCCCATCCATGGAAAAGTGGCGGAAGTGCGGCAAAGGCTGTATGGCCAATCTTTTGAAGCGTCATTGTTCGATGAAAACGGCCTCTTCAAAGCGGGGCACCGAGACCTTATGCAAGCAGACAATGCGGGTGCCGAAGCCTATATGCGCCGCTATGCCGATTTTTTCGGGGATGTTTCATTGCAAGGAATGCGGCTCGTTGTCTATCAGCACTCGGCGGTCGGTCGCGACATGGTCGTGGAAATTCTCCGCAGACTAGGTGCCGAAGTGTTTGCGATTGGCCGCAGCGAGACCTTCATACCGATTGACACCGAGAATATGGACGGGGGACAGCTTGCTGCCATCCAGCGCTTGCACGATGAGGCGTCCGCCCGGCAGGGAAGGATTGACGCGGTCATTTCCACAGACGGTGACTCTGACCGGCCTATGATCTTGGGTGTCGATGCCGGCAAAGTCCATTTTTTCGGGGGTGATTTGGTGGGTATGGTCACCGCCGAATATCTGGCGGCGGACGCAGTGGTTGTCCCCATCAGTTGCAATGACGCCATTGACTTGGGTTCTTTGAAAGATATTACCGCCCCCAAGACCAAAATTGGCTCGCCCTTCGTTGTCGCCGGGATGGAACAGGCCATCGCCCTTGGCAGGCGGGCGGTTTGTGGCTTTGAAGCCAACGGCGGATTTATGACCGGTTCCCCGCTGTTTCGCAATGGAAACTGCTTGAGTCCGTTGCCCACCCGCGATGCGATGCTACCCATCTTGGCGGTACTTTGTGCGGCCAGGGAAAAAGGATTGTCATTAGGTCAATTATTCGGGCTATTACCCCAACGCCATAGTCGGTCCGCCCTGCTCAAGGAATTTCCCCGCTCACGCGGCCAACAAATCGTCGACCGTTTTTCGCCATCAGATGCAAGGGTTGCCGAGGTTCAATACGGGAACGGCAAAACAATTCCATTTGACGAAAACCTCACAAGCTTACTCGGCGACGAAGCCGCCATCCGTCATGCCGAAGCCATTGCCGAAGAGCTTGCCGGCTTTTTCACCCCTGCCATGGGTTTTGGCAGAATCATTCGCATTAATTATGTGGACGGGGTGCGCGTTTACTTTGAAAACGGCGATGTGGCACATATCAGGCCCTCGGGGAATGCCGATGAACTGCGGATATACGCCGTTGCCGATAGTCAAGATCGTGCGGAATCAATCGTCAAATTCGCCATCGGGGAACCGACAGGCATTTTACGCAGCATGGAAAATCTGGTTATGTGACTGGTTTCCGGCATCCATGCCGGAATGACGGGTTGTCTACCAGCACTTTGGCTCATAATGAGAATTGCCGTCACCGAAGCCACGTTGACAAATCAACCGGAAGGTTTAGTATTTAAACCGTGTCATCGCCCTCAATTTAGCCGGAGAAGGCAATCCGGGTAATGTGGTGAATTTGACGACATAAGGATTGGAAAAGAAGCCGTAATCCAGCGGTTTATTGTCTGCGAGGGAAGGTGTGTTTACTTTTTTCAATCGGATGTTATTTTGTGCGGCGGACATTGATAAACATGAGGGTGGGGCGTACACTACGAACCATGCACCTCTGAGGTGTAAAGAAAGAAACTTATTCGGGTGTATGATACAAATTTAGGCTCCACGACAGAACCGTTACCACCGCACGTTTGGCAGGGATGTCATTTTTTAAATTTTCTAGATGACCGCACAAACCGCGACAGGTCGGACAAATTTTTTGCAATGAATTAAGTTTTTCCAGCCTAACCCGCCGTTCCAGCCGCCCCGCGTCATCGTTTTTGTTCATTGTTCTGGTTCCTCGTGCGCGGGCGGCTGAACGGGGTCGTTGGGCACGTCCGCAGTCTGTTTCGTATTTTTAAATCAAGCATCGCTGCAAATAAAAAAATAGCACATCAACTTTTCATAGCCATTTTATTGTTTTATATAAATCAACAAAGTACGCCTTTTGTTCGTAAATTTATTTGACAATGAAAAACTCTTGTTTTAAATTGTAATTGCACAAGCTACGCTTAGATGGACAACAATAATAACTTTTCAACTAAATGGATATTATCTTAGCTTTGTGTGATTTGTTCTACAACAAAACAACTTGAGGAGTAAAAGTCATGTTCAAGGCTCTATCGCTGGCATTCTCAAAGCATCCTTCGCCAGATAGAAGCCCTGAAGCAGCAGCCAAGAAATACCGTAGTGGCAGATTAATGCAAGTGCGCGGAAATATCTTCGCTCGCCTTAACGGGCTCTTATCAGACAAAGAACACGAAAAATACATAGCTGCGGCCCGTGATGTCGATGACCTTGCTAAATACATAAATCAAGCGTAAGAAGTCACACGCCGCTACCACCCAATCCCACCCACTCGATGAATGTTTCGAGTTGGTGGGTTTTTTTATCATATAAAAACCTCTCTTGTATTAAGAATTTATGTCAAAGATAATTTGCGACTCAGCTCACCCCAATCTACATAATAGAATTGAGAGTTTTTGTGAATTATACGGCCTAGCAGAAGAAGCATATAAAATTGTTCAGCCAATTGTTTTAAAAATTGATTATGGAATACATAACGAATTTAAATATTGCTCACGAGCACTAAGAGAGCTTCTTCAAGAACTGACATCCGATACAGTTACAGAATTATCCGCTATAGATAAACTACAACGCGCTGAACATGCAGTAAAGAATGCCCTTAATGATTCGGTTGATTTAATTGTAGGCTATGCAGTAACATCAATAAAGGAAATGGCGAGTGTTGACACAGGAAAGGAGCTAGTTGTTTTTATACATGATTTACCTATCATAGTGAAATCTCTTAAACATATTTCAAGACAAATAGAAGCATCAAGAAACGACACAAGCTTACGAATTGAAATATATAGAAATATTATTAAATCTGATGAGTTTAAAAAAGTAGTAGATTTTTGCGAAAACATTGAAGTAATATTAAATAATATTCAAGCAGATTACTCTAGGCTTATAAAAGAAAAAAGGAGATTCCTTATAACTATATTCCTTACTGTATTTGGTTTAATTATGACAACTCTTGGAGTAATAGAGAAAATGCCAGAATTTTTAAAATGGCTATCCAAGTTCTTTCCGTCATTATCAGCCTTTAACTAATAGCAAATAATCAAATAACACCATCTTTTCCAGCCTTGCGGTTTTGCCCAACCCGGTGCTAAAGGGGACGCGGGGTTATGTTTCGTGTGTTCATTCTAGTTCCGCCCGCCCGCGCCCCTTAGGGCCGTAGCCGGGTAGGTCGGGCAACGTCTTTTTGGCTGGTTGGCTGGTTCCCAAGCTCCTGCTTGGGAACCCATGTCTTGCAAGCTCCTGCTTGTTCGTTAACCGTTACCCGGGGAAGCTGGAGCTTCAAAGACCGCATTCCCAAGCTGGAGCTTGGGAACGAGCAAAACCTTATGAATGATAACGAGCCGGGTAGGTCGGGCAACGGCTTCATCGTTGCCCGACATTTTCGCTCATAACAAAAAAAAAAGTAACGTGCATGGCAAGATATGAGAATTTATGCGGATACATCAGTTTTTGGCGGGGTGTTCGATGAAGTGTTCGCTGAACCGACCAAGAAATTTTTTTCTGAAATAGATGCTGGACGGTTTACAGTTGTCACATCTGCCATTGTCGAGGCAGAAATAGAGCCGGCACCTCAGAAGATTCGTGATTTTTTCGCCCATTATGAAGCGATTGCTGAAATCGCCCAAGTTACCCAAGAAATGCTTTTGCTTCAGCAACAATATATCAACTCAGGTGTTGTTACTCCAAAATCTGCCGAAGATGCTTTGCATGTCGCAATCGCCACGGTAACGCAATGCAACCTTATTGTAAGCTGGAATTTCAAGCATATTGTGCATTTCGACAAAATTCCAAAGTATAATGCGGTGAATACACTTAACGGCTACGGTCAAATTGGCATCTATTCTCCATTGGAGGTTATCAGTTATGATGGCGATGATTCGTGAACCTGAATGTGTCGCGCTAAAACGGCGTGGCGCTGAACATGTTGCAAAGTTAATCGCAGGCATGTCTTTACAAGAGCAATTGGACTTTTGGCGTAAACGTACTCAAGACATGTTAGTTCGTCAAGAAGTATCACATCAACGCGGCAAGGCGCAATAGCGGTACTCCGCGTATTGCGGGTCTGTAACCCCGTCGCTAACGTTTTGTTCGAAGCCACGGCACCAATCGTTCGCACGGTCAAACTCCATCGCAAGGCCATCACCACCAAGCTTGGGATCCATTCCGTCGCCGAATTGACGAAGTTGTGGATGGAAGTCGGCGGTTCCCAAGCGCCGCGAAGTTTTTCCATTTCCGCACTTCCCTAAAGGGCAGAGGCAGGGCCGACAGGCTTTGTGCTATGATTTTTCAAAATATGTTTTCACCCCTAGATGGAGATGATAATGGCTACAAACAATGACCCAACCCGTGCTGCGGTAGCCAACTTGAGCGCCTTTGGCCCGGCCCGATCCACCGTCAAAGACGCCCCGCTCAGCGCGGAGGAAGTGCGCAAGACCGATGCTTTCTGGAAAGCCTGCAATTACCTGGCCTTGGGGATGATCTATCTGCGCGACAACCCACTGCTCAAGGAACCGTTAAAGCCGGAGCATATCAAGAACCGGCTGTTGGGCCATTGGGGCGCCAGCCCGGCGCTATCGTTTGCCTACACCCACCTGAACCGGGTCATCAAGGCGCAAGACTTGGACATGATTTTCATGGCCGGCCCCGGCCATGGCGCGCCGGGTGTGCTCGGACCGGTCTATTTGGAAGGCTCCTACTCGGAAATCTACCCGGAAAAAAGCCTGGACGAAGAAGGGCTGTTGGCGTTTTTCAAGCAATTCTCCTTCCCCGGCGGCATTGGCAGCCATTGCACGCCGGAAACGCCGGGTTCCATCCATGAGGGCGGCGAACTGGGCTATGTGCTGTCCCATGCCTGCGGGGCCGCCTTCGACAACCCGGATTTGATCGTCGCCGCCGTGGTTGGCGACGGCGAGGCCGAGACTGGGCCATTGGCGACCTCTTGGCATATCACCAAGTTTCTCAACCCCATCCGCGACGGCGCGGTGTTGCCAATCCTGAACCTGAACGGTTACAAGATCAACAACCCGACCCTGTTGGCGCGGATTACCCACGAAGAATTGGAACAACTGCTCAGGGGCTATGGCTGGACCCCGTATTTCGTCGAAGGCTCCGACCACGACACCATGCATCAGGCGATGGCCGCGACCTTGGATCAGTGCATCGAAGACATCCGGGTGGCCCAGCGCGAAGCCCGCAAAAGCGGTATCGTCCAACGTCCCCGCTGGCCGATGATCGTCCTGCGCACCCCGAAAGGCTGGGGTGCCCCGGCGGAGATCGACGGCCACAAGGTCGAGGGCTTCTGGCGGGCGCACCAAGTGCCGGTGGCGGATGTGCAGAAAAACCCTGCCCACCTGAAATTGCTGGAAGACTGGATGCGCAGCTACAAACCGGAAGAACTGTTTGATGGCGAAGGCGCGCCCATAGCCGAAATCCTCTCGCTGGCCCCCACCGGCATCCGCCGCATGGGTCACAACCCCCACGCCAACGGCGGACACCTTAAAAAGGCACTGCGGATGCCCGATTTCCGCGATTATGGCATCGCCATCGAGAAGCCAGGGCAGGTTGATGCCGAAAACACCCCGCCATTGGGACGGCTGCTGCGCGACATCATGAAAGGCAATATGCGCAACTTCCGCGTGTTCGGCCCCGACGAGAACACCTCCAACAAGCTGGGCGCGATTTACGAGGTTTCCAAGAAATTCTGGATCGCCGAGCACTTCCCCGAAGACATCGACGGCACCGAACTGGCGGCTGACGGGCGGGTGATGGAGATGCTCAGCGAGCACACCATGGAGGGGATGCTGGAAGGCTATCTGTTGACCGGGCGGCACGGCTTTTTCTCGACTTACGAGGCATTCGTCCATGTCATCGACTCCATGTTCAACCAACATGCGAAATGGCTGTCGATCTGCAACCAGCTAAGCTGGCGCGAGGAGGTCGCCTCGCTCAACCTATTGATTACCTCCACCGTCTGGCGGCAGGACCACAACGGCTTCACCCATCAGGACCCCGGCTTCCTTGATGTGGTGGTCAACAAAAGCGCGGCGGTTGTCCGTATCTATTTGCCGCCGGACGTGAACAGCCTGCTTTCAGTGGCCGACCATTGCCTACGCAGTGAGAACTACGTCAACGTCATCGTCTGCGACAAGCAGATGCACACCCAGTACATGGACATGGAATCCGCCATCATCCATTGCACCAAGGGCTTGGGGATTTGGGATTGGGCCAGCAACGACCAGGGTGTCGAACCGGATGTGGTCATGGTCGGCTGCGGCGACATCCCCACCAAGGAAGCACTGGCGGCCACGGCCCTGTTGCGGGGGGATTTCCCCGACTTGAAGATTCGGTTCGTCAATGTCGTCGATCTGTTGCGCTTGCAGCCTGAGCAAGAGCATCCGCACGGGCTCAGCGACCGGGACTTCGACAGCGTGTTCACCGTGGACAAGCCAGTCATCTTCAACTTCCACGGCTACCCTTGGCTGATCCACCGCCTGGCCTACCGCCGCACCAACCACAGCAATATCCATGTGCGCGGCTACAAGGAAAAGGGCAATATCAACACCCCGCTGGAGTTGGCGATCCAAAACCAGATCGACCGCTTCAGCTTAGGCATCGATGTGATCGACCGGGTGCCGAGGCTGCGCGTCGCCGGTGCCCATTCCAAGGCAAAGTTCAAGAACCAGCAGATCGCCTGCCGTCATTACGCCTACGAGCATGGCATCGACATGCCGGAAGTGGACAATTGGCGCTGGCCTTACTAAGCCGGTCGAATCATGCCTTCTGAACAAAATCTGATTGCCGTCGTCAATGCTGGCTCCGCGACCCTGAAGTTTTCCTTGTTCGGGGTCGAGGATACTGTGCTAAAAATTTTAATCGAGCGACTGGGCCAAATCGGGGAAGAAGAGCCCAGGGCTGTCATCAAGGATGCGCAGGGGGGTTTGGTGTTGGACGGCCCGATTCCAGTGCGCAACCACGGGGACGCGCTCGCTTGGCTGTTCGACTGGATAGGCCAAGAAAGACCGGGGCTTAAGCCCGTTGCGGTTGGGCATCGGGTCGTGCATGGCGGGGACAGCCTGCAAAAACCCACCTTGGTCACGCCTGAAGTCATCGAGTTGATTGAGTCTTTGGTTCCGCTGGCCCCATTGCATCAGCCGCATAACCTGTCACCGATCCGCTTCATCGCCCGCAGATTCCCGGAATTGCCGCAGGTGGCTTGCTTCGACACCGCCTTTCATGCCAGCCAATCCAAGATTGAAAGGATGTTCGCGCTGCCGCGTTGGTGGAGTGAAAAAGGCATCAAACGCTATGGTTTTCATGGGCTGTCATACGAGTACATCGCCTCCCGCTTGCCGGAAATCGACGAACAGGCCGCCACTGGACGGACCATTGTCTGCCATTTAGGCAATGGTGTCAGCCTGTGCGGACTCCATGCTGGCCGTAGCGTAGCCACGACAATGGCATTCACCGCCTTGGAGGGGTTGCCCATGGGCACTCGTTGCGGTTCGATAGACCCCGGCGTGTTGCTGTATCTGCTCGACCAGGAAAACCTGGCGGTTGGCGAATTGTCAGACTTGCTTTATAAACAATCGGGGCTTTTGGGCATTTCCGGGATCAGTTCGGACATGCGCGACTTGCTGGCCGACCCGAGTGACGAAGCCGCCGAGGCGGTTGAATATTTCTGTTACCGCATTGCCCGCGCCATTGGCTCCTTGGCCGCTGCGTTGGGTGGGTTGGATGCCTTGGTGTTTACCGGCGGCATCGGCGAACATGCTGCGCCAGTGCGGGCCAGAATCTGCGAACTTAGCCACTGGATGGGCATCGCCATCGACCCGGTTGCCAATGCGGAAGACCGGAACATCCTCCATTCCGCCGACAGTTCTAAAAAGGTGCTGGTCATCCCCACCAACGAGGAGATGATGATTGCCATGCATGTGCGGCAGTTGATTGGGCTTCAGAGTTGTGAACCGGATGAAGGGTGACATCGCTTTAAGCGATGTCACCCCCATTGACGAAATCGCCTGGTTCTGTTGTTTAGTGGATTACACACGCCGACGGCGGAACAGCAGGCCGAAGAGACCGAAGCCAAACAAAGCCAAAGTTGCCGGTTCGGGAACGCTGGAGGATGCATACGCAAGGATGCGGCCATTCCCGATTATAAAGTCTTGGCCGAGTAGATAGGCGTTACCCGCAAGCGTCTTATCGTACCAAAGGACGAAAGTGCCGGAAAACGAGTTAAGTTGGTCAAGTCCGTCCATGAGATTGAACAGGCCAACCGTCATGATGCCATTCAGTTTGAGCCCCGCGCCATGGTCTAGGATGAAGCTACCCCAGGCGAAGTTGCCAAATGCCCCGGTTGTCCCCATCTGATGCGTCGTTCCCGTGAACTCCAACGACGCTTTCGAAGTGTCCCATAGCGTGTATTGTGTGCTCTGGTTGAAATAGTCCCCTTGCATCTGGAACACATCGCCCAGGCCGCCGGTAAGATACCCATTCACCCCCACCGTCAAATTGGTGAAGATGTTGGTCGAAGGATCGCTGTGATAGCCTCCGTTGTTAGTGAAACTCCCGGTGTAGGAAACGGTGGTATCGGTTACTTTGAAATTGCCATCGTTGACCACGCCGGCATCCACCGTGCGGGTGCCCGCGCCACTGACATTGACTTGTCCAGCGTTGGACAAAGTGCCGCCGCCTGATCCAAGCGATAGGCTGCCGCCCGAGTAGTCCAGTGTGCCGCCCGCATTGATGTTCATACTCGCGGCGGCCAACGAGCCGCCGGAAAGGCTGTAAGCGGAACCTGCCGCCCCGGCATTTTTGGCAATTTCCACGGTGTTCGTCACCGCGTTGGCCCCGCCAGTCTGCTTGAAGCCGCCAGTGCCGGCATTGCCCACGGTCAGATTATTGGCATTAAGAGTGCCGCCATCCAGTTGGTAGGTTCCCTTGCTTCCGGCAGAAGCGCCGAGTGACACCGATCCGGCTTGGTTGGCGGAACCTGCCGTCTGCGTCAGGCTACCAGTGCCTGTGTTGCCGATGTTCTCAACGTTTGCAGTGAGCGTTCCGCCATTGAGGTTGTAGCTGCCTTGTGCCGTCGTTGATCCATTGGAGGCTCCACCGGCCACCTGCAACTCGCTGGTGGCGACCTGCCCGCCGTTTTGAGTGAACGTGCCTCGCCCTCTATGCCCGACAGCGAGGTTGCCCCCCGTCAAGCCCGTGCCGGCCACATCCAGAGTACCCCCGTTCAAGGTGTAAGTGCCTTGGCTGCCGGCCTGTCCGCCGAGTACCAGATTGCCGTTGACAGTGGCACTAGCGGCGTTGGACTGGGTTAAGGTGCCAGTCCCGTTTTCGCCTACAAAAGCCCATCCCGGCGTTACGTTCGTGCCTACGGTTAGCGAGCCACCGTTGAGGCTGTAAGTGCCTGTGCCGAGGGTTGCGTTCTTTCCGCCCAAACTGAGGATGCCTTCGACACTGTGGGTTCCCGCGTTCTGGGTGAAAGTCCCCGCCCCCCCGACGCCGATGATTTCTTTTTTGTTTGTGCCGGTGACCTGCAAACTGCTGGTTACCCCGTCAAGGGTGTAGCTGCCGCTGCTGCCAGTGAGTTCGCCAAGGCGCAGATTGTTGTTGACCACCACGGCGGACGTTCCGTCAGCATTGGATTGATGGAAGTCACCCTGTCCGCCATATCCCAGCGCAAGGCCACCGGTGAGGCTGCCGCCACTCAAATTGTAGATGCCATGGGAACCAGCCGCCACGCCGACCCCCACCGCAGGCGCGACAGTGGCTCCGCCGCTCTGGTCATAGGTTCCGGTTGCGCCGTTTTGCACACCGACGAACAGATTGCCCGTGCTGCCCGGAGTGCCAAGCACGGTATGGGTTCCGCCGGTTTGGGTAAACGTGCCGGTGCCAGCGTTGCCGATGAAGCTGTTATGGGTCGTCAGACTGCCACCGTTGATTTGGTACTCACTCCCGTCTGCCGTGCTGCCCTGGGCGACAAACAAAGTATGATCCACGGCGCTGCTGCCACCGTCCTGGGTCAAAGTGCCTTTGCCTTCTTGGCCTACGACGAGGTTGCCGGACACGCCGAGGGAAGAAGGCCCGGCGGTGTTGTCGAGCGTGAAGGAACTGCCACCAGCCGTTGCTTGGCTGGCGATAATCAAGTCACCGCCCACGGTATGTTCGCCGGCATGTTGGGTGAACGTGCCGGTGCCCTGATTGCCGACGGTGAGGTTGCCTTGGGTGATCGCCAGCGTACCGCCAGTCTGGGTGAACGTACTGGTCCCCACCGTACCCACAATGACCCCTTGGCTTCCATTTACCGTCAGGCTGCCGCCGGACTGGTTGTAAGCAGCGTTGTTCATATAGATATCGGACCCCACGGTGTTCGTGGTTCCGGCCTGCTGGTTGAATTCGCCGTAACCGCCGAAACCCATCGTGATGAAGCCACTCACGCCAAGCGTCGGGCTACTGCCGGTGTTGAGATTATAGGTTCCTATCGAGTCTGCGCTCTGCCCCAGCGAGATTTCGCGGCCAACGGTCACATCGCCGCCGCTTTGATTGAAGGTGCCGACCGAGTTAACTTGTCTGCCAAGGGTGAATGTATCGACATTGACGTCGTCCAAGGTGACGGCCAGCGAGCCGCCCGTCATGTTATAAATACCGGTGCCATTTTCCCCGACCGTCAGTCTGCTGGTGCTGAGGTTATCCGTGCCTTGGTTTAGCGTCATGTTGCTGCTTGGTGCACCATCCACCACCACCAAATTCAACGGGTCCGCAACGCTGCCGGGGTTCGCGTCGCCGGGGTTGGCATAGGTTACGTTGGTGATGGCATTGCCGGTCAGGGCACTATCGGTGACCAACGCATCCCCACCCGCTTGGGGCGGCAAACGGCCATCCCAGTTGTTTGAGTCGGTCCATTGGTCGTCCACGGAACCGATCCATTGTGCCTGGTTCACCACGGTGCTAGCCGAAACGGTGGAGGAAAACGCGGTGGCGATGGCCATGCAGAGAACGGTCTTGCGCAACGAATGGGGTTTCATATCATGCTCCAGTTAAATATCTTAAGTAACCTTATGGAAATTGATTTCACTTTTGGTCATGATTTTTGCGTGAAGGAAAGTGAAAATCTGGATGCGGCATTAGGGCTATTAAATTCTTAGTTCATCAACAACATGTCTTGATTTGGCAGTCTATTCCATCATTTGTCGCCATTTGAATCCACTGGCACGTCCCGTGCGGATCGCCAATTCTGGATCTCTTCAATCAGACTCATCATAGTGGTGCATAAAAAGGGGATGCTCTGAACCAACACGGTCAGGGCAAACAGGTCTTGCTCGTAGACATCGAATTGGTTGGACATCCACAACCATACCGCCCCTGACA
>Ga0265593_1001193_pt1 | contig 12407 bp, 20 predicted proteins | sample saktaG_8_FD_190136 | JGI IMG/M metagenome (GOLD analysis project Ga0265593, IMG submission 190136) | Saline water microbial communities from Sakinaw Lake, British Columbia, Canada - sak_2011_5_24_36m | ecosystem: Environmental > Aquatic > Non-marine Saline and Alkaline > Saline ...
TCAAATATGCCCGCGAAAACAAAATCCCCTATTTCGGCATTTGCCTAGGGTTGCAAGTCGCGGTGATCGAATTTGCCCGCGACGTGGCCGGGCTGGAAGGGGCGCACAGCACCGAATTTCTGCCGACTACCCCTTATCCGGTGATTGCCCTAATTACCGAATGGAAGGACGAATCTGGCGAACTGGAAAAACGCAGTGCCGACTCCGATCTTGGCGGGACCATGCGCTTGGGTGGACAGAAGTGTCGGTTGTCCAACAACTCATTGGCGCACTCGCTTTACGGCAAGGATGTCATCACCGAACGCCACCGTCATCGCTATGAATTCAACAACGGGTACAAAAAGACACTGGAGGAGGCAGGGCTGAGCATCAGCGGGAAATCGCTAGACGGACGCTTGGTGGAAGTCATCGAACTACCCGGCCATCCCTGGTTCTTCGCCTGTCAATTCCACCCCGAATTTACTTCCACCCCGCGTGGTGGCCACCCGCTCTTCACAGGCTTCGTTAAAGCCGCGAGTGAGCGTCACCAAAACCAGTCATCCCTTCCGCCGCAGGACTAACGCATGCCTATATTTTTCAATTCAATATTTTCTCTGGTTCCCGCGCCCCAGCGTGGGAACCCCGTATTAGTCGCTGCAACGTCGGATTCAGGTCTGGCGGATAGCCGCAAGCATTCCCACGCTGGGGCACCTCCATGGATAGGGGCAAAAAAATGAAACTCTGCGGATTTGAAACTAGCTTGCAACTTCCTTTTTTCCTGATCGCCGGGCCTTGTGTGATTGAAAGCGAGCAACTCGCCTTGGACACCGCCGGCCAATTAAAGGAAATCTGCGACCGCATGGGGGTCAACTTCATTTACAAATCCTCCTTTGACAAAGCCAACCGCTCCTCGCTGGGGAGCTTTCGTGGGTTGGGCTTGGATGAAGGCTTGCGCATTTTGCAAGAGGTCAAACAAACCATCGGTGTGCCAGTGCTGACGGATATCCATGAATACACGCCGCTGAATGAGGTCGCTGACGTGGTGGATGTGTTGCAAACCCCGGCCTTCCTGTGTCGGCAGACGGATTTCATCCAAGCCGCCGCCGCCACTGGCAAACCCATCAACATCAAAAAAGGCCAGTTCATGGCCCCGTGGGACATGAACAATGTCGCCGACAAGGCCAAGGCCACTGGCAACGAACATATCATGGTCTGCGAGCGCGGTGTGTCATTCGGCTATAACAACCTAGTCTCCGACATGCGATCTTTGGTCGTCATGCGCAGCACGGGCTGCCCAGTCGTGTTCGACGCCACTCATTCGGTGCAACTGCCCGGCGGGCAAGGCAATGTTTCGGGCGGGCAACGCGAACATGTGCCGACCTTGGCAAAAGCCGCCGTGGCGGTGGGTATCTCTGGCCTATTCATGGAAACCCATCCAAAGCCCGAAGAAGCCCTCAGCGACGGGCCAAATTCATGGCCGTTACATCGGATGGAAGAATTATTGGAGATGTTGGTGGGCTTGGATCGGGTGGTTAAGGGGAGTGGGTTCCTTTAAAGATGATCGAAGTTGAGTCATTTGAAGATCGCAATATCAATTATGCTGTTGAAGTCGATGGACAGTTGTATTTGATCGAGCATGTTCCGGCAAGAGTCTGCCTAGAAACCGGGGAACAATTGTTTTCTCCAGAAACAGTGGAACGAATTCAAGACATAATCGAACGGCAACCAATCCCAATCCGTATTTTAGAAACTCCGGTGTATGATTTTGTGACGTAATTAGTAAAGTTTACCTGATTAGAAAGATGTTTCAGCTATCCGTCATTCCGGCATGTACCGCCGGAATCCAGATTGCAGGGATGCCCCAAACCCGCCGTCCATGGAGCCTAGGTTCCGGCGGTCCATGCCGGAACGACGGTGTTTTTGACTTCTGCTTAAGAATCTTGCTAATCAGGAAAGATTTTAACCACGGAAGACACGGAACACACGGAAATAAAGCGTTGTTTTTCTGTGTCTTCCGTGTCTTCCGTGTTTTCCGTGGTTCAGGCTCATTCGGCTGAAGAATCTTGCTAATCAGGAAAGTTTATGTACGCTAAAGAATCGCAGGAACTGGAACAAGCGGCAATTCGTGTCTGGAACGATGGAAGAATGATTATGCTGGAATTGACCGACGGTAGAATCTTTGGATTTCCCGCTGACCGGTTTAAGCAACTCCGCAATTCCACGGATGAACAATTGGCGGAAGTAAGGCTTCGGTTGAATGGCTTTGCACTGAGATGGGAAACACTGGACGAAGACATTACGGTTCCTGGGGTCGTGGCGGGTGATTTTGAGTTGCCGTTGGGTGCGTAGGTAGCCCGGACGAACCGAAGCGTAGTCCGGGTATTCTGAACAGTAAAATCCCGCTACGCTGGCTGCAAAATTTTTTGAATGAAAAGGGGGACAAATTACAGATATTACCCCTTAAGTAAATAAGCAGTGTAATTACACTGTTAACTCAAGAATGTTAATTTAATTTGGAGACTAATATGAGCTTTGAAAAAGGTGTAAGAAGAGGAAATATTTGGAATGATGTCATTGCACTTGACGCTATTATTAAAAAGACACGTTTTAATAGGACAGGTAAAGACGAACGATTCTTTGAGAATAGCTTTTCAAGTATTCTTGATTCTAAACGAGATGAATTTAATGGAGAAATAATTAGTCAGCTAAATAAAGATACTAGCGTTAAAAGTGTTTATTGTTTTGGGAAGAATCATAGACCAGATTTAACGATAAATGAAGATGGGATTGCTGTTGAGATTAAATATATAAACGGTTCTTTTGATGGCGTTAAAATGGCTTTTGGGCAAAGTTTGATGTATCGTTTACGATACAAATTTGTTTTCAACATTTTTGTGTTATCAGAAAAACATAAAGATATTTATGTGAATATATGTAACAATGAAGAGAGTGATCTTGAAGATATATTTCAATATCTATCTTCTGATATGAATGTTTTTTCTTATATCGTACCAGCGTTTTCAACTGCCCAAATTACAAGAGCTTAATTGAAAGTAATAATATTTCTGGATAATAAATGCATCGTTCCTACGTTCTATCGCGGGAACCAGAGCCAACCAATTGATCACTCCCACGCTCCTGCGTGGGAGCGCATACGTTGGCGTTCTCACGGAGAACGTGTGAACGATCAAATACTTGTATAGTGTAGATCACAACTAAACAATACTAATTATTAATGAGAACTAGAAATGCCCATTATCTCGATGTTTTATGGAATAATTATCCGACTGTATCTGACCGATAACAAACATCACAATCTCCCGCACATACATGCAAAATACGCTGAATTTGAAGCATCTATTGGCATTGCCGATGGTGAAATATTGGCAGGAGATTTGCCCCGCAAACAATTGCGCTTAGTGCAAGCATGGATAGAACTTCACCGCGATGAATTGCTGGCTGACTGGGAATTGGCGGTTGCCGGTGAAGCCCCATACAAAATCAATCCATTGTGAACAGCCATGTATTGGGATGTCACCTTAGTCAAACCCCTGCCTAATTACCAGCTTTATGTGGAGATTAAAGATGGTCGCAAGGGAATATTTGATGTGAAGCCGTATTTGGAGCTTGGTGTATTCAGGGAACTGAATAACATACATTATTTTAACCAAGTTGAAATTTTATTTGGGGCTATTACATGGCCTAATGAACAAGACATAGCCCCTGAAACTTTGTTGGCAGAATGGATTCCGTTGGAATTACAAAATTCTTTAGATCACCATTAACTCATCAATGAAAGTTAATCATTATGCCCATACAATCCTCAATTCAGTACATTTCAGACAGCGACGGAAACCCAGTGGGTGTCATCGTGCCAATTGATCTCTGGCATGAGATCGAATCCGAACGGGAAACCGCTTACCTGTTAAAAAGCCCGGTCATGAAAGCTCGCCTTTTGGATGCGATGCATCGCCAAGAAAGTATTTCATTGGAGGATGCTCTTGCGAAGCTTAACTTTTGACAATATTAACTGTAAACCAGAAATACTAGTAAGCTTGGATGTGGAGATAATCATGGAACAAGCAATCCCCTTCAGTGAAGTCTTAGATGCGGTTGAAACTCTATCCTTGGATGAGCAAGAAACCTTGGTTAATATTATCAAGCGACGACTGGCAGACCGCGCTAGGAATCGTCTAGCATCTGACATTGAAGAATCAAGAATAGAATTCGCACAGAATCGCTGTCAGGCGGTAACGGTGGAATCGCTGATGGAAGAACTTTTGAAATGAAGCGGGTGCTCATCCGGTCAAGTGCTTTTGTCCGAGCCGTTAAATGACCCAAACCATCCTGAAACTCCGTCAAACTGGCGAGCCAGTGTTGCGCCAACCGGCTCGGCCTTTGGGACTGGATGAAATCCGCAGCCCCGAAATCCAGCGTTTGATCGTAGCCATGCGGGACACCCTGCGCGACGCGCCGGGTGTCGGCCTAGCCGCGCCGCAAGTGGGATATGGCATTCAACTTGCCATCATCGAAGATCGGGCCGAATACCAACAAGCCATTCCGCCCGAGCAACTGACCGAGCGTGGCAGGGTAGTCTTGCCGTTCCAGGTGATCGTCAATCCGAAACTCAGCATCATCGACCCGACGACTAGGCTGTTTTTCGAGGGTTGCCTGAGTGTGGCGGGCTTCACCGCACTGGTTCCGCGAGCGGCCAAGGTAAGGGTCGAAGGCTTGGACGAAAAGGGCAGGGTGTTGCTGATTGAGGCCGAAGGCTGGCAAGCCCGCATCCTCCAGCATGAGGTGGACCATTTACAAGGGAAGCTTTACCTGGATTCCATGCTTCCCCGATCTTTCATGACCACAGCCAACCACGCCCGCTTCTGGAAGGACAAACCTGTTTGTGTGGTTTGCGCGGCTTTGGGATTACTGGAAACTCTGGCCTAAGGGGCAATCGTATAAACAAGGAATTAATCAAACTTCAACCCAACCTATTTTAGAGCGCGATGGAAACCCCTCATACACTAAATAATAGACCACGATTTGCTATTTGGGTGCTTGTATTGTTTATCATGCTTCCACCGACAATAGGGATGGCCACTGGTATCAATAAAGAGATTCAAACATCCGATGAAATAGCCAACGAATTAAATTACTTGCTTACCTTTGTCGGTTTAGGTCATGCTGATTTTAGAAGTTTGAAAACAGACAAGATAGTTGAGGTTATGAAATTTGTCACCGCTAAAAAGGAAAAAGGGGTGCTATACTTTCCCGATGACATGGATGGAATCACGTCCACCTATTATGAAGTTGATGTTGCCCGAAGTTTTGGTCAGATTTTACAGCTAACGGATAATCCCGAAATCCCTTCGGTTTTCACCGCCCCTTCCAGTATACGCATGTCCCGTTGGAAAGCTATCGACACTCCCAACCACCAGAGACCGAAACTGTGGGAACAGTTACCCAAGCTTAACGGTTCTGTTTCCTTTTCTGGCATTGAGAATGTGGTTAACACGCCCGACGAAACCACCGGAACCTATTACCAGTACGATCTTTATCGAAGTGTGATCCTCACCCAGTTCAATGGCAGAAACTTATTGATCAGCCTATCGAAGCAGGTAGGCATTTCCAATGTTGGGAGGAAGGGGCTAATCATAGGCGGGGATGACCAATGGAATTATTATTACTCTAATGAAGCCGGGTTAAATCGTGCCGGGTTTGGTTGGGTTGATTCCTATATGTACGATTCCAAATCGGTAGCCTTTTATTTGGAGGACGCACCTGCTGGCAACACTGTCAGGGTCGGCGTGTTCAAATGGCTGCGAGCGGGTTGGTCTGGCATCAACTTTGTAAAAAGGTCACATATATATGATGGCTTGGATCGTTTTACCAGTGTATTCAAGGTGATTGTTGAACACCCAAGCATCTTGGACACTGCTACATGGATCGACACCCTGCTTGAAATTCAGCGACTTCCAAAGGATCAATTGCAACCCATCGTTCGAAATTATTTCCAGAATGTCCAGAATCAAGCGCAGCGAGATGGCACTCTTTCATCCGATGAGCTAAAAGTCATGTCAATAGACGGTCAGTATATGGATAGTATGGGGCGTGATGAGATGCAATCTATCTTGACCGTTGAATTCCTAAAGCAACTGTTGGGTAAGCACTCCCAGATTAAACTAAAATAGTCAGACTATGGCATCGCCCCATTTTTGAACAATATGGACATTGCCAAAAAAAGCGTGGGCAAGGCTAAAACGTTAATTGAAATTTTTGCAGGTAATCATGCACCGGATGAAATGGCTCATTAACAACATTTTGTTGCGGCAATTTCGCGGGCATGGATTATTGTTGATATAATTGCGCTGATATAGCTTTTTTACAGCGATCAGGAACAGCAGAACGAAACAGCGGTGATGATCGCGTTCCTGTATAGAGCCACAAACCATGACACTCTTTCAATCACACTACATCCCACAATCACTAAAGGTGAATAAATGAGCAAAATCGTAGAAGTCAAAGCGCGTGAAGTGCTCGATTCAAGGGGCAACCCCACCATCGAGGCCGATGTCATCCTCGAATCCGGCGTCATCGGCTCCGCGATGGTGCCATCCGGCGCATCCACCGGCGTCCGTGAAGCCATCGAATTACGCGACGGCGACAAAGCCCGTTATTTGGGCAAGGGTGTGTTGAAAGCCGTTGAAAACGTCAAGACGGAAATCAGCAGTGCGGTGTTGGGGCGGGATGCCAACGACCAGGAAGGGCTGGATGCTTGCCTGATCGAACTGGACGGCACCCACAACAAGGCCCGTCTCGGTGCCAATGCATTGCTCGCCGTCTCCCTCGCCAACGCCCACGCGGCGGCCAAGGACAATGCCAAGCCCTTGTATCAATACCTGAACAAGACCGGTGAGTTCATTTTGCCAGTGCCGATGATGAACATCATCAACGGCGGCGCACATGCCGACAATAGCGTGGATTTGCAAGAATTCATGATCCTGCCGGTCGGCGCACCGACGTTCCGTGAAGCCTTGCGCTATGGCACGGAAGTGTTCCACAGCCTGAAAAAAGTTCTGAGCGCCAAAGGGCTTGCCACCACCGTCGGCGACGAAGGCGGTTTTGCCCCCAACCTGTCTTCCAATGAAGAAGCCCTAAGCGTCATCTTGGAAGCCATCGAGAAAGCCGGTTACAAAGCGGGCAAGGATATTTATTTAGGTCTGGACGTTGCCAGTTCCGAGTTCTATAAGGATGGCGCTTATGTGTTGGAATCGGAAGGCGGTAAATCTTTCACGTCTGCCGAATTTGCCGATTTCTTTGCCGGTTGGGTTGCCAAGTATCCCATTATCAGCATTGAAGACGGCATGGCCGAAGGCGATTGGGACGGTTGGAAAATCATGACCGAGAAGCTGGGCAGCAAAATTCAGTTGGTGGGCGACGACTTGTTCGTGACCAACCCGGCGATTTTGAAGGAAGGCATCGACAAGCGCATCGCCAACTCCATCCTGATTAAGGTCAACCAGATCGGTACGCTGACCGAAACTTTGGCGGCCATCCAGATGGCCCAAGACGCAGGCTACACCGCCGTTGTCTCGCATCGTTCCGGCGAAACCGAAGACACCACCATTGCCGATTTGGTCGTTGCGACTGGCGCGGGCCAAATCAAAACCGGTTCGCTCAGCCGCTCCGACCGCGTGGCCAAGTACAACCGTCTGTTGAAAATCGAGGAAGAACTGGGCGACAAGGCGGTTTTTGCCGGTCGCAATGCGTTTAAACTGGCGATTTAATTCTTGGCAACAGTCGCGTTGTGAACAAGGTCACTGCATTATTAATCCTGCTGATCGGCCTGCTTCAATACAAGCTTTGGTTCGGCGATGGCAATGTGTTGGAATTCCAGCGATTGAATGATCGCATCGCCGAGCTTCGGCAAGAGGGGGCGAAGCGTCGCGAGCGCAATGCCGCCCTCGAAGCCGAGGTCATGGACCTCAAGCAAGGGCTGGACGCAGTGGAAGAACGGGCGCGGCATGAGTTGGGGATGGTTATGGAGGGTGAGCAATTCGTGCAGGTCATCGACCCCCAGCATGAACCCGACCCCTTGGTTTCCCCACCTCCTGAAAAACCCACCGCCACAGACCAATCGCCAGATGTAGCCAAGAAGAAATCACCCCAGAAGAAGAAGCCCAAAGAGGCAGACAAACCGAAATCAACCGAATCACCGCAGCCGTCCGCGAAAAAAACGAACCCGCAAACGGCTCCCAAAAAAGCACCGCCAAAGCCTAAACCAGCCCGCAAACCGATTGAAGCGGAACAACCAACAGCGGAACCGCCGCCACCGTCCGAAAAGCCCGACTAATGAGCCACCAACACGCATTCTGGGGTGTAGTCCCCGCAGCCGGGGTGGGCAAACGCATGGGCGCGGACATCCCGAAGCAATATCTGCACGTGCTTGGCAAGCCCGTGCTACAGCATACGCTGGAACGTTTGCTCAGCGTCGAAGCCCTGTCCGCCGTGGTCGTGGCCTTAGGGCTTGAGGACGGTTTCTGGCCGGATTTGCCTTTTGCCGACAATCCTCGAATTCTCTCAGCCGATGGCGGCAAGGAGAGGGCCGACTCGGTGTTATCCTCGCTCAACCGCCTGGAAGGGCTTGCCGCTGCCGATGATTGGGTGCTAGTGCATGATGCGGCCAGACTGTGCATCACCCGCTCCGATGTGTTGAAATTGATTAAAGTTTTGGAACATGATCCGGTGGGTGGTATTCTCGCCTTGCCCTCCTCCGATACCCTGAAAGGTGTGGCGGACGGAATCATCGTCGATACCGTGGATCGTAATCATGTCTGGCGGGCCTTGACCCCGCAGATGTTTCGTTACGGTGCGCTGAAAGAGGCACTTGCTTCAGCCGCCGAATTGGGGCTGACCGTCACCGACGAAGCCAGCGCGTTGGAGTTGAAAGGCCAAACCCCACGCATCGTCGAGGGGCGTCCCGACAATCTTAAAATCACCCGGCCCGAGGATTTAGCCCTCGCCACTTTTTACCTGGAGCAACAATGCTGCGAATAGGCCAAGGTTACGATGCCCACACATTCAAAAAAGGCGATCACATCGTCATCGGCGGCGTGTCCATACCTTATGAAAAAGGCATGGAGGCCCATTCCGATGGCGATGTGGCGCTCCACGCGCTGTGCGACGCCCTGCTCGGCGCGGCGGCATTGGGCGACATTGGCAAGCATTTCCCCGATACCGACAAAACTTTCAAAGGCGTGGACAGTCGCATCTTGCTGCGCGATGTCGTCGCCAAACTGAAAGGTTTGGGGTTTGGCATTGTTAACGTCGATGTCACCATCATCGCCCAAGCACCGAAAATGGCCCCGCATATCCTAAAGATGAGGGAATACATTGCCGCCGACTTGGGGATAGCTTTGGATTGCGTCAATGTCAAAGCCACCACCACAGAAAGGATGGGATTCGAGGGGCGCGGCGAGGGAATTTCCAGCATGGCGGTGGCTTTGGTGGAAAAATATTAACCTTTAAGGCCCAAACTTTTGATTTGACTAGAGTGCCAGCATTTCAGTGGTAATGGAGTTGATTTTTACTTATGCACAGGTTAACCTCTAGGCAACGCGCATTTCAAATCCGAAAAAATCGACGTATCACTCGTCGAAAGTTTAAAATTCGTCGCAAAATACAAATACAGAAGCGACGATTTGTCACATGGCATCGCATTGAAGCTCCTGCTATTTTTGATCTGTATGAAGCAAAGCATCGGGATAGGTTGCTGAGGTTTCTTGAACAACTGAGGGTTTCTATTGTTGTAGAGCGTAAACCTGTATGCCTGGACTTCACTGGAGTTGAGAAGTTAATCGCAGATGCAACATTGCTATTTTTAGCAGAATTAAAAAGGACTATAAAGCTTGCGCCAGAAATAAAAATCCGTTGCATTCCCCCCTAGAAAAAGAAAGATAGCGCAAGTCTTTCAGAAAATTAAAATTTTCAAGATTCTTCGCCATAGCAAACTGTATAGTTACATAGCAGATCATCACGTAGTTCATTGGCGTTTTGCTACAGGGAGTGATGTTGAAGGAAATAAATACGATGACATCCTAGGTGTTTATGATGGACAAATCGCTGAAAAACTCAGCAACAAGCTGTATGTAGGACTTACGGAAGCCATGACAAATGTACATAACCATGCTTATTTACTTACACGTCAAGATGGATTAGATCAAAATGGTATTGTAAAAGACTGGTGGATGTTCTCCCAAGAGCGGGATGGTTTTTTGCATGTTGTGTTCTGCGATTTGGGTGCTGGAATACCGCAAACCATGCCCATAAAACATCCTACCGTAATACAGCAACTTATTCGTTTTACTCAAATAAAATCCAGAAAACCAAGCGACGCAGAAATAATTGAAGAAGCAACCAAATTAAAGGTGTCTGGTACAGGATTGAGCCATCGTGGGCGAGGGCTCAGCCAAATGGTCAAAGCGGTTGCTAACGACTTTCATGGTGACTTGTTCTTATACAGCAATTTTGGCTGCTTTGTTGTTGGACGTGAAAAGAAACTTATTGACTACAAAACATCAATTATGGGTACGTTAATTGCTTGGCGTATACCGCTAACCAACCCAAAAGAGCATCCTTATGGCACAACCTATCATCAATATAGCGACTGATTTCACCCGCTACCCCGGAGGTAGGTACTTGAACGACGGACCTTACAGCGGTGAACGTTTTCGTAAGGACTTTCTGCTCCCAGTGCTGAAGTCTGGTCAACACGCAAGGATCAAATTTGATGGCGCCCGAGGCTATGGATCATCATTTTTAGAAGAAGCCTTTGGTGGATTGGTGAGGGAAGAAGGATTTGATCCGGCTAAGATTCTTGATACTTTTGATTTAGAAAGTAGCGACGAATCCATCGTAGAGGAAATCAAGGAGTACATATCTGATGCCGAGCGGAAATGATTGCAGCTTTTTTCGCATCATCGCCCAAATCATTCCTTGGGTTTTAGTCGTTGGTGGTTGGTGGAAAGTCAACAAACAAAACAATTTTCGTGAAAAGCGCAAGGAAATACGAGCCATACTGAATCAATTGCTGAATGATCTGGACGCCATCGAAAAGCAAGCTTACAGCTATCATACAGCAAAGGAAGAATTATCCGATGCAGGACGTGATATAAAACTTTCCTTAAGCCGCATCAGTAAGGATGTTGCACGTTACGATTTATTGCCAAGTGGTAAACGCCATCCCATAGTCAAATTACGGCAAGCTGCCACTCTTAAAAACTTCGATACAGACTGTTTCGTTACACAAAATGCAAATAGTGAGCTACTTGATGAAATATCTGCCACAAAAGATGAATTAATTGATGCGCTAGAACGGCACTTTCAAGATCAATATCAAAAATGAGATGTGAAAAAACTGACCATGATTGAACTTCATCCCAAGATACTTGAAAACAATGGCAAGCGGCAATTCGCCGTATTGCCTTACGAGGCGCTTACCCATGTCCACCACACAACCCACGTTTGACGACATTTTGCGGCTTTTCAAGGAAACGGACGAAATGTTCAAAGAAACCAACGAAAGGTTCAAGGAAACCGACAAACGGTTTAAAGACACCGACGAAAAATTCAAGCAAACCGACAAAGAGTTCAAGGAGACCAAACAATTCCTTAGGGCATTATCACAGGAAACAGACCGCAAGATCAAAGAGGTTTCCGCCAGTATCGGCAGGCTTGGCAACCGCTTGGGCGACTTCATCGAGGACGCGGTGCGACCCGCCGCCGTGCGCCTGTTCCAAGGGCGGGGGATTATCGTCCACGAGGTACAGCAAAACGTCAGTGTGCAGCGCGGCGAAGAAGGCTTGGAAATCGACCTGATGGTGGTCAATGACAGCGAGGCGGTGGCGGTGGAGTGCAAGAGCAATTTGAAGATTGACGATGTGAACGAACATCTGGAACGGCTCGCCAAACTGAAAAGGCTGCTGCTCCGCTATGCCACAACAAAGGTCATGGGGGCGGTGGCAGCGATGGTGATCCCCGACAACGTGGCGAGTTACGCCGCCAGCAAGAGTTTGTTTGTCATCGGCCAAAGCGGAGAGGATTTGGCGATACGCAATGATGAGTATTTTAAGCCGGCGGTTTGGTGATGCCATTTCTTTGATCTACGTATTCCGCTGGTTCCCAAGCTCCAGCTTGGGAACCCAAATCTTGCAACTTCCCGCTTATTGGGAAGCTGGAGCTTCCAAATCCACATTCCCAAGCAGGAGCTTGGGAACGAGCAAAAATTATTAGGTATCAGGATAATGTCATCATTTTACGGGAGACATAATACATGGCTCAAACACAAGCAACGATTTTCCTGCATTGCATCGCCAAGCAACACGATGGTTACTGGTCAGCCCGCTGCCTAGACTTTACCTTGTACGCAGTGG
>Ga0265593_1001195_pt1 | contig 12389 bp, 14 predicted proteins | sample saktaG_8_FD_190136 | JGI IMG/M metagenome (GOLD analysis project Ga0265593, IMG submission 190136) | Saline water microbial communities from Sakinaw Lake, British Columbia, Canada - sak_2011_5_24_36m | ecosystem: Environmental > Aquatic > Non-marine Saline and Alkaline > Saline ...
GCAGGCCACGGCGGGCACCCCCCCGGCTTCCTCCCAAATTGGGTTGAAGGAAAGTTTAAGGTTGCGGAACTATTTTTTGGCTTGCCTGTGCCATCCGACGGAAGACCTCGAAGCTGCGATGCCAGACGATATGCATGTATCCGTGCGGGCCATAGTCCACAAATTGGAGTTGCTAAACGATGAAATCATGTTGGTGGAGTTGGAGTGCCTCACGCCCATCGACTACCGGGCCGGGCAATTCATCAACCTAGTCCATGACAGCGCCCATGTGCGTAGTTATTCCATCGCCAGCGTTCCCAACTTGGACAAACATATCCAACTGCATGTGCGGCGATTGCCACAAGGAAGGGTCAGTGGCTGGATACATGAAGATTTGGCCCTAGGCCACACTGTCGAAATTCGTGGCCCGACTGGCGATTGTTTCTATATTCCGGGCAAGCCCGACCAACCCATGTTATTGATTGGCACCGGCTCAGGCTTGGCGCCGCTGTATGGAATCCTTCGCGATGCCTTGGATCAGGCCCATGGCGGGCCTATTCGGCTTTACCACGGTAGCCGCGAACCGCATGGCCTTTACCTGATCGACGAACTTCGTGAACTGGAAAGTCGCTATCCCAACTTTAGCTACTTCCCCTGCCTTTCGGATGCGCATGTTCCCGCGGGCTTCATCGCCGGTAGGGTAAACGAAGCGGCCCTGCGGGATAATCCCAACCTCAAAGGATGGCAAGTGTTTCTCAGTGGCCATCCTGAAATGGTTAAGATCACGAGGAAAAAGACCTTCCTCGCCGGGGCATCAATGCAGGACATCCACGCTGATGCTTTTAATGTCAGCCACCTATAACCCAACAACGAGAGGAGATGCCATGGATACAGAATCCACCATGAAAGAGATTGCCTTGAGCCATCCCGCTGTCGCCAGAACGCTGGACAGGCTACAAATCAATTATTGTTGCAACAGTGGAGGCAAACTCAGCCTGGCCGAAGCGTGTCAAAACGCCAACCAAAATGCGGATGCGGTTCTGACCCAACTGAAACTCGCCCAAGAACAACCAACGCAAGAGCCGACGTGGGACCCCGCTTCGCCCTCGGACCTCATTCGCCACATCCTTGCCACCCACCATGCATTCACCCGTAGCGAACTGGACCGATTGGACAAACTGGTCAACAAGATCGTCGAGCGCCATGTTGAAGCCCGTCCAGAGTTGAAGGAGATTGGGGAGTGTTACCGGGCATTGTGCGATGATCTGTCACCCCATCTGATGAAGGAGGAAAACATCCTCTTCCCCTATATCGAAGCCTTGGAAAAACACCGCCATGGCGAGGCCCCAATGCCTGCTGCTTGTTTCGGCAGCATCGAAAACCCTTTGCGGCAAATGCATAGCGAGCATGAGGCGGTTACCGCAATACTGACTCGGATGCGTCAACTGACCAACGGCTACACTCCGCCCGCCGATGTCTGCACCAGTTATCGGACGACCTTGCAAAGTTTGGAAGCGCTTGAAGCCGACCTGTTGCGCCACATCGAATTGGAGAACGATGTGTTATTCCCGCAAGCGCGGGAGTTGGCCGAATCGTCCTGAATTATGCGGTCGGCGGTTACGTGTTCGGAAACCCCGGACAAGTGGTCATTTGCCAAAATGTTCCCGTCATCCACCTTGAGTTTGCGGGAAAAAATTCGCAGTGCATTGATGGCATTTGTCGGGGTTTTATTGACCGGGTGGGTCGGCGGCCAGATCATTGACGGCGGCGGATTGAAAACTCTGCTTGCTTCGATGGGCGCTTCGGCAGTGATTCTGTTTGCCATGCCGCACAGCCCGGTGGCAAAACCCTGGCCGTTGATTGGCGGGCATTTCATATCAGCCACGATTGGCATCCTCTGTGCTGGTTGGATCACCCAAACCTGGATTGCGGCGGCACTGGCGGTTAGCTTATCCATCTTCGCCATGCACCTGGCCCGCTGCCTGCACCCGCCGGGCGGCGCTTCGGCATTGATCCCGGTGCTGGGTGGGGAAAGCGTCAAAGCCTTGGGCTTCCAATTCCTGCTAACGCCTTTGGCGCTTAATGTTACTGTTTTGTTGCTAATGTCCCTGCTTTACCAGCGTTTGTTATCGAACAAACCCATGCAGCAAGCCACCCAACCTGGAATCCAAGGAACTAGGCCAATGGAACGGTTGGGCATTCAAACCGAAGACTTGCGTGCCGCCTTGGCCCAGATGAACGAATTTGTCGATGTGGGCGAGCGTGAATTGAACGAAATCTACAATCTGGCCGCTGCCCGCGCCTTCCACCGCGAATTTGGCGCAATCACCGCCGCCCAAGTGATGACGCCCGTTCCCCTGACAGTTGAGTTCGGCACTGAACTGGAGGAAACTTGGGGTTTGATGCAAAAGCACAGAATCAAAGCCTTGCCGGTCATCGACCGGGGCCGCCATGTCATCGGCATCGTCACCCAAAGCGATTTCTTCCGCCATGCCCGCGCCGAACAATTCCGCAGCCTTGGGGGAAAACTGCGGGACTTGATCCGCCCCACGACAACAGTCACCTCGGACAAACCCGAGGTCGTCGGACAAATCATGACCTCCCCGGCACTCACCGCCGGACATGCGCAGCAGTTGGGCGAACTGGCGAGGCTATTGACCGAACGCGGCATCCATCAATTGCCGGTCGTTGACGAAAACAATAAGGTGGTGGGTTTGATCACCCAAACCGACCTCATTGCCGCCCTTTACCGCAGCATGACCACACACTTTGAAAAACAAGGCACACCATGATTGAACCCGTGGCACTGAACGATTTCCTCACCACCTTCCTATCCGCTGCGTTGGTCATCCTTTTTGGCGCGGCTTATGCTGGCCTTTATGCCTGGTCGAAACTGCGCGACAAACCGGGATTAATGCCGTGGGCCTTGGTCTGTTACGCCGTCCTTGCCGGTGCGACCTTTCTGCTGGCCCAAGCCGCGCATTTGAATGGCGAATGGAAAATATTGGTTGGGCTGATGCTGGGCGGGTATCTGTTGGCACCTCTAGGCATTTGGAAGCTGTGTGTCGACAGCCATGATGACAAGCACCCATGACAATGGAGTGCAAGGCTGCCCTTGCGCAGGTTCGCAAGCCCTTGCCCGCCTCTGCCAGGGCAGCGCAGCCAAATCTCTTTGCATTTATTTATTTGATTTATTTTTTGTGCATCTTATAATAAAAGCCACAAGCTCGATTGTGCGCTTGATTAATCCGCTGTAATTTTGGATTTATGCCCTTTAAATATCAATGCTTTAAATATTTAGTCTGGATTTGACAATGCATCTTATGAACAAATCTAAAATTGCCGGTCTGCTATCAACGGAAACTTAGAACGTGAACGCTATTAACACTTCCCAACCTACCCGCGCATTGACCGCCAGCACCGTGGCGTTCACCGTCTGTTTTGCGGTGTGGACCATTTTTTCCATCATCGGCCTGCAAATCCGCCAAGACTTGCACTTGAGCGAAACGGAATTCGGCCTGTTGGTGGGAACGCCAATTTTGACCGGCTCGCTAATCCGGCTGGTTTTAGGCATCTGGACTGACCAATATGGGGGCCGGCTGGTCTATGTCGCGGTCATGTTATCGGCGGCGGTCGCCACCTTTTTGTTGACCAATGTCAGCACCTACCCCATGTTTTTGTTGACTGCACTGGGCATAGGCATCGCCGGCGGTTCCTTCGCAGTGGGCATCGCCTATGTGTCGCGCTGGTTCCCGGCGGAACGACAGGGTTTTGCGCTGGGCATATTCGGCTTAGGCAACGTTGGCGCGGCGGTTACCAAGTTTATCGCGCCCTTCGTGATGGTCGCCTTCGGCTGGCAGATGGTCGCGCAAGTCTGGGCGGCAGCGCTGGTGGTGATGGCGGCAGTGTTCTGGTTCACCACCGATGACGATCCGGTGTTGAAACTCCGCCGCTTGGCGGGCGCCCCCCCGGAACCTTTCTTGAAGCAATTGGAGCCTTTGAAGAATCTCCAAGTCTGGCGTTTCTCCATTTACTATTTCTTTGTGTTTGGCGCTTTTGTCGGCTTGGCCCTTTGGCTGCCACGCTACCTGACCGGCGCTTATGGCTTTGATGTCAAGACCGCCGGCATGGTGGCCGCTCTGTATTCGATCCCCGCCAGCCTGTTCCGCGCCTATGGCGGCTGGCTGTCGGATCGCCATGGTGCGCGCAGGATCATGTACACGACCTTCATCGTCTCCGCCATCTGCACGTTTATCCTGTCCTACCCGCCCACTGATTATATCGTGCATGGCATGAAGGGCGACATCGTGTTCACGCTGGCTATTGGCCCTGTTGCATTTATGCTATTGCTGTTTGTATTGGGAATATTCATGTCATTGGGCAAGGCGGCGGTGTACAAACACATCCCCGAATATTATCCGAACAACGTCGGTGCGGTGGGCGGCGTGGTGGGCATGATCGGCGGCTTGGGCGGTTTCCTGTTGCCGTTGACCTTCGGCATGTTGTTAGACCTCACGGGCCTGTGGACGAGCTGCTTCATGCTGTTGTTTGTGTTGGTGATGGTTGCGCTGACTTGGATGCACTTCACCATTGCAAGTGCGGAACGGCGCTTGGCCCCGCAACTGGTCGCCGCCTCCACCGACTTGCCTGAACTGTCTCATCCATCGCCCTTGGTGCTGACCGAATGGAACCCGGAAGATGCCACCTTCTGGGAGAAAACCGGCAAGCGCATCGCCACCCGCAACCTGTGGATCAGCATCCCTGCCCTGCTGTTGGCCTTCGCAGTATGGATGGTGTGGAGCGTGGTGGTCATCAACCTGCCTAGCATCGGTTTCAAATACACGACCAACGAATTGTTCTGGCTGACCGCCTTGCCGGGGCTTTCCGGCGCGACCCTGCGGATTTTCTATTCGTTCATGGTGCCGATTTTCGGCGGACGGCGTTGGACCACCATCAGCACGGCCTCGCTGCTTGTGCCTTCGATCTGGATTGGTTTCGCCGTACAAAACCACGACACGCCCTATGTCTTAATGCTGGTGTTAGCCCTGTTATGCGGCTTTGGCGGCGGCAATTTTGCCTCCAGCATGGCGAACATCAGCTTCTTCTTCCCGCAAGCGAAAAAAGGCGCGGCCTTGGGGATGAACGCCGGTCTGGGCAACTTAGGCGTAAGCACGGTGCAATTCGTCGTACCGTTGGTCATCACCGCCAGTGTCTTTGGCTGGTTCGGCGGCGAACCGCAAACTTGGGTGAAGGATGGCATCACCAAATCCCTATGGCTGCAAAACGCCGGATTCATCTGGGTGCCGTTCATCATCGCCACCTCGATTGCTGCGTGGTTCGGCATGAACGACATCGCCTCAGCTAAGGCCACATTCAAAGATCAGGCCGTCATTTTCCAACGCAAGCACAATTGGCTGATGTGCTGGCTCTACACCGGCACTTTCGGCTCGTTCATCGGCTATTCGGCGGGCTTGCCAATGCTCATCAAAATCCTATTCCCAACGGTGAACCCCACCCAGTATGCTTTCTTAGGGCCATTGGTCGGCGCATTGGTGCGTCCTGTCGGCGGTTGGCTGGCGGACAAGTTGGGCGGGGCGCGGGTCACGTTTTGGAATTTCATCATCATGGCGGTGGCGGTTTTCGGAGTCTTGCACTTCATGCCCCATGGCGGCGTCGGCGGCAACTTCTATGGATTCCTAGGCATGTTCATGCTGCTATTCCTGACCACAGGCATTGGCAACGGCTCGACTTTCCGCATGATTCCGGTGATCTTCCTGACCGAACGCAGACGCGCGGCGGCGGGCGAGGGGGAAGCCGCCCTCGCACAGGCCCGCCGGAATGCAGCCAAAGAATCGGCAGCGGTGCTGGGCTTTAGCTCTGCGGTCGCGGCCTATGGCGCATTCTTCATTCCAAAAAGCTATGGCACCGCCATTGCGCTGACCGGCGCACCCGATGCGGCTTTATATGGGTTCGTGTTGTTTTATGTCAGTTGCATCGTCATGACGTGGTGGTATTATTCGCGAAAGGGGGCAGAGATGCCCTGTTGATGGGGAGGCCAACATGTCTTACAGTGACTTTCAATTAGCGGATATCAAAGACAAGCTCGGCTTGTCCTTGGTTGAAAGGGAAAGCTTGTTTACCAAGGTGGAACCAGCCCCCTACAGCGAGCATCTGCGGGAAACCCTCCGCTTCAACCTTCCGCTGGCAACCGCAATCAACACCGAAAAAGCCCGCTCCGAATTGATCGTCACGCCGGTATTGGTCGAAATTCTCAAGCAATGCAAGCTCAATATCAGCCTGTTTTCGGGGATTGATTTCACGGTCGATAAGAGTTTGGGGCTAAACGGAATCTGTGACTATATTATCAGCCTGTCGCCGGAACAGCTCATGCTGGATGCCCCATTAATCGCCATCGTCGAAGCCAAAAACGACAATCTGAAATCCGGACTAGGCCAATGTATTTCAGAAATGCAGGCGGCGAAGATTTACAACCAAAACAAAGGACGCAATCTAAGCAGTATTTACGGAGCCGTCACCACTGGCAGTTTGTGGAGCTTCCTGCGCTTGACCGACGAAAAAGTTTGGGTTGATGCAGACGAATACCATATATCAAATGCCTCGAAAATCATTGGCATATTATTGCAGATGGTGGAATCGAGCAAAGTGAAGCCATGAACGAACCCGCCCGCAAACTAGCCACTTATGAAGACCTGTTCGACCTGCCGGAGAACATCGTTGGCGAGATTATCAATGGTCGCTTGATAACCCAACCCCGGCCCGCGCCGCGCTGCGCTTATGCTAAGTCTTGTATAGGAGTGGAAATTGGCGGTTCATTCGACATTGGCAAAGATGGCACCGGCGGCTGGTGGATACTCAACGAACCTGAATTGCATATTGGTGGCGATATTCTGGTTCCTGATTTGTCGGGTTGGCGACGGGAACGGATGCCGCGTTTGCCCGACACGGCTTGGTTTGAAACCGTGCCGGATTGGATTTGCGAGATTTTATCGCCATCCACCGCCCGCGATGACCGCACGGAGAAAATGCCGCTGTATGCCGCGATGGGGGTGAAACATGCGTGGCTGGTCGATCCTGCACTGCATACTTTGGAAGCTTACGAAAACCAGCAAGGCCGTTGGCTGTTATTAAAGACTTTGGCCGATGATGCGAAGGTCGCTTTAGCGCCGTTTGATGCAGTGGAATGGGGATTGGAGGTTTTGTGGGCAGATTGATGAATGAGGAATTTAGCCGATGATAATCTTACCAACAAAGTCATATACTAACTACGGAGAAACTCATGCCATCAATTGCTTTTAAATGTGCTTATAATGATGGTGGAGGAAATGATGAGTATATTGGATTCGCTGGCACTTGCTCCAAAGGTAATATAGTCAATAACATTATAAATGAAAAAGTTCCGTGGTGCAGCAATAATAGATGTTTATGTACTCAATTCTACAATAACCAATTACAAGGGCGAAGACCAATAAATCCTTGTTCTTAAAGTATACTTTTCATAGATTGGATGTTTTCATCAGGTTACGGTGAAAATAGGATACCAAATCATATTAATGATACTGCAATAGGTGAAATAGCTGTATTTACTACTCGATTTCCTAATGAAAGCGAAGAGAATAGAAGGATAATCGGTTTTTTTGAAATTGGTAATATATCAGGTCATACAACAAAAGAAACAACAAGAGTACATGCGGATCAAGGAACACAAATTAGACTGCCAATTTTTATAGTCAAAGAATTATATTTTTGGGCCTATTATAGAAACAGAAATAGTATCTTATGCGAATGGGGCGCACATCTTTTTAGATATTTAGATGATGGGACTATTCATAGAATTTTATATGATATTTCTTCAACCATTAAAGACTTGGCACAGCGTGATAAGATCAATGCATTAATATTAAGAAAATTTGGTAACGCCGTACCGCCGCCAGCAATTGGAGTGCTAGATGAAGCCCTTCCAGAAAGGATAATTCAAACAAATAAATATGGATCAGGTGGTGAAGGCCCAGATCATCTTGAATTAAAATTATACGTTGCACAACATCCAGAATTGATTGGCCTTCCGAGGAACTCGGAACACAAAGTTGAGCATTCATTCTTGAGCGGTGACTGTGTTGACATACTTTTTACAACGCCCAATGGTCGTAAGGTAGTCGTAGAAATTGAGACGACAACACCAATGCCTGGAGCTCATCAGGTAATTAAATATCGGTCATTAGCAGCCGCACAAAATAACCTTTCCTTGGACTCAAATATGATAGAAGGGGTACTGGTTGCTTGGAGCATCAATAATACGGTAAAAGCGTTTTGTGATTTCTATGAAATAGAATATTACGAAATTAAGCCAACGTAGCCCTGATGTAGCTTTAGAGGAATCCGGAATGAACAGAGCCATTGATTCCCCGCATTACGCTAAAGTTCCATGTAGGCTACCTAATACTCACTTATCAATTTTCTCGATGATTAACTCAGGAGATAATCATGCTACGCACCATCGAAGCCACGATTGACAGCCAAGGCCGCGTTAGCCTTGCCGAGAATGTAAAACTGGCCTCTCCAAAACGGGCCTTAGTGACTATTTTGGAAGACGAGCCGGTATTTATCTCTCATGAAACCTCGCTATTGAGCGAGGCGGCATTGGCAGAAGATTGGAACCGACCCGAGGAGGATGAGGCATGGTCCCATCTGCAACCGGAACGGTAGTCTTACTTAAATTTCCATTCTCTGATTTGTCCAACTCTAAGCTACGCCCAGCAGTGGTTCTAGCCAATGCAGACCGAGGGGATTGGGTGTTGTGCCAAATTACCAGCAACCCTTATGGTGATGCGCGATCAGTCGAGATTAAAAAATCAGATTTTCTTGAAGGCAGTTTGCAAAAAATTAGTTACGCTAGACCCGGAAAATTGTTCACGGCACATCACCGTTTGCTTATAAACTCTGTTGGTATATTAAAGAAAGATACATTTGACAGAGTGTTAGATGCAGTTATTGCATTACTGAAGGATAACACCCCATGACCATCCAAACCCAGTTCCCTCATGCCAATGCCAAATTGGCCGATTTGCTCAACGAGGCTACCCATAACCGGGAAGTCGTCATTATCCAACGCGAGGGCGAGGAAGATGTCGCGCTGATTGCCGCAGATGAATTGACGGGCTTGCTGGAAACCGCACATTTATTGCGTTCACCTGCCAATGCCGAACGCTTGCTAACCACGCTGGCGCAAGTTCGCCAAGGTGATGGCGCGGCACGGACGAACGAAGCGCATTAGCAGAACAGGGATGATTGGAGTCCATGAGTACCTGCTTTTACGCTAACGAGGCCATGAAAGAATTCCTAGCTCGCCAAACCAAAGAACCGTTTTTACGTTGCGTCGTTGCGCCGTTGCGTGAAACCTTCTTTTGGTGCGCCTTGCCGTCTGGTTTGGATGTCCCTTGTGAAGCTTCTTTGCCTCACGCAACGGCGCAACGACGCAACGTTAAAAGCAAAAACCCCAGCGCGAACCCTCATCTTATGATTACCATTGATTTTCCAAAACCCATTGAAACCCATCTAACTCAAGCGGCAAGCAAATTCGGAAAATCCATGGATGCTTGCATTGAAGAGGCTGTTTTGGAATATCTCGATGATTTGGATTATTTATCAGTTGCCCAACAACGTATGCAGTCGTTTAATCCCGATGAGGTGATTAGCCATGAAGAAATCATGCGTCTTTATGCTTGAATGATGGCTTGGAAAATTGGATTCCATAAAATACAAGATACATGCTTAATTTAATTTTAACCTGAGGACATATTATGAAACAACTACTCATTCTATTTACGACCATCCTACTGGGTCTGACAAACCCAGTGAGTGCCAAACCACCCACCGACAAGGCGACACCCGCCGCCGTCAGCTCCGCCACAAGCAATACGGGCAGTAGTACACAAAGCCAAACCTGCCTGAATTGCCATAAGGCGCTCACTGGCGGCATTGTCAATCAATGGAAACTCAGCAGCCATTCCAATAAGGGTGTGGGTTGCTACGAATGTCATCAGGCAGACAAGGGCGATGTCGATGGTTTTGAGCATAACGGCTTCTTCATTGCCACGATAGTCTCCCCCAAAGACTGTTCACGTTGCCATGAAAAGGAATCCAAGGAATTTCAAGCCAGCCACCATGCCGAAGCCGCCAAGATTTTGGGTAGCCTAGACAATGTGCTGGCGGAAGTGGTGGAAGGCAATATGCAGCACGACTCGCCCGCCGCCGTCAGCGGTTGCTGGCAATGCCACGGTTCGGAAGTCAAGGTGTTGCCGGGCGGCAAGCTCGACCCGACGACCTGGCCGAACACTGGCGTGGGCCGTTTGAACCCCGATGGTTCCAAAGGCTCTTGCTCGGCCTGCCACTTTAGGCACAATTTCAGCCGCGCCCAAGCGAGGATGCCGGAAAATTGCGGTCGCTGCCACATGGGACCGGATCATCCGCAGATCGAAATCTACAACGAATCCAAGCATGGCATCGCCTTCGCCGCCAACCGCACCCGCTTCGAGCCATTGATGGAGAAGAAGGACTGGATACCGGGCAAAGACTACGAACAAGGCCCGACCTGCTCCACTTGCCATATGAGCGCGACCAGCAGCTTGCCGCTGACTCATGATGTCGGTTCGCGCATTTCGTGGACCTTGCGACCTGCCATTTCGGAAAAAATCGACGCGGCTGCGATTGCCGCCGGCAAGAAGGTCAAACCGTGGGAAGAACGCCGCGACGATATGAAGCAAGTCTGTCTGGCTTGCCATGCCGATCAGTGGGTTGGCAACTGGTATGAGCAATTCGACAAATCGGTGGGCTTGTACAATGATAAGTTCGGCATCCCCGCCACCAAGCTCTACAAGATGACCCGCGCCGCCGGACTCATCACCAATGACATCGAATTTGACGATCAGTTGGAGTTCACTTATTACTTCCTGTGGCATCACGAAGGTCGCCGCGCCCGCCATGGCGCATCGATGATGGGACCGGATTACACCCAATGGCATGGTAATTACGAAGTGGCCCACCGCTTCTATATGGAATTTGTGCCGCAGTTGCGCGAGGTAATCGAAAAGGGGCTGAAATCCAACGATCCGGCCAAGGTGGATGGCGCCAAGAAAGTACAGGCTGAACTGGATCAAGTGCTGAACTCTGAGAACCACCGTTGGTTCATCGGCAAAATGACCCCGGAGGAAAAGGATGCCCGCAAGAAAGCATCGGAGGAGTTCCGTAAGCGCTACGCACAGTAATGCCAAAACCAACCGTCATTCCAGCAGGGACGCTGGAATCCAGTGCCATGGACGGTAACTTGCCGCTTTTACAAGGTGGTTCGACAGCCCCCAGTTTCACATCCCTGTGTCTGGATTCCGGCATCCATGACCGGAATGACGGCCCTCCAACACTTGTTTATAACGATGAGTGCCGGAGCTTGGGAACCAGTTTAACGATTATAAAAAAGAAATCCCCATGAGCCATTTTTTAGACCGCTTGATGTTCTTCAAAAAATCCACCGAAACCTTTTCCGAAGGTCACGGTATATTGACTGATGAAAGCCGGACTTGGGAGGACGGCTACCGCCAACGCTGGCAGCACGACAAGATTGTCCGCTCCACCCACGGGGTGAATTGCACCGGTTCGTGCAGTTGGAAAATCTATGTCAAAAACGGCCTAGTGACTTGGGAAACCCAGCAAACCGATTATCCGCGCACCCGGCCCGACTTGCCAGACCACGAACCACGCGGATGTTCGCGTGGGGCCAGTTATTCCTGGTATTTGTACAGCGCCAACCGGCTGAAATACCCGATGATACGCGGGCCGTTGGTGAAACTCTGGCGAGAAGCCCGTAAAACTTTAGGGCCAGTCGAAGCTTGGGAATCCATCGTCGAGAATCCCGAAAAAGCCAAAGCGTATAAATCCAAGCGCGGCTTGGGCGGTTTTATCCGGGCGGAATGGGAGGAAGCCAATGAGATCATTGCCGCTTCCAATATTTACACCGCCAAGCAATACGGCCCGGATAGGATTATCGGCTTTTCGCCAATTCCCGCCATGTCGATGGTGTCCTATGCCGCAGGCTCGCGCTATCTCTCGCTGATCGGCGGGGTATGCATGAGCTTTTATGATTGGTATTGCGATTTGCCACCTGCTTCGCCACAAACTTGGGGTGAGCAAACCGATGTGCCGGAATCCGCCGATTGGTATAACTCGGGTTTTATCATGATGTGGGGTTCCAATGTGCCGCAGACACGCACCCCGGATGCCCATTTCATGACGGAGGCGCGGTATAAAGGCACGAAAATCGTCGTGGTTTGCCCGGATTATTCCGAGGCTAGTAAATTTGCCGATGTCTGGCTGCATCCCAAACAAGGCACCGATGCCGC
>Ga0265593_1001197_pt1 | contig 12383 bp, 16 predicted proteins | sample saktaG_8_FD_190136 | JGI IMG/M metagenome (GOLD analysis project Ga0265593, IMG submission 190136) | Saline water microbial communities from Sakinaw Lake, British Columbia, Canada - sak_2011_5_24_36m | ecosystem: Environmental > Aquatic > Non-marine Saline and Alkaline > Saline ...
GTACGTTCCAAAGATTTTATTCAAAGAAATCAGAAGGTTACGGATTCCCGAAATTCGCTAAATCAAAACAGACCGAGCAATCTTTCGTGATTCGCAATCAAGCGACTAGCTGGACTTCTGAATATTTGCAAATATTTCGTGAAAAAATCAAATGGAAATGCCATCGAGCAATCCCAGCTGATGCGAAATTCACTGGCGGTATCATCAAACGACATGCTGACGGTAAATATTTCGCCATTCTCTCGCTGACCATGCTCCATGAGCTACCCGAAAATACCAGCACAGCCGAATGTGGAATTGACATGAATATCAAAAATATCTCAATTTCAGATTCGACTGGATCCACCCAGATGGTAACTTTGCCAGATTTTTCTAAAAGTAAATATTCTCGTCGGTTTAAAAAGATTCAAAAAGTTCTTTCTAACCGTTACTTGAAAAAGAACTTTTCTAAAAATACCAAGAAGTTGCAAAGAAAATTAAATAAAATTAACCAAAAAACCAAGAATCAAAAAGTGGATTTCTTTCACAAACTATCACACAAGATAGCAAATAGCAATTACGGCAGAATCTCCATCGAAGATCTACAAATCAAGGCCATGAAAGAGAGCGATAGCTCGAATTTGAATAGACTGATTTCCGATACAAGTTGGGGTTCATTGATAACCAAAATAAAATACAAAGCAGAAATGCATAACGTAATTGTCAGAGAAATTAATCCAGCATATAGCAGTCAACGATGTCATGAATGTGGTCACATCAGTCCAAACAATCGTCAGTCGCAAAGCGACTTCCATTGTGAAAACTGTCACCACACGACAAACGCTGACTTGAATGCATCTTTGAATATTCTTAATTACGATAAATGGGCTGCTGCTCAGCAAGCCTTGATTTCCAAATGGAAATCTAAATCTTCGAGTGTCGTTCAACAGCTCTTAGAAGCCCCATCCCTTTAGGGTGGGGTAATTGACTATAAGTTCATTATTTTCTTCTTCAAATGAATGCAAACGAAGACCTAACGTCTTTTTAAAAGATATTGCCTGTGAACTAATATCATTTCTTAATTTGGCGATTTCAGTGTTTCTATCATCTATAATCTTTTTTAAACTATTATCATTTTCTTTAAATACGTTGTCCAATCTTATACATTTAGTTTGAACGTAATCGACAATAAATTCGTCAAAATTATTATAGCAAATTATAGTTACATCACCATCAATATTTTTTCCAGTTACTATAAATCTGGTATCAAACATACGGTTATTTGTTATCCAAACTTCGTACACAACATCCGTGTTTAACTGGATATATGAGTGGGAATCGTATTCATCTTCATTGTTATTTTTTGATAATATTTCTTTTATGCTTTCTTTATTTAACATTTTTATTACTTTAATTTGAAAATTAGTCGTCTAAATCAATCTTCAGTTTTTTCAAATCGTCAATAGATTTGATAACGGAATCCTTTGAAGTTAATGGTGACATTTTCGTATTTAAAACATCTTTTTTATTTCCGTAGTATGAAACATTGGCAATTAATGTACCATTTTCATTTCTAAAATCTAATGCACCTTTTCCATACTTAGCATTCACATTATATGGCAATACATATTCACTGTCTCTACCACCACCGTATGTTGTAAAAGCATTTGAATTTGGGAATTCATCATCGATCATTTTTCGTTGCTCGTCTGTTAGAGGAGACATTTTTGCTGGTTTCGTTTGTTTATTCTTAAATAAACTTAAAATTGATTCGTTTAATTTATTCACTTTCATTTTTTTACCTTTCTGTTTTAAACGATATTTATTGATTGTTAAACATAATTTCTTAAAATCAACTTGATTTTGTATAATTTAAAAATATTTATTGATTGTGGAGAAAAAAATGATAATTGGCGTTGATTTTGATGGAACTATTGTGGAACACGAATATCCTAGAATTGGATTAGAAGTGCCGATGGCCTTCGATGTTTTGAAAAAAATTCAAGAAAACAACCACCAAATTATTTTATGGACTATTGCATTCCGATAAAGAACTTGATGAAGCAGTCGATTATGTTGAAAAACAAGGAATTGTCTTATTTGGTATTAATGAAAATAAAGATCAACTTTCATGGACTAATTCACCAAAAGCCTATTGTCACATGTATATCGATGATGCGGCATTAGGTTGTCCTTTAATTGATAATGGCTTTGAAAAGAGACCTTTTGTTGATTGGAAAGCTGTCTCAGACATTTTGTTGATTAAAAACATAATTTATTAATTTTTAGTATAATTATAAAAAATTGTTTTGATAGGAAAAAATATGTTAGCGATTATGGAAGTTTTTTGTTCGATTCAAGGTGAAGGAAGTAGTTCTGGTAATATTTCCGTATTTATTAGATTTGGTGGGTGTAATTTTTCATGTCCGGGATTTGCAGTGGAATACAAAAACCCTAAAACCGGAGAAATTAAAAAAGGCTGTGATAGTTTTTATGCTGTAGATCCAGCATTTAAGAATACATGGAATTATGTAGAAACATTTGAAGAAATTGTCGAAATGGTTGATGCGGCATTGATTGATTACCCAAAAGGTGCACTGTCAAAACCGGACATCGTTATTACTGGTGGAGAACCAACAATCCATTGGAAAAATTCTGAATTCCAAAAATTGTTAGGGTATTATGTTTCTAGAAATTATGCAGTAACTATTGAGACAAATGCTAGTAGATATATCGAATTTGAAAGAGAATACCAGAAGAAAATAAAATTTTCGATGAGTATCAAATTAGCCGTAAGTGGTGAGTTAGAACACAAACGTTTAAATATCGACAACATTACAAATATTATCGAAAATTCACCAAATAGTTATTTTAAATTTGTTGTTGGGAAAGATGGCATTGATGAAACCGAAAAAGAAATAGAGAGCATTCTTAGAGAGATCCCGGCGTATGGTGAAGTTTATCTGATGCCGTTAGGAGAAACAAAAGAAACATTAGAGTATAATGCTGAAGCAGTAATAGAATTATGTATTAGAAAAGGTTTCAGATATTCAGACCGCATTCATATTAGGATTTGGGGTTCAGAAATCGGTCGCTAATAGGTTAAAATAACCAGCTATCAAAATTAAAAGAGGAAATATGAATAAATTAAATATTGTCGAAACATTAGGATATGACCCAAGAGCTAGAATTATTAAAGCTGAATTTTTATGGACTAAAAAATGTCCTTTCAGCTGTTCATTTTGCGGTATGGTTCAAAATGAAAGAGCTAAACAAGGCGAGCATCTTGATGAAAATATTCTTGAAAAATGGTTTAAAGGTATTGACAATTTGAAACTTATCGGTTGTGAATTCATTGCCATTTATGGTGCTGAACCTTTAACAAGAATGAAAGGGCTACCAGAAATTATCAAATACCAAAGAAACAAAGGGATTGAACAAACAATCATTACTGCGTTATATCGACCAACAAACGTCCGCAAATTGATTGACGAAGGCGGTTTAAATTCATTAACTGTTTCTTATGATTTGAAAGTTGATGATGGTGATAGAATGGAAAAATCAGACAATGGCGTCAAACTGTTAAATGAGTTTCCAGAAGTTGAAGATAGAGCATGTGTTATTACATTGATGAAAGATAATCAAGATATATTTCTTAAAGGAGCTAAAGATGTTTTGGACAACGGTTACTGGTTATTATTTGATTTAGTCCATCCAGGATACGAAGGAGTTGATGAAAAAACTGGCTATGCATTATCAAAATGTATTGGAAGTGTTGACGAATTTAAGCCAGATGTTGAAAAAGTGGAAGAAATTATTAATCAACTTATTGAATGGAAAAAAGAAGGTTTGAAGATTCATGCTTCGTTAGATTTATTAGAAAACATTAGAGATAGATATAAAGAGGCTAACGGTATTGTTAGAGAATCTTACCATTGTGGTAAAATGGATTCTTTAGGTTGGGTAACGATCGGTCCAGAATTACAAGTTTATGCATGTGATGATTGGCAGATGGAATATGAATTTACATTAGACCAAATGGATACCGCTGAAAAATGGGTTGATTTCTTTGAATGGCGAAAAGTCGAATCTTTGAAAACGTGCCCAGGGTGTATGTGGAATACTCATTATAATACTCATGAAATTATTGAAACTGGTAATTCTGGATCGTATGTTCATAATAACCAAGATATTGATATTACCCACGATTGTTAAAATTTAAATATACAAATAACTGTTATTTGATTGATTGTATGATATAATCAATCAAATATTTTTTTATTGGAGTTACAGAATGAGAATCTTTAAAAAAAGAATTTTGATGTTTGATCTTATGGGTTGCGGCGGTGGAACAAAAACATTTCTAATGAATTGGATCCTAATGATTGATTCTATGGATATTGCGTTAGATATTATTAATTTATCTCCGGCTAATAAGCGCGGTTTGAATGAAATGAAGCACAAATTTGATAATATTGGTGTAATCTATCAAGCTGCTGAGTTATATCCGGAACTGTATAAGGAAAACACATTATTTAAAAACGAATTAACTTTTTTTGGTGCGTTTGTAAAAAATAATATTTTTGAACATATCCAGCAAAAAATGTTCCATTATGCTTTGCATGAAAATTTGTATGATTTTGTTTTTATTAATCATAGTGAGTGTATTGCCCCAGTTGCAAATACGTTAAATTTTTCTTCAATATTCAAAACATTTATTTACACGCATTGTGGTCATGTTTTTACATCATATGATTTATACAAGGGCAAATATTCGGATATAGCTTCAAAATACATTATCGATTCAGTGAATAATCATGGGAATATAGACGTCATTACACAGCGCAAAAATTCATATGTCGATAAAACATTTAAGACTAACCATTTGATAATTGGTATGCCACTAAACATTGAAGAAATTTTTTCGCATCATAAAAATTCTAAAAAAGAAGATAAAGTTTTATATTTAGGTAGGTCATATGATGGGGCTAAAAATATTCGTGGTTTTATTGACACGATTATGAAAACGGAATATTCTGCGGTTTTTATTGTACCAGAAGTAAAAGACCGAGATAAAATAAATGTAATGTGTGAAGAAGTAGGCTTTAATAATTTTGAAGTTTATTATGGGTTAAGTCAAGCAGAAAAATATAAAATTTCTTCAAAATGTAAAGTTTGCTATATGCCAAGTTTTACAGAAAATTTTCCTTTTGTGGCATATGAAAACTTGAATTTGATGTGTGTTGTAGCTGATAGACGTGAATGGTCTGAAGAAATTAAAGAAACGTTGAAAGATATTTATTTGGCTGATATTGACAACCAGCAGGAAACCATTCACCTTGCTATGACTGATTATACCGCTAAAAAAATTGTAAATCAGCACAAGTTTTTATTAGAATACAATGACACTTTAAAGAAGCAATGGTCGGAATATTTATTAACCGATAATTTAAACGTTGAAAATTCAACCAATAAAGATACTAAATTCGCCGTTTTATTGAATGAAAAGCATACATTGCAGAATATTTTTCAAAGTGAGAAAAAAATGGATTTTACCCAATTTTTTGCTTTGTATAAAAATATAGATTGGGGCAAAGTAGTTCAAACGAAAGAAATCACATTGTATAATATTGATAATAATGACGTTGACGAATTTTTTGATAAATTTGCTAAGTCAGATGTGGATCAACTTTTCTAAATTTGGAGATTTTTATGAAAAAAAGAGTTATTTTGGTTAGTGGTGGTATTGATAGTACCTTGGCTTTTCATTTGTATGATAATTTAGATGATGGTTTTGAAAATATTCCTGTTTTTTTCAATTACGGACAACCATATTTAGAAAAAGAAATTAAAGCTGTTAAAAACATTTTTGGTGATGAATTAGTTTTGTTGAAATTGGAAAACACCATTGAAGATGATGCACAGAATCCATTCGTTCCAGCTAGAAATTTAACTTTAGCCAGTATGGTGACAACGATTTATAATCCAGATGAAATAATTATGGCCGGTTTGAAAGATGATGTTGTGGTTGATAAAAATCCACAAGCGTTTTCTGAAATGAGTGAAATTTTATCAAAATTTAGCAAAAAAGAAATTAAAGTACATTCTCCTTTTTGGGATTTTACAAAGGGTGAAATAGTTGAAAACTTTATTAAATCTGGCGGTGATGAAAAATTACTTAAAATGGCGGTTAGTTGTTATGATGGTGCCGATGATGAGCACTGTAATGATTGTCCGGCTTGTTTTAGACGATATGTAGCTTTAAAATCTAACGACATTGAAGTTGCTGTTCCTTCTAAAAGAATAACTGAGTTGTATATTAAAAATATCTGGAAGTATGACGAAGATAGACGAGCTAGAACATTTATTGCTGTTAGAGATCTATTTAACGATTTTATTTCTTATGACATTGATGGCGTATTAACAAATGAAATAGATGGACACGATTATGTTAATAATAGAACCCCTAGACAAGAGTATATCGACAAATGTAATAATGATTTCGATTATGGAAATTTAATTGTTTTATTTACATCGAGAATGCATAGCGACAGAGTAGTAACAGAGCAATGGTTGGAGAAAAATGGGGTCAAGTATCATGCTTTGATAACTGGAAAATTACCATTTAGAAAACTTTATGATGATAGGGCTATCACCGTTCCATTTAGCAAAACATAATTAGTCTTTAGTTTATTGTCAAAATCTTTTTAAAGATTTTGACAATAATATAGTAAAATATAATTTTAAATTATTTATTTTGAACAATATGAGAATTAATTGCATAGATGTTTGTGATTTGACAGACCAACATTTGAGAGCTGAGTGGGTTGAATTTCTTATGCTAGAACCATATATCAGAAGGTCTATAAATTCAAAAAATGGTTTGATATTATCGGACTCAAAAACCTATGTTTTAGGTAGTGGGCATGCTAGATTTTTTTATGATAAGCTTTCTTATGTTAAAAATCGGTATTTGCAATTGGAAGGTGAATTGAAAAAACGTGGAGTTAATACAAATCCGACGTTGAGATTAGAAAATCTTCAACAAAGTCTTTATAACGATTGGACACCTACAAGAGAAGATAAAATTAACAATCTAAACAGAATTATTACTAGAATAGCATTAAAACCAAAATGGTATAAATTCCACAAAAAAGAAATTGAAGATTGGGTTTCATTTTATGAAAAAAAATATGAATTTAGTTATTCGTTTCACCCATCACACCAAGGATAATAATGAAAACCGCAGAAATAAAAATAACATCGAACAAATATAAATTAACAAATCAGCAAAAGTTAGAAATTGTTGAAAAAATTAACAAACGAGAGAAAAATTCATATCCTGTCGAATTTACTTTTCCAGATAGAATTAAAGTTACAACAACTGAATTAGAAAATATTTTTGCATTCATTGAATCGGCTTGTATAAAAGATGAAAATATTTGGTTATCTATAAAATATGTAGATTTACCTAATGCTTATGGTATCATTGATAATGAAGCTGATTTCAATTGGTATCTGAAATTAATTGAGATTTTAGGTATCAATGAAAATAAATTGCAAACAATCCAAAATATTCATTTTGCTAATGCGTGTTACGTTCTTCCAAAAGGTATGGAAGATGAAATTTAATTTTTTAGAGAAATAAAATGATTCTACAAATTGATCTAACGGTAATTATATTTTTATTGAATGCCTTAATGTTTCTTACTTTTACGGGGTTTATTTTTTGTATTATTCCATTATGTGTTTTTTTATTGTGTTTAATCATATTGGAACTATCAGTGAAAATTTATGGGATTGAGGAATATGCTTATTTAATTTCAAACTGGTATGTGGAAAAAACTAAAAAAATTGCAAACTTTTTTGGTTTAACTTTTGAGAATATTCAAAATGGAGAAAATCATGTCAATTACAAAGTCAAGTAAAATCGCTTTTTGCGCATTATTAATTTTTCCAATTTTTTCGCTTGCAGAAGATTTTAAATTAAATCCTAAAGAAATTGAATTATTGAAAAAAACCGCTATGATTTCACCAGTTGAACCTTGGAACCCAAAGAAAGAGTGGCCATCAATAATCAATGATGATGGAACTTTTGATTATGGTGATAAAGTTCCAAGAGTAAAACAACAACCATATGTTGAAAATAACATTGTAAAGCCTTCAGCAGAAGCACAAGCAGACAAACTAAAAACATTACCAAAAAATAATGTAAAATAAGTTGTTTAAATTGAGAGAGATTTTATGTTAGAACCAAATGCAAGTATCCCAGTAAATGGAGTAATGTTTGATTATGCTAGTGGATCTTTAACCGGATTTGTTAGATTGAAGCACAAAGATGCAAAAATAGCTAAAGATAACTATGAAGATTTTGTTGGGTTACTGGATTATGTGAAATCTATGCTAAAAGGGTATGTAAGTTTTAGTACTTTGTTTAACGCCTTTCAAGAAGAAAGTGATGGTAAATTTCTCACAGAAAACAATAAACTTAACCATCTTTTTACTTATTCTGATAGTGGTGGGTTACAAGCCGCCAGAAGAAATCTAACTATAGATGACGCTTTAAAAGAAAGAATTTATACTGTACAACATAATTATTCAGATATTGCTATGACATTCGACGAAATGCCTTTCAAAGCAATTGAAGCTAATGCCGGTACATCTATCATGGGTTATTCGACTAGATGTTATATTCGAGATTTAATACAACCTGCTGCTGAAAAATCGGCTGAGCATATCAGAAAACAAATTGAAGTTTTTGATAAGTTGGAATCAGCTACAAAAATCGTACCAATCATTCATGGTTTCCGTCCTAGTAAGCCATATTTTAGAGGTGAATCGGATAACACTTATGTTGAATATGCGAAGTATATGTTTGACAAAATTGATAATTCTAGTAAGCATATTCATGGTTTGAGCATCGCATCTTTAACAACGCACGCCGATAATCGCGTGGGAATTTTAAAAGTTTTGGATTACATTCCAAGAACACTTGCTAGTAGAGAAATTCCAGACGAAAATTTAGAACACGTGCATTTACTTGGTTTAGCCAGTCCTCAACGGATTTTACCAATTATGGCTTTAGTAAAGCATAAACTGATTGATCCAAGAGTAAAAAGAATTTCATTCGACTCTACGGCAATCACTAAAGCATCGTTGGTTGGTCGTGTTTTTAGAAACTATGATGAATACAAAAATCCTGATAAAAATAAAGATTACAGTCCAGAATTGACATTACAAAGTTATAAAAATCCTAAAGCTAAAAACGTAAGACACTATTACCAACAAATACACAAATATTTTCACAAATATGAAAACTACCCATTTACAAGTTGGGAAGATTTAGCAGAGCACTCTCCAAACAATGGCGATAAATCTCCAGCTAGTACACAATTTAAAGAAAAAGGAATTGAATTTGAATTAAAATATCTGGCACAAATAAGAATATGTATTATGTATTTGACATGGGTTTATGTTGATACGTTAGAAAAATATATTGAAGGTAAGCTAACATCGAATGAATTAGCACATTATAGCACGGATATTATTTCTATGTACAATGATATTGAGCATAATGCAACCGATATGCACGATATTTTTGAAATTGTTGAAAAACATTATCATAAAGTAAAAGCAGAAATAGATATGTCTGTCGATCATGTTGAGCAATTTGAAGAAGAATATCGCAAAGCGACAATAACAGAAACAAATGGACATGAAGAAGCAAACGTATTATTTTGCGATGCGGGTCGAGAAAAGGCTATTGAAACTGTTAAAAATTTAAAAGACCACCAATATGAAATGACGCGTGGACGACATAATTATAAAAGAACTATGAGAAAAGCACACAATGACATCAGCAATATTATTGCAAAAGATTTAACAGATACTCTTTTTTAAGGACAAAAGATATGAATTCGGTTAGAAAATTGATTGAAGAATTGAAAAAAATTGAAGGGATTTGTTTAGATGATGAAATTATTAATACTTTTGAAATTAAAATTTATGATGACAGAAGTGGAAATTACGTTTTTGTCAAAGTTTCAAATTTTGGAATAGAAGTTGATTGGGATGATTATTATGCTTGATAAATATTAAAATAAAAAATTAACTAATATTAGGTTTTGAAATGAAATTAACCGATTTAAATGATTCTGTAGAATCGAGCAAAAACCATCCATTATTATAACAGTCGATGAAATAGAACAAATTTTAGCAGAAGCAAGCTTGAATGAAGGATTTGTTGATGAAGCGATTAATTTAAAAGACGCTTCATTATTCATGGTATCAATGCACGGAAATCCTGATAAATTAGCTACTTCTGGACATGTCGTGAGTAAATGGAACAATGCGGAAATAAAAAATATTAATAACGAACATTCGCATTTTGAAACCAAAGTAGTTGAGATTTTATCAACGACAACTAGCGAAATAGTAAAGACAAAATTTAAAGGGTTGCAAATTTCTGTTAGAGCAACCCTTGGTATGATAAAATCGTATCACGGTTTTGCTAACTCTAATGATGCTTGGGGAAAATTTTTAAATTCTATAGGATTATCGATTTTGATAAACTTTGTGAAAGAAAAATTGTCTGTAATTTTTAATTTTGTCGATGTGTATGATGCTAGTTCATCTGTAGCTGAAAAGTTAAAAAAACTGGCAGAATACTCAACAAAATTAGTCACAGATATGCAAAATGTTATTGGTGATTTAACCGATAGAATTACTGAAATAGCATTTAATGCTTCTGGAATTGGTACTTTATTAAATTTTTATAAGCATTACGCTCATGCTATAAAAGTTTTACTTGCAACAAAACAAAAGTTGGAAAACAGTGGATATTAGATTTGATACGTTTTGGTTTTGAGGTGATACGGAGATATGATGGAAAATAATATGAAAATTAAAGACTTACTCGATGAATCCCCAATGTTGATTCCGGATTCAGCAAATGATTCCAAACATGCAATCAAACACGAAGATGCTATGAAGCAACATTTTGAAAATTTGATTACGAAAAATAGCGAGTGGGAAAAACAAATAAAAGAATTTACTTTGAAAAGAATAGAAAACAACTACATACTTATTGATGAAAGTAATATATTACTTTACGGATTGCATTTTATTAATTTTAGAGATGGGATTTCTGTAAAATGGATGAAAAATTACTCGAAAGTAAAAGGATTAACAAGTTTAATTTTTACCGAAATTATAAAATATGATGATTTTTGTGATGTTATTTATTCTGGAGATACACATACTTCATCAAATTATAATTTACACAAAAATGCAAAATTCTTTAAGCAATTGAAAGTTGATGTATGGGATGAAAAGAAAAAAGAAATTACTACTGAAGATCCATATTCTGGAATTTATAGTAATAAGAAGCAATTTAGATTCAAATTAATAGAAACACTATCAAAATCAGATCTTGAAGATGAAAATTTTAATTCACCATATCTATTTGAAAATTTTGAACCGACATATGAAAACATTTTGCATAATTTTCAATTTTTTGTGTATGCATATTTTTTCGATGGTGTTGCTTTTGAAAAACAAGAATGATTTGTTTTTTGGTGGAAGTTTTTACAATAAAAAATTTATCCATGCTCTGCCGAAAAACCCAGTCCTTTAGGTCGGGGATGCAGAGGATAGGAAATCAAATTTATTTTAAGAAAATCAAAAATAAATTGTAAAATGCTATTATATCAAAAATGTATGATATGAATAATAATGTGATTCAATAGAATCATATCATTCCAGATAATTAATCTGGAATTAGCCTGATAGTAATGTCAGGAATGGTATAGCTAACCTAGATTCATGAATGGAAGTTTAACTCATCTTGGGTAAATCTAAAATAGCTAATTGATTAAATGGCTGCTGCTCAGCAAGCCTTGATTTCCAAATGGAAATCTAAATCTTCGAGTGTAGTTCAACAGCTCTTAGAAGCCCCATCCCTTTAGGGTGGGGTAATTGACTGTAAAATTATTTTACAATTTTATTTTAAAGCATACCAACTGGAATTAACTATATGACTAAGAAATTAGAAGGAGGGGTACGTCTGAGCTTAGTAGTTTCGGGCGTACCGTGAAGACTAGGATATTTTAAACTCCGTAGTCAGCATGATGACCTTTTTAAAACGACAGCTATTTCTTTGAGAAACTGTTTAGATTATATCGAAAATAAATTGCCTGGAAATGTTGAAATTCACGGATTGTACAATGCATACACAGAAGAAAATATGGCTCGTAGAGCCAGTAGTGAAAGTATAAACGAGCCATTCACTAAAATTTTTCCAAGAGGTATGCATGCGGATTCTGGCGGATTACAGATGCTGACGCTAGGAAAAGGTTCAATTGAAAAAGAAGATAGGTTGAAGATTTACGAAACACAAGCTAAAT
>Ga0265593_1001198_pt1 | contig 12380 bp, 9 predicted proteins | sample saktaG_8_FD_190136 | JGI IMG/M metagenome (GOLD analysis project Ga0265593, IMG submission 190136) | Saline water microbial communities from Sakinaw Lake, British Columbia, Canada - sak_2011_5_24_36m | ecosystem: Environmental > Aquatic > Non-marine Saline and Alkaline > Saline ...
CTCCTCGGCGAACGCTATGTAACCCTATATGCCAATTCGGGATAAGGGGGTGCGGAATGACGGGTTCACCGAGGTCGTGCCGAATCTCAAGGCCCACCACAGGGCGCTGCTCGCCCTCCTCGGCGAACGCTATGTAACCCTATATGCCAATTCGGGATAAGGGGGTGCGGAATGACGGCTTGACGGCAAGCCTGCGGCGATTGCCCAACGCTTCGATGTCCCTGAATATCAAGTCAGGGCTGTCTGTCTGCTAAAGCGCAAACCCGAAACGTCGCAGGCCTATTGGCAACGCCGCGAGCAGTTGAACCGGCTGCCGGGCTGGAAATTCCACGGCATCCTGGAGGCCGCTTCCGACGCGATGGATGAAACCCATCGGAGCAGCTCCATGGCCGAGAACCTCAACGGCCGCCTCCGCCATGACTTCTTTCTGCGCCGCCAGTTGGGCCAAGGGTGCCTGGATCTGCTCCGCTTCTTCCTGAATCACCGCCCCTTTGCACGAAGCGAGCGGCCCGAGCGGGTGGGCAAAAGCCCCGCCGAACTCATGGCCGGGAAGCCACATCCGCATTGGCTGGAACTGCCCGGCTTCGAGCGGTTCCGGCGCTCGCCCGTTCCCGCCTAAGACTTCAGCTTCTCCAGACAGGCATGTTCCCTTCCCATTTGGAGGGGCCGGATTCGCTGTGCCTGTGTTACCCTAAATCGGCCATTTTTGAACCATGCCCTTTCATGGCTCAGCGTCATGAGGCGGGGGGGGTGCAAAGCAGGTGGCCGCCAATGCCTTCTTCGCCATGGCTGGAGAGTCCTGTGAGGGAAATGCCTGGATGAAATTCGCTGTGAATGGGATTTAGATTGCCCACGCCATTAGCCGGTAGCTTAAGGATTGCCAAAGGGGCATAGTGATGGCGGATGCCGTTTGGCGGCAATCCCGTTGTTTCGTCTAATTGAAACGGCCATTCAATGTCCCCCGTGGCCACACGCGCCGGTATCAGCCAGTAATCCCCGGTGCGGTACCGGGTCGCTCCCGGCTGAAACTGGATTTGTAGCCCATCTTCCAAAGCGATCCAATCTTTATCAGCAGTGCCTTCCGTGATAGGCACTGCGTTATCCTTGGCGAGGTGGGTGGTTTTTGTTGCGACGTGATCCCATCGGCGCACCTTGGTCGGCCACTTTTCATTGGTATTTGGTGTACCTTGCTGTTTCGGCTCGGATTTTAATGATAAAACATCGTTTTCCAGTGTGTTTAATTGGACCAAAGTCCCCGGTTCGCCGCGTAATTCCTGCCCGTCATTGGTAAATTCCAACCAGTTGCCGGGTTCAAAACCTCTCGAAGATTCCACTAGGCAGCTAGTTTCTGCAAATGAGCCTTCCACGATCCGGGTGGCGACAGAGCCATTGTCTCGTGACCATTTGAACGTGGCGCTTTTATCTTTGCCGGGACTATGAATTTCCACCCGGTATAACTGATTTTCCAGACCGCGATATTTCGCATCCGGCGCAATATGGCAAGCATCATTCGGCAAGTCCAAAGGTTTGATTCCCGCCTTCAGGCATCCAATAGTATTCGGCTGCCACAGATGAACCCATTGGCTCCAAGCATTAATGATGTCATTTGGATTCAATTCGCTGGGTGCTTTCAAACCACCATTTTCATACCACACTTTAACTTGCCAGACCACTTGGGCGCGGGTGGCGGTATCGGGTCCGCCCAAGGCTTTTTCCCGAATGTCATCGTCTTCAAGCGTGGTGACATGACGTTCCCACACATCCAGATAAACTAGGTAATCTTTGTTCGGTAATAATTCTTCTGGGAAGGGAAAGTTTTTTTGTTTGGCATAGCTTGCAACCGTTTCGTTTTCACATAAGATGCCATCAACATAATAGCGGCCCTTGCCTATGTTGAATGACTTGTCATCTTTTGGGATGATGGATATTTCAAACCCATAGTCTGGACCTGCCGGGCCGGCAAACGGCCCAATTAAATCCGCAGCCAAGGTGCGTATATAATGCAGCAATATGGCGGTTTGCTCATTGGCATCGGCATCCACCTGCACCCGGCCTTGTTGTTGCAATACCCGGCTAAAGTGCTTGGTCAGGTCAAATGTGTCACGGGTGAAATCACCTTTCATGGCTGCCTCCTATAGGCAATTAATAGGGTTATAGTGGGTATCTGGGTCGAATGTATCCGGTAACGGATCCAATTCATCTGTTTCATGTCACGAACACCAATCCGACCTCCATACCTGCCGGGGTATATTCGTCCAAACGGGCTTGTAGGTTCGCCGTCCGCTGCGGTTGGAACAAGTCATGGAAAACACCCATTTCCGATTCGTCATCCGCCCCACGTCGAATCTCGTCGGCGCAGTGTAGGCCCAACTGGCCGTAACCGGGCAATCCATAACGCCGGTCCGTGTATTGGGGAACCAGCCTGAGCCTCTCGTCTTCAATCAACGCATTGTCAATCGGGCCGGGCGGCTGGGCATCAATGAGTTTTTGCACCGCCGTTTCCGGTTGGCATCGATAGCGTTTTGGGGTGCGACAACCCGTAGGGACATGACAAAAACGCATACAACCCAATTGGCGACGGGCGACGTTGACACAGGCATTGAAAATGGAGTTTTCCGCAAGTTCGATGGCGTGGACGTTGATAATGCCAAACACAGTGCTGCGTAGCAGGGTCAGAGTAGCATGGGCGATGCCCAAATCTTCCGCGCCAATGCATATTTCAGGCGGGCATTTTAACCCTGCCGTGACTGTAGCATGAGCAATGCCCAAATCTTCCGCGCCAATGGCTTCTTTCTCGTCAGCGGTCGCATCCAGCAAGCTATCGACGATCTTAAGCGGGATGGGGTCGGTGCGAACTTCGTCTGCGTGAAACCGGATAGGGCCAAGAATGCTGTGCTCGATCTGCACACTGGCGCGGAGATGATGGAACTCAAGGCTGGGTTCAGCCGAGTTTTTGGGTTCGCAGTCGCATTCAAGCCCCCAGCCCGGCACTAGGGTGCAATGGCGAATCAGCACATTGGACAAACAGGCAGGCCCTTCCGTTTCCTGTTTTGTTTCGGATGGCGCCCCATTAATTTGTAGCGCCCATCCGGTGACAAGCAAGCCATCCAGCGTAAAACGGCTGCTTGGCTCCATGATGACGGTGGGTGTTTCCGTCAAGGCATTCTTATCCTCGGGGTCGCTTTGCCAATCTTCCTGGCGGTGCAAGCGGATGACCGGGCGCACACCGTTGGCGGCGCGGATTTGCAGGGTGCGGCCTTGGTGCAGGACGATGTAGCGGGGTTCGATAATGTAAACACCGCTGTCCGTCAACTCGATCACCGCATCCCAAGGATTGTCTTGTTCCCATCGGCGCAAGGCATCCGCAATGCGACGGTCAGGCTGTCCTTTGCCGACTAGGTAAACCTTTGGGATGACCACCATCTGGTGATCGGCTCCTTGCACCGACCTAGGCGATGGATCGGCAAGTTGGCGCTGGTATTCCCCTCCGCCGATATCGCTGCTAAAGGCATAGTGATAGCCTACCCGGACGGCCTTTTCCGGCAACTGGTCTGGATTGAAGGCAAAGCGCCCTAACACGGGATCCAATGCGAGATGGTCGAGTGGCGGCGTGAAGCGCCAGTCGGACAAGTCGGCAGGGATGATCTTATTCACCGGCACGGGATGCTTAGGATCGACACCAGCCCAACCTTCCGTCCAGATGGCAAGGCTTTTGCCATCGCCATAATACAACTCCTTGTGGAGCTTGAATGACAATGGGCGGATTGGCGATGGCAGATTCAACTCCCCGGCGATATGGGTTGGCTCAGTTTCCTTTTCAGGCTTGATAAATAGCTGCATGTCTTGTCCCAACACGCTGAAAGTGCCGCAATGGGAAGGCGCGTGTTCCGGGCGATGTGCCGGCGTATAGGTTACCGAGTAAGATTTCAGCCGCCAAACGAACACGCCTACCGAGGGAATATTGTAATAGCCGACGCTATGGCTGGAATTGATGCGGCGGACATCCACACGATGGGCGATGGGATCGAATGGCCCATCCAATAAATCCAAGTCGTCCATCCGGCGAACATCCACGGTGCACGCCCGCTGCAAGTGTCGGTGGTTGATGTGTTGGTTCCAGCCCAGCAATTTGAAAAACTCCACGGCACGGGCAGGCCAATCGGCCACATCGTTGGCAAGCAGTTCAAGCAAGGCAAGCGTACCCTTGCGGCGGCGGTAACGCAGGGTGTTGGCCACTTCCCGGCGAGGGATCAGCGCCCGATAAAGTTGCCGACCCTCCTGAGTGGTTTCAGTGCCCGCTTCGCCGGGATCGAGTACGGGCCGGTAGCCGATCAAATCGGCAATATAAGGCACAGCCCAGTCTTCCGCCGTTTCGATGAAGCTGTTTTCATACAACTGCCCGATGTTGTCTTCAAGCAAATTCGCTTGCTCGGCGATGACGCGCAGAAAAGCCTGCAAAGGGTAGCCTTGGTCGGCATCCCGTACCTGATGAATGGCCGGAAGCAGTTGGTAAAGCCGGTCTATGCGGGGGTCAATACTTTCGTTCATGGCTTGCCACTCAATAAATCTGGTTTAACACAAGGGTGTCGGGGACCGACAGCGTAAACATCGACAGTTGGGCGGGGCGGATGGAGCCATCCTTTTCAAAACCGGCAAGATTGACGGGAATGTAATAAGGGTTGGGTTGATTCAACGTTTCCGATTTCCCCATCGCCGCCTTACTTAACTCGTCTAGGTATAATGGTCTTCTGGCCCCGCCTTCATTCACCTTTTCTGGAATTCCATTGAAGCTATCCACATCGACATAGTCCACGCCGGGAACCGCCTGTATCAATGCGATAAGTTCGCACAGCAAGGCGGCTTGCCCTAGCGCACGTTTCTGGAACCCATAGGCATCCAAAATCGCGGCAGTCACAGCCGTCTTCACCGGCTCCCATAAGTATCCCGGGACTAGGCGAATATTCGCACTCAATGTCAGTACCAGCAGTTCGCGTACTTCCACCTTTAAGGCCAGATCGGGGTCGCCCAATTGCCGCAAGGCGCTTAATAGGTTGCGATAAAGATCGGAAGAGTCATCAATGGGAATGTCGTCTGCCCCGGCGATGGTGATATGCACCAGTTGCCGCCGGCCGTCGCTCAGTTTGCGGGCGGTCGCCTTGCCGATGCCGGCGAAGGTGCGGGTGAAATCGGCGTAATCCTGCACCGAAACCAGCCGGTCCAGCGCCATGACTGCCAAGGGCGCATTATCCCGAATTTGGTCGCGGCTTTCCTTGTCGGCACCGCCAGACGCTGCCCGTGGATTGATGACTTCTTTAACACCCAAGGGCCGGGTTTGCAACAGTCTGATTTGTTCCGCCTTGACATTGCCCGGTTTGCCGATCCCGCTGCGGTAGATCGCTTTCACATTCTCCAAACCGGTTGGCAATCGCGCACCCTGCCTGCCGTTGCCGAAAATCACCGAGGGATTGCCATCGTCATCGGTTTGCGTGACAAAGTTGCGATCCCTCGCCCCCAAGCCCGCCAGGCTATCCGTCTGTTTCCATTCCACATCATTGACATACACCTTGAGCGTGCTGTCCACTCCCGTGGGATTGGATGCCGGGACAAAGGTGATGGGTGGCTGTTTCAGCGTGAAGGTTTGCAATGCCTTTGAACTATCGCCTGCCCCCAGGGTTTCCGGCGGGGCAGTGGTACTGCCATGGGTGGCCTTGACGACATTGGCGAATATCGAAACGGTTTCCAGCTTATAAGAATATTTCAGTTCTTTCGCCAAGGTCAGCGTGGTATGAACCTTATCCCCTGCCAATTGGGAAGGGGCTTGGCTGACTGCGGAGATCATTGCCAATTCACTGGCCTTGATGCCTTCGACGGGAGAGTTATTGACAATGACATCCGTGCGTTCGCCGGAAACGATGATCCAGCGTCCTGACTGTAAGCCGTCATAGAGCCGCTGTAACGCGATGACATTCTCCTTTACATAGACTGGCTTACCCGTATTGTCGGGGGAAACCGGCCTTTCGGACAACTGCAATTCCTCGCTTTGGGCATAGACCGTGGTTTTACGGATATCGGAAAGGTGTAAGTCGCTTTTCCCTAACCAAGCTTTGTCCAAAGTCAACTGCGTGGACTTGCCGCTGATGTTGTAGGCGGTTTTGGATATGATCTGGGTATCGTCAATTAAGCTGAATAAAGGGTTGTCTATGCCATCAGGATTCGTTCGGACGATGGCAACCCAAGTGTTTGGGGAAACGGAGTCATATTGGGCATCCAAATAGAGGATGTTCTTAGGATCAGAGGGAAATGCTATCAATTGTGAATAAATCAATAATAAATCCTTTGTATACTCTATGGATACAGTGTTTGAATTTCCAGAATACCGCACAGATTTGCCAGGAAGAAGCTTGTCTGAGCGGTCTTCTTGCTTATTTGTAATGGTTATCTCATCCGATGTATCATCGATATTGACAGTCAGGACAACTATGTCTTGTGGGTCATTGGAACTGAATTCGAATCCGCAAAAATTGATGCCAGGCGAAACCCCCACTTTCCATTTTCCAGATGTTCCCAAGTCAAGTAGGACTTCATGGTCACCAGGCGAGAATTCAGTGCTAACACTTGCCGCATTACCATCATCTGCAACTGAAAACTCAACTAGACCACCATCAAATCTATTATTTAATTCAGCCTGTATCCCTATTTTCACCGCCCCCGCGAGAGGCCACTCCTCACTGTCTATCACTTTTCCCCGTTCGTCCGTAATCGGTCTGCGCGGGGCGGTACTGCCGAAGGGTGCCACTTTGACCCGCAAAGCATAAATTTTTGGTTGTTCAAGTGGGCTGACAGTGGCATTGGACCAAGCCGCATAAATGGTGTCTGCTATGCTTGGGCTAAACAGGGAAGCCAATTGCGGTAGGCTGTCGCTGGTCTTCTCAAAGCTGGTGTCCAGCTTCCGCTTCAAAAATGCGCTAGACGCCACTTGAGGCGTAGGCGGGCGAGACAGTGGTTCGACTAAAGTGTCAAATGGATCGGGGTTATTTGCACCCAATCCGGCAGCAACCAACGCAGCGGGTGGGGTGTGTAGCACGACTTTGGTTCTATTGTGAGCGAAATCCGCTTCGACGCTCTTGACGTGCAGTAAAACCTGTTTAGTCGAGCCAAAATCTAGCAGTAGCGGGTCATTGGGTTTCAAGCCCGTGCCGACCCCTTGGAAATAAAGAGTGTCCGCATCAATAGCCCTGTCCTTTCCCGTCAAGTTAATCACTTGTGGCTGAGTCACCCGTGCTTGCAAATTACTCCATTCCGTTCTTGCCAGTAGTTTTTCGCTGGTTTCGAACTGTTGAGGCAGTTCCCCAGGATCAGGCTGGCTTTGGGCGCGGGCGCCGGCGGGAATTTCCACCGGCACCTTCTGATTGTCGTCCAAGGTATAGGCCAAGTAAACGGTGGAAGCAACGCCGGGGCGCGCTTGGTAACCCACCAGATTCGCCAGTTCCAGCACCGAACGCCGCTCCGTTGCGGTACGCAGATAGGCTTCGTTGGCGATGCGTTCTTGGTAGAAAGTCAGCACATCCGCCACCGTTGCCCAACCGTCCAACAGCGCGATGGAAGGGTCGCCGGCATCTCGGGTGGTCAGCTTTTGCAATGGTCGAACCGTGTACGGGGTCTGTCCGTCACCGGCGTTGACCGTCACATCCATAGTCGATAATCGCGCCTTCATGGTTTCCAGAAAGGCACTGTGACTACCGATCCGATAGCTCAAGCTATTCAAACCGGGGCGATTGGCCGTAGCCATGGGTGTCACCGCTTGGATGCCTTCGCAACAACCGCAGGTTTCCGAGGAACAACTGCAATTCTTATCACTCATTTCATCTTCCTCCCGACATTACCAGTTTCAATGTGCCATGCTCGGGATAATTGGGATCGTTATCGAGCTGGGCGATTTCATGGAGGGACAACGCCAACAAGCCCGCTTCCAACTCACCGTTTGCGGCTTCAAATCGCCGGTTCAGTCCGGTGACACGAACGCATTCCACGCCAGTCACCGCCATGCCGGCGGCAATGAGCTTGCTGACATCAATGCCATCGCCAAAACTGAGGTTGTCAGGGTGGAAGAAGCCCCGTTTACCATTCGCCAAGCGCCGATTGCTGAACACCTCCAACAAGGCCGCCTTGACATGGGCCTGCTGGTAATGGGGACGCACACAGACTTCCAGCGTCAGTTCAATGGGTACATAATGGGCCGCCAGCACACGCAGGTCATGGCCCATGCGACGGAACGGATGCAGTTCCCCATCGACGGTTTTTAGCAAGCCGCTATCGGCGATTTCCGTACCCAAGGGATCGACCGCCACGGCGGCCTCATACCAACTGCCCGTCCACCGCAATTCGGCGGAGGCGCGTTGCAGCTTGCCGTCGCGTTCGGCCAGCAGGCGGTAATCGTCGGCGGTGATGGCGCGCTCGATTCGCTTGCGGAAGGTCGTCGGAGCATACAGTTTGGCTTCGGCTATGGGTTCAGATTCGCTACCGCCCACGGCGGGCAAGGGATTGCGCACCGAGACAACCCCGTTGAGTTTGACATTCTTCAACACCATAAGGGAGATGGCTTCGGCACCCACATTGCCGACCGCGCCATTGCCATGGCGATAGGCGGCGAAAAACACCGCACCGGCTTCCGGCTGCGCACCTGTCACCCCATCGCCAAAGCGCAGGCGGGCAACCCCGTCGTTGTCGATTTCCACCACAAAATGAGTGTCATCCGGCTCGCTTTCCAACAGATCGTAGCGCACATCCCAACGAGTGGCGGGTAGCTTGGCATCGGCGAAATAGTCGGCGAGTGGGCCGGGCAACCGACCTTTGGGAAACTGCAACCATACGCCGGAGGCATCGTCGACAATGGCGATGAGGGAGGTGAGACTGCATAGATCGGTGGTGTCGAAAAACTTTCGCCATTTCGCCGCCAGGGAATAGAGCCGAAGCCGGGGCAATGCGGCCCGTTCGTCTTGAAGCAGCGTGGCGGCGGCACTCCGTTTCAACGCATCTAATGGCAGGGGTACGCTGAAAGTCAGCGGGGCTTTGCTTAAATGCGGATGGAAACGTTTGGGGATGTGTAGGATTTCACCCGGCAATCCATCACATTCGCAGCTTGCTTGCGAACTGGTTTCCTGCACCTCGCCCAAGCATTCGATATCGATGCTTTTACCCAGATCAACCAGCAGCACATTGCCACGGGCAATGCTGATGTCCTCAATATATTGGCATGCCGGTGCCTGACCCCTGGCTGATAGGCAGAAGGTGAAGGGCAGGGCGTCTTGCACGGCCCACGCTATCTCTACGATGGGCCTTGGCTTCCCCTCTTTTGTGGGTGCGACCTTGTCTATTCCGGGCGTTACCTGAGTCAAACGCACCGCATGACGGCGAAGTGGGTCGGCATCCTCCGGCAACCCGGTTTTCGGCCCTTTGACTTCTTCCAAGATCAACACATCACCCGGCTTCAATGAGGCCAAGCCACGGGTTGGCTTGTCGCCGCTGCCCCAGCTATCCAACAAGGTGGCGGATGTGCTGCCCTTCGCCAAGCAGCATTCCTTTTCCCCCCAGGTGTAAAAACTAATCTTGCTCCGTCCCACGGAAAAGCTAATCTCAGTGGACGGTATTGCAAGCAACGGCTCGAATACTTCGTAAGACGAAGCAGGTATGTTGCGCAAATCATCCCAGCCAAGCACAGCATTGCCTGTAGGCAATACACCGTCCAAACCGGTGATAAAGGCAAGCTCGGATACAGCCAACGGAGGAATGTCGGGACTAACCTCGACGCTGACCCAGGCGCGAGAGTTGCAGCCTTCGTGCAATACATAATCCACCAGCCGGACATGCCGCCTTACCGATATACGCTGACGGGCGGTGGACAAATAGGCTTCGGTGGCGACCGCGTCTTGGTAATAACTCAAGTAATCGCCGGTATAAGCCAACAGTTCAACAAGGGTAATGCCCAAATCCGGCACATGGCGCTCCGTCCAATCCGGTAACAGCACGGCCAGCCGGTCAAGGATCAGTTGCCGAAAACTGGCGTAATCCTTGGCTAGATAATTGATCTCCGGCTCCACCCTAATCGGGGGTTCACAGCCGCATGGGGGTGCGCAGTCCAAGTCGGAGGGGCAATCCACCTTAAAAGAAAAATCGACGCTTTGGTAACGGGGGTCAATGTTGGCAATGCCAACCAAACTTAAGGTATAGGTGGAAAAGTCGCCATATTTGTCCAAATAGAGGACAAGGTAATCATCCGCTTCCAAGCTTTCATTAGCATGAGCATCAAGTCCGATGACGCGGATGCCCGTCACTCGCACACCGCCCGTCAATTTCAGGTATTGCAGTGCTGTTTCTGGTCCGTAGGAGGTAAACTCGGCGGGAAGTTTGCCGAGAAAATAGACGATGAGCGAGGTCTGGCCTTCCCCCACTTCCACATAATCCAAGCCGTTCCAGTTTAATTTACGGCGTACCGCATCCCGGCGCGTATCTTGCTGACAACAAAGTTGCATAAACCCTCCCGATTAAATGTTACGCGAGAAACTGGCCGTTTGTTCCTGGCCGGTTTGACGGATGGCATACTTCATATCGACGGTTAGCGTCGAATCTTCCGTCTGAACCTCCAGCCCCCGCAACTCGATGACATCCCCCAACCAACGCTGAATCGCCGCTTGCAAGGTAAATTGAACGGTTGCCGCCAATTCCGGGCTGTTGGGCGCGAACACCAATTGCAACAAGCCGCTGCCAAAATCCGGGCGGTTCACCCGCTCGCCGGAATTGGTAAAAACCAATTGCTCGATCATTTCACGGATATGATCGTTGTCGTTGGCCGTTGCGCTCCGTCCGCGCCCGTCGAAATGGAAAGGAAAGTCGATGTTCATGGGTTTAGATTCCTATTACTCGGGTTTGTACCGCACTCACGGTTGGGGGGCCTTGGGGGATTTGCTCGACGCTCTGGCAAATGCCGGGTGCAGAACCCGGCGCAGGCAACAAGGCCGCCGGCAGACCTCCCACGAGAACCCGCGTGGAAGGCATAATCCATTTAACCGTCACACAAGGTTGCAGTTTCGGGCCCACCGGCAGCGGAATCTGAAAGGGGCAGCCCGCCACGGAGGCGACTATCGCCATGGGATTCACGGTGGCGACCGGTTGCCCACTGACCAGCACCCGTGGTTGGGAAGGGATAACCGTGGCGGGTGCAAAGTGAGTGCATTGCATTACCGCATTTACGTGAAGCAAAAATCCAGGCATATGAAGTCTCCTAATTTCCTATTTAAGGATAGTTAATGCGCCAGTGTTGAAATCAATGATTGGCCCAACCATTGTGATCATCGCGCCCTTGCCATTGTTAATAAAGATTCCTGCGTCATTCACCACAATCATCGCTCCGGTGGAACTTCGTAGCACGATGCCTCCCGTCCCAGGAGGAGCAGGGGGAGGGATAGGGGTAGGCGACATCATCGGAACAGGCAGCGCGTCGCTGATAATCACCGCATTTTGCATCGTGGTTTGGAGGACGATATTTTGTCCTACTGGCGTTGTGGGAGGCATCAGGGCAGAGGTCGGCACTTCGGCGAAAGCCCCCCAAAAACCGCCCACCCAAATGGGGAAGTCCGGGTCGCCCTGTTCAAATTCGATCCACACCCCCGAGCCGACTTGTGGAACCATGAACACTCCTTCCTGCTTCCCGGCAATCGGCACGCAGGGCAAGGCCCAGGACAATGGCGTGAGACCCTGCACATCCGGGGCGATGGCCAGAATTCTGCCACGCTGTTCAGGGTCGAGGTTGCTGACCACCGTACCGCGATATTTGCCGTAATAGCGGTTGCTTTTGCCTTCGTTCATGTCGGAATCCGCGGAAGAGTGGAAATCAAACCGTTGCGGCTTAACTCGAAGCTTTGCTTGTATTCCCCGCGCTTGATTTTGTGGGTGACGCTCTTGACATAGTACAGGCCATCATAAGCATAGCCGGCACCGCGAACCCCCACCAACTGGCGGGCTTTGAGAATATGTCCGTACCGGACCACATTTAGCTCCCCCCTGCCCGTCACGGCCTCGGCCCACTCCGCAGCCTTGGCCAGGCCGATCATGATACCCTGGGGCAAGGATCGCTTGGACAGGGCAGCGCTAACTGGCACCAAGCGGGTGGGAATTGGCGGTATCAGCCCCAGCGGCGGATTCAACGGTGTGATGGGCGGGAGTGGTATGGGAATCGGCACTTTGCTGAGTTCTTCGTAATAACTGATGTTACGCACGGGCATTGATAAAGGCATAAAATGCCGCTGTTGATCTGGCTTATTGGAAACGTGTCCCATGAAAAACCCTCTTTTAGATTTGTACAGCGACTACCTGATCAGTTCGTT
>Ga0265593_1001200_pt1 | contig 12360 bp, 7 predicted proteins | sample saktaG_8_FD_190136 | JGI IMG/M metagenome (GOLD analysis project Ga0265593, IMG submission 190136) | Saline water microbial communities from Sakinaw Lake, British Columbia, Canada - sak_2011_5_24_36m | ecosystem: Environmental > Aquatic > Non-marine Saline and Alkaline > Saline ...
AGGAGCAAACACTGAACCAGCTACTCGCAGAGCTGGATGGGTTTGACCCAAAGAGTGGGGTGGTTCTACTGGCTGCTACAAACCGTCCAGAGATCCTCGACCCGGCACTGCTTCGTGCAGGGCGGTTTGACCGCCAAGTCTTGGTGGATAGGCCGGACAAGATCGGTCGCGAACAGATTCTTGCGGTTCACCTCAAGAAGGTCAAACTCAACCTCGATGTCAATCCAGAGCAAGTGGCTGCACTGACACCCGGATTCACCGGTGCAGATTTGGCTAACTTGATTAATGAGGCAACACTCCTTGCCACCCGTCGTCGCGCGACATCGGTCACGATGGATGACTTTAACAATGCCATCGAACGCATCATCGCAGGCCTTGAGAAGCGAAATCGCCTTCTCAATCCGAAGGAACGACGGGTCGTTGCATTTCACGAGCTGGGTCATGCGATGGTTGCGCTCTCTTTACCCGGTACAGATGAGGTTCACAAGATATCGATCATCCCACGGGGGGTCAGCGCACTCGGGTATACGATCCAACGTCCGACCGAGGACCGATTCCTGATGACGAGGACTGAACTGGAGCACAAGATGGCTGTTCTGATGGGTGGTCGTGCCGCTGAGAGGGTGGTCTTCAATGAAATCTCGACCGGTGCTGCGGATGATCTTGCCCGTGCGACCGACATTGCACGTGCGATGGTACTTCGGTATGGGATGAGCGAGTCTCTGGGCAATGTCACCTATGACCGAGAACGGGCCACCTTCCTAGAGCCTGGCATGCCGATCTCTCAGAGCCGTGACTATAGTGAACAGACCGCTCGTGAGGTGGATGTCTCCGTGCGCAAACTCATCGACCAGGCATTCGAACATGCTATCGCTATCCTCCAGATGAATCGTGAACTACTCGATCGTACTGCAGAGGAGTTACTCAAGACTGAGACTCTAAATCAACCTCAGATCGCGATCCTAAAGCGAGCAATTCTAAATAAATCTACCCCTCCGATTGAATCGATTGACCCTAACGATTTACGGTTGCTACAAAAATAACCTCGACAATCAACACGACTGCTGTATACTCCGCGCATCGATGAAAGGGCTCATGCCTTTTTCTCGGGTTCATCGTTCCTGACCTCTCTTCGATTTTCAAGATTCCTCCGGAAATTGCGCAGTACCCTGGTTAGCGGCGATGTTTTGCGTTTGCGCTAGCGGTACTTTGCCCGTAATCTCCGGCAGTCATTCCCTGCTTGCGCGTTTATTTTTTACTCTTTAGGAAAATAACGTGTCATTTGAAAATCTAAATCTGCATCCCCTCATCCTCAAAGCTATCGTCGACTCTGGTTACACCAATCCGACCCCAATCCAAGAACAAGCCATCCCTGAATTACTCGCGGGACACGATATCATGGCCTCGGCACAGACTGGGACCGGCAAGACTGCCGCATTCATGCTACCAGCACTTCATAAGCTCGCGACACCTCCCAAGGTTCATAGCAAAGGACCCCGAGTGCTGGTCCTGACACCGACGCGAGAGCTCGCCTTACAGGTCTCAGAGGCCGCTGCCAAGTACGGCAAGCACCTACCCCGTATTAAGGTTGTGAGCATCCTGGGTGGAATGCCTTACCCATTACAGAACAAGTTATTATCTCAGCCTGTTGATATTCTGGTGGCAACACCAGGACGTCTGATCGATCATATCCAGCGAGGTCGTATCGACTTCTCGCGTCTTGAGATGATGGTCTTGGATGAGGCCGATCGTATGCTCGACATGGGATTCATCGACGATGTGGAGAGGATCGCCTCAGCCACACCGGCCAACCGTCAGACGTTGCTATTCTCAGCCACACTGGATGGTGCAATCGACAAGGTAGCATCACGCCTACTAAAGACACCTAAGCGTATCCAGATTGCTGCTCAACAGGCGAGGCTCGATAATATCGAACAGCGTCTCCATTATGTGGATGATCTCTCCCATAAGAACCGTCTACTAGATCATCTGCTTCGCGATATGGCCTTAAAACAGGCAATCGTTTTCACTGCAACTAAGCGTGACGCTGATACCTTGGCTGATAACCTCTCTTCTCAGGGTCATGAGGCCGCTGCTCTGCATGGAGATATGAGCCAACGTGATCGTACCCGCACACTGACCAAGCTTCGTCATGGTGGGTTACGGGTACTGGTTGCAACCGACGTTGCGGCGAGGGGCATCGATGTGGCCGGGATTACCCACGTCATTAACTTTGATCTGCCTAAATTTGCTGAAGATTATGTGCACCGTATCGGCCGTACCGGACGTGCCGGCGCTGCAGGTATCGCGGTTTCATTTGCTTCGGGTAAGGATGGAGTCAACCTGAAGAAGATCGAACGTTTCACCGGTCAGCAGATCGCATCCCACGTGGTTCCGGGTCTGGAGCCACGTTTCAAGCCTCGTCCTGGTGGCGGTGGTGCTCCTAGAGGAACACCTAACGTTGCCCATAAGCGGAGCCGTACCTGGTCAAATGATGCTGGCGGTCGTAGTGCCAATAGTGCGAATGGGAATCGGGATACTAGCCGTGGACGTTCTTTTGACAATGATAATCGGGGAAATTCGTTCAGGGGTAGCAGCACTCCAAGCCCTTACGCTAGAACGAAGTAGGGGCTGATCAGTAGCCACACTGTCATGGCCCGGCGAGTCCGGGCCTGACAGGTCGTTTCATCAAGCTTGGCTATGCCAATCCGTCAAATCGCTCATACCCCATTACGACGGGTCAAACTCTTGAGGAATATCGCGGGCACCGTGCAAGATGCGGATGATGGTGACTTGATCTTCAGTCGACTCGAAGAAGATTACATAGTTGCCATACGCGCACGAGCGTAGATCATCCGATAACTCTAGGCGCCGTCGGAAGCCGACAGGGTTGAGACAGATTTTATGGCACTGCTCCCGCAGCTCGACAATGAAACTACTCGCGCGTACAGGATTGTCTTGTGCAATATAATCCCCAATCACTTCCAAATCCTGCTCAGCTTGCGGTGTGATAAGTAGCTGCATTAGCAGCTTTTTAGCTTGGCCTGTTTGGCGTATTTGGCTTCCAGTCGATCAAAAATCGGTTCAGCAAGTTGTCCAGCACCGCTAGACTTTCCTGCCGCGATATCCACCCGTAGAGACTGGAGTTGAATGGCCTGTTGACGCTCGGTGTCTTCGAGAAGTCGAAGGCCCGCTCGTACTACCTCGCTGACATTGTTATACCGACCGCTCTCGACCTGATCGCGAATAAAAGTCTCAAAATGGGGGCTCAGCGCAACACTAGTGGGCACGATACTCTCCTAATAGTTAATAACTATTATTAAATCAAAGGCTGACAATCTTGTCAAGATAACACCCTGGCATGTATGGGGGATTATGACAAATTACATGCAAATCAATTAGATAGCGATCTTATTTTGAATGTGTGTCAGCGCATCCTCGAGACTGCTTCTTCTATCCTCTCCACTGCGATAATTTCAATCCCTGGGATCGACTGCTTGGGCTTATTGGCCTTGGGTATGATGGCTGAGGTAAATCCCAGCTTAGCGGCCTCCTTCAGACGCTCCTGTCCTCGCTGAACAGGTCTTACTTCACCCGCCAGACCGACCTCACCAAATACAACCATCTTTTCTGTTAATGGCTTGTTCTTAAGGGAGGAAACGATTGCAAGCAGGACCGCAAGATCAGCCCCCGGTTCGGTAATCTTTACCCCCCCAACGGCATTAACAAATACATCCTGATCGAAGCAGGGGATACCGGCATGTCGGTGCAGTACCGCCAGTAGCATCGCCAGTCTATTCTGTTCAAGTCCCACGCTGAGTCGCCGTGGATTGGGTGCGTGAGCCTCATCCACCAAGGCTTGGATTTCAACCAGCAGGGGTCGTGTTCCTTCCTGAGTCACCATCACGCAGGATCCAGCGACCTGTGAATCATGGTGAGACAGAAAGAGTGCCGATGGATTGGTCACCTCTTTTAAGCCTTTCTCGCTCATTGCGAATACACCAATCTCGTTCACCGCTCCGAAACGATTCTTGAATGCACGTATCAAGCGAAAACTAGAGTGTGTATCCCCCTCAAAATAGAGAACAGTATCGACCATATGCTCAAGCACTCGAGGACCTGCCAGAGCGCCTTCCTTGGTCACATGTCCCACCAGGATGATGCAGGTGCCACTTGCTTTAGCCAGACGAGTCAATTGTGCGGCACACTCTCGCACCTGAGCGACGGAACCGGGTGCAGACTGTAATTCCTCGGAATAAACGGTCTGGATCGAATCGATGACCGCGATATCGGGCTTACGCTCACTCAGTACAGACTGGATTTTCTCTAATTGAATCTCAGCCAGCATATGAACAGCACTCGCATCGAGTGCTAGTCGTTTAGCACGAAGTGCAACCTGGCGGGCTGATTCCTCGCCACTGACGTAGAGCACATTATGGGTAGAGGACATGTGACACAACGTCTGTAGGAGTAGAGTCGACTTACCGATACCGGGGTCACCACCGAGTAAAACCACCCCTCCATGGACCAATCCACCACCCAGAACCCGGTCGAACTCGGTCACGCCGGTCGAGTACCGTTCCTCCTCCCCATCATCGACCATGCTTAAGCTCTGAACATGGCTAGTCTCAGAGACTGGTGTGAAGCGTGATGTGGACTTTTCGGAGACGGTCTCGATCAAAGTATTCCATGCCTGGCAGTGGGGGCACTGTCCCTGCCACTTCAGGGTCTGTCCGCCGCATTCATTGCAGGAGTAAGTGGATTTTGATTTAGCCATGGGGTGGATTCGGAAATTGATTAAGTAAAGGGGTCGTGGACGTTACTCTCGGTCCCACTGTACCACCAATCCCATCTCACCCGCAGTTGCCTGAAAATCGCAGTCGATACCAATCCCAGGTGCCCATACCAGACTCTCTCCACCGAATAGAAGTGGCAAGATTGACCGCTCCCATGGTGGGAGTGAAGCCTCCTGCAACAGATTCTTGAGACTACGTCTTGGTCGGTTGCGGTCTGGACAAAGTCGCTCCCCCCCACGCCGCGGGCGGATGGTGATGGACTCTTCAGCCATCAGCTTGGATAGGCTGATCCCTGCGCTCTTTCGCCGCGAAAAACTGATGGTGCCGCCCAGTTCTGGGATGATCAATTTCTTTTCACCATTCCATGCGAGTTGCCACTCGGTGTCAGCTACCGCAGACAGTGGCCTGATATGGATAGCCCCCTTGAAACAGCGAATCTCAGTCGTTCCAAAAGTAAGATGGAGTTTAGTACTGGGACGGGAGGAGAGTAATTGCCGTAGTATTTCCTCCAGTTTCAATGTGCTGGGCAAGGTCGCACCCATCTCTCCCAAGGTATAGCGTAATAGGTTCTTCGCTCGTGGGAGAGTTAACGTGCGTAACCCCTCGACTTGGATCTTTCCTGAGAGCGTACATCTTTCGCTGTCTGATTCTGCCAATTCATCCATCAGTAATGAGGCCTCTGACAGGTGGCGACTGGTGCGCATAAATGTCGTACGGTAGGAGGGGAACCGTTCACCGAGTATCGGGAGGATTTCATGCCGCAAAAAATTCCGATCGAAAGAGGTATCGGCATTGCTCTCATCGATAATCCAGCTTAATTGGTGCTCCTCTGCATAGGACTCAATCTCGCTTTGAGGAATTTCCAGTAGCGGCCGAAGTATCCGTGGGGAGGGGGTCGATGCATGATCCCCGATACCCGTAGATTGACTCCTCACCATCGGCATCGCACTCAGTCCCCGTGCTCCCGATCCACGTAACAGTTGCAGAAGAAGAGTCTCTGCTTGGTCGTCCAGATGTTGAGCAAGGACTACGTAATCGGCCCTGAGACTGCTGAATACTTGATAACGGGCATCCCGTGCAACCGACTCCAAGTTAACCCCGGGCCCTCTTTTAAGTTTGAGTTTGGTGGTTTTTAATGGGATGCTGAGGGACCTGCAGAGCTTACGACTGAATTGGGTCCAACCATTTGAATTGACGCTGATGCCGTGATCGATATGCACAGCCGAGAGAGTGAATTGCATCTTGGCAGAGAGCTTAGACAACAGATCGATCAGCACGACCGAGTCCATCCCGCCGCTCAGTGCCACTATCAGGTGATTCCCCGGCTCGATTTGTCCGCGCAGTATTTCTTCTACGCGAATGGGGAGGCTACTTAACTTTGACTTCCTTGAACTTGCCATATCCCATTAACCGCTCGAAGCGTTTTTGCAACAGTATCTCTGTTGAGTAGCCCTGCAACTGCTTGAGAGACTCTTGGAGTGACTTCTTGACGGACTGCATAATGAGCGGGTAATTGCGGTGAGAGCCGCCAGATGGCTCGTTGATGATCTTGTCGATTAATCCCATGGTCTTCAGTCGGTGAGCTGTAATCCCCATGATCTCAGCGGCGTCAGGGGCCTTGTCCGCGCTCTTCCACAGAATCGATGCACAACCCTCGGGTGAGATGACTGAGTATGTTGCATATTGCAGCATCTGAACCGTATCACCCACCGCAACCGCCAGAGCACCGCCGGAACCACCTTCCCCGATGATGGTGCAGATGACAGGCACTTTAAGCTCTGCCAGTACATAGAGGTTGCGACCAATGGCCTCGGACTGACCCCTCTCCTCGGCATCAATCCCGGGATAAGCGCCCGGGGTATCTATGAAGGTGAGGAGAGGAACCTCAAACTTTTCTGCTAGACGCATCAATCGTAATGCCTTGCGGTAGCCCTCAGGCTTTGGCATACCGAAATTACGGTAGATCTTGTCCTTGGTATCGCGACCCTTCTGGTGACCGATGATCATCACCGTCTGACCATCGAAACGAGCGAGCCCCCCCACGATGGCAGGATCATCGGCAAAATTTCGGTCCCCGTGGAGCTCCTCAAAATCGGTAAATAGATGCTGAGCGTAGTCGAGTGTGTAGGGCCGTTGGGGATGACGTGCGACCTGTGAAATCTGCCATGGGGTGAGCTTCGCATATATCCCATTGGTTAGGGATAGGCTCTTCTTTTGAAGGCGTGTGATCTCTGCCGAAATATCCAGAGCAGAGTCATCCTGGGCGAATCGCAACTCCTCGATCTTGGTCTCGATCTCGGAGATGGGCTGTTCGAAATCCAGGAAGGTAATTTTCATGGAGGATAGGACATAATTTTGAAGCGCTCATGATACAGGATTTGAGCCTAATAGCGTCCATGAAGAGTGATTCCGTCATGCTGATCACCTTTCATGAACGAGATAGTCAAGCCGACAGAAGTTCTGGCACGGTAAAATGAGGCCCTCGCTCAAATCGATGTATCAATGAAAAAGTACTCACCCACCGACATTGCCCGTCGTCTCGCAAACCTACCCAAACCAAGTTATGCAGAGGATCTACCGGTGGTCGCACGTAGGGCGGAGATTGCACGCGCGATTGAAGCCAATCAGGTGGTGATCGTGTGTGGAGAGACCGGGTCTGGCAAGACGACCCAACTCCCGAAGATCTGCCTCGATTTGAAGCGTGGTGTGAAAGGGATGATCGGGCATACACAACCAAGACGGATCGCTGCACGTACGGTCGCGACTCGTATCGCATCAGAACTCAATACCCCATTAGGGCAGGCGGTCGGTTATAAGGTCCGATTCTCAGACAAGGTGAGTCAAGATACCTATATCAAGATCATGACCGATGGCATTTTATTAGCTGAGATCCAGGGAGACCATACACTCTCATCCTACGACACCATCATCATCGATGAGGCTCATGAACGGAGCCTCAATATTGATTTTTTATTGGGTTATCTGAAGCAACTCCTTCCAAGGAGACCTGATCTTAAGATCATCGTCACCTCTGCCACGATCGATGCCGATCGATTCTCTGCACATTTCAATCAGGCCCCTGTGATCGAGGTGTCTGGCCGGATGTACCCGGTCGAGATGCGGTATCGACCGATATCATCTGAGGGTGAGGAAGAGGTTGATATCGATCAAGCCATACTCGATGCCGTGGACGAGACCACTCGTTCAGGCCTCGGGGATGTATTGGTATTCCTCCCCGGTGAGCGTGAGATCCGTGAGACTGCCGAGTCACTGCGTAAACACCATCCAGTGGGTGCGGAAATTCTGCCGCTATTCGCGAGGCTTTCATTCGCTGAGCAGGAGCGTGTTTTCAAGACCGGGGGCTCAAGAAGGATCGTTCTGACCACCAATGTGGCAGAGACCTCTCTCACCGTTCCGGGGATTCGGTACGTGGTCGATACCGGGGTAGCAAGGATTAATCGCTACAGCTACCGAAATAAGGTTGACCAGTTGCAGGTAGAGAAGATCTCTCAGGCCTCGGCCAATCAACGTGCAGGTCGCTGCGGACGGGTGATGAGTGGGGTCTGCATCCGTCTCTATGCGGAGGAGGATTACCTTGCGCGACCCGAGTTCTCCGTTCCGGAGATTCTGAGATCATCATTAGCATCAGTGATTCTGAAGATGAAATCACTCAAGATCGGAGATCTAGAGAACTTCCCATTCATTGAGCCGCCCGCACCGAAGATGATTGCAGATGGTTATCAATTGCTCAATGAGTTGGGTGCGGTCGATGAGAGTAACGATCTAACCAGCACCGGTTGGCAGTTGGCGAAGTTCCCGATCGACCCCAAGATCGCTCGCATGATCCTCGCTGCGAAGGAGGAGAATTGTCTGAGCGAGGTTCTGATCATCGCATCCGCACTGAGTCTACAAGATCCACGTGAACGACCATTCGAGCGGCAAGATGCAGCCGATCGTGCTCACCTGCGATTCCAGGATGATCGGTCTGATTTCATGGGATATCTGAAATTGTGGGAGTTTTTTGAGGAGTTGTTGCAGCACAAGAAGTCTAACCGAAAGCTATTGGAGTCTTGTCAGGAGAACTTTCTCTCCCACCGTCGGATGCGAGACTGGAGAGAGGTCTACAGTCAGTTGCATGGACTGGTATCAGAGATGGGATTGCGGCCAAACCAAGTTCCTGCCGGTTATGACGAGATTCATCGAGCCCTATTAGCTGGTCTCATGGGTAATATTGGTTTTAAGAGTGAGGAGGGGGATCAGTATCTGGGCGCACGGGGAATCAAGTTCTCGATCTTCCCCGGGTCCGTTCTGAAGAAGGCCAAACCGAAATGGGTCGTGACGGCGGAGTTGACTGAGACCACCAAGCTCTTTGGACGGTGTGCAGCGAAGATTGATCCACTGTGGCTAGAGAAAGTAGCCGGTAACTTGTGCAAGAGGCATTACTTCGACCCACACTGGGAAAAACAACCCGCACAGGTCACCGCATTCGAACGTTTGACGCTCTACGGGTTGACCGTGGTTCCAAAGAGACGCGTCCACTATGGCACCATCAACCCAAAAGAAGCTCGAGAAATTTTTATACGGGCAGCACTGGTTGCTGGGGAGTACGAGACTCAAGCACCATTCTATTCACATAACCGAGAACTCATCTCATCGATAGAGGAGCTGGAACATAAGGCCCGTCGTCAGGATGTTCTGGTCGATGAGCGTGAGATCTTTGCATTTTATGATGGATTGATTCCGGATGAGATCTGTAACGGATCTGCATTCGAGAATTGGCGACGTCGGGCTGAGCAAGAGAATCCAAAGCTGCTCTATCTAGATCGGGAGAGACTGATGAGACACGGAGCAGGAACCGTGACCGAGGATCAGTTCCCAGTGATCATGAACGCGTCTGAACACGACTTTGAGTTGACCTACCGTTTCGAGCCGGGCCATGTTCTGGATGGGGTGACCCTGAGCGTGCCGTTACCCCTTCTGAATAGACTGGATGCCAATCAGTTCGGCCGCCTAGTCCCAGGACTTGTTCGTGAAAAAATAACCTGGTACCTGAAAGCCTTACCGAAGCAGATACGCCGACAATTGGTCCCTCTACCTGACTCTGTGACCAAATTTCTAGAGAGTCATTCGAATAAACAAGACCGGGGCTTGGAGGATAGTCTTGCGGAGTACGTTCAGGGCAGGATCGGATCCTCGGTATCAGCCGCCATCTGGGAGCAGGAGTCCCCTCCCACACACCTTCAGATGAATTACAAGGTGGTTGATGATGCAGGGCAGGAGTTATCGATGAGCCGCGATCTCTTGCAACTAAAAAAACAGTTAGGCCAGGCGGCTCAGATGACGTTCTCCCAATCGGGTGCCGATGCTGGTAGTGGCATAGAGCGTGAGCAGGTAAAGAGCTGGGACTTTGGTCATCTGCCAGAGAGCATATCCTTTAACCGTGCCGGCCGTGCATTGACCGGCTACCCAGCACTCGTAGATGAGGGGGAGAGTGTATCGATCAGGCTATTCGATACTCACGATGCAGCTGCTGCCCACATGCGGGAGGGGGTCTGTCGGTTACTGCGGTTCGAACTCAGAGATCAGATGAAGCAGCTGGAAAAGAACCTTCCGGGGCTAAGCCAAGCGGCATTACATCTGCGTAGCCTCATCAGCCCAGATTCGCTTAAGGAGGATATGCTAAAGGCCATCACCGACCGAGCATTTATCGGTGATGATGAGATGCCACGAAGTGAGCAGGATTTCATGGTTCAGAAGCAGCGCGCTCGAACGAGGCTACCTGCTGTGACCGAAGCCGTCTCACGGATCACTCAGAGGATCGCTCATGAATGGCAGCCATTGATGTCCCATCTCTCCTCTCCCAATGCCGCTACTGCCAGATTAAACAGAGAGATGAATCAACAGCTTGCGGGTCTCATCTATCCAGGCTTCTTAAGCGACACACCCTGGGATCGCCTTCAACATCTACCACGATACCTGCAGGGAATGTCGATGCGTCTGAGTAAATATCCGGCTAACCCTGAGAGGGATGGTCGTCACGGGCCCGCGATCGTCGGTCTGTGGAACCAGCACCAGCAGAGACTGGAGAAGCACCATAAGGAGGGGATTAGTGACCCAAATCTTGCTGAATTTCGCTGGCAGATCGAGGAGCTTCGGATATCTTTATTCGCCCAGGAATTGAAGACGCCTTACCCGGTATCGATCAAACGACTACAGAAGTTATGGGAGAAGGTATTGGGTTAGTGCGGTGTTAGTTTAGATCGCATCTAAACTAATGACGGTTGGCGGACTCACCCCTCGGGTCATTAGCGGTGGTCGTACGACCGGTGACCTTATCAAAATGGATCAACTGCATATTACCCCACCTCTGTGGGACGATATCCACTCGATGGCCCTTCATCCTAAGGCCTTCGATCCAGCCCTCTCTGAATGAATCCGGCTCAATCTCGACTCGATCGGGCAGGTGTTGATGATGAAATCGCGGGCTCGCGGCAATGACTCCTGGATTTGTTTGGCGGTGATCGACATAGTTCACGATTGCCAGAAGGACCATGCTGATGATGCGAGAGCCACCCGGCGTGCCAAGGATGAGTATTCCTCGTTCATCTTCGACAAAGGTTGGAGACATGCTCGAGAGAGGCCTCTTTCCGGGCATGATGGAATTGGCCAGCCCGCCTTGTAGGCCGTAGACATTGGGTACGTTGGGAGAGGTGGAGAAGTCGTCCATCTCGTTATTCAAAAGAACCCCCGTGCTTCCAGCAATAAAACCCGAGCCGAAGTTCGTATTGATGCTCATGGTTGCGGCCACTCGGTTACCAGACCGGTCCATGATTGAGAAGTGGGTGGTCTCGCTCCCTCCTTGACGGTTTGACGAGACCTCGTCAGTCTGGAGGAGGGTTGTCGCTCGTTGCAAATCAATGCTGGAGGAGCGTCTTCGGGCATAATCCTTATCCATCAGTCGCATTAAAGGAACATCGACAAAGTCACTATCTCCCAGATGATCAGATCGATCCTGATAGGCCCTCCTCAATGCCTCTATAATGAGGTGAGTACGATCAACCTCGTTTAATGATGACAGCGAAAAACTCTCAAGGATATTAAGCGCTTGAGATAGGGTCGCTCCACCGGATGAGGGCAGGGGGGAGGTCGTAATCACCACCCCTCGGTAGAGCAGCCGGGTGGGTTCTCGTTCAATGGCACGGTAATTTTCTAAGTCTTCTATCTCCCAGATACCGCCCGCCTGTTTAACCGATTCCACCATCTGCTCGGCCATCCACCCCCGGTAAAAGCCATCCGTTCCAATCGTTGCAATCTCTGTCAGCGTCGAGGCCAATTCTGGCTGGAGCAGGATAGAGCCCGCAGAGGGGGGCATGCCATCGGGTAGGAAGATCCTGGCGGCTCTACGATCGGCACGCAATTTCACCTGATACTTCGCTAACATACCGGCGAATCTCTGGTCCACCTTAAAGCCATCACGGGCCAGCGTGATGGCAGGTGCTAAGTTCTGTGCGAGGGTTAACCTGCCATAATTCTGAGAGAGATGAACCAGTGCTGCAGGGGTTCC
>Ga0265593_1001201_pt1 | contig 12358 bp, 10 predicted proteins | sample saktaG_8_FD_190136 | JGI IMG/M metagenome (GOLD analysis project Ga0265593, IMG submission 190136) | Saline water microbial communities from Sakinaw Lake, British Columbia, Canada - sak_2011_5_24_36m | ecosystem: Environmental > Aquatic > Non-marine Saline and Alkaline > Saline ...
CGACCGCGTCATCGCCGGGCCTGAGAAAAAGGGGCGCGTCATAACCAGGAAGGAGAGGGAACTGATCGCCTACCACGAGACCGGGCACGCCCTGGCGGCCAAGATGCTGCCCAACGCCGACCCGGTGCACAAGATATCGATAGTGGCCAGGGGCATGATGGGCGGCTGGACCAGGTTCCTTCCAAGCGAGGAACGCCACCTTGAAACGTACGACCGATTCAAGGACATGATGATCATCAGCCTGGCAGGGAGGGCAGCCGAACAGGTTGCGCTGGGCGAATTGACCACGGGCGCGCAGAACGACCTTGAGAAGGTAACCATTATAGCCCGCCGCATGATCATGGAATTCGGCATGAGTCAGAGGCTGGGGCCGCGCACTTTCGGCAAGAGGGAAGAGATGGTCTTCCTGGGCAAGGAGATACACGAGCAACAGAACTACAGTGACAAGGTCGCACAGGAAATCGACGAAGAGGCGGAGTCCCTGATCAAGGAGGCCTACTCCAGGGCCGTGGAGATTATAACCGGCAACAAGGACCGCCTGAAGTATATAGCCGAGTACCTTATAGAAAAAGAAACTATAGACGACACCACTTTCGACAAGCTGCTGAAGGACCCGATCCCGGCGCCCGGCCTGGAGGCCGCGCCGGCATCATAATGATCTCTACCTGTTCCTCTCTATAACGAAAGCCACCAGAGCCTTGAGAGACCTGCGCGCATCACAATCCGGCAGATTATTAAGTGAAAGGCTGGCTTTGCAGGAAAATCCCTGTGCGATGGACCTGCATTCATCTATGACGCCGGATTCACGCACTTTCTCCACGACGCCGGGCACAAGGTCTTTGCTGTGGTCAACTATAATGTTCTGGATAGTTCGGTCCTGCGGGTACTTCTCCGCATAAAGAATGGATGGCAGCGTGGCAGCTCCCTCACTAAGGTCCGAACCCACGGGTTTCCCCAGCGCCAATGGATCGCCCACAAAATCAAGAATATCATCGATAATCTGGAAGGCCAGCCCGAAATTCAGCGCGTAGTCCTTGAGCGCCTGCACCTGTTCCTCCGGGCAGCCGCTTAGCACCGATGCGCATTCTGAAGCCATAACAAATAGGCAGGCGGTCTTGTCGCCGATCCATTTATAGTAGTTATCCCTGGCTCCGGCCAGGTCAAAGGAGTGGCTGCCCTCCCTGAGCTCGCCGCCCGAGATAGTCATAAGTGTCTCGGTGAAACGCCTGATAACCCTGAGGTTCTCGGTAGTCGTGGCCAGGCTGCCCGCCTTGGAGAACAAGTAATCACCCAGTAAAAGAGCGCTGTTCTGTCCCCATGTGCGGTAAACCGCCGGCTTGCCGTGGCGCATGTCCGCGTTATCGATGATGTCGTCGTGTACCAGGGTGCCGATATGAAGCACCTCCACGGCGGTAGCCATGGGGACAAGCACTTCAAGATCGTATTTGTAAAACTTGGCGCAAAGCAATGTAAGCGCCGGCCTCACCCTTTTGCCGACCTTGAGCAGTGCGTACTCCAGTAACTGAGATAATAACGGAATATCATTGCCGGCTATCTCACCCAGCTTTGATTCCACCAGGTTAAGGCCGGGCTTTACAGGCTGGTAAATCTGTTCAAGGTTCATGCCGTTTCGCTGCTCCCCAACCGCGCCATCTCTTCCCCAACCAGGCTATCTTCTAATTTAATAAACAGCGCCTGCGGCTGCGGCAGGGACTTGCCCGGCAGGGGCATCTGCATGTTCCAACCAGCATCACGTATATCTCCTTCAAAACCCAGGTAAGCGTGGAGCTTCTGCGAAGTAAATGGCAGGAATGGGCACAGTATGGTTTTCAAGGCCGATATAGCGGCAAGAGCCGTGTACACCGATCTCCCGGCCGCCTGGCGATCCTGCTTGATCATCTTCCAGGGCGCGGTGTCGTCGAGGAAGCGATTGACATCCTGCGCCAGGGCCATGGCAATTTTGAGCCCCTCCTTGAAATGGCAGCGGTCAAGCTGGCTGCCGACCTGGTCCAGCGTATTGCGGGCCCTCTGCAGCAGGGCATTGCCGGTCTCATCCATGACGCCGGGATCTGGCACAGAAGCATTGAAATTGCGATAGTTGAAAGACAGAACGCGGTGCACCAGGTTGCCGTAGGTCGCCACCAGTTCGTCGTTGTTCTTGCGCAGGAACTCGTGCCATGAGAAATCCATGTCGCCCGTCTCCGGCATATTGATGGAGAGGTAATAGCGCAACGGGTCAGGATCATAGCGCTGCAGGAAATCGGGCACCCATACAGCCCAGTTGCGGCTGGTGGACAGCTTCTTTCCCTCGATGGTCAGGAACTCGTTGGCAGGGACATCGTAAGGCAGGCTGAGACCGCCATAGCCCATCAGCATGGCCGGCCAGATAATTGTGTGGAACGGTATGTTGTCTTTGCCGATAAAATAGTAGGCCCTGTTCCGGCCCGTCCAGAAATGCTTCCACGCGTCGTTATCCCCCTGCAGCGAAGCCCATTCACGGCTGGCAGACAGATACCCGATAACCGCCTCAAACCAAACATAAATGCGCTTCTTCTCAAACCCGGGCAGGGGCACGGAAACTCCCCACTCGATATCACGGGTTATGGCCCTGTCCTTGAGGCCGCCTTCCAGGAATCCCATGGTGAAATTCTGCACGTTCTGGCGCCAGTAGTCCTTTTCCCCCACCCATTTCCTGAGCTGCTCCTCGAAAGCGCTAAGCTTGAGAAAAAAATGTTCCGAGCTTTCAAACCTGGGCGTGGAAGAGCAAGTACGGCAGTGCACATCGATCAGGTCACTGGGGTTGAGCGTGCGGCCGCAGTTATCGCACTGGTCACCCCTGGCAGCGTTGAAGTTACAATTGGGGCAGGTGCCCTCAACGTAGCGGTCCGGGAGTGAGCGCTTGCAATTTGGGCAGTATGCCTGCGGCATGGAGCCCTTGTAGATATAACCCTTCTCAAGCAGGCTGAGGAAGATATCGTGCGTAACCGCCGCATGGTTGTCCGTGTCGGTGGTGGTAAAGAGGTCAAACGAGATACCCAGTTTCTGCCAGCTTTCCAGGAATTCATTGTGATACCTGGTGGCCAGCTCTGCAGGGGGAATACCCTCCTGCTCCGCCCGCAGGGTTATGGGCGTTCCGTGCTCATCGCTTCCGGATACCATGAGCACCCTGTTGCCGCGCAGGCGCTGATAACGTGCAAAGATATCGGCGGGTAAATAAGCCCCGGCAACGTGACCGAGGTGCAAGGGGCCGTTGGCATACGGCCAGGCTACAGCAACCAGAATATTCTCAGGCAAGTTACTAATCTCCCGTCGCACTCAATATTATTTGAGGGTTTTTGAAGGGAAGAAAGTGAACACCTTGTCACCCTTTTCTTTTTTATCCATGCCGGCCTTTCGCTTCTCGCAACACACCTTACAGAAACGCAACTCCGCACATTTTTGCGCCGACTTTTTATATTCGATCACGCAGCCGTTATTCTTCTTCCTGAAGGCCTCGCCACCCTTTTTCTTATAGCAGGCAGGGCAGTAGCATTTCTCCGTATCCCCATCGACGATAAAAAGGTACTCGTCGCCGCCCTCTATCCTGTTGCCGCAATCGGAGCAGTCCAGGTCATCGATATAAACAACTTCTTCCTTGAGCTTATCCGAAGGCTTTTCATCGATCACCAGGTATACTTCACCGTGATGTATGGTGGCGCCACATCCCTCGCATTTGGCCGGCCCTATGGAAATTGCACCCCTGCGAAATCTTTGCTGCATATTTAAACTCCCTTTTTAGATTTGTCCCTTGCCTTACGCAAGGATTTCTTTAAATTCCCGGTACCCTGTATCACAATCGTAAATTCGCCGCGCGGCTTCTGAAAATGCTTGGCAGCCATGCTCAGCAGCCCTCGGTAAACTTCCTCGTGCAGCTTGGTCATCTCCCGGCATACGGCAATGCTACGGTCGCCCAGCGTTTCCAGCATGGCCGACAGGGAATCACCCACCCTGTGCGGCGACTCGAAACACACGATGGTCCGCGGCTCGGAGCTAACCGATCCCAGCAACCGCCTTTTTTCCCCTTTCTTGCGGGGCAAAAAGCCCAGGTAAATGAACTGGTCGGCGGGCAGGCCGGAAGCAGCCACGGCAGTTGTCACCGCCGAAGGGCCTGGCAATACCACGACCTGATATCCTTTCTCGATAGCCCCCTTGATCAGCTCGTAGCCCGGATCGCTGATGCCCGGCGTGCCGGCTTCCGAGATGAGCGCGATGTCCTGTTCCTCCAGCATTTCCAACAGGACAGGCATCTTATTCTTTTTATTGTGCTCGTAATAGCTGGTCAGCCTGGTCTTAATATCATACCTGTTGAGCAGCTTGCGCGCCGTGCGGGTATCCTCTGCAGCTATCAACTGCACCTCACCCAGCACACGCAAGGCCCTCAGCGTGATATCCTCAAGGTTACCGATAGGCGTGGCGATGACATACAAGACAGGCACAATTACGCAGTAATTATAGCCCAGTTTACGCACGTGGGTAAACTTTATGTTCGCCGCTGCGCCGACGTCAGATATGAAGACCCTGTTAAGCTTGACTTGAAACAGCCTATTTTGATATAGTTCCCGCTAATCACCCCCGAGGCCTGCTATGCCAATACCTAAGTTCAAAGAGCTCGAACGAGCATACGGTTTTGATGAAGTGGCAATTGTGCCAGGGGACGTCACTGTCAATCCTGACCAGACCAACATCGAATTCAAAATCCGCGATATCACTTTCGCCGTCCCGATAGTGGCCGCCGCCATGGACGCCGTGGTGGATCCCGATTTCGCCATACTCTTCAACAAAGCCGGGGGTCTGCCCATACTCAATATGGATGGTATCCAGGTGAGGTACGATGACCCGCGTGCTATACTGGACGAGATAATCAGCGCACCCCAGGGCGAGGTCACAGCCCTGATGCAGAAGATATACAGCCAGCCCATCAAGGATTCACTAATCGCCCAACGCATCCATAAGATAAAGAAGGCCGGCGCCATCTGCGCCGTATCGATGATACCCGCCACTACCAAGAAGCTGGCTCCCGTAGCCGAGGAGGCCGGTGCCGATATCATCGTGGTGCAGACCACTGTTACCACCGCGCGCCATATATCCAAGAGCTACCGCGGCCTGAGCTTCTCCGATCTATGCAAGCAGCTCCGCATCCCGGTGGTGGTGGGCAATGCCGTAACTTACAGCGCGGCTCTGGAGCTGATGCGCACGGGCATCGACGGTCTGCTGGTAGGCATCGGGCCGGGCGCCGCCTGTACCACGCGCGAGGTGCTGGGCGTGGGAGTGCCCCAGGTCACCGCCACTATAGACTGCGCCGCCGCGCGCGACGTATATTTCAAGGAGAGCGGCCGCTACGTTTCAATTATCACCGACGGGGGCATCCGCATCGGCAGCGACATGTGCAAGGCCTTTGTCTCAGGTGCTGATGCCGTGGTATTCGGCTCCATCCTGACCCGCGCAGAGGAAGCGCCGGGCAAAGGCTACCACTGGGGAATGTCGCAGCCATCCGCCACGTTGCCAAGGGGCACACGCATCAGGACCGGCGTCAAGGGCACGCTTGAGAAGCTGCTCTTCGGGCCGAGCCATGTTACCGATGGGACGGAAAACTACGTGGGCGCGCTGCGCAATGCCATGGGAGTATGCGGGACGCTCAGTATCAGAGAGTTTCAAAAGGTCAAACTGGTGATCGCGCCCTCCATCAAGACCGAGGGCAAATATTTCCAGTCCACTCAACAGAGCTGCTGACAGCGAATAATGCCCGCGGCCGACAACCCAGTACAACGTTAGGTTTATCTTATATTTTGCGGGCAATAAAGATCGTGACGATTGATGTGGCCATACCGATGAGACCCACGATGAGAAAGACATCGGAGATACCGGCCATGTCCATGAACACGCCGTACACGGGCTGCAGCAGGCTCTGTCCCTGCTGGCCTACACCAAAATAGATCCCGATAACTAACCCGTGCATATGCAACGGTGTCTTCTCCATCAAATATGTTTGGACCGCGGTTTCCCTCATCGTCCACAGGATCCCGACGGCAATCATCAGCACGGCCAGGGCGGAAAAATAGTTAACTGTGGTGAAGAGCAGTATGGCCGGACCTATGGCTATCAACGTCAGCAGCACGGTATGCCTGTTGCCCCACCTGTCCGAAAGCCATCCACCCATCAGGCTGCCCAGTATCCCCGACGCCCGTAATACGCTTGTCCAGATTGCGGCCATGGTTGCGGTAAGGCTGTAATGGTCTACAAGATAAAGGGGTATAAAAGGCAGCAGAGAGCCGGAGGTGAATGTTACGACGACCACCAGGATGAAGACTGTAGATACCTTTTTCAGCGCCTGCCAGAGTGACAGCGAATCGGCACCGGCCTGTTTCCCTTTGCCCGCTGTAATTTCAGCACGCGGTATATCTGGTTCAATTTTACGCAGCCAGATGGCCACGCACAGTCCTGCAACCATGGCAGGCACAGAAAGAAGAAGAAAGGCCATGTGCCAGTTGATCGTTGCAGCGATGGCCGTGCCGATGAAGGGGCCGATGCCGAAGCCAACGGCGCCGCCGATCATATGGAGCCCTATGGCCTTTCCACGCCTATCCTCGAACAGGCTGCTTATGGCGGGCACGGCCGCAGGGTGGTAAGCGCCGGCAAAGATACCCATAGCCACCATAGCTACCAGCAGGGAGTCAAAAGTAGGCATCAGTCCTGCGGCAAATCCGCTGATGCCTACTCCGGTCAAACCCAACGTTATCGATATCCACCTGTGCTTGATGCGGTCGCCGACCCATCCACCCAGTATCTGCGATAATCCCGATGTGACGCTGTACGCAGAAACCAGCAACCCCGCCTGAAAGTAATTAAGCATCATATCCTGCCGGATAAACGGCAGCAGCGTTATAAGCAGGCTGGTCATCAGATCCTGGCTGAAGTGGGTAAAACAGAAGAAGAGGCTTATGCCCCCGCCCCATTGATTGAAATGATTTTTAAGCGTATCGAACAATTTAAAAATCCACAGGATGAGTCCTAAATTCGAGCCCTGATAACAGGAGGACCTGCGTTAAGTCAGGACTGCAGATGCCTGTTCATAAGAAGACCGACACCGCGTACCAGGTGCCAAATCCTATCAGCACTACCGCACAGACCCCGAAGACTATTTTTTGTGCTCTCGGCGTCCACAGGTGCCTGGTGCGGAAAACAGTCATTGAAACAAACTGGTCCCAGGCGATATCGCAGGCAAGGTGAACAACAGTAAAAAGCACGAGCCCGATAATACCGAAGGCGATGGCGCCTGTTATCAACGCCACGCCTATGGTGGCCCACCAGAGGAAAAAGTAGGGGTTGCCGCCGGTCATCACGATACCTGTCACCAGGGGGCTATAAGGCAAAACTGTCGCTCCCTCAACCGGTTTCTTGAATGTGAAGAAAATGAGCAATCCCATCCCTACCAGCAAGATGCCGCCGGCCAACCCGGTGACCACTTTCACCGCAGGATTATCGAGGTAAGAAGCAAAGCCGAAGTAAACCAGCGCGATTATGGGTATCTCAATGATGCCATGCCCGATGCCGATCATAGCCCCGGCGTTCCTGTCGTCAAATCCTTTGGCGATCGTAGCTGCCGTGAGCGGTCCGGGCAGCATCACACCGGAGAGGGAGATACCGGCCGCGGAGAGCAGGAATAACCACAAATTCTGCGTCATATTTCCTTATCGCCTCATACCAGTCACTGTTGTGAACACTCTGAGCTAATCGCCGTCATCATCGCCATCGTTTCCATCGTCGTCTTCATCCTCTTTGGGCGCAGGCACAAGCCCCATCCTGGGTATTATGGCAATGTCCTTTTTGCCCTTCTTTTTCACAGGTTTTGGCAGGGCACGGATATCATCGATAAGCGATCCTATCTCCGCTGCGGTTGAACCGGCGGGCAGGACCAGGCATTTAACACCGGCTTCGCGCAGCGCTGTCAATTCAGCAACAGTAAGACCAGCCCCAATCATAGCCATGATGGGTTGGCCGGTGAAATCAGCCGCCCTGCGGCAGTGCATAAGGGTTTCCACGGTCAGGGCAGGTACACGCAGGTCCAACATTACAGCCTCGATGCCGGGGTGGAGGCTGTTCACCGCCCGCAACAACCCGGCCTCAATCAACGTATCCAGCCTTAGAATCCTGCCCACCGATTCGGGCTCGTTTCCGGCCAGCGATTTTACCGGCAGGTTCACATCGAATACTACAAAGTCGATGTCGCTGCCCTCAGGCTTGGCCCCTGTGCCCGTTTTTCCACCGCTCAGCACCAAACCCACAGGCATATCCACCTTTGTCTTCAGATACTTTATAAGAGATGCCGCGTTCAGGCCGGCAGGGTCAAGTATGCCGGCACAGGCACCGGTGGTTGCAACTTCCTTCAACTCGTCCTCCGGTTTACCGGCCAACTCGACCGCAACCAGCATAGATACAGTTTTATCCTCACCTCCCCTGATATGAAAACCCATGGCAGGGACCGCAGCCTTATTCAGATTATCCAATTTATCGATGAATTTACTCATATGTCACCGCTCTCCTTGGCTGTAAGATGAACATATTATCTCACGGAAGGGCATAAATAATCATGAAGGCCGGTAAAACCTTTTTACCATAGAGGAGGTATGTCTATGGCCACCACCCTGCCCATGCTCGGCCACGTCTGCATCTGTCCCGGCTGCGGGAAAATGGAGACAGGCACATATTCCTGGCCGATCTCCACCCCGACGACTTTGTCCGCGTAGAAGCCCTGCGAGGATGACGTTACATCTATGTACACGAGGCCGTTGTCAGTAGTCTCGAAGGCATTGAGGGAGTGGTTGGTCGTGCCTTCCGCCATGCCGGCCGGCCGCAGTTCGATCGCGACTATGGCTGCTCTTATGCCGGCAGCCTCGGCATTGTTATGCAGCATCTCGGCAAAGTCGCCGCAGGTGAATTTTCCCGCCACGTAAGCATGACGGTCAGACTGATCAGACTGGAGGAAAGCCTTCAGCTCGGCCCAGCTTGGATTGGCGGCAGCTGGGTTATTGCTCAGCACGATGTAGTGGTCATCAGCTCCCACCATAACGGCCCCCTGATAAAAAACGTAGGATTCATTTGCCTTAAGGGTCGGCAGCATGCTGGAAGGCACGCCCGGCGGTACGCCGCCAGGATTAACGGCCGGGCTGGCGGGAAGGCTGGCCGTCTTGACCATCGGCACGACATTGATAATCACGGAGCTTACAACGGTGCCACCCCGGTTAAAGGCCGTAAGATTGTAGGCCGTTATCCCTGAAGGCCTGATATCCACGCTGCCGCTGGCATCCACTACTCCCACCCCGTGGTCGATCAAAACACTATCAGCACCGTCAACAACCCAGCGCAGGGTTGCGGCCGAGCCGTCCTCAATCTTGGATTTGTCAGCCTTGAAAAAAAGCACTTGCGGGCTGGCAACCGGGGCGGATGGAGCCGTCGAAAATATCAGTGCAGCGGAGTACGAGCAGAAACCAAGTATGATTGCGGCGGCAAAGCCGGCCACAAGTTTGATCTTCATCTTCCTTTCAGATAACCTGCCTTATATTAACAGTATAGCTGCGACCGGTTTTACAGGCAATTTATATCGATTATAATTACGCTTGCACGCAAAAAATTATTGCATTCCGCAGGAGGATTACACAGATGGACAAGCAGTTGAGAATAGTCATCATCGGCGGGGGCGCCTGCGGGCCCAAGACGGCTGCCCGGGCGCGCAGGCTCGATGCCACCGCGCGGATAACGATGGTTCAAGACGAGGAACTTATCTCTTATGCCGGCTGCGGGTTACCCTATTATATTTCCAACGTCGTCAGAGCCCGCGACGCCCTGCTGGTGCGCGATGCGGCCGCTTTCAAACAGATCAGCAACGTGGATGTGCTGGCTGCCACCCGCGTTGACCGCATCGATCGCGCAGCGCACAAAATCGACGTAACGTCGCTGGCTGAGGGCCGGCATTATTCCATTGATTACGACAAGCTCGTGATCGCCACCGGATCCAGCCCTGTCGTACCCCCCATCAAGGGCATCAACCTGAAAGGGGTGCACGTTCTGAAACGTGTCCCCGACGCGGACGAAATAAGAGATCTGATCACCGCATCAATTTCGAAAAAGACTATTATTGTTGGAGCCGGCCTGATCGGAGTCGAGATGGTTGAAGCGTTATCCGTGCGTGGACTGGAGGTCACAGTGGTTGAGGCCCTGGATAAAGTGCTGCCAGGCATACTGGACGAGGAGATCTCCGACTTGCTGGCCGATCACATTAAAAGAAAGAAGGTGATTTTAAAGCTGGGGCAGAAGGTCGTGGAATTCAAAGGGGAGGGAGATAGTGTAAGCCACGCAGTCACGGATAAGGAGACCATCGAAGGTGATGTGATCATATTTGCCATAGGAGTTCGCCCAAATTCAAAACTGGCAAAGGAGGCGGGGCTGCAGATCGGGCCATTCGGCGACATCGTTGTTAACGATTACCTGCAAACCAGTGACCCGGATATCTACTCCGGCGGCGATTGCGTGGCCAATGTCAATATCATTACCGGTAAGAAGATGTTCGTCCCCATGGGCTCAACCGCCAACAAGCACGGGCATGTGATAGCGGCCAATATAACGGGGGGCAGCGAGAAGTTTCCCGGCATCGTCAGCACCGCGTGCGTAAAGGTATTCGACTTCAATACCGGACGTGTTGGGCTGGGGGAGAGACAGGCGCTTGAAGCCGGCTACGAGACAGTCACTGCCCTTGTGCCAGGCGCCGATAAGCCGGGCTATTACCCGAGAAGCAAGGAAGTTATAATCAAGCTCATAGCGGATAAAAAGACCCGCCGCATACTTGGAGGGCAGGGCACCGGGCCGGGCGATGTGATCAAGCGCATCGATGTGCTGGCCACGGGCATCACAGCAGGTATGACGGTGGATACGCTGGCTGACCTGGACCTGGCCTATGCCCCTCCCTACAACTCTGCGATGGATGTTCTTCATCACGCAGCCAACCTGGTGCGCAACAAGCTGGAGGGACGGGTCACCAGTATCAAACCGGCTGATACTAAAAAGAAGATCTCTGACGGGGATGACTTCGTGCTGCTCGATGTAAGAAGCGAGTACGAGGCTGACCAATCCTGGGTCGAGGTACCCCAGGTAAAGCTGCTTCCACAACCAAATTTATACGGTCAAATGGATAAACTCGATAAGGATAAAGAGATCGTGACCCTCTGCCTGCGTGGCGTACGCGCCTACGAGGCTTGCTGCGCGCTTAATAATGCCGGCTTCAAGGACGCTAAGTTCATGGAGGGCAGCCTGGTCTGCTGGGGCGCAGACGATGTGTGCGGCGAGCAGGTGCTCTGAACATGTATAATAATCGGAAGATTTACCGGTCGATTACTTCGATATGGCAGCTGATGTTTCACGATTAAGACGCAAGGCAGCGGGCAGCGGGTTTACCCTGTGCGAGGCCATAATTCACTCATTCGCCCGTTTATCGCATAAGGAGGGGGCGCCCTGGCGTACTCTGCTCGCCGTTTCGGCCAACTCCCATGCCGTGGTTGAAGCAGCCCTGATCGCAGCCAAACAGGCAGACTGCCCTATATCATTCGCTGCTACACTCAACCAGGTTGACATCGACGGCGGCTATACGGGATGGAACCACGCGCGCTTCACAGCCCTGGTGCGGCAAACGGCCAGGAAAACGGGCTTTAAAGGCCCGATAATACTGGGGGTAGATCACGCAGGGCCCTGGTTGCGGGACAGGCACACTATTGAAAAATGGACCTATCGCCGCAGCATGGATGCTGTCAAGAGGTCCCTGGAATCCGCTATCGCGGCAGGTTTCGACTTGCTGCATATCGACCCCACCGTTGACCGCGATCTGCCACCCGGACAGGCACTGGACATAGGCACAATCGTAGAGAGGACTATGGTGCTGATAAAGCATTGCGAGTCTTTCCGCAGAAAACAAGGGCTGCCTCCGGTCGCATACGAGGTGGGTACCGAGGAGGTCAAGGGCGGCCTGGCGGACGAGCATATGTTTGGCAGTTTTCTGGCCGGGTTGCGCAAAAAGATGAGCGAGGAGAGGTTGAGCCAGGCATGGCCGTGCTTTATCGTAGGCAAGGTAGGAACTGACCTGGATACCACCTTATTCAGCCCGCAGGTAGCGCAAGAGCTTTACGGCATTGCCTGCAGCTATGGATTGGTGCTCAAGGGGCACTATACGGACAATGTGGAAAATCCCTCTGCCTACCCAACCAGCAGAATGGGCGGAGCCAATGTCGGCCCCGAGTTCACCGAGATTGAATGCGATGCCCTCTTCGAACTCGAA
>Ga0265593_1001202_pt1 | contig 12353 bp, 14 predicted proteins | sample saktaG_8_FD_190136 | JGI IMG/M metagenome (GOLD analysis project Ga0265593, IMG submission 190136) | Saline water microbial communities from Sakinaw Lake, British Columbia, Canada - sak_2011_5_24_36m | ecosystem: Environmental > Aquatic > Non-marine Saline and Alkaline > Saline ...
AGCATGGCACGCAATGCTAGGCTTGATACTGAGGAGATTACAGGTATGACTTATAACCCGATGACTAAAGTCTATGCACTCTCCTCCGATTCGAGTGTGAACTACATCATGGTGTGCCGCGCATAGTTCCGATGTTGCGCATCTGCCGATGATAAAGGCCGTCCTCTTTGACCTCGACGGTACCCTTGCTGATACCGCACCCGATCTGGGTCATGCACTCAACCAGCAACGTATCGCGCGCGGACTATCGGCCGTTCCATTGGAACTGATCCGGACCGAAGCCTCGGCTGGTGCACGTGGGCTATTGGGACTGGGATTTAATATCGCCCCAGGCGACTCAGATTACCCCGATATGCGTGAGGAGTTTTTAGATCTTTACGCCGCCCGACTGTGCCACGATACCCAATTGTTTCCGGGAGTATCTGAACTACTTGATCAGCTTGATGCCCGCAAACTACCCTGGGGCATCGTCACCAATAAACCCGCTCGCTTTGCCAAGCCTCTGATTCATCTACTAGGACTGAGTCAGCGGGCTGCATGCCTCATTAGCGGCGGCGATACTACCCACTCCAAGCCACACCCAGAACCCCTTCTGGCAGCAAGCCACGCATTGGTCGTTGCACCCGACACCTGCATCTATCTTGGAGACGATATAAGGGATGTGGAGGCCAGCCTGGCTGCGGGAATGGAACCTGTCATCGCCAGATACGGCTACCTAGGCAATGGTCATCCGCCCGAATCTTGGGGGGCCAGATACCTGATTGACCATCCGCATGAGCTACTTGCTCATCTTTAAGTCGGCAGACCCTTGATTCTGTTAAAATCTAGTCGATGGTGATTGAACTTTACGGTTTAATCACCATCTTATAGGGACTACATAGAATGCCGGGGGCGACTTGGCTTCGACGTGGGTTGCAAAACAGCGCAGGGCATACCGAGGACCAGTCACCTCGTAAATACATCTGGAAAAGCAATAGTCGCAAACGACGAACGTTACGCTCTAGCCGCTTAAATCCGGCTAGACTCTGCACCGGTGGGCCTCAACGCCGGGTCTGGCAACAGACAGCAGAGCCATTAACGAGGATCGCGCTCCGTAGGGTCGCTTTACAGAGCGTTAAAAAGTAGGTGGCTCGCCTGTCATCAGCCCGCCGGTTGGCGGATGCCAGGTTAAACTAAATAACATGGCTAAGTATGTAGAACTGACTGTAGAGGACTTGCGGACGCGGGTTCGATTCCCGCCGCCTCCACCAATTAGATGCAAGTGCAGGACCCCTTGCAGGGTCGGCATGCTCAAGATGGCTAAGTTGCGGGGGGGAATGTCCCCAAACTGAACCTTCAGAATAAGCTCCATACTAGGGAAAATTTGATTCAAGGATGCAAGTTCAGCGCCTTGATTTCACGCAGAGGAGGGTTACTTGATCAGCAATTCTCTAAGGATCCAGTACCATTTGTATGGGACATGATTCCTTGACTAACCCTCCATTTCCCGTTAAATTGAAACGCAACTTCACCCTGAAAATTATCCCAAAAGGATTGTAACCACATGACCTTAGGCCTTATTGATTTGCCCTGGTGGGGCTATATTCTAGTCACCCTAGGACTCACCCACGTATCCATTGCTGGGATCACCATATTTCTTCATCGTCACCAGGCCCACCGTGCACTAGATCTGCACCCCATACCCAGCCACTTTTTTCGTTTCTGGCTATGGCTCACCACCGGCATGGAGACCAAAGAATGGGCGGCAGTACACCGCAAGCACCATGCCAAGTGCGAGTCCTCTGAAGATCCCCATAGCCCTCAAGTTTATGGCATCGGCAAAATACTGAAGGAAGGTTCTGAACTCTACCGGAAGGAAGCCAGAAACCCAGAGACCTTAGAGAGATATGGTCACGGCACGCCGGATGACTGGATCGAACGGAATATCTATACAAAGCATAGTGCCAAGGGCGTTGCCTTGATGCTGATCATTAATATGGTGCTTTTCGGCCCCATCGGGATCACCATGTGGGCGGTTCAGATGCTCTGGTCTCCGATCATGGCTGCCGGCATTATTAATGGGGTTGGCCACTTCTGGGGTTACCGTAACTTCCAGGCGGAGGATGCAAGCCGTAATATCATCCCATGGGGGATCCTCATCGGCGGTGAAGAGTTACATAACAATCACCATGCTTATGCCACCTCCGCCCGTCTATCGAATAAGTGGTATGAGTTTGACATCGGCTGGATGTATATCTGCATTCTGGTCTTCTTGGGACTCGCTCAGGTGAAAAAGGTTGCGCCAAAGTTACGGCTTGATACTGCCAAGACACAGTGCGATCTCGATACCCTTCAGTCCGTAATATCCCACCGGTACGAGGTGCTGACGAAGTACGCCCATTCTCTCAAGTTAACGCTCGCTAAAGAGGTTGATCATCTGAAAGAGGTGGCCACACATCACGGGGTAGATCGTCCCACCCTCAACCGTTGGGTGTTGGCCGACTCCAAAACTCTGAACGATGATGAGCGTGCTAAGCTGAGTCTGGTCTTGAGCAAGACCACAACACTTGATAAGGTCTACACCATGCGTGAAGAACTCATGTCTGTATGGCAACGCTCCACATCTACCAAGGACGAACTGGTCAAACAATTGGAAGACTGGTGCCGTCGCGCCGAAGAGAGTGGTATCGAGGTGCTGCAGAATTTCTCACGCAGGCTTCGTTGCTACGCATAACTTGATAAAGCACCATAAAAAAACCCGCCGATGGCGGGTTTTTTTATGGTGCCAATCCTTATACCTTGCTCACTTAAGCTTAGTTTCCTTGTAGGTGACATGCTTACGCGCTACCGGATCAAATTTCAGAATTTCCAGTTTCTCAGGGGTGGTACGCTTGTTCTTAGTGGTCGTATAAAAATGACCTGTGCCGGCCGAGGATTCAAGTTTTATTTTCTCGCGCATGAAGATTCCTTGAGTTATTTATTCGTTTGTTAGATTCTGTCACCATTGGCTCGCATCCCAGCGAGTACGGAATCAATGCCATTCTTATCAATAGTCCGAAGGGCTGCATTGGATAAGCGCAGTCTGATCCAGCGGTTCTCGCTCTCAACCCAGAATTTACGACGCTGCAGGTTGGGCAGAAAACGTCTCTTGGTCTTATTGTTAGCGTGGGAAACATTGTTGCCGGACATGGGTTTCTTGCCGGTAACCTCACATACTCGTGCCATGATGATGCACTCCAGAATTCGCAAAAGGGCGCATTATATCCCGATTCCTGTGGTTTCCTCAAATCAAATCAAATACACGACGAATAACCAATAGAGTACGATCCCCAAAGTTAGCAATGATCTCTCTGTAGGGGACATTGTTTTTAGTTTAGAATCTCGCTCCCACGCTGGACGGTAAGAACTAATTATGAATGACGCATCCCATACAAACAATCGTCTGCTCCTAGGATTAACAGGCGGAGTGGCCGCATACAAGGCGGCGGAACTCGCACGGATGTTGATTCAAAGTGGGATAGAGGTGCAGGTGGTGATGACCCAATCGGCCTGCCGCTTTATCGGTACGGCTACGATGCAATCACTGACCAGAAGGCCGGTCTTCACAGATCTGTGGGATGACCGTGTAGCCAATAATATGGCCCATATAGATCTCTCTCGTAATGCGGATGCAATCCTAATCGCACCTGCCAGTGCTGACTTCATTTCCAAGCTCGCCCATGGTCTGGCAGATGATCTGCTCTCGACACTGTGCCTCGCGCGTAAGTGCCCACTTCTGATTGCACCCGCCATGAATAGCCAGATGTGGGACCACCCTGCCACTCAACGCAACCTGGCCATGCTACGTCTTGACGGGGTGACGGTGCTCGATCCAGATAGTGGCCAGCAGGCCTGTGGTGAGACAGGCATGGGCCGAATGCTCGAGCCTAGTGTGTTGGCCGAGGCAGTGAAAGCAGCTTTTCAAAATGGTCTGCTACAAGGAAAACGTGTTTTAGTGACTGCTGGGCCGACTTTTGAGCCGATCGATGCGGTTCGCGGAATCACTAACTCGAGCTCAGGAAAGATGGGTTATGCCGTCGCTTTCGCTGCACTGCAAGCGGGTGCGAGTGTTACGCTGATATCCGGCCCAGTAAGCTTACAAGCCCCGTCCGCGGTTCGACTCATCAAGGTAGTGAGCGCACTGGATATGCTAGAAGCGGTGAAGAAAGAAGCCCCACAGGCTGATATTTTTATAAGTGTTGCCGCGGTGGGAGACTACCGCGCGACCCATATCAGCAAGCAGAAAATTAAGAAGACGGGTGTCGGTCTCACTCTTGAACTCACACCCAATCCAGATATTCTAGAGTACGTGACAAGCCTTCCCAGGCCACCATTCTGTGTCGGCTTTGCAGCGGAGACAGAAAACCTTGAGGAGAATGCGTCCGCCAAACGGCTCAAGAAAAAACTACCCCTGCTGGCTGCCAATCTGGCACAAGATGCAATCGGATCTGATGAGAGTACACTTATTTTATTCGACGACGCGGGTCAATACCCCTTGGCAAGAGCGCCAAAGATACAGCAGGCCCAACGTCTGGTTCAACATATCTCAGCGCTGTATGAGAAACAACGCTCCTGATAAAACCCTATGCACGACGAAACCCTACAATCTTTACCACCCCGCGACTAGGATTAGAATGATCCATCGTCTTGCAATTCTGCTCATTTTTTTTGTGTCAGCACCGGTCAGTGCTGAGATGCCAATAATCCAGGTCAAGATTGCTAATCACAGTCTATCCACCGAGGTCGCCAGTACCCAGCAGTCTCGTATGCAGGGTCTGATGAATCGACAATCGATGGGACAGGATAGGGGGATGCTATTCGTCTTTCCAGAGAACGGCTATCACAGCATGTGGATGGTCAATACGAATATCCCTCTGAGTGTCGCCTTTATTGATGAGAAGGGTATGATCCTCAATATCGCAGACATGATCCCCCATACTCGGACAGCACATGGCTCGGCAGGATTAGCTAAGTATGCGATCGAGACGAATCTTGGGTGGTTCTGGGAGAGAGGGATAAAGGCAGGAAAGTATGTCACCGGACTGGAGAGAGCCCCAGCGGCAGAGTAGGTTGGGAGTATCTTCGCCTTAACGTCTTCCCGGGAGCATTCCCTTCAGACCGCGCATCATCTTTGCCATCCCACCCTTGCTCATCATCTTCATCATCTTCTGAGTCTGCTCAAACTGCGCCAGAAGACGGTTCACCTCCTGAACGCTGACACCTGCCCCGACAGCGATACGGCGTTTGCGTGAGGCCTTCAGAATTTCAGGCTTAGCACGCTCCTGACCCGTCATGGAATTAATAATGCCCTCGGTACGGTTGACCACCTTATCATCCATCTTTACGTTCTGAGCTGCCTGACTCAGTTGAGAGGGCAACTTGTCCATCATGGCACTCATGCCACCCATATTGCGCATCTGCTGAAGCTGCATCTTGAAGTCGTTCAGATCAAATCCCTTACCCGACTTCATCTTCTTTGCTAGCTTCTCAGCCTCGTCCAGATCCACCCCTCTCTGGGCCTCTTCGATCAGGCCGAGGACATCACCCATTCCGAGGATACGAGCAGCCATCCGGTCTGGATGGAAGGGCTCGAGCCCGGTCAACTTCTCAGCCACACCGACAAACTTGATCGGCTTGCCGGTGATATAACGTGCAGACAATGCCGCGCCGCCACGGGAGTCCCCATCAAGCTTGGTGAGGACAATACCCGTCAGGGGCAGTACCTCTGAGAAGGCCTTGGCCGTATTGACCGCGTCCTGTCCTTGCATGGCATCGACTACAAATAAAGTCTCGATCGGCTTCAGGAGAGCATTCAGCTCTCTGATCTCCTGCATCATGGCCTCATCTATCGCCAGACGTCCGGCGGTATCCATGATCATCACATCGTGGTGATGCCTACGGGCAAAATCGAGAGCTGCGTTGGCAATCTCCTTGGGCTGCTGACCCGGATGAACCGGGAAGAAGTCAGCACCGGTCTGCCCCGCCAAAATCTCCAGCTGATGAATTGCCGCCGGGCGGTAGATATCACAGGAGACCAGCAGCACCTTTTTCTTTTTATGATCGATCAGCCACTTAGCCAATTTACCGCTGCTGGTAGTCTTGCCCGCCCCCTGTAGACCCACCATCAGTATGATTGCAGGGGGCACAGTGGCCAGATTAATATCGACCGTCTCACCCCCCATGATGGCGATCAATTCCTGATGGACCACACCCACCAATGCCTGGCCAGGCGAGAGGCTGCTCATTACATCCTGCCCGATGGCCTTTTCCTTAACGCGGGCGATAAATTCTTTGATTACAGGAAGAGCGACATCGGCCTCCAGAAGGGCCATACGTACCTCACGCAGCGCCTCCTGAATATTGTCCTCGGTCAGTCTCGCTTCACCCCTGAGGGTTTTAATGACACCAGAAAATTTACTGGTTAGGTTGTCGAACATGCCAAATGCCTCTCAAGAAAAATTGGTGTAAACTAGATACACATTCCCGCGTTAATCTGCAATATCAATCCATGTCCGGTATTCTAGCTTATCTCGCCGCCTTCCTGCTTTATGGACTGATCGGTTGGCACTTATGGCGCACCAAGTGGAATGCGTCGAAGCAGTCCCACAATACCCCCATTTTAGCTGCGGAGTGGGAGAGATACGTCATACTCGTGCCCCTGATCCTTCATGGATTTACACTCTACCAATCGATATTCTCAGATGGTGGACTGAGCTTTGGACTGGGCAACGCGATCTCTTCCATTGTCTGGCTCACTGCACTGATCTACTGGCTGTCCAGCTTCTTCTACCGTATCGAGGGCCTGCAGACTCTGGTAGCACCTGTGGCCGCTGTGGCGGTCCTGCTGCCTCTGGCATTTCCTTCTCTACGACCACTCGCCAATACCGAGCTACCTGCATTCAAGGCGCATATTCTCATCGCGATGCTGGCATACAGCCTGCTCACAATCGCGGCTCTGCATGCTCTGATGATGGCTGTGGTGGAGAGACGCCTTCACCAGCCGACCATGCCATCGGTGCTGGCCAACCTGCCCCCCCTTCTGGATATGGAGAGGCTTCTCTTTCGAGTGATCTGGGTTGGATTCATACTGCTCACTCTGACACTGATCAGTGGCGTCATGTTCTCGGAAGAGGTATTCGGACAGCCTCTCAAGTTCACCCACAAGACCTTATTCGGATTCGTTTCTTGGGGCATCTTCGCGGCACTGCTCGCGGGCAGGCAGTTCTACGGCTGGCGAGGACGGATCGCCATACGGTGGACACTGACCGGATTCATCATTCTGCTGCTGGCTTATATCGGCAGCAAGTTCGTGATCGAGGTCATTCTTCAGCGCTAGCATGGCCGGTTAAATAGTGGCTGCAATGGGGTGAGTTAAAATTCAGAAGTACCCAACCCGTTGCATCCTTGACAAAATTCTCCTCCGATTCGATACTGAAATTCCTTCATAAGAATAAAGGCACTTCTTGGAAGATATGCCGTTGTACGCGCTGCTGATCGCGCTGGTTGTATTGTTGATTCTGTCCGCATTCTTCTCACTCTCTGAGACCAGCATGATGGCCGTCAACCGTTACCGGTTGAAGCACCTCGTCAAGCAAGGTCATCATGGAGCACGACTGACCACTCAGTTGTTAGCCAATACCGATAGGCTGCTGGGTGTGATACTGCTCGGTAATAACTTACTGAATGCAGCGGCAGCGACCCTGGTCGCGGTGATTGTCTCAAGCCTGTTCGATCATAGCGACCTGGCGCTACTGCTCGGAACGGTGTGCGTCACATTCGCCATCCTGGTATTCAGTGAGATCACCCCCAAGGTCATCGCGGCCGCCTACCCAGAACGGATTGCACTCGCTTCGAGTTATGTTCTGTCACCCCTTCTGAAACTGTTCTACCCGATTGTGTGGTTCGTCAATCTCTTTGTACAAGGGCTCTTGACCATCCTCCGTCTTAAGCCCGGGGCGGATAGCAATACTCACAAGATTAGCCTGGAAGAGTTGAAGACTCTGGTCTTGGAGGCGGGTCACTTCATCCGAAAGAAGCACCAGAGCATGCTTCTCAATCTGTTCGATCTGGAAACGATTACCGTTGACGATGTCATGGTACCCCGCAGCCAGATCGAGGCGATCGATCTAGATGCCGATGATGCTGCGATCCAGAATCAATTGCTCACCTGCTACCATACCCGACTGCCCGCCTATCGAGGGACACTGGACAATGTGACCGGTGTCATTCATACCCGGAGGGTTCTTAACCAGATGAAGGGTGGAGGGATCACCTCAGCCGGTCTCGAGAAGATTATTCGTAAACCCTACTTCATCCCATCGGGGACCCCCCTCTTCTCTCAGCTACAACTATTTCAGGAGAATCGAGAGAGGGTCGGCCTAGTGGTCAACGAGTATGGAGAGTGGATGGGTCTTGTAACGCTGGATGACATTATCGAGGAGATCATCGGCGAGTTCACGACCCACTCACCCTCTCAGGCCGGTTCGTTTCTGGTGCAGGAGGATGGCAGCGTCATTGTCGAGGGTACTAGCTTCCTGAGGGATCTGAACCGAAAGCTTGGGATGAGACTTCCCCTGGATGGCCCAAAAACTCTGAACGGATTAATTCTGGAGTACTTTCAGGATATCCCTGAGTCCGGCACCAGTCTCAAGATAGCCGGCCACCCGATGGAGATCATCCAGACTCAGGGACGAGTGGTTAAGGTGGTCCGAATTCTTGCTGTACCCACTGAATAGAAGGCATGGATGATGGATGATAATCATCTCAACTCGATTATCCTATGCCACTGATAATTGGTCTCACCGGAGGAATTGGAAGTGGCAAGACTAGCGTCTCCAAACGCTTCTCCGAGCTCGGTGTCTGCGTTATCGATACCGACCAGATCTCGCACCGACTGACCCAGCGAGGTGGTGCCGCCATTAGCGAAATCAGGCGCGATTTTGGTGAGTCCTTTATCACGGAAGAGGGATCCCTCGATCGGGAGAGGATGCGTACTCTAGTATTTAATGATGAACCCTCTCGCCGGAGGTTGGAGTCTATTCTTCACCTCCTGATCCAGACGGAAGCCTTTCGGATCGCCGCCTCAGCTCCGCCCCCTTACCTGATCATGGTGGTGCCACTCCTTCTTGAAACTCCTAGCTACCGTGACCGGATAGACCGAGTCCTCACGGTCGACTGTGAAGAGAAGAATCAGATCGAACGAACAATGAAAAGGAGCGGATTGTCGGAGCAAGAGGTCCGATCCATCATGTCTGCACAGATTACTCGGCAGGATCGCATACAACAGTCGGATGACGTCATCACTAATGATGGTGACTTAACGCATCTAGAGGATCGGGTAGACTCCTTGCATCTGAAGTATCTATCCCTATCGGATCAAGGTTAGCGGAACCCCTGTCAGACAGGAATCCTAATGATTAAGTTTAATTTGTAAATTTCTGTTTAATAGGGCAGAATTCGAAAAATTCGCTCCAAACTCAGGGCCACGCTGAAGTGATCTGTTACGAACACCCCCTCAACGAGCGCATTCGCACACTTCTGCGACTCGAGGACTTGTTCGATAAGATAATCTTCCTGATAGATAAGGACGATGCGATTGAGCATCACTCCGCACTTGTAACCCTGTTTGAAATTCTCGATGTCGCCAGTCGTGCCGACATGAAGTCCGATCTACTCCAAGAGCTAGAACGGCAGAAACAGGTCCTAGATAACTTACGCACCAATCCAGACGTCTCAAAGGAAGCACTTGATCAGGTCTTAAGTAATATCCAAGTCGCCTCCAAGAGCATACTAGCCATGGCAGGGAAGATTGGTGAGCACTTACGTGACAATGAGTGGCTGACCGGTATCAAGCAGCGTGTTACTCTGCCCGGTGGGGCCTGTGCATTCGACCTGCCCTCTTACCACTACTGGCTACACCAGGACCCAGAGCTGAGACGTAATGATATCAATGAATGGCTCTCCCCGATGCTGCCGATTCGGGATGGATTCAGGATTGTGTTGCACCTCCTGCGCAATAACGGAAAGACGTTCCGTCACAAGTCCGTTAATGGCACCTTTCAACAGACTGAGATGGGATTCGGACGTGCGGCCCATATGCTCCGGCTTAAACTCGAGGATGATCTTCCCTGTGTCCCTGAAATCAGCGCCAATAAATATGCACTCAATATCCGGTTCGTTATCTCCGGTTCAAAACAAAAGACCAAGTTATATGAAGGTGATGTCGAGTTTGAATTGATCTTCTGTAACCTGTAACTGATACACCGCCTTGCACTCTCAGTCATTTGGATGCCCATCTCTGATGAGTGACCACTCATGAAGAAGAGCACTGTCAGCTGCCCCCAGTGCAACAAGGCCATCGTGTGGGACACTTCTAACCGTTACCGTCCATTCTGCTCAGAACGTTGCAAGATGACCGACCTGGGTCTGTGGGCTAACGAGTCCTACCGAATTCCTGAAACAGAGAAGCAGGAGGAGTGGGAGATCAAGAGTAGTGATTAGCCAGACCCACTCCATCTAACCTGGTTCCAGACTCACTCATCGGCCCTGACAGTCCCGTCACTGTAAGTCCCCCGCAACTCCTCGCATCATTGCAACTCCATGCCCGCCATGCTCACACGAGGTGTTCAGATCCTCCTCACGCATCCCTCCCAGCGCATAAACCGGGACCGGATAATCGCGGATGAGATTGGCAAATCTCTGCCATCCTAGTGATGATGATCCGGGGTGGCTCAGTGTTGGCAGAACCGGCCCGAGTAACACAAGATCCATCCCCATCTGAGCGGCCTGAAAGAGCTCCTCTGAATTGTGGCAGGATGCACTGCACCACCCAATATCAGGACGTTGTGTCAGGTTCATCAGATCTGATGATGGGAGGTGCAACCCATCCGCACCCACCTCCAGAGCCATTCTGACATCGCCATTCAATAATACCCGAGCACCGTGTTGGTGAGACCGATCGATCACACCAGCAGCAAATGCACGCAACTCATCCCGACCCATTCCCTTCTCACGGATCTGTATCAGTCTTACCCCCTTCAGAAGGGCCCGCTCTATCCGTTCCAGTGACAAGCTCACACCGATCTCTGAGGCATTGGTGATGGCGCAAATAGAGGGCAGAATCAGAGATCTTAATACCGACGCATTCGCAGGCAGCATCGGCGCCACGTCCACATGATCAGCTGACTGCCAGGATAAAGTCTGCCCCTCGTGTGGATAAGGTTCTCCATGCCAAGCCACGACCCGGTAAAAGTGCAGCCTCACGGTCGCGTGCTCATAATCAAATACGTGGGTGATCCAGGGGTATGAATGCTCGACCTGCAACCCAAGCTCTTCCATAAGCTCACGGTTGAGTGCCTGTTGCGGATTTTCACCCGGCTCTAACTTACCGCCGGGGAATTCCCAGTATCCCGGATAGGGCTTTCCCTCGGGTCTGCGCGCAAGGAGAAAGCACCCATCAGGTCGGATGATGACCGCTGCTGCGACATCAATTATTTTTTGTGGTGAGGCCATGGTTGAGTGATTTGGGAGGCGTTAACTAGAACTGGACAATCCTGCTGAGGACCCTCTACCTAGCCCCTATACCCTTCCTTCCAGACCAGTCACGAGCGAACTGCCAAGCGACCCGCCCACTCCTCGATCCTCGTTCAATTGACCACTGAAGTGCAGCCATGCGGGAGGAGGGGCTCATCTCTGGGATACCGAAATGAGCCAGCCAGTGTTGGACGATCTCGAGATAATGATCCTGATCGAATGGGTAGAAGGATACCCACAGACCAAAACGTTCAGACAGTGAGATCTTCTCCTCGATCGACTCGCTCGGATGGATCTCTGAACCGATATGCTTCGTATCGAGATTGTCCTGCATGAACTCCGGCATCAGGTGCCTCCGGTTTGAAGTGGCATAGACCAAAACATTCTCAGAGGATGTTGCGACAGAGCCATCCAGAACCACTTTCAGCGCCTTATAACCGGGCTCATCTGACTCGAACGAGAGGTCATCGCAAAAGATAATGAAACGCTCCGGACGTTTACATACCTGATCGACGATATCGTGAAGGTCGATGAGATCATCCTTCTCAACTTCGATCAATCTCAATCCCTTGGAGGAGTACCTATTCAGTACCGCCTTCACTAGGGATGACTTACCGGTCCCTCGTGCACCGGTCAGGAGTACGTTATTCGATGGGTGGCCCTGAACGAACTGTCGGGTATTACGGTCGATAAGTTTCTTTTGAGAGTCGATCCCGTGTAATGCAGAGAGCGCAATACGGTGTGGTTGATTGACCGGCTGTATGAACCCGGAACCCCCCTTCTTACGCCAACGGAAAGCGATC
>Ga0265593_1001203_pt1 | contig 12349 bp, 18 predicted proteins | sample saktaG_8_FD_190136 | JGI IMG/M metagenome (GOLD analysis project Ga0265593, IMG submission 190136) | Saline water microbial communities from Sakinaw Lake, British Columbia, Canada - sak_2011_5_24_36m | ecosystem: Environmental > Aquatic > Non-marine Saline and Alkaline > Saline ...
TGCGGCTCGCTTTTTCTTCGTGGGTGGCGGGGCCGCGGCGCCGGGGGTTTCGCGCGCTTCGTTGAGATGGGGTTGGTGCGAGGAGTAATGGGAGTTGGACGATTCTGCCAAAAGGAGCCGCTTTTCCTCATCGCGACCGCGATCTGTGCGGATTAGATGGGTAATGTAGGCTGAGAGCGTCGGGAATCCTTCACTGGCGCATTTCTCCTGGGCAAAGGCGATCAGGATGTGAGGAAGGCTGATGCTGGTCTTGACGATCTTCTCAACAGTGCCACTGCGGAATTGTCGCTTCATGGTCTTACAATACCAAATGCTACCAAGTGTGCAAGCCTTTGAGCCATACTTCATAGGCATGGCTAAACTGGTTTTCCATACCAACAAAGTATAGCTCAGAGTCTTTACAAGTATTACCAAGTAGGCAATAGTAGGCACATGAAAGTTGAAAAACTAAGCATCTCTATTCCTGAAAGCGCGGCCAACCTCGCCAGGAAACGCGCCGATGAGCTAGCCCAGAAGCGCGGCAGTCGCGTAACTGTGTCGAGCTACATTGCCGAACTCCTGAACGAAGTGAAGGGCAAGGAAAAGCCGGTAAAGCAACCCGCCTAAGAATTTCTCGCGGTTGGCCGTTCTTACCTAGGAAGGCGGCTGGCCGCTGGATGCAGAAATGAATCGCATGAACGAGATGCTTTTGACCGTGGGCGTTTCTTCGCTGACAGAATTTGGGCTAGGTCTGCTGGTCACGCTGGTCGTGCTGGCTTTGACCTGGCTGCGGGACGGTCACAGATAAACCACGAACTACACGAAAGACGACTACGAACATGAACACGTCACCACCGGAAAATGCTGAAACGCTGAAATTGGCAGGCTGTTGGACAAGGGCGCTGTCAGGTAAACAAATGGGGGAACTGGCCGAGGAGATTCTGAGCCTGCGGCATGAATTGGATACCCTGATCAAGGTTGATGCAGATCTGTGGGGAATCTGGAAGTTGCTCGATGAGGCGTGGATCAAGGCTGACCGGATTTCCGTGATGCGGAAACTGGTTGAGGAGCACCAGGCCGCTGGCGCGAAAAGCCGAGAGCCGAATATCGCAACGCAAAATGGGGTGGCCGCGTGAAATCCTGCATCGCACTGACGATCGAGGATCTGCGGGGGCGGATTGCCAAGCTGAACACGGCGATCGAGGCGCTGACAGAATTGGAGCCGGCGAGCGAGGTTTCTGCGCCCACCATACAGGTTGGGGCCCCCACCAGCCAACCCGACGTGAGTCTGCCAAAACCAGTCACCCGGTGCGCTCCGGAGCGGCACAAGCCGGCCGTGGCCAGAAAAACTAGAGGCCCTGGCCGGGGGAAGCACCTCCAGGCGGCACGGGAACTGGTTTCCATCGCCGCGGGTCTGCGGGAGCCGTTCAGCACGCAGGACCTGGCGCAGGCAGCCGGCGTGGCGGACAACATCAAACAGGTCTATGGAGCGCTGTACCGGTGGACCAACGACAAGAAGTGGTTGATCAGGTCAGGTCCTGATCAGTATGTCCGCACGAAATCATTTCCCAAGCCCACGGCGACGGCGACGGTGGAACCACCGGCAGCGGCGTCAGGTCCGGCTAGTCGTCTGAGGATTCCCGGTCTGGATCCTGAGAGCGTGCAGGAGCGATTGAAACGGGCGCGCGAGGAATTGGCCGTTGCGGAGAGTAAGAGCCAGGAGACGCTGGCGAGAATTCTCCGGAACAAGATTGGCGGGCTGGAGGCATATATCTAGGAGGAGGCATGAAGGCACCAGATCCAAAACGAGAGCAAAGGAAGGTGGACGCCTGGAACGCGGTCCACCAGGTGGGCACGGAAGTGATCGTCCTGCTTGATAACGGATCGAAGCTCAGGACTAAGACAATCGCTCCGGCCTCGCTCCTGGGCGGGCACACGGCCGTGGCATGGCTGGAGTATATGAGGGGGTGCTTCCGACTCGAAAGATGCACAGCGACCCGGGATAGTTAACAACGAAGTCGCGAAGTCGCTAAGGCAAACGTTCAATATGAGCGCTAAGGGTTCTAAGACTCGGAAGGAGCGGCAGGAGGAAATTGATTTTCTGGAGCACCTCCAGGCTATTTCGACGAAACCGGAACCGTCGGAGGGGGCAATGCGCCCGGACACCGGCGCAGCGATCATAGACGCTGCGCCGGATGTTTTACCCACCGGCGCAAAGCTGGAATCCTGATACGCTGAAATGAGCCCGGCCACTTCAACGCCAACGGTGAACGGCAGGGAGTATATCTCCTACGCCGAAGCCGCGGCGATGGCGTCGAAGTCGCGCCGGCAAATTATGCGCTGGGTAAAAGGCGGGAAGGTCAGTGTCACGGGTGTCGGTCCGGGTCCAGGCCGGAAGATTGTGAAGTCGAGCCTGTTGGCTTACGTGGTGTCCGACACATTGGCAGCCGAGCCTCCGAAAGTTTTCCTCCAGGAGCGATTGAGTGAGCAGACCAGGCGAGCTTTCAAGGAGTTCCTGGCGCCGATCGTGAGGGAGATCGTGGCTGAGTTGCAACCATCTAAGACGCCGACGATATGAACGCTACGATTTCAAGAGGGACGCCCGGATCGTACATCTCACCCGTGCGGATCGTCATGCGCCATTGGGCGCTGCAATGGCGCGAGTGTCAGAAACGATTTCCGAACGGTGCCCTGTCAGGACTCGCCATAGAACGGGCGAAATCGTGGCGCAATGGAGCGCTGGAATCCGAAAGCCGAGTGGCATCCGGGATGGGTACCAACGACCAGGCTAACGCACAGGCACGGCGCGTGCGGAGACACGGGCCATACGCCACATATCCGGAAGCGGAGGCCAAGTGGATCGATATCATAACACCGAATAAAAAAGGTCAGGCATGAGGGCCGACAACAATACTCCAAAGTCGCCCAATAGCGCGGCGCGGGTGACTGACAAATCTGTGCGAGACATGCCCACAACCGCGAAGCTCAAGGCCGGCCAGGTCATCGTAGAAAATCGGCTCCAAGGCGTGGTATTCAGCTTCCCAGCGGCGTCATGGCTGGATGATCCAATGCACCAGCGGGAGTGGGTGATGCGTCTGACGCCGTGGTGGGATATCGGCGGGATCGGATGGACTCCGACAGCGCAACGGCTCCGGGACGCCTGCCTGAGAGCAATCAACAAACTTTGCTTGTTATGGTGGTGCCCGGAAACAGCGCACCATCCGGCAGCGGCTGGTTCGGGTCGGAGATGTCAGTGGATCACGGAACTCAAGGGATCGGATGACTGCGGCAAGCGTGCAACGCATATCCGAAGCGACTGCGACCTGTCCTACTGTGCCGAGCACGCCCGACTGATGATGCCATACGCCGCATTTCAACCAATTGCCCAAACTTGAAATTCTATGAATAAACTGCAAACACCATATTTCCCTAGAACGAAGTCCAGCGTCGAGGCTGGCGTGGTATCAACCTTGCCGGCGGCGCGTGGGGTGGTACCGGCGGCGGCCACGTTGCTGTCGGAAAAGGACGAGAAGGACTTCGGCACTTATGAGCTGAAGATCCAAGATGGATTCCAGACGGCGGGGGCGATCTTCCAGGAGATCGGTGAATACCTGGAGGAGATACGGTCGCGCCGGCTGTATCGGGAGCAGTTCGCGACCTGGAAGGAATACTGCGAGCGGCGCTGGGATCGGAGCACGGCCTGGGCGCTGATGCAGCGACGGTCCTCCTCGGTGCTCAAGGCGCTGCGGGATGCGGAGCCGGACGCAGCGGCCGAGGATCCGCAATCCGAAATCCGAAATCCGATTTTGCCATCTGATACGGGCACCGCTTTGGCATCCTCGCCGGGGTTACCACTCTCGCCAGCCCCGGCGAGTGCGCGCCAAGCCGATCTGGACATCCTGCCGACCAAGGAAAGCCAGGTTAGACCGCTCGCGGCGCTGCCACAGGATCAGGCGGTCGAGGCGTGGAGCAAGGCCAAGGCGATCGCTGGCATCGGTAAGCAGCCGACGGCGGCACAGGTAAAGGCGGCGGTGCAGCAGTTCCAGAACCATGCCGGACCAGGTTCTACAACGCTGAAGCCGACGGCGGCACAGGTGAAGGCGGCGGTGCAGCAGGGGCGTGGCGTGGCCGTGCAGGCGCCCGCGGTGCATCGCGACTGGGAACGCGTGCTGGAGGCAGCGCAGCGCGCAGTGACGTTCATCCGGGCGCTGCAGGACCTGGTCTCCCCGGAGGACGGCAAGGTATCGCAGTGCAATTACGCAGTGCGAGCGATCGAGAAGATCGAGGCATGGGTGAGGCACGGTAATAAAACCCCCATGGAAATGGACATAAGGTGGGCACTGCGAGATGCCGCGGCGGATTTGGGCGGATTGGAGGCTATGCTCGCCGATTGGCCGGGTGCGGATATGACCGCGCACGCGGGTCGAGCCATGGCGGCGCTCAAACCGCTGTATGATCTGTTCTCGATCGCCAACATGAGGGTGAACCATCATGCGGCACACCCGCCCAAAATCCCGGCAGCTACGGTGGACGCGAATGGCATCGGTTTTGTCCTAACCAGGCCGCCGATCAGCAACGCGACATGCAAGGTGGCGTCCAAATACCGGTACGCTGGTGATGTAGGAGGGTGGACTCCGGACCCCAATAAAGTGTTACCATTTAAGACCTATTCCGACGCTAAGGCCCGCTTACACCAGAACGACATTATCGAGACGCTGGCGCAGGCAGTGGGACGGTTTTATGGGGTGCATTCGTGACCGCGTGCGATCGGTATACGAGAAGGGGCAAGCTACACGTCAATGAGCTTGCCCCACGCACGAGTCACCAGGAATAGCCCCAGAGCCAAGAACATGCCTAATAATAGGGGCAAGCGATAGGTGGTCAAGCCACCAAACCGAAACCACCATGAGCCAAGCCACTATGTTTCGCCCCGCACTGGAATACTTCAAGGGCGTCAGACATCACGACTTCACGGAGCCCCAACGGCTTTTGGTGCTGACGGTGATCGAGTATTCGCTGATCAGGTCATTGAGGGCTGACAGTGCATCTGAGTTTCGTATGCTCGTTAACGAGCAACAGGTGTTCTGCCAATTGTGCGGTTTGAGAAAGTCGAAGGTTTCCGAGGAGTTGTCATGGCTGCATCGGCAGTCGGTCGTTGAGTCTGGGTCGCTGGATCGCGGATGGTTGTGGTTTGCGCTTCTGCCGACCATTGGGTGGCGGGTGCCACTGCGCGTAAGTGAGGCGAGTGAGCTGGTGAAATTGGAGCGTTGGTTGGAAGAGACAACGCCGGATCAGTCGGAATTGATTCCGCCTGATCCCACGTTAAATGAGATGTTGCGTGTTGACTTTGTCGAGCGCCAGCGCGGTAATAGTCGAGTCGAGCCGGGGGCTGTGCGCAGCAGTGCTATGGGCATATTGAGTTCCCCAGCAGGGAACCAAGTCGAGTCAAAGTGGCCAGTTGGCAGGCTGTGGGCCGCTGTCGAGGATGGTATGCGGGCTGAACCGGTTCCCCCACAGGGAACTGCGACGCTGAAAGTTCCCCCACAGGGAACTGCGCGAGTTCCCCAGGAGGGAACACCCGCGCGCGTCGAACCGGATAATCGATCGAGGTATGTTTCTGTACAATCGAATCGACTAATCGATCGAGGCTACCGGGAGGAAACGGAACAGGTTCGAAATGAGGCCAGGCAACGTGCGGAAGGAAGGCTGTTCAGACTCATCGGTGAAAACGAGCGAAAAGAACGTTGTGCTATGATCTGGTTCGAGGCGATTGACCGGATACCTGCCAGGCTGGAAGAGCTGATCGGGCACGTTGAAATGCTGCAACGCGAACACCGGTTGAACGCACGCCCGGCGGCATGGTTGAACGTGTCGGTGAGGAATGAACTGGCTTTGATTCGAGTCAAACCTGCCAGACCCGGTTCATGTCGTTGATCGCGATGGCACCCACCTTGATACACAGCAAGCGAAATATCTAACTTTGCACGGCCGATGTAAAGGAGCACACTTGCATCGTGCAAAGCCGAGATTCAGTTTATGCTCCGTTGATAAGCGCACCAGCACGCTACACACAGCGCACCACCACGCTCCACACAGCGTATTACCATCCGATCCATAGGCCGGGGTCATAAGGAATCTACTACCTTTCGCACAGTAACAGGTTACCAAACTGCGCAGGGTATCAGTATGAAAGGGTCAAAAAGTAAGTCTCCCCCACAACGGAAGCCCAACACTACTTCGCAACTGGAGCCGCACACCACTTCGCAAGCGAAGACCAACACGACGTCGCAAGCGAAGCCGGCAACGGGTTCGCAAACGAAGCCGAAAACGAGACCGCGATCGAAGGCGGCAGCGGGTTCTCGATTGCAGGCGGAGGCGGACGGGGGAAAGCCGCGGCAGCCGACGGGAACGACGCTGCTGCCCGATTATTCGGTTAACGCGCTCTCGAAGGAAACGGGGAAGGACCGGCGGACGATCGACAAGGCCGTGGCGGGGCTCACGCCGACGCGCGTGGTGGGGAAGACGAAATTCTACCGGCTCCTCGATGTCGAGACGGCGCTGAAAGAAAAGTCGGGGCGTTCTTTACGGGATGAAAAGCTGATGGAGGAGATCCGGAAGCTGCGCGTGGCCAATGATTTGACGGAAGGGAAGCTGGTCAAAAAGTCGAAGGTGCAGGAGAGCCTTCGGCGCTGCCTGACCCCGGCGGTGGCCATCCTGGAGCAGCGGCTGGTGAACGAATACCCGACCGCCGTGGCCGGGCTCGATGTTCCACAGGCGCGGATCTATGGCAAGCGGCTGTGCGATGAACTGATGGACTTCATGCAGTCGCTGGAAACGGAGTGGAACCTCGATTGTAAAGCAAACGTGGCATAGCATCTTTGTGCCGCGCGATCGGCGGCCGATCCCGGAGTGGGCGCGCGACCATGTGTGGCTGGAGCCGCCCATTACCAAGACGGGATTCTTCACGTGCGTGGAGTCGCGTCACTTCATTGGGGTATTCACCTCGTTGCAGAATGATCACAAGCGCGAGACCAATGTGCTCAAGCCGGTGCGGGGTGGCGGGTCGCTGATCGGCGACGTGTTCTGTCCCTGGACGCTGGTGGTTGATCCGGGCCCCTACATGGACGTCTTTCAGACAGAGCAGGCCGCCAAGGATCACGGGCAGGAACGGATTCAAAAGATATTCGCGCGGTGTAAGCCGGTGGCCGCGCTGTTCCCGACCGATGCGCACGAGTTGCGGAATGACGAGATCCTGTTCTCGAATGGGCACACGTGGTATTTGCGCGGTCCGGCCTTGGGCAACCTGCAGGGGAAGGGCATCCGGTATCTGCGCGAGGAGGAGGTTTGGATGTGGTCGCAGGGGAAGATGGGCGAGGCCGAAGGGCGCATTGGCGATTACCTGAAGATGCAGACTTCGAAGGTTTTGCGGGTCTCGCAAGCCGGGCCGATGGACGGTGTGCCGATGGAGGAAAGCGACTGGTATCGGGCCTACCATAAAGGGCTGATCCATGAGTGGGAAGTGCAGTGCCTCAACCCCGAGTGTGGGAAATACTTTGATCCGATCTTCTCGGGACAGCGGTTGGACGGCAGCTTTTGGGGGATTACCTGGAACCGCTACCAACTGCCGAATGGGGACTGGAACATCCCGAAATGTGTGCCATCGACGCACTTTGAGTGTCCGCACTGCCGGCATCCGCACCTGGACAATCCCAGGACGAAGGGGGAATGGAACCGGACGGGTCGCTACCGGATAGCGAAATCCGAAGACCGAAATCCGAAGGCCGAAGGAGATCCGCAGGTGGCAGACAGCCAACTGCCAATCGCCGATCGCCAAGAGGATTTGGTCGAGCGGAAGAAGGATTCATTTCACTGGGAGACGGTAATTGATTTTCCGTGGGACGAGTTGGTTGAGTTGTGGCTGGATGCGTGCAACGCGGAGAAGCGTGGCGACCTGAAACCGAAGTTGCAGTTCTTCCAGAAGCGGCGCGCGATGTTTCGGGACCTGGAGAGCCTACTCAAGGGTGGCCTGCATTTTCGTCGGTCGGCGTATGAGATTCATTCGGACTGGCCAGAGGAGAAGGGACGGTTCCTTTCGATTGATCGGCAGGAGGAAGACATGTTCTGGTGGATGGCCCGGGCCTGGTCACTGGAGAAGAGCCGGAAGCTGGGGTTTGGAAAGGCGTATGGGTTTGCGGCGCTGGAGGAACTGCGGCTCAAATTCAAGGTTGAGGCCAACCATGTGTTTATCGATTCCAACTTCCTGCCCAAGGGCGATCATGGCGTGTATGCGGCGTGTCTGAAATACGGATGGATCGCGGTGCGCGGGGACAAGGCTTACTCGTTCACGCACCGAATCAGGAAGCGGTATGTGCAGAAGAGCTATGCGCCGCTTTCGTGGGGTGATCCCGGGAGCGGTGGGGCGATGGGAGGGCGCAAGTATTGCCCGCTGATTGCGTTTTCTAAGGCGCAACTGAACCAAAAGGTTCAGGAGATGATTGACAACGGTAGCTGGGAAGAGCCGCTGAACTCCACCGAGCCAGAGATGGAATCGGAGTATGCCCAGCAAATGGCGGCGCGCGTGCGCAAGACCGACTATGTGGCGCGCACAGGCGAGACGCGGGTCTTTTGGAAGGAGAGCCGGAATGACCATGCCCGAGACCTGGCGAACATGAACACGCTCGGGGCAATCCTGTCTGACCTGGTCCCGGACCCGGCGATGGAGCGGATCACCGCGCCAGAAGCGGCACGGATTGAGGCGGTGGACGTTAGAGCCGACTGACGTCGGCGGCTACGATGAACAAGCCGAAAGCAGTAACCAGTAACCCGATAGTTAGAGCCGACTGCCGTCGGCTGCTACGGAGAAAATAAACGATGAGCGCATTGCACGACGTGGCGGATCTGCCGATGGCTTCAGCGTGCGACCATCCGGCGGATCACATGCTCGAGGCGATGTGTCCGAGTTGCAAGCACACGGTGGACGCGGTCTGCCCGATTTGCCGAGGAAACGTCGAGGCCTCTGGGGTGGAAGGGTCAGGAAATTTGGACAGCCCCGAACATAAAAGCTTCCGAAAGCACACGGATTATTACCGGCGGCTGGTGCTGCTGATCTACAACGCGCGGAACAGCAAATTCACGCTGGGCTGCTACCTCCTGGCCACGGGCGATGGCTTCGCGGGCGGGGTGAGCATGACGGATTACGCACGGACCTGGGGCGTCCGGAAGGCGACCGTCAGCAAGCAATGCCGGTACATCTGCGGTTATCTGGGTACGCCGCCTTCGCAATACATGAGGCGGGAAGAAGTGGCGCGGAAGTTCAAGCTGAGCAATCGGCGCCCGAGGAAGGTGTGATGTTCGAAATCTGATGATGAATACTGGAAACGAGTTGCAGGCACTGGAACGGGAGCTGGCGTCGCAGCAGGCGCAGTTTTCGCCGCTGGGACTGGAGCTGCCGGAGGGGCTGGACCTGGATGGCTGGGCGGCGGTGGGTCGTCGGCTGTTGCGGGTGGACCAGGTGATGAAGTGGTGGTTGGGGGATTGGGCGGCCTTCGGGGAGCGCAAGTATGGCGCGCTCAAGGAGTTCGCCGAGGCCAACGGGATCGATTACGGGACGCTGCGGAACCACGCGTGGGTTTCCGGGGCGGTTGAATTGTCCCGACGTCGGGACACTCTGGGGTGGTCGAAGCACGCCGAAGTGGCAGCGCTGAAGCCGCAGGAACAGACCGAGTGGCTGGCAAAGGCGGAGAGCGAGCATCTGCCGGTGGCCGGGCTGAGGCAGCAGATCCGGCTCTCGCAGGGGGAGAGCAACGCGCTGGAGGGGGATGGTCCGGTGGTGCAGTTCGGGCTCAAGGCGGCGGATGACCTGGAGCATTGGCTCAAGGCCCGGCCGGGTGAGTTTTGGTCGCCGGACCGGTGCGAGGCGGTGAGGGCCAGGCTGAAGCCGATCGTGGAGTTTTATGAGCGGCTGGCTGACGTGAGGCGTGAAACGTGAAACGTGAAACGTGAAGGGAAACGATGAAACCAATGAGAATCAAAGTGGCGCTGCCGATGATCAAGTCGCGCGAGGAAGCGGAGGCGACTATGACCGAGCTGGCGCTCGCGGCGAATGAACAACGGACGCTGTCGGCTGAGCGGGACGGGATGATCCTGGGGATCAATGACAAATTCGAGGCGGAGCTGGCGGAATGCGCGGAGGTCCTGAAGGAACGGACGGATGCGCTACGGGCGTGGGCGGAAGCGACGCCGGATATATTTCCGAAGGATTGCAAGTCCTTGCGGCTGACGAGCGGCACGATGGGATTCCGCAGCGGGACGCCCAAGGTCGCGTTGTTCTCGCGGGCGTTCAACTGGGACAAATGCCTGGCGCTGTTCCGGGCTTCCGGCTGGGGCCGCGCGTTTATCCGAACGAAGGAGGAGGTGGATAAGGAAGGGATTCTGGCGATGTGCCGGAAGGTGAAAAACGAGGAGCGGGTCGCGAACTTGTTGAAGCGGCGCGGGCTGAAGATCACGCAGGAAGAGTCGTTTTATATCGAGCCGGATCTGACGGCGGTGGAGAGCCGGCAGGTTGTGAAGGTGTAGGGGAAAGGGAAAGGGCGGCGCCGGGAAAAGTGGACCGGCGCCGCGCGCCCAACAGAACAACCAGGCCTTGCGGCCCTGAATGGAGCGAGGAGTCAATGGCAGGGTAGGGGGAGAAATCGGAAAGCAGAATGCAGAAAGCAGAAATGCTGAATTTTGGGGCGGCGTGGCCTATTTCAAAACCTTAGGCTCTGCGCAGGCAGATGGTGAGTTCCGTGAGGACTCGCAGGATACGAAGGAGCACGCCGCCCTAGCTAGTCCAGGAAGTTAGAGCCGACTGCCGTCGGCTGCTACGAGGTAATTGGGCGGATTAAACCAGAACCCGCCTATTTAGGAAGTTAGAGCCGACTGCCGTCGGCTGCTACGATGGAAGGAACGAGGGGAAGGAGGGAATAAGGGGTTGACCACTGGGGGGGGGTAATGGCGATCAACTATTTCGTCGGGTGGAATCAGCAGGAGCTGGAAGAGGAACTGGTTGCCGCGCAGGAAGACCTGGCGGCCGGGAAGGCTACCGTCATGGCTCAGGCGGGCGAGGCGAGGAGCGGGAGCGAGGTGGAGCTTTCAGCGCAGGCACGGATCAAGCAGCTCCTGAAGGCGCTCAACCTGCTGGACCCGACCACTTACCCGATTGACCAGGTGACGGCCGTCACGAGCACCAGGGCGTGCTTCTCGGACATCATGTCCCGGCCTCAAAGGGTGTGAGCTATGGCAACTCCTCCTTACAAGATCATTGATCGGCGCGGGCTGTCCCTGGGTTACGGGTCGGCAAACACGCTGATCGAGGCTGCCACCCAGACCTCGGACCGGGGTTATGTGGACCCGGTGGATTACGATATTCATCGGGTCGTGTCGTCCCTGGGCAGGCGCACGCTGATGTCGTTGGGGAAGACGATCTTTTGGCGTTTCCCGGCGCTGATGGGGATGGTGCTGGAGCAGGCAAATCTGGCGGTTTCGACGTTCATTCCCCAGTACACGGGCCGGAACAAGGCCTGGGGGCAGCAGGCGGAACGGATGCTGGGAGACTGGCACAAGATCATGGACGTGGCCGGCTGGCCGTACGATTACGATTCCTACCTGCAGGCGTTGGTCGTCGCGCCGCTGGTCGAGGGGGAATTCTTCACGCTGCTGACTGAGACCCCGGACGGGTATCCGCTGATCCAAACCATCCCGGCGCATCGCGTAGGGAAGTTCCCGAGCTACGAGGCGACCGTGACGGTGCGGTATGCGGGGGCCAGCTTGAGCATTGATGGGGTGCTGATTGATGATGCACGGCCGTATCCGGTGGGCGAGGGTGCCATCGAGTTCGAGGCGAGGATTATTGACGGGGTGATCGTGGACGATTTGTCGCGGGCGATCGCTTACCGGGTGGACGGGGAAATGCCCGACCAATACCAGGACATCCCGGCGCGGAACTTGTTTCCGGCGTTTTGCCCGATTGCGATGGGCCAGGTGCGCGGGTTTTCGTTGCTGGCATCGAGCGCCTTCGATTGGCAGGACACTGGGGAGTGGAAGCGGTTCGAGATGCTGGCGCAGAAGGTGTTCTCGACGCGCACCCTGGTGGAGACCAATGAGACGGGAGACGAGGATTCGGCCAAGAGCGTGATTCGGCAGGCGGCTACGTTCGACGCGGATGGGAAGAAGACGGACCTCGATGTGCAACGGCTCTATGGCGGGACAATCCAATACCTGAAGGCTAAGACGGGGTCGAAGCTGGAGGCGTTTGGTTATGACCGGCCAGGGGCGGGCAGCCAGAACTTCTTGAAGACCACGTTGCGGGATGCGTTTCGAGGGACCGAGT
>Ga0265593_1001207_pt1 | contig 12339 bp, 15 predicted proteins | sample saktaG_8_FD_190136 | JGI IMG/M metagenome (GOLD analysis project Ga0265593, IMG submission 190136) | Saline water microbial communities from Sakinaw Lake, British Columbia, Canada - sak_2011_5_24_36m | ecosystem: Environmental > Aquatic > Non-marine Saline and Alkaline > Saline ...
TATAAATAAAAATTTGTATTCGTCACCATCAACTGCAGCGATCTTTATTTCGGCTGGAAGATTGGTGTCGGTATTGACTTCTTCAAACATCGACAGCGGTGCAAGCTGACTGTAGCGAAGGTTGCTTGTTTGATATGTGTTGTAGATGCCACGGCTGATGGCTTCGTCGTCGCCACCGCCGGTGAACACACGCTGACCTTTTTTTGCTTTGACAATCGCAGTGCCGGTGTCTTGACACATCGGCAACACACCACCTGCTGAGATGCCGGCATTTTTGAGCAAGTCGAGCGCAACAAAACGATCGTTGTCGCTGGCTTCCGGATCTTTCAGAATGTTTGCTAATTGTTGCAAGTGCGATGTGCGCAGTAAGTGAGCAATGTCGCGCATTGCGTGCTCAGTGAGATGCATGATTGCTTGCGGGGAAACTTTAAGAAATGTTCCTTCGCTCGTCGAGAAAGTAGAAACACCTTCCGTCGTGAGCAGTCGGTATTCGGTTGTGTCGGGACCGAGAGGAAGTAGCTCTGAATGTGTGAACGGCTCTTGGGTTGGCTTGGCCATACCTACACGCTACGCAAGACTTACGCCAGCGCTGGTGTGCCCTTGAACGAGCCTGGATCGCCAGCCACCGGAAACTGGGGCTGTTGCCACTGCACTATTTGCGCAATATGGTTGGCGACTGTGCGCCATGACGCTGGGCTCCATCCTTCGGCGGATGCTGGCACTGTGCCGTCGCTTTGAATAAAGACGAAAGCCGGCAATTGGCTGAGCCCAAGCTGTTTGATCATGATGCGATCTGGATCTGAAAAAGTGAGGAACTGATCGGCAAGTGGTCCAAGAAATTGTTTTGCTTGTGTTGGCGAACCAGCAACGATGAAGTTGACACGAACTGCTGCATCGGCGAATTGGTGCAATACGCGCGCTGCGGTTTCAAGAATCCATGCACTTTCGTTGGTAAACGGATCGATAACCACGGATGCGAGATGGAAAGTTGTGAGCCATTCGCGAAGCGGTCGGGCGTCGCCCTTGAGCGGTTGGAGCATGGTGTCGAGTGAAGGGGAAGTTGTCACACATTTGACGGTAGCAAGTCGGCACTATCGTTTGGGAAATGCACCCCATCGAGCACCTGCGGTATGTGGCACGTGCCACTGGGGCGGACCCAGTTTCACTCGTCGTCGAGACGGCTCAAGCCCTGCGTGGCCTGCGGTCTGAGCCCGCTGGGCTCGTGCTTGCTGCTCGACGAATCGTTGAGAGACACCCCACGTGCGCGCCGTTGTGGTGGCTCTGTGCAAGCGTGCTTGCGGCAGCCGACCCCTTTGAAAAAGCGCGGGAGTTAAGTGACTGCATGGACGCAGACGAAACCACAAATCATTTGGTGGATGCATTGCCTGCAGAAGCAACCGTGTGCATTGTGGGTTGGAACCCGACCGCACTCGAAGCGCTTGCCCGGCGGGGAGATTGTCGTGCAATCATCGTCGACTCATTTGGCACTGGTGATTCAGCGGTTAATGCACTTGAGCGACTTGATATCGATGTGCAGGGAGTGACATTGGAACACGCAGCAATTGGCGTGCAGATGAGTGATGTCGTGATTATTGATGCACTTGGTTGCGGTGGCACCGAAGTGCTGAGTGTTGGTGGCTCACATGCAATTGCAGCACTTGCTTATTGTGAAAACAAATCGGCATGGACAGTGACGCGACGAGGTACACGATTGCCGATCGAGTTATGGAATGCAATGAAGCTGGCCAATCGTGATGCCGATGCACCGTGGCGCAGCGACGTAGATGTGATTCCCCGTCAATTGCTGGGGCAGATTATTGGACCCACGGGTATTTCGGATATTGATATGAATACTGCGCAAAATAACGAGCAAAATAACGTACAGAATTTTGTTGGTGAATGCCCAGCGTCCACCGAGATGCTGGTACGAAGCGCGATGTAGCCTGAGAGCCATGTCTTTACGCTCACGCAACCTCCCACGCCGTTCCTGTCTCGCAATCCCTGGTTCATCCGAAAAGATGATGGGTAAGGGCCCTGGCACCAATGCCGACATGGTGTTTTTGGATCTCGAAGATGCCGTTGCGCCGAAAGAAAAAGAGGCATCTCGTGCACGCATCGTGAGCGCAATTCGCGGACACGACTGGGGCAACAAAGTTTTATGTGTGCGCATCAATGACTGGAGCACCAAGTGGACTGCGTACGACATCTTGGAAGTTGTTGGTAATGCAGGCGAGCGTTTGGACGAAATCATGTTGCCAAAAGTAGAAAATGCAGCGCAAGTTGTGGCTGCAGATTTGTTGTTGCGACAGGTGGAGATTGCAAGCGGACTGCCAGTTGGTCACATCGGCATCGAAGCGCAAATTGAAACCGCACGTGGGCTCATCAACGTCGAAGAGATTTGTGAAGCAAGTCCGCGTTTAGAGACAATCATCTTTGGTCCAGCAGACTTTTCGGCAAGTATGGAAATGCCTGTTCTCACCGGTGGTGTGCAGATTCCTGACTATCCAGGCGATCACTTCCACTACGTGTTCAGCAAGATTTTGATGGCCGGTCGTGCAAACGGACTACAAGTAATTGACGGACCTTTCCTGCATGTGCGTGATAATGATGCTCTGCGTGAATATGCAAAACGCACTCGCACGCTTGGCTACGACGGCAAGTGGGCGTTGCACCCAGACCAAGTGGATGTGCTCAACGATGTGTTTTCTCCAACGCAAGAACAGTTTGATAAGGCATGGCAGATTTTGGATGCTTACAACCAGGCGACCGAAACTGATGGCAAAGGTGCCGTCATGTTTGGGCTCGAGATGATTGACGAAGCAAGTCGCAAGATGGCTCTCAAGTTCATCACTCGCGGTGAGCTCGCAGGTCGCACCCGCACTCCACAAGCGTGACAAAACGTTTTGATGCGATCCTGTTTGATGCAGGCGGAATCTTTTTACTTCCCGACCCAGTAACACTCGGCGCAATCATCCGCCCGCTTGGCGGCGACGGAAGTATCGAAAGTTGCACTCGCGCGCATTACGCAGGCATGGCGGCAATAGATGCGATTGCTCAACGAGAGCAGGGCGAATCAGTAGATGCTTTTAGTTGGGATGGATATCGGCGCGGGTACGCGTTGAGCGCGGGCGTGGCAGAAAAAGACATTGAAACAGCAATTGTCAAGATGCGCAATGTCTTCTCGCCATTTTTATGGCGATTTCCATTACTCGAGTCGGCTGCTGCGCTGTGGAAGATGCATCTTGCAGGATTACCGATTGGAATTGTGTCGAATGCAAGCGGACAAGTTGAGGCGACACTTGCCAATCAGTGCATCTGTCAAGTGGGGTCAGGAGCAGGTGTGCCTGTAGAGATCGTTACCGACTCGTATGTGATTGGTGTGGCCAAACCACACCCTGGAATCTTTGCTGACGCCTTGCGCCTCATGAACGGGAAGGGCTTTACCAACGATCGCATTGCCTATATTGGCGACTCATATGTGAACGACATTGGGGGCGCTCGCAATGCAGGACTCGTGCCGATCTTGCTCGACCCATACGATCACCATGCGCATGAAACGTGCGAGCGAATACGTTCGCTGCACGACCTGCTTGCATTTATCTAGTTATAGCTAGATATACAACGTGTTATTTTGTGCCGGACTCTTCAACGAGTTTGCGTGCGATCACCTTGAGGCACAATGTTTCGTCGGCGCCTTCGAAAATAGAGAGCACGCGAGCATCGACAAATAGTCTGCTTACCGAATATTCTTCGGCGTAGCCAAAGCCACCGTGAATCTGCATTGCTTCGCGTGTGACCCACTCGGCCGCTTTGCACACGTATGCCTTGACCATGCTTGCTTCCATTTGGCCTTCGCCCTTACCCATCAGTTTGGCAACGACGTAGCTGAATTGTCGTGAGGCCTGAATAATGGCTGCCATGCGCCCAAGCTTGATTTGGGTGAGCTGATATTCGGCAATGTTGCTACCAAACACTTTGCGATTGTTGGCATAGGCGAGTGCTGCTTCGTAAGCAGCCTGCATTACACCAACTGCACGTGCTGCTGTTTGCAGACGGCCATTTTCAAAACCACTCATTTGATAATAGAAACCTTTGCCGAGGCCAGATTCTTCACCGATTAAGTGATCGGATGGAACCCACCAATTTTCAAGGGCGATTTCATACGAATGCATGCCGCGGTAACCGATGGTGTCGATTGGGCGGCCTTCCATTTTGCCGCCACCTGGCTGATCGAACATAAAGCCGTGTGCGTCGCCAAGCGGTTTTGGCACGATCAACACGCTGAGGCCTCGGTGTGTCTTGGTGCGATCTGGGTCGGTGCGAGCGAGGAGCATCAGCACGTTTGCGCGAGCAGCAAATGTGCACCAAGTTTTGACACCGTTGATGACGTAGCCGGCTTCACCCTTTTCGTTGTCTGCTTTAACTGCGGTGACTTTAATATTTGCAACATCACTGCCATAGTCGGGTTCGGTCACAGCAACTGCAGCCATCACTTCGGCGGTTGCGAGTTTTGGAAGCCAATATTGTTTTTGAGCTTCAGTGCCACCATTGACAAGTGCGCGTGTGAGGATCTCGGGACGTGTGATGAGTGATCCACCAATTCCTAAGGATGCACGCGACAACTCTTCAGTTGCGATGCAGTTGGCCATGTATTCACCATCGCCACCTTCGGAAAAGCCGCCGTATTCCGCAGGAACTGAGAGGCCGAATGCACCGAGGTCTGCGAGTCCTGCAATTACTTCTTCAGGAACATCTTCGTTGAAGCGGTGTACATGCTCGGCGCGAGGGGCAATGACTTTGTTGGCAAAACTTCGAAAAGTATCTTGAACCATTTCGAAATCGTCATCGAGATGACGTGGTCCAGATTTTTCGGCGAGCGATGCAACAAATACTGGATCACGAAACGTTGCCATGAAGTCGTATGCACCCTCAAGCGGGTGTGGCTCAATGCCCCACAGGTGTTCTCTGCCCAAGAGGCGAGAAGAAACTTCAAAGATCATGTCAGCAGTGAACGCACACGTGAGTAGTGCTTCAGTCTCACCCTTTGATCCGTAGTCGAGCATTGAGCGTGCTGTTTCTACCGCAGCGGCAGAGTGCGCAAGATCGTATGCAAGTTGTTGATGAACATCGGGTCCACCAGTAGATGCAAGATGCGCTACACCGGTCGCGACAACTTTTTTGGCTAATTCAATTGCTTGCGCCGCTTGGGCGAGATCGCTTGTGCTTGACATGCACTAAACGCTAGTTACATTTTGTGTCAGAGGCGCAACTCGGGCACGCTCAGCACCTACGATTTACCAATGGCACTCCCGAGCGGACTGAAGTCGACCCTCGTGGCGCTCAAGTGGCTCATATTTGCCATCATCATCTATTTCTTTGTCCTGCCGCTGATACCAGGCTTTGGAAAAGCGTTTTCGGAACTTTCGAGGGTTCGGCCGAGTTTGTTGGTGTTGGGGCTTGGCCTTGAACTAGCAGCACTTTTTGCATACTCGTTACTTACGCACGCAGCCCTCGGTGAATCTCGTCACTCAATTTCGATTTGGCGTCTGTTCCGTATTCAGCTGAGCACCAAGTCGGTGAGTGAAGTGTTGCCCGCTGGTAGCGCAGCGAGTAGCGCACTCGGATTTAAATTGCTCACCAGTTCCGGCGTGCCGGGGCCAGACGCGGGATTCGCTCTTGCAACAGCAGGGCTCGGATCGGCTGTTGTGCTCAATCTCGTGTTGTGGGTTGGACTGATTGCATCTATTCCTGGTCGTGGTGTAAATGCTGCTTACGGGTCTGCGGCGCTTGTAGGAGTGATTTTGATGTTGGTGGCAACGGCACTCGTAGTCGGACTTATTGACGGTCAAGGAAGAGCTGAGCGAAGCATCAAATGGATTGCGACAAAGTTGCGAACAGACCCAGACAATGCTGCCGACGTGTTGCGTCAATTAGGTTTTCGGTTGCAGGGTTTGGCGCGCGAACCAGGACTCAAAGAACGGGTGTTCATTTGGGCACTTCTCAATTGGTTGCTCGACATGGCAGCGCTGTGGGTGTTCTTGCTCGCATTCGGTGCTCATGCTGACTTGCGTGGACTGATCGTTGCATTTGGTCTTGCCAACATCATGGCCGTGGTGCCCATCACGCCTGGTGGGCTTGGCATCGTTGAAGGTATTTATATTCCAACTCTTGTTGGTTTTGGCTTAACACGAAGTGTGGCAACCGTTGGAGTTTTGAGCTATCGAATTGCGCAGTATTGGATGCCACTGATCGTTGGAGCATTGGTCTACTTGAGTTTGCGAGTCGGTCCTTGGGCGATAGATCGCAAAGAAAAACTCGAGTCTTTCCGCAGAGTTGCTGTGGATGCAACCGAACATCCAAGCAGCAAATACAACTGGGCCGAGCACTACGCACCACGGGACCGTACGGGTCAGTTTCCGTTGCCTGACTTTAAGGGCTCATATTCTGCCGATGCTGACGACACTCCAAAATGAGACATGCCAGTTCTCGTGTCATGGATAGAAATCGGTAGCGTTTACTGACATGACAACGCACGAGCGACCATTTGGAAGATGTTTAGAAGATTTCATTGTTGGAGATGTGTATCGGCATTGGCCAGGCAAGACCATCACCGAAGCAGACAATCATCTGTTTTGCATGATCACGATGAATCATCATCCGCTGCATACGAATGATTGGTTTGCTGAGCAAAGTGTGCAAGGTCGCAATGTTGTTGTGGGCAACTTGGTGTATTCGTTGGTGCTTGGCATGAGCGTGCCCGACGTAAGCGGTGCAGCGATCGCCAATCTTGAAGTAGAAACTTTGCAGCACAAGTTTCCAACATTTCATGGCGACACTATCCATGCAGAGACTCGAGTCCTCGATGTGCAGGAGTCAAAATCAAAGAATGATCGCGGCGTTGTAACTGTCGAAACTAAAGGCTTCAACCAAGATGGTAAAGAGGTGTGCTACTTCCGTCGCCGGGTGATGGTTTGGAAACGGTCTGCACTGCCAACTCGCGACCGCCCTTACGACGGTCAAGACGTGTGGGGCCAATAGACGCAAACATCGCGATCATCGCGATCGTCGATCCGCTTTTGGGTTGGGGGCTTCCGCAGTTACGCGACTTTCCCTGGAGGCAAACAAATAACCGCTGGCACGTGCTGGTGAGTGAAGTGATGTCGCAACAAACCCAGGTGCATCGTGTGGTGCCCAAGTTCAATCTTTTTCTCGAGCAGTTTCCAACGCCAGCAGAGTGTGCGGGTGCGTCGCTCGGTGAGTTGTTAGAAATTTGGCAAGGTCTTGGTTACCCGCGCAGATGTCGAAACTTGCATGAAGCAGCAAAAGTAATGGTGTTGCGCCATAACGGGGAAGTTCCTGCAACGCTCGAAGAACTTGTGGCTCTGCCCGGTGTTGGCGACTACACGGCGCGAGCAGTGATGGCATTTGCTGATCATGCCGACGTTGGCGTGGTGGATACCAACGTTGCACGGGTGCTCGCCAGAGTGACCAACAAGGTGCTTGGCAAAAAGGAAGTGCAGTTGATAGCCGATGCCATCGTGCCCGAAGGCCTTGGATGGGAATGGAATCAAGTGATGATGGACTTTGGGGCAACGGTGTGCAGCGCCCGTGCGCCACTTTGTGAAACTTGTGTAATTAGAAACGAATGTGAGTGGAGAACGCACGGAGGTGCTGATCCGGCACCTGCGACTGCGGGCACAAGTAAGCCGCAATCACGCTTCGAAGGATCCGATCGTCAGGCGCGCGGCAAATTGATGAAAGCATTGGTCTCTGGTGCAGTGCGTGTCACCGATGCGGCAAAAGTAATGGGGTTGGTTGAGCAACCAGAACGCACCGAGACAATCGTACGAAGTCTTTTAGAAGATGGACTGATTGCGCAAGTTAACGAGTGGTATCAACAGCCGTGATCATGCCAAGTATTTCTTCAAACGCTTGATCGGCATAGTCGGCCATCTCGGCATCGGTGCGGTCTTGAATGGGGTGGGGAACAAACATACGTTGTACGTCTGGCATGCCAAGTGCAACAGATTGGGCGATGGCTGCTTGACGAAACTCGGACGAAGCAATGAACATCGACGGAATACCGCGAGTTTCTAGATCAACAATGTCGTGCACACTGCACGACGTACAGCTGCCTCAATCGGCGAGGGCTTCGATAACTACGTTGCAGGAAATGGCAATCTCGTGGCGCAAGTCGACGGGAGCAGGTTTTGTAAAAGTAGGTTTGCGAAATCGCTTGACAGTTGCGCCAACACCGACGAGTCTGTGCTCTATCTGATCGAGGAATACATCACCACGGGCTTTAGAAATGTCGAGCAGTCCAACAGTAAGACCCTTGAGCGAACTTGGTCGCGCAAGTATTTGACGCTGCGAAGGATTTTGTTCGCTTGTTGGGTCGAGTACAAATCGTGCAGGGATGACATTTTTCATCGTGTACCCACATTAGTAACGAGTTGTGTGACGGGCTCGGAGCCGACGGCGCCACTGGCCCAGCCGCCAATAATCTCTGAAAATAATCCTGCGCCACCGCCGGCATGAACGAGCAAGATTCCGTTTGGTCGAAACTTTGAAACGGTGAGTTGCTCATACTTTTGTAATACGCCTTCGGCCATTCCGTGACTGCCGCGCACGATGTCGGTTCCTTTGAGTTGTAGGCGTGCATGGAGTTCTTCTATGACGCGCTCACGACTCCAACCCGCATCGCCGAACACTCGTGCGTGCTCAGGACCAACGACGAGCATCGCGTCATAAGCGAGCGGAAGTTTTGGATGCTCGACAGTGAGCAGGGTGGCAGCAAGTGAAGTCACAAGTTGTTCTGGGGTGCGCGCAAGTTGGTCAGTGACACAGCGAGGGCCTTCTCCTGCAAAGACCGTTACCGCATCGGTGTCTGTCGCGACACCGCGAGCGACTGCGAGTGAAGTCCATGGCGAGCCAATCTCGTCTTCGGCAAAACAGAAACTGAGTTTGCCAGGCATGCCATGCGCAGCACGATCGATTTCGCCCGGACGACCACCACCAACATTGCGGATAGTGAGTTGCACTGCACGACCGATGGTCATGTTGGCGCGGTTGCCTTGGCCGAGGACGTTGACGCCGCTGTTCATTCCAATTGCCCGCGAGCCTGGACCGCTGCAAACAATTACCGGTCCAACCGGCATTGTGGTGGCCAGCACGCCGTGCATATTGAACTCGTCAGTGCACACTGCCTTGAGTGCTGCAATCACCCACGGAAGATATTCGGGCAAGCATCCAGCCATCACGGCATTGATCGCAATCTTTTCGACAGTGAGTTCGACCAAATCGGGCGGGGCAATTGCAACGATTTCGTTTGGTGCAAGTGAAGTACCGGCGAGCATGCGCATCACGCGCTCTTGCGTCGGAGGCACCACGGGTAATCCGTCCGTCCACCCACGGGCAAAAAGGGCTTCCATCTCATCTTCGAGTGATGCAATTTCTACTCTGCGTGAAATAAGTAATGAACCTTCAAATTTGGTACGTAGTGCGTCTACTTTGTCTGGATCAACACTGAGCGATCCACAACCTGGGCGATGGGCAGGAAGCCCATCACCGATGTTTGGCAAATCAAACATGCGTGACCATTCGTCGCGCAACCAGCCAACTGTGCGATCAACTTCCACGCCATCAATCACGTTGATCACAGTTGGAACTGTTTCGATGTTGTTGTGCCAACTGAATGACAACTCTGCATCGTGAATGACCTCTGCACCATCTGGAAACGCTGCATCGTCTTGAGAATAAATCGTGATGCCATGTGACGACTGCAGTTGTGTCAAGAGCGGAGCAACCATTACACAGGTTGCACAGTCGCGTTTCACTACGACATGAATGCCATTTCCTAATACGGATACAGATGAACTATCAGCCACGCTCGGTGACCCAATCGACGATCAGTTTGTTTACTGCCTTTGGTTGCTCGAGTTGCATGAAGTGTCCAGCATTCTCAACAATCTCGACACGGGCATTTGCTGGAGCAACAGTCGCTGCGTGTATCGCAACATCAACGCCAATACACCCGTCATTGCGACCGTGCAGATACAGAACTGGTTGTGTCGGGGTTTCGGATTGGGCGAGGGTCTGAGCTTCATTGAGGGAGGGGTCGCGATAACCCGCACCGAGAGTTGCGCGATAGTAACCGAGTGCGGCTTGCAGGTTGGCGGGGTCTGTAAGACATGATTTTGCATTGACGAGATCATTTTTTGCATCAAAACCTGGCGACCACTGGGCCCACAACATGTCAATGAATGCAAAGTTGTTAGCCGACACCAAGAAATCACTCAATGCATGTTGGAAGAAAAACATGTACCAGCTGCGCTGCAATTGTGTGAGGTTGCCCATGAATGCCGCACCCATAGTGCCCCACGGTGGTACTCCCATGCCGACAACACGCTTCCAGTTATCGGGAGCAAGTATTGCTGCGCCATAAACGGATGGTGCACCCCAGTCATGTCCGATGATTACGGCGTCTTGCGAACCACCGAGTGCGGTGTGAAGTGCATTTGCATCAGCGCTGAGTGCGGCTGTTTGATACGCACCATTTGGCGCAACGCTTGTTGGTGCAAAACCACGCATAAATGGTGCAACTGCATGAAAGCCTGCATCGGCAAGTGCTGGTAACAGATGTCGCCACGAGTGCGCAGAATCGGGAAAGCCGTGCATGCACAATGCGAGTGGCCCAGATCCACATTCGAGATAGGTGAAGTCAATTGAATTGGCAGAGACGGTGCTCGACGAAATTGGTGAGGCCATTGCCAAACCATAGTTGAGTAACATCGTTTCTATGACAGCGAACTTTGATGGTGCCCGATTTAGACAAGTACTCGGGCATCTACCAACCGGCGTGGTGATCGTGACCGGATTGGACACTCAGGGCGCACCAGTTGGTATCACTATCGGTTCATTCGTCTCGGTATCACTTGATCCGCCATATGTCGGATTCTTTATTGGAAAATCGCGTAGTTGGCCAGATATCTCGAAGGGCACTTTGTTTTGCGCGAATGTATTGAGCGATGCTCAAACCGAATTGTGCTGGAGATTTGCGAAAGATCCTGTGGACGGAGCGGCAAATCGTTTTGATGGTCTTGACTGGGAGAAATCCTCGAATGGCATGCCGATCTTGTCCGGCATCCTCGCATCAATCGACTGCACGATCGAATCAATTACACCCGCGGGCGATCATCGATTTGTGCTCGCTCAAGTGACGTCATTGCACACAACCGAAGTTGCACACAACGCCATGATTTTTTACAAAGGCAAAGTTGGTGGTGTGGCAATACATGGAATCTAATTTTGCTTGGGGTTGCGCTTCGGTTGTTGGCGTAGTTTTTATCTTTGCTGGAATTCAAAAATTGTTGGCAGGCATTGAATGGCTAGTGCAGGCAAAGCAACTTCGACCGCCACGAATTGCTGAGCCGTTTGTGCCGCTTGTGCCGTACATCGAATTGATTGTGGGTGGATTGCTGATTGCGGGGGTGCAGGAAATGCCAGTACGTATTGCATCAATTGTTTTACTCAGTTCATTTACGGCATTGCTTATTGCTCGGCTTGCAGCAGGTGAGCGCCCACCGTGTGCATGTTTTAGTTTTCGTTCGACTCGCCCGATCGGTTGGTCGAATGTCACCCGAAATGCGGGGCTTCTCGCACTGCTCATTGCCTCTATCGTTTAAGTCGTGCGAGTTTGGATTGATCAAGACCTGTGTACAGGTGACGGGCTGTGTGTCGATCATTGTCCAGACGCATTTGTGCAACTTGAGGACGGCATTGCCTACGTAGCCGAGCGTGGTGTTGCACTCAATGACCCAGGCAGTTCGGGAAGCCTCGCGATTGTGGAGCAACGCAATCACCTTGCTGTAGTGCAAGCCGCCGAAGTGTGTCCGGGCGAGTGCATATTTATCGAGATTGATGACGAAGAGCTAGTAGGTGGATTTTCCGTCGGCAAAGCCAAAGACCCAATCTCGGTACAATAAATATATGAAATGGCGCATTGTTGCAAACGGTGCGGCACTTGTGGTGACAATTTCATTAGGTGCAACTGTTGTAGGCGGCTCGCCTGTGCGCACAAATGCGTCGGGCATGTTGCGAGATGGCGGTGGATCTGCGATTGGATTACTGCAAAACATTCGAGTTGAGAACGAACATGGGGCCGGCTACGTCCGAGCATTGTTTGAACACTGGCGAGACATCGACGGTGATGGCTGTGACTCTCGTGAACAGGTACTCAAACGCGACAGTGTGACCTTGCCTCAAGTGGACCCATATAAATGCAAAGTTGTTGCTGGTGATTGGGTGTCGCCTTATGACGGTGCGCGATGGTCTAGCCCA
>Ga0265593_1001208_pt1 | contig 12338 bp, 10 predicted proteins | sample saktaG_8_FD_190136 | JGI IMG/M metagenome (GOLD analysis project Ga0265593, IMG submission 190136) | Saline water microbial communities from Sakinaw Lake, British Columbia, Canada - sak_2011_5_24_36m | ecosystem: Environmental > Aquatic > Non-marine Saline and Alkaline > Saline ...
GCCTTACTTCAAGATGGCTCGGTGTTCACTTGGGGGAGTGATTTGTATGGTGGAACTAGCACCACCGTCGCCAGCGAATTAAGCTCAGGTGTTGTCAGTTTTGCAGATATCGCAACGAATGACGTTTATCAAGGGGTTAACAATAGTGTACCCACTGGCACTGCCCTTTTAATAAATAGCACGGGCACTGCATTCTTAGTAGATGGTACTGAAGACATCCCTTACATAGTCAAAAATAGCGAGTTGATTCAGGGGTTTGCAGATGCTAATAACGATACCTTAACTGCAGTTAACTTAACTATTGATCATGGCAGTGTGCTTAATAACAATGATGGCTCATGGACATTAAACCCAACGACTGATTACAGTGGTTTGCTTACCCTCTCGTATACCGTAACGGATGGTTACGGAGGCAACATTACGGCCACTCAATACGTTAGTATCCAATTTCTTAATGAATTACCTACGGGTGAAGTAAGTATTTCAGGTGATACTCAACAAGGGCAAGTATTGACAGCAAATCATACTTTAGTGGATAGGGAAGGTTTTAATTCAATAAGTTATCAATGGTTGGCAGATGGCAATGCTATTAGCAATGCGACGAACCCCGTTTTGACCTTAACGCAGGCGCAGGTGGGTAAAGTTATCACCGTAATGGCAAGTTATACCGATGGTGCGGGTACCTTAGAAAGCAAAACTAGCACAGGCACTGCCCTTATTAGCAATATTAATGATACTCCGCAACGCACAACGGCAGTGAGTTTACTACCAAGTATGGAAGACACACCTTATGTATTAAATAGTAGTGACTTATTACAAGGCTTCACCGATGCCGATAACGATCTTTTAACGGTTATTAATTTGTCTGCCGAACACGGCAGTATCAAAAGAATTGATGGTTACTGGACGTTTATTCCCGCTGAAAATTATAACGGCGAGACCACCTTAAGCTATGTTGTTACTGATGGTTATGGCGGCACAACCAAGGCTACGCAAATACTAAAAATAAACCCTGTTAATGATTCGACTACGGGTACCGTAACCATTTCAGGAGAACTTGTTCAAAATCAGCAGTTAATCGCCGCCTCTAGCCTTGCTGATCTTGAAGGCCTAGGCACAATCAGCTATCAATGGTTTGCTAATGGGGTTGAGATTAAAGCAACAACAGGTAATGCTTTAGTGTTATCTCAGCAGGAGGTGGGTAAATCCATTTCAGCCATTGCTAGTTACACCGACAGCTTGGGCACACGAGAAAGCAAAGCCAGTAATGAGACCGATGTGGTCACTAATCGTAACGATGCACCCACCGGAACGCTAACGATTATTGGCGAAGCTCAGCAAGGAGTAAGCTTAACAACCAGTAATACTCTGATTGATGAAGATGGCTTAGGGGCAATCACTTATCAATGGCAAGCCAATGGCGTGACGGTGGGCACGGATTCACAGTTCAGCTTAACGCAAGCGCAGACAAACAAAGTCATTACTGTCACGGCAACGTATACCGATGATTTTGGCACGCAAGAAAAAGTAACAAGCCAAGCCACTGCCGCCGTACTAAATAAAAATGATTTGCCCACTGGCAGCTTAGTGTTAAGCGCAGCGATACCACGCGTCTGGCAAGCCCTACGCGTCACCAATACGCTGACAGATGAAGATGGCTTAGGGGCAATCGCTTATAGCTGGCAACGTGAGGGAACAGTGGTGGGCACTGGCAACAGTTATACGCCCAGCGTTGCAGATATTGGCAAAGCGTTAATTATCAGTGCACGCTATACCGATCAGTTTGGTGCAGTGGAACAAGTCAGTACCGCCAGCGCTGTAGTGCAAGGTTTTCTAAGCGTTACCATGCCTAATGACGCGCCTGTTACCAAGGAAAATGGCGAACCCCTAAGTATTGGGCTTAGCTTATCAGCCAAACCTTCTAATGACGTCACCATCACCTTTACCAGCAGCGATCCCAGCAAAGGCGTGGTCACTACGACAGAAATGATCTTCACTGCAACCACGTGGTTTACTCAGCAGCAACTCCTTGTAATCGGGCAAAATAATTACCAACTCGATAGCAAGCAAAGCTATAACATCATTGCTAATATTGACAGTGCTGATAGCAAATATAAACAGCTCGTTAACATTGCTCTGATGAATACAGAAGATGTCACCTTAACTAATCTTGGCATCATTCCTCAAGGTACGCCAAGAGACAAACCCTTACTGATAGAAGGCGACAGTCTATTCGATACCAGTGTAATAGACACTGCAACACACTTATTTCAGGTTGTAGGCATCAAGCAGCTTAATGATGTACTGCAAGGTTTAGATGGTAATGACAGCTTAACTGGTGGCGCCTTAGCTGACCACCTGCTAGGAGGAATCGGCAATGATCTGCTGGACGGTGGGACTGGAAATGACAGCTTAAATGGTGGTGCAGGCCACGACACGTTAAGCGGCGGCATAGGTAATGATGTTTATTATTTAACTGACGAAGAGATAGATCTTATAAAAGATAATGGCCTGCTAACAGATAGCGATACAGTGATAATTCCTGCACAATGGTTAAGCTACACCCTGCCTCAAGACATTGAATATGGCATACTTGACGCAGGCAACAGTGCCAGTACGCTTATCGGTAATCGTAGCAATAACTTACTTATTGGGAATGATGCTGACAATAGTTTGCTAGGCTCAGTAGGGCAAGACAGTTTATTTGGCGGTGCAGGTAATGACGTGCTTAATGGTGGCATAGGTAATGATGTGCTGCAAGGAGGCTACGGTACAGATTCATTAATAGGTGGTAAAGGCAAAGATCAGTTTGCTATCTATACTAATCTCAATGCTTCCCCAGAACGTATACTCGACTTCACCCCCCGCGATGACACCATTAACTTAGATTATCAATTATTTACCCAGCTAAAAATAGGCGCCTTGCCTGCAACTCAATTTGCAAAAAGTACCCACGCGTTAAGTAAAAAAGATTACCTCTTTTATGACGCCAAAACAGGCAACCTGTATTACGACGCAGATGGCAATGGTGCAGAATTGGCAGTAAAAATTGCCCTTCTAGGGAAAAATTTAGCACTCACCGCAGATGATTTTATAGTGATGTAAACAAGCGCATGCTATTTATGCGGCCTCACCTCAGGGTTTAAGTTGAATCACAATTCCCGCGCCATCTACCGATTTCCTTTTTTCAACTTCGGGTTCAGGAGACATCAACAAACCTCCTTTTACCCAAACTGGCCTGTCATTTTTTTTAGTTTTTGGTGCAAATAAAGAATCAACAATGCGGTAGGTGGGACTGTTAAGAATTGGGTTACGCTCAGTTTGAGATTGCGTTAAATCAGGTAAGGATAAATCCAAAGGAGGCTTAAGCTCTTGCTCATCCAGCTTAAAAGGCAGCGGTTTTTCAGCCGTGATTTTTTTAGCATACGCAGGCATTGCTGAGTATAAATAAAAGAAATTAAGCGATACCAAACCTAATAAAAGTAAGCGGACATTTTTCATCTTGATTTTTCAACGTCGTATGGTAGGTTTTATTGATAAATGGTGACATTATTAACTACTTTATGACCCATTTCAAAAATTGTATAAAGGTTATCTGTAATCTGAATGCTGTTTAAACTATATAAATAATAACAAATAGTTGCAGGGTTTTTTCGGCTCATAAGCAACCTAGTCCGTCCCTTTATTGTAAACAATATCATGCCTATCAGTGCGCTACAGTGTAAAAAAATTCAATTTGCGTTAACTGAAAGTGAAGAACGTTTTCGACAAATGGCTGAAATGACTGGCGAATGGCTGTGGGAGCAAGATGAAAAAGGTGTTTATATTTATTGTAGTGCCGCAGTCAGCCAAATTTTAGGGTATCAACCTGCTGAAATTATTGGCAAACATTATACCGCGTTATTAACCCCTAAAGACCAATCAACGCATCAGCAATTTGCCCATCAAGATTTTCCGTTTTACGGTCTAATCAATCATTATCAACATAAAGATGGTCATCATGTCTTAACCGAATCCACTGGCTTGCCCATTAAAAATGCCGGAGGAACATTAATTAAATGGCGTGGCGTTGATCGAGATATTACTGCAAAAAAAATAGCAGAACAACAAATCAGGCAAGCACAAATTAGCTTAGCCATTGCCCAAAATGAAATTACCATCGCACAAAAAATTCAAACCAGCTTATTACCTTCTGCTCCTATCGCCACGCCTGAGTTTGAAGTAACGGGCGTATGTTTGCCCGCAGAAAAAATTGGGGGCGATTATTTCGATTATTTTTTCTGTGATGATGGGCATTTAGCCATGGTGATCGCCGATGTATCAGGGCATTCAATTGGTCCAGCATTATTTATGGTGGAAGCCCGAAGTGCAATCAGAACGCAGGCACTGCAAAGTGTGTCAACTGGGCAATTACTTGCCTTATTGAATCAATTTTTATTCGATGATTTAAATAAAACGGATTATTTTATTAGCTTGTTTTATCTGCACTACAACGCAACAACCCAGCAGCTAAGCTTTGCTAATGCAGGTCATCCCACGCCATTGTTACTAAGTAGCACACGTTATGACGATTCTTTTTGCGCTGCAATAAATCAGCAAAATAACCTCTATTGTTACTGCTTAGATGCAGAAGGCATGGTGTTTGGTGTGCGTAAAACTGTCTTCTTTGAAGAGCACCAGCTACCGCTAAAGTCAGGGGATAAGCTCTTGATTTATACTGATGGCCTGCTTGAAGCAGAAAACTCAGACGGTGACTTTTTTGGCATACAACGACTGAGCCAGCTGTTACTAGACAATGCTCACCAAGCCCCGACCGAACTCATCACTACCTTATTGAGCGCGTTAAGCATGTTTTGTCAACGCACCACGTTTAATGACGACATTACCTTAATGGTTTTTACCGTTAAGTAACTGTCGTTACGCAGTAACGTGTTTTGCTTCCCGTTTGCCGCGCCGCCTTTTCTTTGGATACTTTCTTTTGGCGGCGCAACAGAAAGTATCTCGCCGTCGGGTGCGAGAACCCGCTTAACAAGCCGTCGCGATAGTGACACTTTACACGTTGTTTTCAAGCCGCAGTGAAGGTCTGCGTAACATCAGTTAAGTAAAATTAAGAGACTCAAGGAACGTTTTGATGTTTGCAAATGGGCTACCACCTCCTCCGCATAAAAAATAAAGGCTCTATTAAACACAAATCTTATACACGCTCAAAACGTTCAAGTCGGCTCTGGGACTTGTAGTCATATCAATTCTTCTTATGACCCGCTTATATTTTTAATTATGTCACCCACTGTAAATCATATAGAGCCAAAATTATTTACGGTGTCGCTAAAGCGTGTTGAATAATCATGGTGTGGGCGGTGTCCAGTGCCACACGCATACTACCAATATTAATATTACCTGTGCCTGCCAAGCTTAAGGCGGTGCCATGATCAACCGAAGTACGAATAATAGGCAGCCCTAAAGTGATATTAACGGCTTGACCAAAGCCTTGATACTTTAGCACGGGCAAACCTTGATCATGATACATCGCCAACACTGCGTCAGCCGTGCTAAGCACAGTTGGTGTGAACAAGGTATCCGCAGGTAACGGGCCTTGAATATTCATACCTTGATGACGAAACGCTTTCAATACGGGGCTGATAATATCAATTTCTTCTCGACCAAGATGACCGTTTTCACCCGCATGTGGATTAAGTCCACACACCACTATTTTGGGGCGTTTAATGTTAAAGCATTTCATTAAATCATGATGCAAGACTCTAATAATCGAACGCAAACGTTCTGGCGTAATGGCTGCACTGACTTTTGCTAAGGGCAAATGATTGGTCACTAAGGCGACTCGCAACCCTGCGGTGGCAAGCATCATAACGGGATAACCGCCAGTAATTTCAGCGATAAATTCGGTATGTCCAGTAAAGCTAAACCCTGCTTCATTAATAATGCCTTTATGAACAGGCCCTGTGACCATCGCGTGGAAAACATTATCCAAACATTTTTGGGTGGCTTCAGTAATGGTGTTAAGTACATAACTGCTGTTTGCTACAGCTAATTCACCCGCCACGACCGGTTGCTTTACTGCCATGGGTAAGACACAAAGTTGTCCAGCTTGATGGGCTTCAATGGGTGCGTGTTCATCAAACAGAGTCAAGCTAATGGGTAACTGGAGTTGCTTAGCACGTTGACGCAATAAGTCTGGATCGGCAATCACTACAAATTGATAAGGCAGCTCATGTTGGGCTATTTGCAAACATAAATCAGGCCCAATGCCAGCAGGTTCACCAGCAGTAAAGGCAATGCGTGGAAGCGTAAGTAAACTCATAAAGAAGGGCGTGCACGAACGGCATGATAAATAGAGTTAATGGCGGCTAAATCAAGTTGTCCAACGCGCTCATGCTGCACACATAAAGCACCACGAAAACCTAAGTAGTCAGCTTGATGCACACGTAATTCGGCAATATCACTAAGCCGTAATGACCCTGCAAGGCCACACAGTAAATCTTGTTGACGGGCAGTCTGCACAAATTCAGCTATGGCATGTGCAGATAATAAGTGCGTTAAACCACCTTGCTGTTTATTCATGGTATCTAACATGACACCAGAAAAATTTGCTTGTTTAAGCACGCTTAGCCATTCTAATTGAAAGGGTAAGTCAGCAAAAATCACCGCAATTAACTTACTGTCAGCTAAGTCTACAGACTGTAATGCCGCAACGGTGGCAAGTAAATCTCCAGTGGGAAATAGCCCAATTTTTATGTAATTCACCTTAAGCTGTACTAAAGACAACACCGCATTGCTAATTAGCTCAGGCTCTAAAGGCAGATCGCCAATGGTGGCACTGATTGGACAATGCGCTTGGCAATGCGCGATTATTTGGGCAATCTCTGCATAGGGCAAAGCCCCCAACGCACCTTGAGCAGGTTGTTTTAAATCAATAATATCCACCTTTGCGGCAAGAACAATTTTTGCTTCTGCCAAACTATTTACACTTGCAAGCATTCCCGTCATGGTTGAGTGACTCCTTTAGTAAAATTATCAATTGCGGTCATTAACCAAGCCCACGCTTCACGCTCACGCGCACCGGCCGTTTTATCAAAACCAATACGTAAATAGGCGAGTTCGTTAGCAATTTTTTCAGGCGATAACAACGTTAAGCGACTAACTAAAATCGCCGCCTCCAGCACTGCAAATTGCGCCCGATTAAAGCCTTGAAACGGTGCGTGGGTGACTTGATGCAGCACCGCGCACAGCACTTTTGGACGCACTGGATGGTCTTCAATACGCAGCACCTCGACTTCAGTATGAGCCAAAGCACATGCTAATACAGGGGCGCTAACTTTTTCAGCCTCACGCAGTGGCCAATCGCGTCGTCCCGTAAGGCAGCCTGCAAACACCCGCACATCATCACAATAATTAATCACCGCAACATGGCTGTCGCGCAGATTATCTAAAGTGCTTGAGGGTTTAAACGGCAAAATAATCAGTGCATTATCTTCATAGTGAATGCCCATGGGGGCAAGATGTGACTGTCCATCCATGTCATGCGTGGTAACAATAGTTTCTTGTATCATGAAAGTGTAGGTTTTTGTAAAGTGGTTCCTGCGGGTTTAAAGGTATGTAAATCGATGTCTGTTACCTGAACCTGCGTTGCGCAGCCCCAATGTAAGGCTTGATCTTGAGTGAAGCGTTTACCTAATTGCCAAGCAATTTCAGCACGGGCTAATTCAACCCCCAAATAAAAAGCATGCCCCCCATCCTGTTCAACATGCAAGTTAGGAAAGAGTGCAAAAGGCTCAGTCGCGGTGTACAAACCATCACGATTAAAAACATGTAAGCCTTCAGCGCTGGTCTGAATTCGAAAGCTTGGATCGGTAATTTGCTTAGCTAAATCACTGATTTCAGAGAAGGAATAGGGAAAAGGTGCGGTGTCATGCAAGGCCATTAAGCCTGCATTAATATGTTTGGGCAAGGTATTATGTTGTTTGGCTGCCCACATTACACGGCGCGTAAGGTCTGCTTCAGCGATTGCACGATGCGCATGGGCACTCACTTCCGTGGCTAAAATATGTTCAATATCCAGCTCCGAACAAATGCCCAATAACAACGCATTCATGCCCACGGTATCGGCATGCGTTAACTCTGTTATGTTACCTACCCCCATCATCATCTTTACATTTGGGTACTGACGACGCACCTCGTGATAACGCACGATGGATTGAGTAAAACCAAAATGAATGGGATCTAAAATAGGATCAACTATAAACGCTCGCTGTTTCGCGGTTAAAGAATCAATGGCACGATACAAAGAAGCTAAGTCTTGATGCTGCTCGGGGATTAAAATGGGCGTTGCGGCGACTTCATCGGCAATCCATAGGCTGCTTTCATGCAAACTCAGTAAGAAATCAGCACCTGCTGTACCACCGCGCAGTAAATCCTCACTGTCTAAGGAATCGATACTCACCATAAAACCTTCGTCTTTTAAGGCGCGAATAACTGCTTCGAGATGTGGAAAAGGTGTGCTAGGCAAACAACCAATATCAATAACATCTGCACCTTGCTGTCGATAATACTGAGCTTTAGCAAGCACTGCGGCAATGCTAATTGCTGGTGCATCAGTAATTTCTGCAAAAATCTTGAGTTGATAATTATCTAAAGCATACTGCTGCGCTTTTTTGCCAAAAAATTGTGGTAAATCTTTTAATTCTTCTGGGCCACGTTGTACGGGAAGGTGAAAATGCCGTGCTAACGCCTCGATGTCACCACGACAACGACCAGGAATAATAATGCGATCCGCATTAAAGGTGTCTGATAAACGACGAGCAATCATTTCGGTAGTGATTAATGCCGCCACTTTTACCCCCAATTGATGCACGGTGTAGGTAAAATCTGGCTGCATTTTTTCAAGAATTGCATGCAGTTGCTTAGCCGCAAGTTTGCCCGTTAAAAATAACAGATGTTCGCTCATGATAGAGTAGCCAAGCGTTGCTGGACGGTTTTAATTAACTCATCAATACTGTCCACAACATGGGTATATTCAAATTGGCGCAAACTGGCTGTGCTGGCTAAATCGATAGGACGAGGGTACACCATGACTTTACCTCCAGGTGCGGTAGTTTCCATTTCTGGCGCAATATCACAGGGATAAACAATGCTTGGCACTTTGCATTTCCCTGCTTGTGAATAAAGATTAGTCACTAAGGTATCCGCAATACCCAGCACACATTTAGCCACCGTGTTTGAGGTAGTGGGCGCCATCACTAAGGTATGGTAATAGCCTTTATAAAATAAACCTACAGGCGGCGCAGATGCAGTTTTATCCCGATACACAGAAAAGCGTGCGCGTAATGTTGCCAAGGAAACGCCATACATTTGCACCACCTCTTCGCCCGCTTGACTAATGTAAATATCAACCGCATCTAAAGTAAGTAAAAAATCCAAGCATTCTTGAAGATAATGCCCTGAGCCAGTTATTGCCCACGCTAATCGAGGTTTATTCATTGTGATATTCTGTATATTGAGAAGCTGCATTATACTCGAAACCGTCATCTTTAATTACTGCCTGAAATTCGTTTTATAACGAAGCTTCATTACCTACCTTGGCGAGCAACTAAAACGGAACAGCCTGAGGTCTAGCCGTTCATGGTAATCCTGAGCGTATCGAAGAATGAATCATAAGCGGCAAGCTTAGAGCGAACGATTATACCAAGCAACTTAGCTCGTTTTCAGTTGAGAGCCGACAAAATCGAGGAGCGCAAGGTGAAGCAGCAACCGGGCCGCCTTTTGTTTGGATACTTTCTTTTGGTGGCGCAAAAGAAAGTATCTCGCCGTCGGGTGCGAGAACCCGCTTAACAAGCCGTCACAATAGCGACACTTTACACGTTGTGGCTCTATGTGATTTACAGTGGGTGACATAATTAAAAATATAAGCGGGGCATAAGAAGAATTGATATGACTACAAGTCCCAGAGCCGACTTGAGCGTTTTGAGCATGGATAAGAGCTGTGTTTATCGGTATTTTATTATTTACCCACTACGCTTCACATAGAGCTCACTTTTATTTTCAAGCCGCAGTAAATATCTGCGTAACATCAGTTAGTAAACTTACCTTTTCATACAGGACATTATTTATGTTAAATCTTATGGGCCGCCCCGTTATTATGGGCATTTTAAATGTAACCCCCGATAGTTTTTCAGATGGCGGACAGTTTATTAGCCCAGACTTTGCCTTAAATCAAGCGTTACGCATGCAAGCAGAAGGAGCCAATATTATCGATGTGGGCGGTGAATCAACTCGACCTGGCTCAGAACCCGTGCCGATAGCCATTCAGTGCCAGCGCGTCATACCGGTAATCAAAGCACTTCGCCACGCGCTGACCCTGCCTATTAGTATTGATACCACCTCAAGCGAGGTCGCAAAAGCTGCCTTAGCCGCAGGTGCAGACATCATCAACGATGTTTCTGGTGGAAAAAATGATCCTGCACTGTTGCGTTTAGCTGCCGAAACGCGTGCCCCCATTATCTTAATGCACAGCCGTGAAACACCCAAAACAATGCAACAGCATCCCTATTATGAAAATGTTATCGAAGAGGTGATTGCCGAATTACAGCACTGTATCAAGAACGCCTTAGCCGCTGGCATAGAGGCCTCGCATTTAATCCTTGATCCAGGCATTGGTTTTGCTAAACGTAAACAAGATAATTTAGCCTTACTGGCGCATTTATCTGACTTGGTACAATTAGGTCATTTGGTCTTATTAGGCACCAGTCGTAAACGTTTTATGGGCAGTATTTGCGACGTAACCGAAGCCTCTGAATTAGTTACGGCCACCGCCGTCACCACCGCCTTAGGTGTAATGGCAGGCGTACACTGGTTTCGTGTGCACGATGTTAAAGAAAATCGTCAAGCAGCAGATGTCGCCTGGGCCATTAAAAATGCAGAAACAAACACTTAACCCTCAAATTAACCAGCTATTGGAACAATCTAAGCACGCAACCATTCTGCCACGGTTTTCGCGTAGTACGTTAAAATGGCATCGGAGCCAGCGCGTTTGAAAGCAAGCAAAGACTCTAACACCACCGCTTTTTCATCCAACCAACCCTGTTGAGCTGCGGCTTTTAACATGGCATATTCACCACTCACTTGATACGCAAAGGTAGGCACAGCAAACTTATCTTTCACCTGCCGAATAATATCCAAATACGGCATTCCTGGTTTAATCATAATGATATCAGCACCTTCCTGTAAATCTAAGGCAACTTCGCGCAAGGCTTCATTGGCATTTGCAGGATCCATCTGATAACTACACTTAGTCGCTTTACCTAAATTACCAGCTGAACCCACCGCCTCACGAAATGGCCCATAAAAACTCGACGCGTATTTTGCAGAATACGCCAAAATCAGGGTATTGGTAAAACGCTGCTGTTCAAGTGCTTGACGAATTGCCCCAATACGACCATCCATCATATCCGACGGGGCGACTATATCAGCACCCGCCGCCGCATGAGATAAAGCCTGCTTAACTAACACTGCAACCGTTTCATCATTTAACACATTGCCTTGTGCATCGATTAAGCCATCTTGCCCATGCGTAGTAAAGGGATCTAACGCCACATCAGTAATAATGCCCAGCTCGGGAATGGCTGCTTTCACACTACGCACCGCCTGCTGTAACAAACCATCTGGATTAAATGCTTGGTCGGCAAGCAGTGATTTTTTATCAGCATTCAACACCGGAAAAAGAGCCAGCGCAGGGATGCCTAAATGCGCTATTTCCTCAGCATAACGCAGTAAATTATCCAGCGATAAACGCTCTACCCCAGGCATTGAACTCACCGCTTGACGTTGTTGCACACCTTCAACTAAAAATACAGGTTGAATCAAATCATCGACGGTAAGTTGATGCTCAGACATTAAACGCCGCGAAAAATCATGAAAACGCATTCTGCGCATACGAGTGGGGATAGATAGGTTTTTAATGGTATTATTAGTCATTGTATTAGCTACAGATTAGATGAATGGGGCGTTCGCACATTACTATGCAACACCGTGGTTAACACAGCACACTTACACTATTAGATTTAATTTTAGAGGATTTCATGAACATAAAACACGTTTCATTATGGGTATTAAGCGCATTATTTTTAACCCTATTACCCATAACTGGCTCATTCGCAGAGGACTTATTGCCACCACAACAAGCGATTTATAAAGCCTCAGCTGAATTACAAATACGTTTACAAGAAAAAGGTTTTACCAAAGATTTTGCCAAAATAACTGATTATGTTAGCGAAGTCATCGACCCTCATACTGATTTTGAGCGCATTTCAGCATTAGTATTAGGT
>Ga0265593_1001211_pt1 | contig 12332 bp, 10 predicted proteins | sample saktaG_8_FD_190136 | JGI IMG/M metagenome (GOLD analysis project Ga0265593, IMG submission 190136) | Saline water microbial communities from Sakinaw Lake, British Columbia, Canada - sak_2011_5_24_36m | ecosystem: Environmental > Aquatic > Non-marine Saline and Alkaline > Saline ...
TTGAGGAACGTATCCTTTCCAAGCCCGGTCTGCTGCGGATCCGTCGTCACGCGCGCCGCGACCTTCCCAAGATCATCGAGACTCTGATACTGAGAAATGACGGCTTGAACGTCCTTGAGGAACGCTGTCGTAACCGGTTTGTAGAAGCGACCGCCCGGCTCAAGGAACTCTTTCACCAGAGTCGGGTAATTCGCGAGCATTACGGACGGTTTCTCGATGTATTTCTGAAGAAGCGTCGCGATCCCTTCGCGCATACGCACTTCGAGCTTGTGGGTTTTCAGTCCTCCGGTGTAGTGATTCGTATAGAGGTCCGTCATTTCCTTTCGGATCTGGAGCGTGGACGAGTCATAGATCGGGTTCCCGCTCTTTGAGGTCCCGGTCTTTCTCAAAATCTCGTCTACGATCTTTCCCTTGAAATCAAGACCGTGGCCGAACTCATGGATCACGACCGTCGCGGCATTGAGCGCCACCGTCCGGACGGTATCGGTCGAGTGTTTATACGTCCCGGCCGCGCCCTTCGCGCCGATATACCGCTCTCCAATGATCGAGACATATTTCTTTCCAAGAGCTTTGAACGCCTCAAACAGCTTGAAGCCCTTGACCTTTCCGGCAGCTTTGACTTGTTTCTCGTATTCGTCGAGACTCCCGGATCCGTATGACGCGGAAGTTCCTTCCGAGATCCCTTTCGGTCCGTAAGTCTCTCCGGGATCCATAGCGTTATGCTCCGACCAAGAGCGATATGAATTCGCGTCCAAGACTTCGACGTTATCAAAGAAACGCACTCCGATCTTTGATAGTTCCTTCTTTACCGGAAGATAATTATCTCCGTTCAAGCCAGAGTTTATCGTTACAATTCCTGTCGCTCTCGCTCTCGCGGCGTATCGTACCGCTTCCACTCCGGAAAGTTGCCCTTTTGGGAATATCAAGACATTCAGAATACGCATCCCTTTATCCAAAAGCACCAAAAGACCCTCGTTATCACCGGTCTGGATCCCTTTCGCCAAATCAAAAAGAGCTTGGGGACTTCTCACATGCTCCCCGACTCCCGGAATGATGGTTTTCTCTCCGGCGCTCCATTCCAGATATTTCTTGAAAACTCCGACGTCTTTTGTCGCGGCGTATTGCTCATGCGTGAGAACTTGAGGGGTTTTTTTCGCAGAAAGATATCCAAACTGATCCCCTTCGAGAATGAGATGGCCGGCGTATTCGATGCCTTGGGGACCAAGAACTGAAGTTATCTTTGCGGTGATATCGAGGTCCGCCGGACTTGGTTCCACCTTCCCGGACGGATGATTGTGGACGAGAAAGAATTGATCCGCTTGAACGTGATCCCCAAGCCCCAGCATTTCATAGGGATGGACCGCCGCTTCATCGACCGTCCCGGTCGCGTGTAATTCAACGGCTTGGATTACTCCATCTTTCATGAATCCGATCCAGAAATTCTCGACCGCTTCCTCATGCAGAAAACGGAACGCGAAAGCGAGGGACGCGGGATTACCATCCCAAACGAGCGAGGGAAAAGATAGTTTCCCTGTCTCTTTGAATCTCAGAGCGAACGGAGATTTATAGACCGATTTGTATTTGTCCCCGACCTTGACGACAGCTTTTTTCGTAGAATCTAAAACCTTCTTATGATTCGCTTCTTTCTTCGCTTCGGATCCGTGGGCCGCTTCAGTCTCAGAAGTAGGGAACATCTTGAGCTGTTTCTCGTCTATCCCGACCTTTTCAAGATCTGTCGGGACCTCCGCTTGTTGCTTGAGAGAGCGCGCTTCTCCAAACTCCCGCTTTTTTCGAGTCGGTTCCTCCCCGAAAAGATCTCCCTGTTCTTTTACTCCCTTAGATTCAAAGAATTTCTCGACGCCGGCCTTTGCCTCCTCAAGCGTCTGGTAATTCCCGATAACTTTCGATCCCTCCCCGGAGTTATTCGTCGCCATGAACGGAGTTTTCTGGTCTAGGACAAGTTTCTGTCCAACGATCGCCAAGGGCCGGCGCCGGCCGTTTCTTACGATCTCCCCAAAGAAATGGATATCATCTTCCGGGGTCGCTCCCTTTACTGCTTCCCATTGATCCCCTGCGCCAGCCTCCCTCTCTCGATTGCTTCTTTCAGCATCAAGCTCCTCTTTCGCGATTCGATCAGCTTCCGCGGCGGTCGCGGGATCGTATTCTGCGGCGTCTTTTGCATCCAAAGCCTCCTTTTCTGCAATGAGTTTATCCACGTCCATTCGTTTATCCGCGGTTCCGTCGATGAGCGCGCGGATCATCTGATGGTCTGATTCGTACTGCCCGAAAAGCTGCGGGTATTCTTCCGCGAGACTCTGTAACATATCATCCGGATTACGACCGGTTTTCTTGGTTACTGCCTTAAACAAGAACGAGATTTTTTTTAGCTCCGATGGAGCGAAATTCTTGAATATCTCCGCTTTCCGGTTTAAACCACCATACGCAATAACGATCGTTTTTATGTCTCCGGCGTCCACCGCCTTTTGAACGTCGAATTTTCGTTGTGGACGGACCTTGATAACCTTGGCCTCTGGAGGATATTGCTCGACAAACTTCCCGGCTTTGCTTATGAATCCGGGGATGAGCTTCTTGTCAAAGAAATCAATGTTCTTCGCTTCGATAAGATCCGCGTGATTGAAGATCTTGACTCCGTTGAGCGTAGAGCCAATCTTCGCGGCAAAGACCTTCCCCTTGTAAGAGATCGCGACGTATCCCTTTTTCAGATCTGCCATCTTCTTGGGATTAAGCTCAAAATCCTCCGCGGTCCGGGAAGGCGCTCCAAAGTCCGGCTTGGCTTCTGGTCCAAATCCGGGAGGGGTAACGTCCGTCATTCCTTTGGTTTTATCTGCGATCTCTTGAAGATGCGGAGGGAGTTTCTTCTTAGCCGGTTTCTCGACTTGACTGAGTTTCACCGGCTTCTTTTTAGGGGTAGCGCCATGATCCACCACCTTAACAACGGCCGGAGGAGTCCCGCTCTCAAGACGCGCGATCTCTCTCTTATATTGCTCGATCTGAGACATGTTATGCTCGACGTGTCCCCGGACCATATTAATGGCACGTTCCAGAGCTAACTTCTCGTCGCCTCCGGCAAGTCTGATATCGTTCTCGCTTATCTCCTTCGCGCCATTCTTCTTGAGATCCTCAAGGATTTTTGTGCTTTCTTTGGCAGCGACTTTGTTATGTTCAATTCCCTCTTTGAGCTGGACGATTGCTTTCTTTGGATCCGTCTTGATTTTTACGATTTTTGAGCCGCCGGCGTAAACGTAGGAAACGCGGTCTTGCTCCTCGTCAATCTTCTCTTTTTTGGACGAGATTTTCTTCGGACCTTTCTTTTCTTCTGACTCCGGAGTTTCCCCGCCGCCTTTTTCCGCTTCCCGGTATTTCTTCTCAAGAGCCGAGATCTTCGCTTTCACGTTCTCCGCGGATACTTGATTCATCGGGAGCGCGAGCGTGTCCCCGGACGGCGCTTGGAACTGGATCTGCGTGGGGACGATCGTTCCGTCCTTTTTCGTGAATCCGGGCAAGGATCCCAGCCAAGTACCGCCTCCGGCCTGTATAATTGGCTCAAACGCCTCTTGGATAGGGGTTTTTGCCACTTTCCCTCCCGTTTGGGGAGGTTTCTGCGTTTTGGGGGCTGGTGTGGCCGGTTTGGATTTGGATGGCTCATATCCAATTTCTGAGAGTTTTACTCCGGGCTTCGTCGGTCTTTCCGTAACGACCTTTTCCGGGGTCGCTTTCAGTCCGATCGCTTCTTTCAGAGATTTCCAGTACGGACGGTCCCGGAGCGTCGTGATCTTCTCGACCGGGACCTTTATCGTGACGCCTTTCGTGAACGCTTCCTTGTAGCCTTTCGCGTTCAGTCCGAGGCCGGTGACGAGATCCAGTTCTTCCGGGGTGATGGGGTTCCCTGTCTCGCTTGGGGTCCCGAAAATGCTGCGGATCTTCACCGGGTCGATGAATACTTCGCGCGGGAGATTATATTTGTTGATGATCTCTCTCGTCAGATACTCCGAAATCTTCGGAGCGCGTTTCCCGATCCCTCCGAGAAGTAATCCTTTCCCGATAAAATCAATCATGTCAACGACAGCGGCCGTCGCTTCGGACGCTTGCTCCGGAAGGAGATCCGATATCCCTTTCCCAGCGCCGAGGATGTACGGTCTTTTCTTTATGGAGGAAACGACTTTGTTCTCGATCTCGTCGATCGCCATGAATCCAGCGACGCCCAAAGCGACGCCGATGGGGTTCGACATAAGACCGATCGCGACCAATCCGGTCATGGGAATACTCAAAAACTCCTCAAACGTCGGTGTATCCGGCCTCATTCCGGTGATCTCCGGCCTCCGAATCAGTTCCTTGTATTCCTGTCTGATTTCTTCAAGGGGTATCCCTTTCCAATTCTTGAGAGATTCTTCGCGGCCTTCGACGACGCCCTCTCCCAGCTTCTCTTTCATGAATTCCGGAGCGTTTTTGTAGATATGATCGAGGCGCGCTTCCCTCTCAAGATTCTGCTGGATCGCGTAGATATTATGAGATTTCGCGTTCTCGACCGCGGGATCTGCTTTATACGCGCCGGACTCCTCCGCGGCGTAATGCGCTGCGCCGGTCAATCCTCCCATGACGATCTTTCCAAGCCCTTCCATGACCGTCTTTTTGTCCGGCTTTGGAGGTCCGATCTCAAGCTCGTTCCTTCTCAGTTCCGGCGGGAGAAGTTTATCGGCCATCTGCGATTCCGTGAGTTCCTTTTTCGCCACGGTCGCGTCATACATTGCCTGTTCTTCCGGGGTCTGTGGCTTCGGCGCTTCTTTCTTAAACCGGGTACTGGACCAGTTCTCCGGCTGGTTCTGTGCCGCTTCTTGCTTCGCGATCTCCTGCTCCTTGGCGTAGGCAGCTTTCTGCTGATCCTCAAGCTCCTTCTTCCGTTTGTTAAGAGTATCCTCAAGAGCGTTGTCGTCTTGGACCGGCGGCTCCGCAACCTTCGATAATTTCATAGGGGATCTGGCGGGAGCGGAGAGCGTGGACAGCTTTACAGGACCTTTTGGAGCGGAGATATCTGTATCGGTAGAATCAAGCGACGACAGTTTCATTTTAGCTCCTTAAACTTCTTCTACGTCCGGATCATTTGGATCATCAACATTCAGAACTTTGTACGTTTTTCCGTTTGAGTGCTGAAACGTTTGCCCGACTTTCGTTTCTCCGGGGACGTAACTCTGCGTCGCTTCTTCGTCTTGAGAGACTCCGGTGAGCTTCTCAAGCTGTCTTTCGTATAATCCAGACTTGTTATCCAGCTTCTTGATCTTCTCCGCGTCTTTCTTCGGATCGAGATTTCCGAGCTGGCGTTTTATTCCGGTGAGCATGTTCTCAAGAGACACCATTCTCTGAGCGTCCCCGGTCCCTGTCTTGGTCCCGGACTCTCCGGATCTCCGGTTATACCAGCCGGCAACAGCCGTATCCTTCGCGGCCGCGGCCTTGTCTTTCGAGGTCTTTGACACGAACGTATCATTTTCCGGTTTGGAGAATCCCGCGGAGTCTTTCTTGAGGATCTTATTCAAGAATCCACCGGAGAACTGTTTATTAACGCGCGCGGTCGCTTCCTCCGCGGAATATCCCGCTTCGCGCAATTCTGTGTAATAAGAGAGTTTATCCTTCTCCTTCTTGAGTTTTTCTTCCTGTCCCCCGCCCTTCATCATTCCCCCAAGGAAGGAACTGAGGAACTCCGTCCCTTGGCTGGGAGCTTGATTGATCGTGATATCCGTTCCGCTGACTGTATCGCCCTGTCTCAAAAAATCATTCTCTGCCATAAATTCTCCTTTACGCGATTGCCGCGGTCACGGCCGCGGATCCAATTTGACCGAGGAACGATCCCCAATTAAAGGTTGGGGCCGGATTAGTCCCAACGGTCTTAAAATCTCCAGCGTTGAAGCCTTTCGCGGCCTGTATCGGCATTGCCATTTCCGTTCTCTGGTTCAGCCATGCTTGATATTGGCGCTCATAATCTTTCTGCTCTAACTCTCTTGGGATCGCCCCGAACGTGGTTGCCGCCGCGATCGGAGCGATTTGTGCTGCGGTTCTCGCCTTATCAAGAGATTGAGCCATCGGGACCGCGTTCAATCGGTTCATTCGCTCTTTTTCGGACATTGCTCCAAGCGTCTGCTGGAGAAAGTTCGTGGTCCTAGTATTGAGCTGCTGCCCCTCGTTTAAAGCCTCACTTGAGAAATATTTGTTCCGAGCGCCAAGCCCTTGATTCTGCGTGTTCAAGGCGTCCTGTCTTTCGGTCATGGCCGCGTCCCGAGTCGCTTTATAGAACTGAGACGTCGAAGGATCGTAATCCCCGGTCAGAGTCTTTGTGATCTCGTTTTCCGCAAGACCGAGCATAGGATTTGCGTTTGTGGCGCTGGCGTCCGTCAAATAATTCTGAAGGAATCCCATCCCGGCAGTTTCAAAACCGTTCATTCCAGCGCTCAATTTCCCGCTATAAGGAGTCCCCGGAGCAAAGCTGGGCGTATATTTTGTGATCCAATCGGCCGAGGATTTATCAACCGCTTTCTGTTCCGGAGTCCTCGTATCAATCATTTCAACCTTGCCACCCTTTCCTTTGCTCGTAGACATGCTTCCGACAGCCCCCCCGATTACTGCTGATCCCGTAACAACGCCAACGGCTATCCAAGACATGATTTAACCCTCCAAGTGTTTTGTTTTGAATTCTTGAAATTCTTTGTAATCTTTCGCAATCACGACTCTTTCGATCTCCATGAGATCCGTTTCGTTCGTCGCGTGAACGGTGATCCAAATCGTGTCCTCAAGCGCCAAGACGATTCTCTTGGTCCCAGCCTTTGAAATGATCGAGAGCGGAGCTTTGAGATGTTCCTTGCCTTCATGCTCGGTAATGACGAGGACCTCTCCTTTTAGAATAAAATTAGGATGGTCGTGTTTATGAATTTTCCCGACAACGCATGTCCCTTTCGGGATGAAGATCTCCCGGACGTACATTCCCGGAGCGAATTTGTGGGTAAGGGGACATTGATCAGAATCCCCGAAAAACGCTCCCGGAAGTTTGGAAAGCTCATCTTGGAACGCGAGGATCTTCTCTCTTGAGACTTCGCGCGCCACTTCTTTCTCTTTGATCTTTTCAAGGACTTGAGCGTTCATCAAAACACCAGTACCGTTATTGTTGGAGAGGAAACAGAACTTTTCAAATAAAGCGTGGTCGCTGTCCAAGCCGAAGATCCATTGTAGATGTCTCCGGTTTTGTCTTTTGAGACAACCATGTACCCTGTCGGAATTTTTCTGAGATTATGCGTAATCTCTAATTCCGTACCTACGACAGCGCTCAAAGTCACGGTTTGAATATTGCAATCAAAGTTATCTTGAAAAATAAGACCTTTTGTGAGAATTAAGGAGAGTTGTTCCGTGAGTTTCTGAAATGTTTTTTCGAGATTCTTCTCAAACTCAGTCTCCGCGGGCGCTCTCCCTGTGTTTACCTTGTCGAGTTGCATTATGGTTTCTCCACGTTTCCAGAATCCATGTAATAAGGGATAAGCGATCTGAAAGTGAAATATCCTTTAGGATCAAGATTCTCACATTTGAAACGAATGGTTGGAGAGATAACGTCGAAATAAACTGTTCGCTTCTTGATCTCTGGGGTAAGAGTCAGGGTCTTTACGAAGGTCCAAGAGTCTCCCTCGTCCAAGGAATAGTAAACGTCAATGCTTGTTCCGGACGCCCAAACGTCGAGTTGATACCATTCTTGATCGTTCTCCGGTCCGATCTGGCCGGAGTCACCAAGACCGCAGAAATCCCGACTTTCGTGAGAGGCGGTATAGACGTCCCCTCCATCCGTCAAGATGCGAGGATCGCGCCTGTAACATAGACCGTCGTCACGGCCGAACACTTGAAAAGGAAAATCCGCTTGCCCGGATTGATCCGACCATTTCCACGATTGAGAGAGCCATGCCCCGACAAGATCCGTCCAGCGAATATTAGTCGTTTGCGTGAAATTTGTTCCGCAAAGACAATTAAACGCTGTGTCCTTGTACCAGAATCCAAGATCGTATTTGTATTTCCATACTTCCGTCGGGACGGTGTTTCCGGTGACGGTTATAAAGAACCAGATCTCTTTATATTCGTCCACCATTATGGCCCAGCAAGAGTTATTAACAGAACGATTCAAGCGATTGAAAACAAACTCACGGATCGGTCCCCCGATATCGTCAATCCGGACGCCGTTATTCACATGAAAATCGGTCGTCCCCATATAGAAATGCTTTCCATCGGCTTCCGCGAGAGCGCGAGGAGCGTAAAGTCCCCGGTCTTGAGAGTGAATGATAAAACTGAAAATATCAGCGGTAGCGACAAGCCAACCCCGGTATGTCATCCCGAATTTGTAGACAAAAATATACTCTCCCATCTTCTTGACGCGCCGGATCTCCGTGGGATCATCGGTAAAAAGAACCGAACCCGCGTTATTCGTACTCCAGTTTGTCGGATCTCCGGTGTCGCACCAAGCTCCTTTTGTCGGAATCGCCAGACCCCCCTCGTTCAAATTTGCGATAAAGACGTAAGGAGTCATATATTCCATGAAACGAGCTTTTGGAGGATTTCCGGCAAGGACCGCGCTGTTCCCGACGTCCGAGATCTTTCTGATGCTATCGACGTAATTGGTGTATAGATACCAATCGAGTTCCGGGACCGTACAGCTATCGAAATAATCGTCGTCGTCCCCGGTGTGATCAGCCAAGAATCCAGTCAGATCATCGAACTTGTTCGTCGAGGAATTATATTCATAAACTTGTTTTTTCGTATGCGCGATCAATCTCTGAACGCGCGTGGAGAGTTTGAACGTGTCCAGATGAATGAACGGAATATTTCCAAACGACGGATTCCCGAACTTAGATTTTCCGTCGCGTTTCCTCAAAAGACCGCGATCGTACTGAAGATTTAAAGGGGAGCCATATCCCTCTTTCGTGAAAAGAGAGGGGATGGATAGATCGTATCCCTTGACCGGGAGAAGTTCTCCTTTTCTAAGGTATGGCATATTTTACCCCTATTTTCCTATTGATTCTTTTCCGGTTTCCGTGACCTTGCAGTTTGCGTCCAGTTTGTTCTCGCTTTTGAGTGCAGCAATCGCAAGCTCTCGTTTCTTCGCTTCGATGAGAGTTTCTAGTTCTTGAGCGGCGAGGACTTCTGCGGAAGGAGGTTGAGGAACATTGATGATAGATAATTCTCCATCTATCTCACGGATATTTCCTATGTTTCTATTTATTATAGAAATCTTCTCAACGTCATCGGTAATAAACAGAGACTGTCCCTCCTCTAAATCTATATCTCCAGAAACTGAAACATTAATTAAGTTTTCTGAATTCTTAACATATCTCATGTTATTTAACTCCTATAATTATATAGTTTGCAACCGCAAGTGTAAGTCCATCGACAAGTCCTTGAATGGTTACGACTCTGGTTCCTATTGCTGTGAATACAATTCCAAAATCTGTTCTGTGCTGGTCTGCATTAAACCGCCATTGGCCGTGAGATACTAACCAATTACACTGCCCCTCTGAGTATCCTTCGGGAAGTGGAATTGTTGCTCCATTTGCAATAGTTCCGCTAAGGATAGAAATTTTTGATATCCCAGTCAGCAAACTCCCATCCACGGCGGGGAGCTTGGCGTCGGCGGTAAGAATTACCGCTCCATTCGCAGCATTGACAGCCCCGGTCGGGACTACAACGCCACCAGCTCCGTTCGCGTCCGCGGATGATCCGGTCCCTCCGTAGGTTGTCGCGAGGACCGCGGAAAGAGCCGCGACGTTTAATTTTCCTCCGCTGGTAAGCTGGATCACGGTGTTATCAGCCATGACAAGAAAAAGCTCGACCTTCCCAGTGATCGTTTTTCCGAAAAGACGGACAGTGCCGGCAGCTCCCAGCAGATCCGCGACTTGATCCACAAGCGTCGCTTTATTGTGATGTCCGATATTCGCGTTTCCTCCCTCGATAGCGAGAGCGACGTGATCTATCGCGAGGCGCTCCCGAACTGCGACCGTTAATCCTCGAATATCATCAGCTCCGAGACTAGCAAGCTGGTTATCAGATGGGAATGTCTCATCCCAAGTTTCCATGAACGCCATAAATCCTCCTTAGAGCGGTTGATTTCTCACTATTGAAGCGGCACTAAAATTGTCGTGATCGAGCTGGCGCAACAGATTAAGACCTCCGACGAGCATGTATCCATCCCCTTCGGATCCGTTGATGTAGACTTTCCTCCAGTAATCGGAATCGGTGTAGAGCTTCACGGACGCAAAAAGCCGGTGTAACGCCCCGGCCATGATCGTTTCGTCCCAAACTGAGGAAAGGATCGAATCATCCGCGTCCTCCAGAAGATCCACCGGCTCTCCACCGAGCGGGATCTCAAGAATATACGTCTTATCCGGGATCGACGTAAGATAAATCGAGTTTTTCCAGAGTGTGTATCCCCAAGGGATCCCGACACCGGGGACAGCAGACTCCGGGTAAGGCTCAACTGTATCGTATTCCGCTTTCGTCATAAATCGCAGAGGATAGGAATTGGTTCCCTCGCTCCCGCCCATCGGATCAATGATTTTTATCGGATTCTCGATCCGGAGAATACCCAAAGGAAGCGTAATTTCATACTGACCGACGGCGATATCCTTATACATTCGATCCTGTAATTTATGATGGCCGATCACGGACAGCATGGCCTTATAGGTGTCATTTATCGCGGTCTTTACAGGAAGCGTATCCGCGTCGTTTCTCTTGTAGATCTGTTTAACCTTTGTCTCTAATTCCGCGAGAGTAGACATGGATTCTCCTTATGTGGATCTGGATGAACTCGAACTTGAGCTGCTGGACCGAGACGAACTCGAACTGGATGAACTTGATGAACTCCGGGAGCTGGACGAGCTGTAAGAACTCGAAGAACTCGAACTCGAAGAACTCGACGAACTCGAAGATGACGAGGACGATTTTGAGGATGAGGAGCTGCTTGACGAGGAACTCGACGAGGATACCGCGTATCCTTCCGCTCGTATTCTCCAAGGATCACATTCTGACATAAAGCCCCCTCATGAATTTTCTGGAAGAAACACAGGATCTCTAACAGGAATAGATTCTACACAATTTTCTGTTCTGCCGGGCCAAGAGTTTTGAACTTCCGGAGCAAAAACAGCATCCCGGATAGGGATTTTTTCAGAACAATTTTCCGGACGTCCGGGCCAAGAGCTATTTAACGAGGAAGAACTACTAGACGAACTTGAAGAGCTTGATGAGCGAGACGAACTAGAGCTGGAAGAACTACTCGAACGAGATGAGCTGGAAGAACTTCTGGAACTCGACGAACTCGATGAACTGGAACTATAAGAACTTGAACTGGAACTCGAACTAGACGAGCTGGAACTGGATGAACTAGACGAGCTGGAACTCGATGAGCTTCGAGAACTGGATGAACTTGAACTCGACGAACTTCTCGAACTTGAGGAGCTAGATGAGCTTGAACTCGACGAACTGCTTGAACGCGACGAGCTGGACGAACTACTGGAACTCGACGAACTTCTCGAACTTGAGGAGCTAGATGAGCTTGAACTCGACGAACTGCTTGAACGCGACGAGCTGGACGAGCTTGAACTTGAAGAACTCCTTGAGCTTGAGGAGCTGGACGAGCTTGAACTTGAAGAACTCCTTGAGCTTGAACTGGACCGACTCGATGAACTGGACGAGCTGCTAGAAAGTGAAGAGCTTGAGGAGCTGGAACTCGACGAACTGGCGAGAGTTTCCATCATTGCAAGTTCGTCAATAGCAACGTATGCCCCATATTCAGCCGACGACTCAGTGATGTTTATTCGGTAGTAAGAATAAGCATTTGTGTTTGAGAACGTATACTCCTTCACCTCACTTGATGTGAAAGTTTGATCTGTTTGAGTATCCAAAGTAGTCCAATCAGATCCGTTATTGCTTCCTAAAAATGTCCAGTCTCTAGGGTATAGACAACCTTCATTTACCGGCATATTCCTCGATCTGATGGTGTATTTTGTAACCGTCTTTGTCGAAGGAAATTGATATTGAAGCCAGTGAGGATAACCAAGCTGTGAGTGCCAAACAGGGTAGCCATTAAGCTGATACGGAGTCTGTCCGGAAAGGGGAAGCTCCTTATTAAACGCACGGAAAGCCTCAGTAGACCCATCACTAGTTACAAGACAAGTGCTTGCGCTACACGTCCCGCTCGGAGCGGTATCTGAAGTCATCACAGGTATGATATCGTCGCTGTATGCCACTTTAAACCTCTCGGACTGTCGTTTTCATAAAGAATCCTTAAACGTGATCCGGAT
>Ga0265593_1001212_pt1 | contig 12329 bp, 16 predicted proteins | sample saktaG_8_FD_190136 | JGI IMG/M metagenome (GOLD analysis project Ga0265593, IMG submission 190136) | Saline water microbial communities from Sakinaw Lake, British Columbia, Canada - sak_2011_5_24_36m | ecosystem: Environmental > Aquatic > Non-marine Saline and Alkaline > Saline ...
AAGTTTTTGAAGATAAATTTGTATTTAATACATGTACTGCTTCAGATTTAACTGATGAAGCCTATGAAAATAGAAAATATTTTATTTATAATGATTGTCATAAAGCTTCACAATATATATTCAATTTAATAAAGAAAATTTATAAAAGTAAAAAATGAAAAATATAATAATAAGTTTTTTAGCAATGTCATTAGTAATATTCCTTAACTTATTGCCCATGTTTATAATCTTTAAAATGTGGGCAATAGTTTTATTCATATTGCTTATGACTACTTCAAATATATATTTATTAATTAAAGTTGGAAAGGAAAAATATTTCAATGAACAACATATATGAAAAAATCTTTGGATTGTGCGTAGACTTACTTGTTTGGTCAGGTAATTTACTTGGACTTACTTACGTACAAATAAACGTAATAATATTCTGTATAATCGAACCAATAATCTTTATTGTAATGTTATACATAATAATAAATCAATACAGAAAACTTAAAGATGTTAGACTTTGGAAAAAAACTCTATTAAATCTTTATAGAAAAAGAATGAAAGAATTAACTGAAAAATTAAACTTAAAAAATAAGGAAAATTAAAATGAAATCACTCAATGAACAAATAGCAGAATTAAGAACAAAGATTTGTAAACAAGAAGAAAGTATTGCTAATACAATAAAAAAGGAATATATTGAGAAACAAGTAATAAATCAATTTGGAAAATTATTAAAAGATATGATTGTAAGATGTTTTGTTAGTATGAATGGATTTAGATTAAAATTTATTTTACTTGAAGAAACTACTGATTCAAAAGGTAAAAAATATAATCGCGAATATGACTTAGTTGATATTGAATTTATACTTGCCGAATATTCATGGAAAGATGAGAAAAAACTAAGAAACATTATTAAGTATGATTTTAGAAACGTATTAGACAGTAATGAAAGAGTTATAGGAAATGACAAAATAAAGTATATATTTGAAACATACAGAATCCTAAAAGTTTTAAATGATAATGAAATATTATTCAAAGGATTAATGATTATTTTATCGAATAAAGACAATACAACATTCAAGTCTAATTTAATTTTAAAGATGGAAGAAAACTTAGAAAAACTTGAAGACCAAAAGAAACTTATTGATGAAGGTCAGAAATCTTTGATTGAGAAAAAAGCGATTGCTGATTTTTATAAAGGTGTAGAAATAGATTTAGCTGATGATAAAGGACGTGGAAAAGGAATTGGAACTGGACGTGGAAGACGTAGCAACTATAATGTAATATTTTTCAAGATAAAATATATAAAAGATATAAAGTACGGCGGATGTATAGTTAAGAATATTTATCCAGATGATAATAGAGAATATGATAATCAATTGACTAAAAAAGAATATGAAGAATTAAAAGACGTTGTGAAATCTTTGTATCTGAAAAAACATTTTTATAATAAAAATCAAAAAGAAATATAATGAAAACAAATAAAAGAAAATACTGCACAAATATACTTGTAAAAGAATTTGACATTTATTCTTCTACAAATGGAAATCATTGGAATAGTGTATTTAGTGTATACAAAAAAGAACATGCAGAAGACATAATAAATTTTCTTAAAAAAATTCCGCATAGTGAATCAATAACATATAGTGGAAATATAGTAGAAATGCAATTTAAAATGTCTGAAAGTTATAGTTATATAAATGACAGATATGCAGCGACAACAGGTGAACATGAAAATGCGTTTGAATTAAAACGTAAACTTGAAGAAAGAATAGGAATAAAACTTGACGTAATAAGAATTGAAAGAGAAAGGATTCTTGACCACGTTGAAAGAAAATCTGGAAGAACTTTAGTAGGTTATTGGTCAGATATGAATAATGAATATTATGGAAAACCAAAACAAAGAAGTACAAAATATAAAAACTTACAAAGATTTAAAAGACATCTTAAGTTTTATATTTCTACTTCAGATGTTCGTAATGATGCATATAAAGGAAGTTCAGTATGTAGAATATGTAAAAAAAGAAATGGTTCAAATGAAATGAGAATTCATAATGAAAAATTTGCTGCAAAACTTGTTATTATTCCAAGTGGATATTTACATTATTTAGAAGTACATAATGTACGTCCGCATATTTGGTTTGAAGAAGCATTAAAAAATTATTATAAACAATACAAAAATAAGGAAAATTAAAATGAACATAAAAAGAATGTATTATAAAATAAAACAAAGTATAGTTAATAAGAACTATTTAGAAAATCTTTGTAATTTGTTTAAAAGTTCTTTTAAAATAAATAATGTTTTTAATTTCAAAGTAACTATGAGTTTTAGAAAGTTCTTACATTTAAGTTTCAGAAAGTGGAGCTTTAGAATAAATCTTTTATTCTTTGGAATTCGTATTGGATTTTATAAAGGTTATAAAAATAGTTTTGAGTTTATGATTTTTACGCCGATATTTATATTCATATTTGATTCATATAAGTTTAAAGAAAAATTTTTAAAATTAATTCCGCATATATATCTTATTCTTTTAACAAGAGAATTAGTTGCACATGAATTTATGTCTCATTCAGTATGTTCTGACCCTATGAATGGTTGTCCTGAAGATTTTGCTGAAGACTTTGGAAGATATGAATCAAAATTAGAATATAGAATAATTTCACTTAATTGTTCACAAAAGTGGGAAATATTTTGGTATAACTTTTTTTACAATAAAGAACAAAAGAAATTTGATGCAAATCCAGTTCCATGGTAAAATAAAACTTTTAAAAATATTAAAATAAGGAAAATTAAAATGAACGAAATTAAAGAAACAGAAAACCAACAGAATATTAGAATAGCGAAATCTTTGTTAGATGAAATTAAGAACATAGATGAAGACAGAATTGAATCTGCTATATGGCGAGTAGTTGACGCAGCAGGTTTATTATCAAGATGCAAAGGACTTGACTATGCAGAAACAATTGGAGTTGAAATTCCAACTGGTCGTGGATTCAGAATTTTAGATACTAAAAAATAATTATAAATTTAAAAATTAAAAACAATCATGAAAAAATTTAAAAAAACATATCAATGTTTAGTAGAACGTAATTTTGAAGTTATGGTAAATAGAGAAACCCGTTTTGGTAGAATTCAAGCTGAATGTTCTGGTAAAATGAAAATTGTTGAATCTGATGTTCCAGTATTATATATTGATGCAGACCCAAATTTCATTTTAAAAAATATTCAAAACAGTAGAGATTATAAATTAAAAAATGTAGAAGTAGAAATAGATTTAAAATAAAATTCATTTGGACAAAATAAAGAGGGTTAAAGTTTTGAATTTCAAATAGTTATTAATATAATAGAAAAGCTAATTAATCTAAATGACATGAAAAAACAAATTAATTTAAATCAACCCTCTTATTTTATAGAGGATAATAGTTACAATCAAAATGAACAAAATATAGTTATTGTTCAGAAACCAAATGGATGCTCTACGTTAATAATCTTTGTAATTGCATTCATAATTGGATTTGTATTTACAACAATTTTATTAACTAAATAATAAGGAATTTTTAAAATGAACACTCAAATTTATATGTACGAAAAACAAAAGAATTACGAGCCGTCTCAACGAGACAAAGATTTAATGAAAAACCTATTGATAGTAATTTTAATAGGAATAATAATAATGTTAGTAACAGGTTTATAAATAACCTTCAAATAAATGAGCCGTTTGTTCTCCCTAATAATGAAACAAAACGGCTCATCCTTTTAAAAAAACAAATTTCAAAAAATAAAAAATAAGGAAAATTAACATGAAAGCAAAAGACATTGCAAAAATTATCGTTGATGAATATTTAAATCTTTGTAAGAAAATTGAAAATCATCAATTAGTTCCAGAATGTAAAACAGGAAAATTAAATCAAATAATTGCAAATGGATTTAATTTATTCGTCAAAGATTTTGAAAGTACAATGACATTAAAAGGAATTCTTCCTAATGTTTCAAAACAAAGTACAATAGCATCTTTCATAGATGAGTTCGATAAAAAATGGCTTAGTGTAGTTTTAAAAGTAAATCAGAGTGATACAGATTTAGTAATACTAAGACATGAAATGTTCCAAGAATATTTAAGATTAAATAAAGAATCTTTGTATTTAAATTATAAACAATCACAGTTTTTTGGACAAAAAATCTAAGTTCAAAGTTTTAAATTTCAAATAGTTATTAATATAATAGAAAACAACTTTTGTTAAACTTTAAAAACCATAAAAACAAAATGGCCAAAGAACAAAAATCAAAGGAAATTACAGTTGCACGCGAAGAGGGCTGTACATTAGTTGACGGATATGCCGTCATATTAATAAGAGCAAACAAGACTGACAAAGCTTTACCTGAATCATCTTCAGGAAAATCAAGCATTCTTGCTTCTACATCCGGTTTCAAATCTGCAGAATTCAAAGTAAATGGAAAAGCAGTAAGTTACGCAGGAAATGTTATTGTAAAAAAGTAGTTAGTTAAATCTTTGAAAAATCATATATCTGTACAATGAAAAATTAGGAATTTATTTCAAATAATAAATGTTTTTATCATTAGCACAGACAATGATTAGAAATATGAATTGTCGAAAAACGTATCAGCCTGGCGGGATGAATCGAAACCTACTGATACGTTTTAAATTTTTAGAATTTTTATAAACTTTTTTAAATTAAAAAAACAGGAGAAAACTGTCATGCCTAAAAGCAAAAATTCAAAGTCAAAGAAAGTTTCAAAAGAAATGCAGAAGCTTATTGATAAATGTAAGTCTTTGAAGATTCCACTTAACGGTGACGAATCTATAGACGACCTTCAATTGTTAATTGAAGCAGCAACAGGAAGCGATGAAAAATCTTCGAAGAAATCTTCGAAAACAGAAAAGTCCTCGAAGAAATCAAAGTCTGATGAAGACGATGATGACGACGATGACGATGATGACGACGATGATGAAGAAACAAAGAAATCCTCGAAGAAATCTTCGAAGAAATCAAAGAAGTCTGATGAAGACGATGATGATGACGATGATGACGATGATGATGATGATGATGATGACGATGATGATGACGACGATGATGACGATGATGATGACGACGATGATGACGACGACGATGATGACGATGATGACGACGATGATGACGATGATGACGACGATGACGACGATGACGACGATGATGACGATGATGACGATGATGACGATGATGATGATGATGATGATGATGATGATGATGACGATGATGACGACAATAAAAAATCAAAAAATTCAAAGAAAGGAACAGACAAAGTGTCAAAGAAATCAAAATCTGAAAAATCAGAAAAATCTTCGAAGAAATCTTCGAAATCTTCTGAGAAAAAAGAAAGAGTATCGAAAGAAAAAGTTGACGTTATGTCACTTGATAATGTAAAGAAATTACAATCAAAAGTTCTTTCGATGAATAAGAATATTGTCGCAGACGTATTGAAACATGGAATTAGTTTCAAATACAAGGGCAGAACATTCTTATACTTCTACAATGTAAATCAAAAGGGTGAAGGTAATTTCATATTCATCCAAGAAACACCTAACTACATGAAGAAGAATGTTAAGACGGAAGTTAAACTTTCGAAATTAGTATCTTCATCCGGTAGAAAAGAATGTGCACAAACTGAAAAGATGGATGTTACATCGTTCGGTGAATTAAAACCAATGATTGAATTTGCATTGTCAGAAGCAAGAACGAAAGTTGCTTCAAGAAGTGAAGTTAAATCAAAAGTAAAAGAAGCAGGAAATAAGAAATCTGAAAAGACTGAAAAATCTTCGAAAACAGAAAAATCAGGTAAGTCTGAAAAATCAGGTAAATCTTCGAAATCTGAAAGGTCTGAAAAGAAATCAAAGAAAAACAGAAAATAAATTTCCGGCGGCATAATATAAACTGATAAATATACCTACATCCTTAATTGGGTGTAGGTATTTTTTTTAATTAAACTACAAAAAAATCTATGAAAATAACTGATGAAACATTTTTTCTTGAATGTAAAATGGCCGCAAGAAATGGATTAAAATTTTTAGCAAAAGAAATTAAAAATGATGGAACGTTTGTTTATAGTAGAGATGTGAAAAATGCAAAGATTCGTAATGATAAATATAATATGCTTAGACATTGTGGATGTGTATGGGCAATGAACTTAGTAAACAAATCTTTTGATAATAGGTTTGATTATGAAATATTAAAAGCTTCTAATTTTATTGAAAGTAATTTGATAAAAATATCTGTTGACAAAAATTTCTGTAAAGATGATGAATCTTTGTTATTAAAAGAAGTTAATCCTGGAAAAAAGAATTCTTTGAAATTAGGTGGAATTGCGTTAGCGATACTTGCATTAAATTCATCTTCAGAAAAATTTAAAGATACTAAGAAAGCAAGAAAAATGTTGAATGGGTTATTATCATTTATTGATAGTTCTGGTTTAATAAAATTCAGTATCTTTAATAAAAAGAAAATGAGACCTGATAATTTTTATTCTGAGTATTATCCAGGTGAGGCAGTTCTTGCTATGTTAAATGTATCTTATGATAAAATATCTACAATAATAGGATGCATAAAAATATGTGAATCTTTGAGGTACAATAGAGACAAAGATAAATTGATTCACGACCATTGGTTATTACAAGCATTAGATTTATTATATCATTCAAATTTTTTAACTACAAAAGAAAAACAATTTTGTTATGATTATGCTTATGATATTTCAATGGAAATAATGAATAATGAAAGTGAGTATATTGATAAAACTTGTCCTATAGCTTGTCGTACAGAGGGTTTAATATCATTCTTTAATATAAGTAAAAAGCAATCTGTTTTAAAATTCATAGAAAAATTATTAAAGATACAAATGAAAAACCAAGTAAAAAAGAAAGGTGATTTGTTTGGTTCATTCACGTATAGTGGTATAGAAAGAATAGATTATACTCAACATAACATAAGTGGATTTATAAGATATTGTAATTTATTTAGTAAATAGTAATAGAATCTCCTACTGATTAATTCAGTAGGAGATTTTTTTTGCTTTAAAATGAAATTTTAATTTATCATATTTTATTTTTATTATTAAGTGAAACATAAAATGTGAAGTTATGAGTAAAAAAAATAAAAACTTAAATCGCATATTTAGAAGATGTGTTATAAACTATGATACGTTTAAAATCCTTTTAAATATAAAAAATGTACTTGACTCAGGTGATAGAATCTTTGTTGAGACTGCTGTTACAATTAATTTATTGAAGAACTTAATTAGAAAATAGAATGTATAAAAACTTTGAGGATTTTCTTTTTGAAAGAAATTTTTATGATATAAATATAAAAAGAAATAAAGCTGAATTTTATTCAGAAGAAAAAAAGAATGTTGTATTATTTATAGATGATTATGATTATGATGATTTTAAACTTGAATTTAAATTTAGAAAGTACTTTGAAAGAATCAAAGAACTGGATTTTGATAACATAGTTGTTAATGTAGTTGGCAGATATTATTTTTGTGACTATAATTTTTGTGATGAGAATGGAAAACAGTTAAATGATTTTGATTGTAAAATAAATCTTGAAAATGAATTTGATTTTGTTGGTGAGAAGGATTTAATTCCTGAAAAATATATACCATTAAATAATTCATTATATGGACTTGGTATAGGTCAAAATATAAATGATTTTTTTAGTCATATATATTTAAAAAATATTGAAACTGCTGGAATAGCAGATAATAATTTAATAATAGTACTTGAATATTATTTAAGATGTAAATCAAAAGGAATGAATCCGTTAGTTGGCAGAACTTTTCATACTGAAAATTGTGATATAGTTTTATATGCTAAAAATTATAATGGATTTACAAAATTAATGTACTTAAATTATTATGAAAGTTTACTTATAAAAGATGAACAAATAGATTGGATTCCATTTAATATATTAGAAGAAAATAGTAAAGACTTGATATGTGTAATAGTTACAGATAGTGGAAAATTATTTGAATTAATAAAAGCTAATGACAAATCTATAAAGAAATACATTTCGAGAATAATGAGTATATATGAAAAAACATATTTATCATTTCAATTCTATAAATTCTACAATTCAAATTTATTTATAAAATATGACAGATTCCTAAAGAATTTATTAAATATCTTTATGGGATTTAATTTTATATTTTTTAATCGAAACAACTACTCTGTTCAGAGTATATCAAAATCATATATATCATTAGCTAAAACATCAAATCCTAATTTTGAATTTAATGAAGAACATCATATATTAGAATATGGTGAAATTTTTGAAATATTAAATGACTATGATATATGGAATAATAAATTAATAAACAAAGAATTCATTGATAATATACTTGAAAATACTTTTGAATTAAATAATTTAGTTAGCTTAGAAATACCAATTGAAAAATATGAACTTCCAGAATTTGATACTAATAATAAAATACGTTTGTTTGAAAAATTAATAAAACGTGGATTAAAGAATAAAATGAAATATATGACTAATGATGAAAGTTATGTTAAAAATATAAAAGATATACATAGTAGAATTGATATTGAAAAGAAAGTTATTTATGATGCTGGATTTGTTGATTATTTTTTAATAATATATGATATAATAAAATGGGCACATAAGAATAATATATATTGTGGAGCAGCGAGGGGTTCTGTTGCCGGTTCATTAGTTGCTTATTTATTAAATATAACAAATGTAAATCCACTTAAATTTGATTTATTATTTGAGAGATTTTTAAATAAAGCAAGAGTTCATAGTGGTGCAAATTTACCTGATATTGATATGGACTTTGAAAGCGAAGGCAGAGATAAAATTAAAAAATATGTATTTGAAAAATATGGAATGTTCTCAACATGTTCTATTGGTACTTATGGTAAATTACAAATAAGGGCAGCGATAAAAGATATAGGTAAAGTATTTGGTTTAAGTTTTGATTATTGTAATGAAATTACGGGTAAAATATTTGGTAATGATTTTGACAGTTTTATTTTAGCGGCACAGAAACATAAAGAAGTTGCTATGTTTATTAAGGAAAATCCTGTATTAATAAAAGTAATAAACGATGTTAATGCATTACCGAAAAATCAATCAATTCATCCAGCTGGTGTTTTCATAGTTCCAAAGAAAATGCAACTTTGGGACTATGTACCAGTTAGATGGTTAGAAGATAAAAAATCTAAGAAATGGAATATAGTAAGTGAATGGGAAGGAAAATATATTGATAAACGTGGAATATTAAAACTTGATATACTTGGAATAAAACAACTTGATATATTTAAACAAATAGAATTACTTATTGCCGGACGTTATTTAAAACAAATAGAATTTAATGATGTTATAAATAGCGACTTAGAAAATAAAAAAGTTTTAAGAGAATTTGAAAATGGAACTGAAGGTGTATTTCAGTTTAAAACTCCTGGTTTAAAATCATATATGAAATTCATGAAACCAAGAAAATTCAATGACTTAGTTGCAGCGAATGCATTATATAGACCAGGCGCAATGATTAGTGATTCACATATTAAATATGTTCATATAAAAAATGGAGATGAGAAAGTTAATTACGACCATGAATTATTAAAAAATATAACTAAAAATACTTATGGTTTATATATTTATCAAGAACAAATAATGCAATCTGTTGTTTCATTAGGAAATTTAAGTATGGAAGATGCAGATATAATTAGGTCATTAATAAAGAAAGTTGATAAAAATAGTAAAGAAAAAATGATTAATTTTGGTAGGAATTTTATTAAAGGTGCAATAAGAAATGGATGTACAATAAAAGAAGCAAAATTAATATGGAATAAATTATTAGCATTTATAGGTTATGGTTTTAATAAGAGTCATAGTTGTTCATATAGTATGGCAAGTTATTATTGTCAATGGCTTAAAGTAAATTATCCAATTGAATTTTTTGAAGTAAATTTAAATTTTTGTAATGATGAAGAGATAGTTGGATTTATTTTAAAATTACCAAGATTCAATTTAAAATATTCATTTCCAGATATTAATAAATCTAAAGATGTATTTTATTCCAACAAAAAAAGAGATACAATATATTGGAGTTTATCAAGAATAAAAGGTGTAGGATTAAAAGCCGCAAAAGATATTGTTGAAGTAAAAAGAAAAGGTGGAAAGTTTTTAGACTTCGAGGATTTTTATACAAGAGTTACAAAAAGAATAGTAAATAAAAAAGTTGTTGAGAACCTAATATTTTCAGGTTGTTTTGATAACTTATGTAATGTAGATGAATCAACAAGATTTGATTTATTAAGACAATATCATACTCTTAAAAAAGAAAAATCAGTATTAGGATTAAAGTCAACAAAATCATATTATGAAAGTTTAATGAGGAGATTATTAATAATTGACAATATGTTTGACTATGAGGAAATAGCACAAAAGATGAATGTTAGTTATGATGATATTGATACATTCCGTTCTCTGAAAAAAGATACATTAGTTAATTTTATAGGTGTAGTTAATGATGTGAGAAAACTTACTACTAAAAAAGGACTTGATATGATTGTTATTAATTTAGAGAATAATAATAATAGAGTTCCTTTAGTTATATTTCCAAGGCAATATGATTTGAATAAAAAGAAAATAGAAAAAATAAGTATAGGTAATGCATTATATTGTAGAGCAATAAAAAGCTATGATGGATTCAGACATTGTGATAATTTAATTTCTAATGATTCATTTAAGTTAAAAATCAGGGATATTTCTTTTTGAAATTAAAAATTTAAAAATTATATTTTTATTATTAAGTTAAACTTTATAAATTAATGAAAAATAAAAAGGAAGAAATAAGAGGCTTCAATAAAAAGTCTAAGCTTAGAAATAGAGATGATATTGAAGGAACGCTTAAAGACAAAATGAAGAAAAACAAATTTGAAGATTTGGACTTCAATGTTATGGGTATAGTCTTTAAGTTAGATGTAATAGGCGATGATGATTTTGAAGTTGATGTAAGAAAACTTCTAATGATAAAACCTTCATCATTACATAAAGATGCAGAAGAAATACCAACGAGATTAGTTCAACTTGGTGTTATGATAGGAAAGTTAAAACTTAAAGCTGAAATACTGGAAATAAAAAGAAAGAAAAAATATTCACGTGTATTTTCCAGAATAAGAAACGAAAAGAAAGACAGTAAAATGTCTGATACAGCAATAAGTAAACTTGTTGAAGATGATGAAGAGTATATGGAATTAAGCAAACAGGGTGCAGATTTAAGAAACAATATATATATGATTGAACAAGTATATTGGGGATTAAAAGAAAAATCAGATATAATTAAAACACTTTATAAAAACACTTAAACTAAAAGGAGCAAAAAACCTTGAGTAAGAAAGACAAAAACAAAGGCAAGAGTGACAAAGGGTTAAGAGGAAAATTCAAACCAATGTCGAAAGAAAAATTAGAAGGTTCTTTAAAGAAACTTTCTACAAAGAATGTAAATACAATTAAGCTTGGACAAGGTGATAACTTGTTGAGATTTTTACCAAATCCAAATTCAAAAGGCGATGAGTTTTATATTGACGCCGGTCAGCATTGGAATATGGGTATTGAGAAAAACAAAATTGTCAAAACATCAAAAAGGCTTTCTGAGTTTATGACAGAATTAAATTCAAGACTTGAATCTAAAATCAAGAAATGGGGTAAGGATTCTGATAAATACAAGAAATGCGAACAAATGATTAATGATTTAAAAGTCTCAAGAAGATGTTTGAGTTATGGACTTGAGATGAGTGATAAAAAGGTAATTAAACAAATTTCATTAAGTAAAAATACTATGGCCGATGTCATAGAAACTTCAATGGAAGACCACGACAGAGATTTAATTTCTGACGTCGAAGAAGGTGTAATTGTAAATATAAAAAGAAAAGGTTCAAAGAAAACAGATACTCGTTATAAGATATATTTAAAAGATGAGTATAAAATACCGGATTCAGTATTAAAAGAACTTGATGGATTAAGACCAATTGAAGATACAATTCCATCTCATACTGCAGAAGAAGTTGAAGAAATAATTGAAGAAACAAAGTCAAGATTTGAAGGACTTCTTTATTCAGCAGATGAAATCAATAAAAAGGGTTCGAAGAAAAATAAAAGAGGTGATGATGACGATGATGACGATGATGACGATGATGACGATGAAGGTAAATTACCAAGTGAACTGGACAATGATGATGATGATGATGATGATGATGATGATGATGATGATGATGATGATGATGATGATGATGATGATGATGATGATGATGATGATGATGATGATGAT
>Ga0265593_1001213_pt1 | contig 12318 bp, 12 predicted proteins | sample saktaG_8_FD_190136 | JGI IMG/M metagenome (GOLD analysis project Ga0265593, IMG submission 190136) | Saline water microbial communities from Sakinaw Lake, British Columbia, Canada - sak_2011_5_24_36m | ecosystem: Environmental > Aquatic > Non-marine Saline and Alkaline > Saline ...
TTGCAAGAAATTACTAGCGCCTATGATGCGATGTTAGAAAGTGTAATGTCAAAATTAATGTTTGCTTTAGACGCTAATCTTAATGATATTGATAACCTTAAATCTAGAGCTAGTATTGTCTCTGGTATATCAGGTGACTTTAGATTGGATGGCTTTTCAGCCCGGCTGTCTTTATTTGAAAAAAATAGGCTTTTTTATGAAGGTTTGTTAGGGTTAGCTGTTAATAAACCATCCCGTGATTGGAATGATCAAGATGTTGACTTGGCAATAATGACATTAGCTGATTGGGCACTTAAGTTTAGGCAAATCGAGGTGTTGGCATCAATTCAAAATAGAACTCCTACAAGAAAAGCAATTGCAGTTGTTTTTGGTACTGGTGATTCTGGAGAAACAATTTCTAAAACTTTTGATATATCTATAAATGATCAGTTGGTGGTAGATAAGCTTGCAGAGTCATTTATTAATCAGGCGGGTAATCTTACACAAGAGGTTTTTTTAGCGGCACTTGCACAAGCTGGTGTTAACGCTTTAAGCCATAAGGGCTCTTAAAATGGATAGACATGTGCTGGGTTTGTCAGGTGGTAAAGATAGTGCTGCATTAGCCGTATATATGCGACAGCATCATCCTGAACTTAATATAGAATATTTTTTTACTGATACAGGTAAAGAGTTGCCTGAGGTTTATGATTTCTTAGGGAAGCTTGAAGGCTTCTTAGGAAAGCCAATTTTACGACTCAATCCTGATAGAGACTTTGATTTCTGGCTAAGAGAATATAACAATTTCTTACCTTCACCTAATACGCGGTGGTGTACTCGCCAACTTAAATTATTGCCATTTAAAAATTGGGTTAAGCCCATGACTGAAGCTGGAGATAAGGTGACGAGTTATGTTGCTATAAGGTCAGATGAAGAGTACCGTCAGGGATATATTTCTTCAGATGATAACTTAATAATCAAATTGCCCTTCCGTGAAGATGGAGTAGACAAGCAAGCTGTTTTAGGTATTTTAGAAGCATCCGGTGTAGGTTATCCAAAATACTATGAATGGCGCTCAAGAAGCGGATGTACATTCTGCTTTTACCAACAAAAGATTGAATGGGTGAATCTAAAAGAAAGACATCCAGATGCATTCGAGGATGCTAAACAGTACGAAAAAGGTGCTATAGCAAATTTATCCCCATTTACTTGGACCCAAGGTGAGTCATTGTCTGAGTTGGAGCAACCTAATCGAATGGACCAAATAAAAAAAGATTATGAATTAAGGCGACAAAGAGAACTTAAAAATAGACCAATCAACCCTCTGCGGCCGGATAATATAAATCTTGATATTGATGAGTTGTATTTTGAAGATGAGGGCGGGGGGGCTTGTTTAATCTGCCATAAATAAATAGTCGTTAATGAGTATTTATACAAAAATTCTGGACATTATCGCATTGATTTACTACCGACTCACGCTGGCAATTCTGAAAGAATAGTAGTTACTAGATTGTTATCTACTTTTCTAGCTCTACCAAATTTAACACGTCTCGCCTTGGCATTGATTACGCCTTCCTTCTTGCGCTCATTGATAAGCTTACGTTCAAATTGTGCAACGGCGCCTAAGACATTAATGACCAACTTGCAATAGATTTTTGTGGTATCAATATCTTGAGTAAGTACCAATCCGTCCAAAAACAGCATGTTGATACTTGTGAGTTTCAAGCAGTTGGGCTTTAAATAATACTGCCAAAAAGATATAAGAACGGGCTCACTATAATGTAAATATCGATACGCACTTGCTGATCGAATTAACTAATGAAATTGAGACCCAAATGAAAAAACAATACCCCAAACGTCCTACAGTTGCAGAGTTTCTAGCTGACCAGATTGCTGTAATCGATAAGACACAACGCGATATTGCCACTGAATGCGGTTTCGACCATCCGAACATTATTACCATGTTTAAGAATGGTCAGACTAAACTGCCAATCAACCGAATCGCTCCGTTAGCAAGAGCACTGAATGTTGATTCAGCCTACCTTCTGAGACTCGTTATGCTTGAATACTTACCCGATACATGGGAGGTCATCGAGAACATCATGCAAAGCACCGTATTGACTGCCAATGAGCTCTCTATGGTTCGTGCGTTTCGCGAAGTAACTGGTGACAATGACGCGGTTCCCGTAGTCATTAATCGCGATGCTATTATCGCTATCGTTGCAGCTTAAGGGGAAATGTCATGTCAGAAAATTCCAAAAATAATTTAAACTCAACAATCAAAACCCAAACTAAACAACGCATTCGTTTTTTCTACGATAATCCTAGCACGGGATGGCAAGCTTTCCCTGTGAGTCGTGGTGAGGCAATCTTTCGTGGTGAACTTCCCGTTCCAGAGCATGCTGGCAAGACTATGCGTATTGCGATTGCACATGTTGATGAAGACGAGAATAAACTTGTTGCCCTAAATAACTTATCTGTTTCGAGCTGGAAAATTGGTGACGATGGTTTTGCCGATCAACCTGAGCAGATGCGGTGTATTCTTGAATTAATTAATGGTGAGCCAGATGCTAGTGGAGATTCAGTTGTTACGAAAGAGGATTTCGAGAGTATCAAACACTGCTTAGGGTTAAGTGGATAGTATCAGGTATTGCTTATATAGATTGGTGGTAGACTGGCACGGTGGCAGGGTCTCATAAAAACTTCAGAGAAAAACTGAAAATAGAAAGTATTTCAGATAGTTTTAAAAGTACCATGCCACCGTGCCACTGTGCCAAGCGTTACAGACTCATGCGAGAACTAATGGGAGTCGGCTTTTCAAACTCTGCTACCCAAGCAGGATTATCGACACCTTCCCACGAGTCGTGGTTGATCAATGACATTACCTTCATTCTTCGACGCCCACTCATAATTCTCCTTGTAGCATAAGTGTTTTGACGCCTAAGCGCTTTTGAGACTGCCGTAGTAGTTGTTCTAGCGTGGCGTTCTCGGTTATAGGTTGCTGTGACTTCATCCAGCGTCACAACCTGTTTTCCAAAAACGGCTTCAACAGCAGCATCATCTTCCAGCGCGTCATTAATCCAACGTTCCATATCACTTTTACTATGATGAATCATTTCAGTTTTCGCTTCTGTCTTAGGAGCATTACCTTTTGGTTCGAAATCAGTCATGTCGAGTTTCTGTAAATGGTCCATCAGCGAATTGAGTCCGCCACGGTTGTCGCGCCAATCAATAAAATCTTCATAGAACTCGTTAGGCATTCGATTGGCATTGATTTCCCATACAAAAAAACGTCGGTCTCCATCTTCAAGGTGAAACGCATCTGGATGGTTAGATGTGAATAGAAAATTGGCGCAGTTTGGTAACTCAAGCATAGGTTGAAACTTTTCATTGATAGTAACCGTATTGCCTGTAATTAAAGATTTCAGTCGATTAGCATCAGCCCTTTGATCAGAACTTGAGTTTTCTTCGCCTAGAACAAATTGACTATCTCTCATCCATGCATTAAATGATGAATGGAGCTCAACCGCTGTAATCGTCCTAAAATGTCTGCCATAAATCTTTCCGATAGTTTCACCAAGCATAGATTTCCCCACGCCTTGTTTGATGCTCCAAAGCACTACTGCTGTTGTTAGCTTGGCACCAGGGTGTTGCAGTGGATATGCAAGCCATTGCTCGATCCATTTTCGTGCGTCAGGATCACTAGCAAACAGTAAATCTAAGAAATCTGTCCAAGGAGTAATGTCACCAACCGCAGGAGTAGCACCCCATCCTTCCCAGAGATTAATCTTGTTATTAATGATAGCGGCTCCACCAGGGATGAAATCCACATCGCTGTGTGTGCGACGTTCGGCTGACTGAAACCATAGCTGTGAATGTGTCTGCCATTTTTCGTTATCACCGACCCGCATTTTGATTTTGGTATTAGCATATTCGGAGTGGAGTGCATCGACTTTCACAAAATCTCTATATTTAAATCGAAAGATTTGGTGTGGCTTGTTTACCCATGCGATATTTTCGTTCATGTCAGAGACGATAGCATTAGCATCTGCAATTTTCGAAGTAACATTCTTCATGGCGCTTTTCACAACTTGATGAATTTCAGTCGTATCAAGAGGTGGATCGTTCTTTTCGTTCCAGGCTAGTAGCTCTTTAGTAACATATTCAGTGCTGTGTCCATCATTGAAGAGACTTGCAGCAATCTTAAATCCAGTATTGTTGCGTCCGCCAGATGAAACACCCATGTGAATACTTGCATGGCTAGTGGTGTGCTTAGTTGCAGCCATTGAAACAACTGCTGACTTAGATGGCTTAGCACTACCTTTCATCAAAATTGCCTTGCCGTCGAGAAACTTTCCTTCCAGGTGTTCAAAATGGAAAAGATGTTCGGCGTCAGCAGGGCATGCTGGAAGGTAATATAAACGCGCAGGGTCATGACCGCAAGCTGAGTCCAGAAGTCCATCAAAACGCTCCTGAAAGTGATCAAAGATCGTTCCAATATCCTTGGCAGGAACAGGTTCTAACAATGGCAAAACGACACGCCATTTTGGATGCTCCGGCGAATTACTATAACTAGTGTGAATTGCTGCTTCGTATCCTTCAATACGTTTTTTGACATCATCAAGTTGCATGCCTGTATCAATGTCTAGAACTAGGCAATAGGCTTTGTCCATATTTACCTGTTCACGCGCACCTGACGAATTAATGGTGGAGCATGGAATCCATGCTGTACCATCTTTTTCTTCTTTTTTCATTTTGTCTGGGGCAATCAGATAATCGCTTAGATTCATATCGCCTTTGCGATGAATCTGATTTAATAACGTCTGAAGCTCTTCCCATGAGATTTCCGTCGGCGTCATATCGCTTGCTTGGCAACCGTGAACAAAATTTACAGTTAATTTACTCATAAAATATTCCTTATATGGCTGCCCCGCCCGCAGGCGGGGCATTTACTATTTAATTTAAGATTGAACGAATCTGATCGGCGTTATCGTAAGCTCTATCTGCTTGTGCGATGGTGATTCCAGAAAGTGCTTCCGCTTCCGATTTTGAAAATGACATGCCTTCACCTACCATACGGATGGCATGAGCCAAAGTAGTCAGTGCGTAACATGTTTCCATTTGAATATCCGACATCTCTTTAATCTCAATCATCCAATCAACAGGATTATTAAGACAAAAATCAACACTCCCATCGTCATGAACTGTTTTCTGACTCATGAATTTGCTATTAAAGTTGTTGGTGTTTAACTTAATTTCAATCTCTGAGAGCATGCTTTCAAGATCAATACGGGTCATATGATCATCAATCATAGAGCCAACTTCTCCAGCAGATAATTTACCAATCCCATACGTGACCGCAAAGTTTTCAATATCACTAAGCTCATAAGCAATATCAGATGTGTTGTTGTCGTAAGGAATCGTCGAATAACCTTCAGTGAGGCCGTGAATGTTTTTCGTGAGAAACCAAAACCAATTTTCTTCAGGATAAATTCCCTTCAGTAAATCAGCACTGTGGTCAAAAGAAAAAAAGGCATTACGGTTGCTAGTTTTCATAATGCCACCTCGCCACCAACAATGTTGCGGGCAATGAAAGCATCGAGGTCGTTAAGACGGTATTTACAAAGTCTGCCCACTCTAATAAAAGCTAGGTTATAGCGTTTGGTACACGCCCAAACTGCCAGGGTGGAGCCTTTGACTCCCAGATATTTTGCTGCTTGATCCCTAGTTAAAAGCGGATTTACTAAATTAATACTATTCATCTTTGATTCTCCTAAAAAGTTAGTAGATTTAAGTAATCTTGTGATTTTCTTATTTCTCATTAGCTATTATTGTCAGTTGTGACTTATCTCGACGTAATTTTCGCCATAAAATCAAAGCCAATAGCGATTTAGTCTAAATGCCTGTAGAAAATCCAATAATTTCAGTTGATTAAAAATTTTAACTTTTTAGTCTAATAATTGACTACCAATAGTGGTATTGTCCAAATGACTGCAGGATCACTGAATTACTTGGAGTTTTTGATGTTTGAAAAGAAAGCTGATGTAGATCGACGAGCGTTTGCAACGGCAGTTCGTGGAAGGGAGCTTAAAGAGGACGTAATGATAACGTTTGGGATCGCACAATCTACCTTTTACCAGTGGAATGCTCGCTTACGTAAATACGGTGACCAATGGATTGATGGGAAGCCAATCACTAGGGCAAAACGTATTGGCCGGTCAACACTTGAGGTTACCCATGAGAAGATTGTTGAGCTAAGTTTGCTTCATCCAACGTTTGGGCCAAAACAACTAGTTGATATTCTTAATTCGACTAAAGACTATCCAGTGATGTCTTCATCAACGGTACATAATATCCTTAGTGCTAAAAAGCTAAGTACAAGATCACTAAGAGCATTAGAGCTTCATCGTAGATTCACTAATGACAAAAACTTGAAGCTGACGTTTCAACAAGAGCGACTCATTGAAACGATTGACCCATTAGCATTTTGTAGGTCGTGGGCAGGTAGACGATCTGGTGAAAAATTGACGCAAGATGTGATTAGTTTATTGCCGAGAAGCCTATTTGGAAAAGGCATGCTCAGTATTGTTGTAGATACATTTGACGGTGTAGCTTTCGCAGCTTTCTATTCAAATTGCGCAAGAGGTGATGTTTCTATCTTTGGTGTAAATGACGCAATCGAAGAATTGCTCGACAGGGTGGGAAAAATTGATTATATGTACACGGATAAAGGGTATGAGTTTGGTGAAAAATATAAAGCTCACCCTTATAATGAGTCGCTAAGAGCCTGGGGTATTAATCATCGCCTAATCAGTCAAGCTGGCACTAAGCGCAATCCCTACATAGAGAAGGTGTGGGTTGAATTGCAGGAGTTCCTCATTAATGGGGGAGTTACGGATTTGCAAAGCTACCGAGGTCGCTTGCATGTGCTAAACCCGATAATTAAAAAGTATTTGAATGAGCGTTATGTTGAATTGGGCTCGAGTGGCGTTAACCCCACTGAAGTGCATGGGATATCAAAGAATGTTAGTAGAAATCAGACTCCGTTCTAGTGCCATCTAGAATCCATAGTTGGACTATCAAATGCTAATTTGCGCAAGCGCAAAGATTATTTAGCAATCTAAAACCCTTTAGAGAACCTCCTTTTCACTAACTGGTTGGATTTTCATTTAAAAAACTAAACACGTAAGACTCTAGACTCCCTTGGAGTTCTGTCAATAACTGTATGAAATTAATTTTATAATTCAAAACCGCCTAGCCACAATCTCAGAAATGGGAGACAATGAGATTGTTATGGCTAATGGAAATCAACTCAAAGCGTTATTACGCTCTTTCGCAGAGGGTGATGACCGTCATTTCTATTCAGTTGCAATGCAACTGGCTGCCCATGAAGCAAAGCAGGGGCATGGAAAGCTTGCTGAAGAGTTGCGCGAGCTTATTGATGCAGCAAAATCTCGCCGGAATGTGGTAGTCGGGGATAACAGCACTCCTATAATTAAGCCAAAAGGCGAGTTAGCTTCGCTATTAACAGCATCTTATCCTTCGCAAAGACTAACCGACATGGTGCTGTCTGATCAATTGATTAGCGCTCTGGGGCTAGTGCTAAAAGAACAAAAGCACTTATCCAAACTGCGAAGCCATGGATTGCACCCCCGGCGCAAGCTACTTCTTGTTGGACCATCAGGCACTGGAAAAACCATGACTGCAGCCGCCCTAGCGGGCGAGTTAGGCGTTCCACTATTTGTTGTGCGTCTTGATTCCCTAATCACAAAGTTTATGGGAGAGACCGCAGCAAAGCTTCGCCAAGTGTTCGATGCCATATCCTCCTCACGTGGTGTTTACTTCTTCGATGAATTTGATGCCATCGGCAGCCAGCGTGGTATGAGCAATGACGTGGGGGAGGTTAGACGAATTCTCAACAGCTTTCTTTTGATGATCGAGCAGGACGACTCTAACAGCTTGATTGTAGCGGCGACTAACCACCCAAATATATTAGATGAAGCACTTTTTAGACGCTTCGACGACGTGGTGGAGTATCACATTCCATCGCAAGAAGAGATCAGGGCGCTCCTACGAATGAAGCTAGCTAATTATCTCAAATCGACCAAGGCAATTTCTGAGCTTTCTATTCAAGCCATAGGCCTAAGCCATGCCGAGATCGCGCGTGCGATAAATGATGCAGTAAAAGATGCGGTAATGCACGACCAAAATATTGTGCCATTTGAAACGCTGAACATACTGCTGCAACAACGACAATCAATGCACAAACGCACCACTACTAATTAACAATAAACTCGCGACTGTTAAATGGCGAACCAAAACCAACAACACCTCCCCCACCTTTTTCCACAGAATACTAGTACTACTGAAGGTTATACGGCTAGAAGCGGGGGCGGGGGCGGAGGAGCGGTGGTGCCTGCGCTTAACCGTGAACAACATGCAACCGAACTGCTTAATCAATTAGCGGAAATTGCTACAACACAACAGCAACGCGTTTCACAGCAACAATTATTGAATTTACAAACTTCCATTGGCCTGCAGATCGAATTCGAAAGCCAACAGGGAGTAGAAATGGCAGCAGATAGTCTCGCTAGAGACCGTCAGGGCATCGTGCTTATGAACGTCCGTCAGTTCGCCGACCAAACGATGGCAACGGTTTTTGTGCCTCAAGATAAAATACAACACTTTGAAAAGCTTATTGCTGATTATACCTCCTTCAAAACCGACGCCGCTGGAAATAGACGTGACAACCAACCGCTAATTGACTCAATACGAGCAGTTCGTGTTGCAACCTTTGATTCGCTATGGACTGATAGGGCCTCTGCTTTGCCAAACGATCATGCAATGCCTATATGGTGGGAAGCATGGCTTCCTACTGGTCAAAATATTCAACAAGTCGTATCTGAATTCCGAACACTAGCAGCGATGTCAGGATTTACACTTAGTGCACGCGAACTGCACTTTCCAGAACGCTGTGTATTACAAATTTTTGGTAGCAAAGAGCAACTAATACAAGCTCCGCTTGTATTGAATATAATCGCTGAATTACGATTAGCAAAGACAACTGCAGCATTCTTTGACTCACTACCCATAAATGAACAAGCCGAATGGTCAGATAATCTTCTACAACGCCTTCAACATCAGCATGCGGGTGACTCATATGTTACTCTTTTAGATACTGGCGTAAATCACGGGCATCCACTTATCGCACCGATGGTAGCAAATGAAGATCGTCATACAATCGAACCGGCATGGGGCCCAGAAGATGTTAATGGTCATGGTACTGAACTCGCTGGATTAGCGTTGTTAGGAAATCTTACTTTTGCGCTTTCTGATCAAAGCACTCTTTCAGTTCCCTACCGTTTGGAATCAGTGAAAATTCTTAGTGGACCTGGTGACAATGTAGGCGAGTCCTATGGTGCGATTACAGCTGAAGCAGTTGCCCGTGTTGAAGTTACCAATCCAAATCGCCGACGCGTATTCACGATGGCAGTATCATCCCTTGATGATCGAGATCGTGGTCGCCCCTCGTCATGGTCGTCTGCAATTGACAGATTGGCATACTCCTTTGATGATCAAGATGCGACACAACGACTTTTCGTGCTGTGTGCCGGCAATACAGATGATACAAGTGCATGGACAGCTTACCCTGCAAGTTTATCTACAAATTCGGTACACGACCCTGGTCAAGCTTGGAATGCACTTACGGTGGGCGCATATACCGAACTTACATCCATAGCTGAAGGTTATGAGGACCAATATGATGCTGTCGCTCCTGTAAATGGATTAAGTCCTTACACCTCAACTTCAACAACCTGGCAAAATGGCTGGCCCTTTAAGCCAGACATAGTTATGGAAGGCGGTAATGTAGCTATCGATAATGCAGCTGGCTTTGCGTGTTCAATGGATAGCCTTTCTTTACTCACCACGGGTCATCAGCCGAATGAACGGCAATTCACAATAACGTGGGCTACTAGTGCGGCTGCAGCATTAGCTGCTGGTATGTCAGCCCGAATTTTAGCTACATATCCAGATTTTTGGCCAGAAACTGTTAGAGGGTTAATGGTTCATTCGGCGCGATGGACTCAACCAATGCTAGACACTTACACGCCCAATGGAATTTTTAATCGCGCAACCCTTAGAAATTTATTGCAACATTGTGGCTACGGAGTCCCAGATCTAGATCGTGCGTTACACAGTGCCAGCAACTCCCTTACAATGATCGTGCAAGACAGCATGCGTCCTTATCACAAGGTAGGTTCCAACGTTAAAACGTGTGAAATGCATTTGCATGCCCTACCTTGGCCTGCCGAAATACTGCAGGCCCTTGGTGATACAGAAGTAACTTTGAGAGTAACTCTTTCCTATTTTATCGAGCCAAACCCGGGTGAGCTAGGAGGTCTAGATAAATACGCCTATCAATCCCATGCACTAAGATTTGCCGTCCGAAGGCCACTTGAAAGTGAAGCAACCTTCCGTGCCAGAATCAATACGCAAGTTGCCGCAGAAGAACAAGGGTTGCCTGGTGGCATCACCCCTGATTCAGGCTGGACTATTGGCGAACGTCTACGCACGCGAGGTTCACTACTAAGCGACTGCTGGAAAGGTACAGCAGCAGCGCTGTCTAACAGAGGACAAATAGCTGTTTTTCCAACAATGGGATGGTGGCGTAATCGCCCAAGTCACGAACGTTACAATCGTTTTGCTAGGTATTCACTGCTGGTGTCAATTGAAGCACCTGCCGTCCAGCAAGACCTTTACACTAGCGTAGCCCTGCAGATAGCTGCACCAGTAGCTATAGAAATAGAAACCTAAAATACTTTGTTACTGGCTATGCTTCAAAAATATTTAAAGTGTGATGCTTAACTTTGGAAAAGTAAACTTAAGATTCGCATGGCTTGCTTAAGTCTGTTAAAAGGCTACTAAAAAATTAAAACAGATTTAACTTAGGGCGCAACCTATTGATTTGCATTGTGGGGAATGCGAGGGTCGAACACGCAACAAACGGATTAAGTGCTAACCGCTCTGACATCTTAGCTAACGCCAAAGTTGTCTCATCAAATGAATTTCCTAATCCATTAAAGAGTATTTAGTTTTTGAATTCTCTTATTAATTGGATTCTGTGTTTCTGCAAACTTCCTTACAGTTGAAAGCCAGGATAAGGTAGCATTATTTAAACAACCATATTCTTTCAGGTATTGTGCTTCTAAGTAATTTAGATAGGTCTCCAGATTTCTAAGCGTTACAAAGCTTTGCGATTCTTGCATCGCGATGTCGTAAATAGACTTTTCTAAATAATACTTACTTTCATTCTCTCTAAAAATTCTTGTAAATTCCTTGCGTTGCTCAGCTTTAATTGCATTCTCGACTTTACGTTGTTTCTGCATAAGAATTAAGCTATCAAACGTATTGATAATGTTAGGCAGTTCATCTTCTATTAGTCTTACGCCATCTGACCAACTCTTACTAATTTTTGTTTCGAGAGCGTATACAAAGAATGTTAGTTTTCCAGTAGGTATTGGTTCTTTGTCTCGATAAAGTAATTTATCTAACTCTGACCTATGTTCATTATTAATGGGGTGGTACTTATAACCTTCTGAAATATGAAAACTAATCTGCTCATTGTCTTTAATCGCGACAATGATATTCCTTAAATCATCTTGGATAAATTGGAATTTAAACTTTCTATTTTCGAGTTCTTTAGCCAGTGAATCAAGAAATCGTAATGCTCTATTAATAAGTACTTTTGATGCAGTCACATGAAAGCAGTTGGCATTTCGGCATACAAATCTGCCACGATAGATTGATTTGACTATATATGGATAGTCGCTGGGTAGTTTTTTAGACATCCCTAACATTTGCTACTTTCTTAATAATCTTTTCAAATGCTGACTGTGTATTTCGGGTAAATTTGTGTGGGTCTGCAATTTGTTCTGGTACGTATATATTTCTGATTTTTGTGCGTGCTAACTTATCTCGTTCAACATTAGATTTCTTTGTTAGATTCATTTGAATGTCTCCTTAGAAACTATGAGTCACAGATATAGATTACTCTTGAAGAAATGTCTTGGATGATAATATAGAGGCGAGTTTATTATGCGTAGTGGTGTGCATGATAACGAAGTAGGTGTGGGGAGGACTTTATTGTTAGTGCTAGCCCGGTGCTAGCCCGACATAAAAATGAAAACGCCCCAATCTCTCGAAAGGGGCGTCTGTATTGGTGGTGAAAGAGGGACTTGAACCCTCGACCCCAGGATTATGAATCCTGTGCTCTAACCAGCTGAGCTACATCACCGTGTAAACTTGTTTGCTAAAGCTTGAAGTTTTAGCAAGGGCGTAATT